>VFQN01004699.1_pt1 | contig 17717 bp, 20 predicted proteins | sample 3512371 | NCBI WGS metagenome assembly VFQN01 (sample SAMN10412370, study PRJNA504923) | tailings metagenome | isolation source: Replicate 2 from Balatoc abandoned mine | place: Philippines: Itogon, Benguet | collected 2017-08-28 | reverse complement strand
GCCAGGAAACGGCGTGGCGGTGCAGGCTGGTGCAGCAGGCGCTAGCGCGCTGGGCTGGGACGCCGAGCTCACGCAGGAGGGGCACTAGATCGTTCCGAATGGTGCCTCCACTGTCACGTGCCTCCATACGGTAGCTGGCCATGCAAATGAAAACGTCCCCAGGACCCCTGCAGCACACACGCCTCCCTCAGCTTACCTGCACGTCGCTGACCAGCAGCGTGGTGTCGGGCCCAGCACGCGGCGCCCTCACGCGCCCCAGCAGGTCCCGGCTGCGCAGCCGCAGCCTCAGCCACGCACCGCCAACAGCGGCCCACACAAGCACCACAACCGTCGCCACCGGCAGTGCGACTGCCAGCTCCAACACCGGTACGCCGCCGCCGCCGCCGTTGTTACTGTTGGTGGTTGAGCTCCTGGATATCGGGAACCAAACTTCACCGATAGCAGCCGAGTATGTCTGGCGAACCGCCAAGGGGCTATGCACAACAATAGCCATACTGACAAATGATGTTAGCAGGTCGAGGACTGTAGCCGCCTTTTCCTCCGCGCCTGTGCTTAGTGTCCCGCTGCTCATATCGCTGACAGTCCCAGTGTCTGATGTAACATTTGCTTGTGCCGCTGCTGGTGCGGGCAGCAGCCTGGCCGCGGCCCAGTGAACTGCCCAGCTGTACCAGTTAAGCAGCTGGGGCGACGGGGGATCCACCGCCAGGTTGGGGTGGTGTACGGCATGCCACAGGGCCGTGATGTACGACTCCATGGTGCCCTTACTAAGCCCCTGGGACAAAAAGTGCTGCATGGAAAAGTCAGATAGCTGGGCCTTCCACCAGGGGAAGGAAGCATACTTGGCCCCATCCCAACAGGCCGTGCCGTTGCCGTTGAGTTGAGCGTAGCCCATTGCCACCCGCGCATAGTTGGTCATGTTCTGGCGCTGGTCGCGAAAGGAGTATACAACATCCACGGCAACAGCGTACAGGAAATTCCAGAACTCCATGGTGTGGGCGCCAGATTGCTGCTGGTTCACTTCTGCTCGGAGGTCCAGGAGGGCTGAGTACGGCGCCCGGTTGAAGATGTACGGTGGTGCCATGGCTTTAACATCAGGACCAGTGCCAGGAGCTCCACCGCTGCTGCTGCTGCTGCTGGTGTTGGTGTAGAGGCTGGGCATGTATAGCAGGTCGTGGGTAAGGCTGGTGGAGCACAGCTCGGCGGTGCACTCCTGCAGCTGCCCCGATGACGGGTCCACCACCATGAGGCTGCCGGGCAGCGGAGCGACACCCAACACGCCGTCTTTCTGGAGGGCCGAGCTCTTGCCAAACACTGGCAAAGCTGTGTCCCACTCCAGTGTGACGAGGCAGTTGCCCTCAAGAAACGCCGGTGACACTGGCGGGCACTTGGCCGCTGCGACTGGGAGTGGGTCGCCCGACTGCAGCGCAGCAGGGGCGTCCAGCGCACTTGCGTCCGGGGCGTTGTACTCTAGCAGCTGTGCCAGCAGCGTAGCAGCATACCTCCAGCCACTGCTGTTGGTCAGCGGCACGGCAGCTGGTAATGGCTGCTGCAGGTCCAGCAGGTATCCTTGGGCTGTCCCACGGGTCTGTACGACAGTTGCGGCCATGGCAGTTAGGGCGTCCCCCAGCCGCCCGCACGTGGGCTGTACGGTGAGGCACAGCCCGTGCTCGGGAATGCCCACGGCCTTGGCCGCTACCGGGCCCCCATGCTGGCCCACCGCCTGCCGGTGCCACTTCAGCAGCGCCAGGAGGCCCTCCCAGTTGGTGGGAACGGGCATGTGGAGTCGGGCCAGCGCGTCCACACGGTAGAAGGTAAGCAGGTACGTCCGCGGGTGTACAACACCACGGAAGGCGGAGACGTTGTCCTGGAACAGCCGGGCGTTTTCGGGGACGTCAAATTCCGGCTGTTGGAGGTCAGTGCCCTCCAGAAGATTGCCGCTGTAGTCCATGCCGTAAATGCTGTAGGTGGGACCGGCTGTGGGGCAGCGGGGGAGCAGGAGCAGGCGAGTCACAGCCATGTACGAACATGCTGCTCAATTTGACAAAGGCAAAGGGAAGAGAGGCTATTGCCGTACAGGTGCCGCATGATTGGGTAGCGGCGGTCCATCTGGACTAGGGGAGCGGACGTGGACTACAGTACTGTACTGCAATTTCATGTGCCTGGCAACACCATGTACGGCACGAAAGGCATAGAAAGACACGTCCCACATATGCCAAATTGGCCAGTCTTTCCCGCCTAGCTGAGTCTAGCTTGGCGTGATGAAGCGGTATACGGTATCATCGACCGCTCAGCGCTCACCTGTTCCTATTTGCGCATTTATTAAGCCAAGCTGCTCAGCACTGCTGATAGTGTCGATGTCGGGCAAGACTTGCACTCCGCCGCTCAACAATGCTATTGTTGAGGCATAAGGCTCAGTGCCGGCCAGGGACGCGCCTGACGCAAACACTAGGCTGTTACCCCACGACGGGAACGCCATCCATGTGAAGTTCTGCAAATGCAATGTGGGAAGCGTAACCAGGCTTCCAATCAGGAGCTTGACATCTTACATGTCAGGCAACGGTTACATACTGGGCGTACAAACAGGTGTGACATATTAATGGAAGGCGGCCGCAAGTACACGTGGCGAGCACCGGCGGGACCAGGCGGGAGGCCGACAAGCGACCCACGGTACAGCGCCAGTACAGCAGCCCCAAACTCACCGCTTGTCCGGAAGCTTCTGCAGCACTTCCTTCGGCAATATTTGGCACTGAGACTGCTGAGCAGTTCTGACACACGTTGCAGCTGTCGCTCCGAAGAATCTGGCCCAACGCTTTTGATATGCCCGTTGTCGGTGTTACCCTGCACTCATACCAATTCGGGCGTAAACGCATATATAAGTTTTTCGTATTCCCTCAGTGCAGAGCTGCTCGTCAGGGGCGTTGCGCTGTGTCCCACGCGCGGGCCTTACGCAAGCATGTCCATGATCGCAGCGCCACATTGTTCCGAAGGCTGACATTTTACGGTGCTCAGAAACAATAGGGTGACGAAAAGTGCTGCGCCCGCGGTCCGCCCTTTTACCGGGCAAGGCACTTTAGGGCACATGCGCTCCGGTTCACTCTCTAACACACCGCGTTAGCGCGTGACAGCGTACGCTGGATGTAACGTTGCGTTCCTTCCATGTGGAAGCAGTGCGGGCAATGGAGGCGGCGCTTTCTGGCCTGGCATTACTACTAGGGGGTTTTAAGCACGGGGAGAGCCCCAATCAGATGTAGGTACAGCCCAAAGCTATTGAATAGTGCGTGTAAAACTGTATTGAGTAGTGCGCGTACCCCGTATGTTGCTACCCAGCGACAAAACGGTGCGTTAGGAGCACCGTGATCGGGCTTTCGTACAGTATGTGGGAGCATACAAGGCTACAAGGCTTAAAGTTCATGATTTATATAATTGAACTATAATTGTTTGTATCGCTGGTTCTATGCCTCGACGACGACACCGCCTCGCTATGGCCCCCCCTTAGTTGCTTAGTAATACCGTTCAGCCATTTCATTCATTGCAAGGCATCACTGATGATTCTTTAGGAGGATGCTGGATGGCTGGATGGCCGAGCTGCTGTAGGGAATATGAAGGCAATCTGGTGCGCATGAGAGCAAGCGCTGAGACTGTGCTGCTGTGCCGCCTGTGCTACTACTGCCGCCTGTGCCGCTGTGCTGCTGCCGCCTGTGCCGCCTGTGCTGCTGCTGTTTGGAGTGCTGCTGTGCTGGAACCCTGAGATGAGACACTGAGACCCTGCATGGCCCTCAAATGCTTACAGCTCCAGCCGACACCCCGTAGGTGACGGGGGTAAGGGGGAGGGCGCCCACCGCCAGAGAGGCACACCTTGGTCACCGGGCGGGTACAATGGCAAATACCGTAAGGCACGCTTGGGTTAGGATGTACAGAGCTTCAGACGGCAACACCCCTGTATCTGGCTTGTATTATCAGAGCCTTTTCCGTACTGTATTCCCCAACGCTGCAGATCCCTTCCTAAGACATGTGGTGCGGCCATATGTACATGGACACGGCCATGGCAATCACCTTGTCTACGTACTGTCTGCCTGCCGTCTGCAAGCATGTGTAGCTCAAAGCCCGTCAGGTTGGCCGTCCGTCCTCAAGGAAAATAAAGATGGCACCTGGCCGGTGGCCGCTGACGACGCCAGCCATGCCGTTGCCGATGCTGCCGCCACCGGTGCTGCCGCCACCGAATCCAGTGTCGCTGATGCTGCGGGCCTGGAAGACCGAGGACGATACTGGAAGAAGCTGGATACAGGTATGACATCAGGGTGGCTGTGCGTGGCGCAGCCAGGCGCGCCCGTCAGGGCACCCTGTCAGGGCACGTGGCAACAACGAACGCATCGGCAAGTCGGCAACCACTCGTTTGTCACGCCAGCGCCAACCAGTTTGCTGTAAAACATGTTTGCCAACAATAAAGTTTTTCAAGTGAACCACCGCGGGAAACTCATATACCTTGCCTTGCCTCGATGACTCACCTGCCGATTTGCCCGATCTGCGTGACCAGTGCAATCGCGCAAGGCTCAACTTTACAGGTTAGGAATGTAGGTATCTTCAGGCTGCAAGTGTGGACCGGTCGCGGCAAATTGGGACCTGCTGTCCTAAGACTGGCAAGCCGCTGTACAGCAGCTGTACAGCAGGGGAGCGTCACAGCTCAGGCCCTGAGTGCCCCCAGCGCCCCACAATGCCCCCCTGATGCCCCTAGTGCCCCTGCGCGCTGGAGAGCCATCGACTGAATGGATATTCTTAGCAACGTGTAGAGTAATGTTACTGGTCCTTCTGCATGACTCTCGCCCGCACCTGCCCCCTGCCCACTGAGGCCTTGTTGCTCAGTGCATTATGACCTGCGTTAACCTAGGTTAACCTCGCCGTTGCCCAGCGCCTGCCCTTCCAGAATCGGTACCGTGGCCACGTGTACCGATACTGTGGCCACCAGCAGGGCCACGCATACAACTCAAGGGCCCGCACAGCCCTACTTACAACTTGCAGGTCTGCACAGTAGCTCCAAGTGCCTCCGGCCAACTCCGCCATCCCATGTACGCTGTACCCATCCGCCTAAGCCGCGTAAGCGCTGTTGTTGCACTGTGGATCTGTGGTGCTTAGCTTGCCCCGAGGAGCCCATCCTGGTTCATTCCGTGCCTACAGCTGAGCCGCCGAGTGGCCGAGAGCTGCCGAGAGCCATGGCTCCCAACTGCTCCCAAGGGCCCTCAGTCGTTTGAGGTACAGCTGCTGGATTCGTGATTGCGTCATAAAGAACTCAAAAAAATGGAAGGGTTTGGCAGCAAGTGAGGCAGGTTACACGCCTCGCGTGCTGCCACCAGAGATACGGGCCGCAGCCAACACGTACACGCGGTCAAGTGCCATTGTTGGGTCAAGGGCCAGAGCCTAAGCCCAAGATGCGCACGTAGCCTCGGGCGGTGAATGAAACGTGCAACCAGGTGCAATTAAAATTCCGGAGCCCGCCCCCACCCTTCAACCCTGGGGCGAACTTAAGCTGAGGCCCAGTGCGACCCAGGCCCCACAACCAAACGTTGCGGCAGATCCGCAACAATTACATCGCCGAGCGCCTTCTTTTCCCTCCTCTTCCGCTGATACTGCTGCCTCAGCTGCCCGCCTAGCCACCGTCATCACCACCACCGCCGCCTAGCCACCGCGGCGTTCTGCGTCCCCGAACGGTTCTGCTCCCCGAAACTGCGTCCCAAACATACGGTACGCCGCCTGCCATTTCACCCTTCCCACACGTTATATGCCCCCCAGCTCCTCGCCGCCGCCACCCACCGACTCATGTTCAGGCCAGGGCCTCCCATTACGCAAACAACAGCAGTCGATACAAGCCGCCACGCACGACGCATACGACATGCATGGGCCAGCTGGGTGTACGATAAAGAGGCAGCAAGACAGACGCTCTACTAGCTAGGAAGTTCGCTCGTACCCCCCTTTGCGTCCACACCATATGACGCGAGGTACGATGACCGACCCGCAAGCAATTGCCTACACCCTGCAGTATGCGTTGTCGAGCAGCGCTAGTACAGTCCAAGCCCCGCATTGTAGAGGCCCCACGAGTGGGCGTCCCACACACCCGCTAGCACAGCTGCCGTGTACAGCCAAGACAACACACGATACATACTGGCTCGCTTGCGCGCCCCTACACCCCCCACACCCCAGGGCACTTCCTGCTGTAACCCATGCATTGCTGCAGGAGGAGAAGACTGCCACGTGCCGCTGCACCGTACGACTACATTCCGCACGCGCTGTATCTGCACCATTTCTCCCACTCTTATGCCGTACCAATATGGCCAAGCGCAACCACGTACGTCCTATTGTAGCAGAGGCGACGGAATGTGACTATACGCGCACGCACGTTGCAACCTCCCCTGCATCGCGGGCAGGCCCTGTACCAATACCCAGTACGGTCACAGTGTATATCGTGTGTACCAGCAGGGGATGTGTACCCCTGCCTGGTGTGTACTGGAGCTCTCAGCACAGGCGCGCCCATGTATGTACGAACCATGCATAAAATGCAAACGAAACTGCTGTTCTGTACGTCCCCACGCTCACACTTTAAGCCACGCACCTCCTAGCCGGAACACAAGTCATTGCAAAATGCATTGCCATCATAGTCCATTGTCAAGCGAGGCGAGCATGACGTAATACTGCCTCGCTCAAGACCTCCAGTCCCAGGTGGTAACCCATTTCCCACGGGCGCCTGCAGGTTGATTTGCAGTTGCCCCATTCCTCGCCGTTTGTTGACCTACAACTGGTGATGGCCACCGCTGCAGCTTTGCATTTATAGGGAGTGCCATGTTGGCAATGAAATTGACTATGCTTCAACCCTTGGAGACCCGCCCCGATGGCCCCTTCCTCATGCAGCTGATGATCTCCATGGCTGCTGTGACGCCCTTGAGCGGCACCAGCCCCATGCTGTGCCCCACGATGGGCCGCTGCTGCGGGTCCGCGAAGTCGCCCGCCGCCTCCGCCGCCTGCCACAGCCCCGCGCTGACGCACACCTGGCCCGCGGAGGCGAAGGCGGCGATGCGCGCCGCGCGGTTCATGACCTTGCCGCGGTACTCGAGGCGCGCGGACGCGGCGCCCAGCGTGTGCGACACGTGGCCAATGTCCATGCCCACCTGCGTACGTGAGATGAGGGGTGACACGTGACAGCGTTGACACGTGGCGTGGGGGTACACGTGAAAAGCGAGACGCGTGGCGTGGGGGACACGGCGCCCGAGCCTTGCCTGCAGCGGGCGGACATGCTTATTGCAGATCAGAGTTGAGGGATGCGGCTGAGCCGATGCTCGGGTGCTATGCAGTGTGGTGCACCATAGGAGCCCCGTGGGTGCGTGTGGTGCCTTCCACCTTCCGTAACCCACCTTGACTCTCAGCCCCCTGTACACCAGCTGCCTCGCCGCCGCCAGCTGCTCCGCACACACCCGGTGCATGGCCGAGCCGCGCCGGTGCCGCGACAAACTGGACCCTGCCCGCACAACGCCGCCTGCTGCCCCACCAGGCCCGGAGAGCCTCATGTCTGTACCGCAGCTGACGGCCCGGGGCACCGCCTGCTGAGGGGCATCGGCTGTGGCGGGAGAGGGAGCCAGCAGCGTAGTACCCCCCAGCGCGGCAGCTGCCTTTGCCCTCACCCTGCCGCCTGCATCGGCAATCCTCACGCCGGTCCCTGCCGCTGAGTCAGCCGTGCCCTCCATGCCCGCCATCGGCTCGAAGGTGTAGACTTCCTCACACAGCTCGTGGGCAAGCAGCTCGGGGTCCCAGTCCTGCGTGCGTGGGGGCACGACAAAAAAAACAGTGGCAAGTCAGCACGACCTTGAAGCTTGCCTGTCTCCCAGGTGCAACAGATTGCCGGGAACGGACAAGAACGGTAGCCGGGGTAGTACAGCTGCAGTTTCAGGGCAGCACTGCCAGTGGGGAACGGAGAGGGCGGCTACGGCTGGCTGACGGTGGCTGTGGGACTGGCACGTGTGCTGTGGACCCGAGATAGTGCACATGATAGGAATAATGGTGTGAGCCCTAATCCCAAGCGTATCCCCTCCACCCACCAGCTCCCTTAGCTGCTCCACGCATCCCAGGGCCCACTCCACGGCCCGCGCCGCCGAGCCCAGCGCCACCAGCGCCACGCCGTCGCCGCCCTCCACCAGGTAGCCGCCGGCGGCGCCCAGCAGCCTGCGCGGGCAGCGGGGGGCACGTGGCATGGGGCACGCGTGTCACTAGGCACGTGACACTCGGCACGTGTTGCCATGCACCAGGTCGCTGTGCGGGCGGTGGGGCCTCAAGCACACCGTCGTCATCAATCCCAACGGGCTCTCCGTAGCAAAGCCAAGGCGAGAGCTCTGCTGCGGGACTTCAGTGCATGGGCCTCTGCGGGGTGCCGCGCGGCCTGCACAACCTCTGCAGGGTGCCACGTGGCCGTGTGCCGCACCTGCACACCAGGCTGTGGAACGCCGCCAGCGCGCGTGTGGCCACCGCGGGCACGTCCGCCATGAGCGCCCCCGCGCCCACCACCTTGACGAACCCGATGCACACGCAGCCCGTGGGCGCCCGCAGGCTGCCCAGCTGCACCTCCCGCGCCGTGCGCAGCGGGGGCAGGTGCGCCAGGCGGCACAGCAGTGCGCGTGGCAAGGCCACGTACAGGGGCGTGCCGTCCGTGTCGGGGACCGCGCCCGCCGCCGCCGCCGCCGCCGCTGCAGTGCCCTTCGCCGGAGCTGCCGCCTTTATGGACCCCATGGCCATGTCAATAGACACAACCGTTGCGAGCGCTGATGCCTTGGCCGCTGCAATGTCGGCGCTGACATCTGCATGGCTATTGGGCAGTCGGCTGCTGCTGGTGGTGCGGGACAAAGCAGCTGGAGTGGGCGGCCGGGGTGCGGAGGGGTTGCCGGTAGGAGGAACCTGTAAGAGGTCGTGATGGCCTGCGTACACGATGACGATGTTTTCCAGGAGCCCCTTGGCGTCGGGGGTGCCGCTGCCCCTGCCACGGTGCTTGTGGGCGTTCTTGAGCCGGTCAAAGGCGGCGGCGGAGAGGGCGATGAGGCCGCCGGGGGCGGTGTCGTTTGCGGCGTGGGCGGCCTCGGCGAAGGGACCTGTTGTGCATTTGCGTGGGTTTATGGCAACAAGCGTTAGGCAATGCAAGCCTTACTAGTGCCTGCTACGGCAGGACACCAGGTGACCAGCAGAATACCGAGCATATTGTCAACAGCACCATGGCTTCAAAGTGCAATCTAGTTGGCCGCCGAACACCATAAATGCAGTGATGACCATCGAACCACATACTGGTATGCTGTATACGTAGGGTACTGAAGCTGCCCTGCTGTGCAGAAGTGGATTACAAGGCTTCTTGTACGCTGTGCAGAAGCGGTGTGCGAGACGTCTGTAACCGTACGCGCGACTTAGGACCCAGAGCGTTCCAAGGCGACCTACCGTAGTACTTGTACGACAGGGACACCTGGGAAAGGGGAATTGGGTACGAAAGAGTGCCGTCAGGCATAAGGTTGCGCTGTAAACTTGACCACTGAGTGCTGCCGTGCGACCGGAAGGAGCACTTATGCCACGCTTTCCTGCCGATGGCTCCAGGCGGTATGCAGCAAGACACGTGGCCATGCAGAAGGCACTTGCGGTGGGCACGTGGGGCACCACCACAGCGAGCTGCCCAGAACCTTTAGACCTACACGCGCCCATACCCTGCGACCCACCTTGTTCAGCAGTACGTGTTGGTCGCTGTCCAGCCCGCTGTGCAGCCCCATGCGCACACGGAAGCCGCGGCACACCACACGCAGCTCCTCGCCAGGCGGATGCCGCTGCTGCTGCGCCGCCTGATTGCCGTTGTCATCCCATGCCTATACATGGCAAACGGCACGTGGCATAGGGTCAGTGTCGCACGTGCCATGCTACACAACCTAGATCACCATACGTCGGCCATTTGGCCTGCGTGCAAGCACGCGGCATGCTAATTTGCACTTGCAGCGGTATGCAACCAAGTGGGCGGCTTAGGACGTGCATGCAGCAGCGGTGGTCAACAAACAAGACGATGTGGTCATGCCCTATCCTGAGTTCGAGACGCACCGCCGTCCCGCTGGGGGTGCCCGCGCTGATCGGCCAATCCGCCATGATGGGGAAGGCGGCCGCCAGCGCCTCACGCCACGTAACGCACGCAGGGCTCCACATCTCCATGTCGGACTCGTTCAGCGTATCTCGGCTGGTGCGACTGATGCCGAAAGAGCCCAGATCACAGGCGCTCATGCGCGGCTGCATCGACGACTCCGGCCCAAGGACGGGCCGAATGACGTTGGAGCCGGCCGTGTCGGGGTCGGGCCCATCCTGCGTATTCGATGGGAGCGGTCGGGGCGACCCGTGGGTCAGTGCGTGCAGCAGCTGCAGCTAGTAGCGCACATACGTGGACTGCATTTCAACCTTAGCCGCACCGACCTCTGGCCCCAACCTTTAAGCTTGCAACTCCACAGGCAAACGAAGGAAACATGCATCAACCAAGGCGCGCAGGCATGCGTAATATTCATCAGGGCACCCACCATGGGTTGAGCTTCCGGGTTCGTGACCATGAGCAATGCCACCTGGCTGCTGGTTGCCGGTGGTATGCGGAGGGGCGTTGGCTGGCGAGAGCTGGCGGCCGACGCAGGCGATGATACCGCCTGCTGCTGCTGCCGGCGTTGCTGCTGTTGTTGATGATGGGACGTGTGGTTGGTGTCTGCCAGTGACGGGGACAGGAGCTCACGGTTCTGCGGCTGCTGGCAACGAACTGGTGACACCGCAGACGCCGACTGACGCGGCACGGGCCCGCGACTGATCTCTTCATCTGCATGCTGCTGCTGCTGCTGCTGGGACGGTAGCGTAAGCTGCCGAGCTAGCAGCCCCATGCCGTACGAACCGCGTTCGCTGGCCGTCGTTGCATCCGAAACAGCAGCTGCTGCACGCAGGAGCGCAGGTACCGTGTTGCTAGTACCTGCAACAGGAGTGTCCGCTCCTGAGGCCAGGTGGCTCAGCCCAGAGACGGTCAGACCGATATGGGGCATTGGTTCTGACGCCGACGGAGACAGTCCAGACGGAGGCGGCGTCTCGAACAAGCCGCGGCGGGCTGGGCTGCCGCTCGCAGGCGGCGTTGCCATAGGAAGGCTGGTGGACGCGAACGGTCCATGCGATCTGTACGGCCCGTACGCTTGCATGTGCCGCAGCTTGCTGCTAGGCACGTGAGCCAATTGGGCGGATATGTCGTTGCCAGGGGCGTGAGGGGACGATCCTGACGCCATACCCAGACGGCTGCTCGAGGTGGGCCTGATTGGTGCATTCCCGACGCTGAATGAAAGGCCCCCGCCGTTTGCTGTCGGCTGTCGCCGCAGGGAGTTTAAGGTTGAGGGAGCGTACGCGACATCAGTGGAGGCGAGGTAGTCGTCATTGGGCTGGCGGGACTGCTTCTGCTGCTCTTTGCTGTTGCTTTTAGCTACCCGCACGATCAGCTCCGCCCCGTCCGGGTGTGCCAGCAGCTGCTCCGGCCAGGCCGCCTCCAGCAGCGCCAGCTGCACGGATGCGGCAAAGGCGCAGGCGGCGGTGGGGCTGGGGAAGGCGATCAGGAACGAGTCGCCTGCGGACACAGGGCACGTAACGGTCTTTCTCGACGGTACACTATGCAACAGCAGCCGCTTGCGCAGGCACTTGGTCAACGATAGCAAGTCGACACCACCTTGAATAGCGCTACCTAAACCGGCAACATCGCAAGAGCTGACTGGGGCGCAAGGCCAGGTACTGCTTCCTCGCCCGAACCTGGTCATCCCACGCACCCACCTTCCGTTGCCGACTCGTACCCTCCGTACTTTGGCAGCAGGCCGCGGAACACCGCGTGGTGCACGTGCAACGCCTCCTCCATCACTTCGGCATCCAGCTGCTCCCACAGCAGCGTGGAATTCTGGATGATGGGTGGCAGTAACAGGGGCACGGGGATGGGTCACACAGATAGCCGTAAGTTGAAGGGTGGAGCATAGGGCATGAAACGGCAACTTTGGGGACATGCAAATGCTGAACTGCTCGCTCGCTAGCAAGCGAGGCTACCGGTGCCCTTCGTCACTACATGCCTTACCAGGGGAGCTCCCATGCCTGTGCATCTGTGCTATATCCTGCATTCTGTGCCGGACTGCCCCCAACACCTGCGTTACCAACGGGCCCATGCCCAGCATTTCTTCTAGAACCCATAGATGGTCATGCAAGGCCCCGTAAAAGACTTGTAACCCCACCTGCACGTCGCTGACCAGCAGCGTGGTGTCAGACCCCACCCGCGGCGCCCTCACGCGCCCCAGCAGGTCGAGGTTGTGCCGCCGCAGCCACGCCGCCGCACCCCCAAACGCGGCCACCATTAGCATCACAGCCATCGACACCGGAAACGCAACTGCCAGCTCCAGGACCGGTATACGGTTGCTGTTGTGGTCGCTGTTGGTTGAGATTGTGGGTGTCGGCAGCCAAGCCCATTCATCGACCACAGCGGCAGAGTATGTCTGGCGGACCGCCAACGGGCCATGCATTACAATGGCCATGTTGATGAATGTAGTCAGCAGGTCGAGTACTCTAGCCGCCGTTCCAACTTCGCCTGGAAGTAACGCTCCGCTGCTGGCTGTGTCACTGTCGCTGGAGCCGCTGCCAATGTCGGTTCCAGTGCCGGCTGTGGTTGTGGTATTGGCCGCTGGTGGTTTTGGCAGCAGCCTGGCCGCGGCCCAGTGGATCGCCCAGCTGTACCAGTTAAGCAGCTGGGGCGACGGAGGGTCAACCGCCAGGTTGGGGTGGTGTACGGCATGCCACAGCGCCGTGACGTACGACTCCATGGTGCCCTTACTAAGCCCCTGGGACAAGAACGGCTGCATGGGGAAGTCGGACGGCCGTGCCCTCCACCAGGGGAAGGAGGCGTACCGGGCCCCATCCCAGGCTGTGCCGTTGCTGCTTAGCCGAGTGTAGCCAAGAGCCGCCCGCGCGCTGTCCGTCATCTGCTGCCGCTGGTCACGAAAGGAATATACTACATCCACGGCAACAGCATAGAGGAGATTCCAAAACTCCATGGTATGGGTTCTGGACTGCTGCTGGTTCACCTCTGCTCGGAGGTCCAGGAGGGCTGAGTACGGCGCCCGGTTGAAGATGTACGGTGGTGCCATGGCTGTAACATCAGGGCCGATACCAGGAGCTCCACCGCTGCTGCTGCTGGTGTTGGTGTAGAGGCTGGGCATGTATTGCAGGTCGTGGGTAAGGCTGGTGGAGCACAGCTCTGCGGTGCATTCCCGCAACTGCCCCGAAGGGTCCACCACCGTAAGGCTGCCTGGCAGCGGAGCGACACCCAACACGCCGTCTTTCTGGAGGGCCAAGCTCTTGCCAAACACTGGCAAAGCAGTGTCCCACTCCAGTGTGACTAGGCAGTTGCCCTGAAGAAACGCCGGTGACACCGGCGGGCACTTGGCCGCTGCGAGTGGAAGTAGGTCACCCGACTGCAGCACAGCAGGGACGTCCAGCGCACTTGCGTCCGGGGCATTGTACTCCAGCAGCTGTGCCAGTAGCGTAGCAGCATATACCCAACCACTGCTGTTGGTCAGCGGAGCAGCAGCTGGGTAAGGCTGCTCCAGGTCCAGGAGGTATCCTTGGGCTGTCCCACGGGTCTGTACGACAGTTGCGGCCATGGCGGTTAGGACGTCCCCCAGCCGCCCGCACGTGGGCTGTACGGTGAGGCACAGCCCATGCTCGGGGATGCCCACGGCCTTGGCTGCCGCCGGCCCCCCATGCTGGCCCACCGCCTGCCGGTGCCACTTCAGCAGCGCCAGGAGGCCCTCCCAGTTGGTGGGTACGGGCATGTGGAGTCGGGCCAGCGCGTCCGCGCGGTAGAAGGTAAGTAGGTACGTCCTAGGGTGTACGACACCACGGAAAGCGGAGACGTTGCCTTGGAACAGCCCAGCATTTTCGGGGACGTCAAATTGCGGCTGTTCAAGGTCGGTGCCTTCCAGACGCTTGCCGCTGTAGTCCATGCCGTATATGCTGTAAGTGGGACCGGCTGTGGGGCAGCGGGGTAGCAAGAGCCGGGGTTGTGCTCATGGAAGCGCAGCCGTGTACAAGTAAAGCTGCTCAGCTTGACATGGCAATAGGCAGGGGGACAAGGGCTATGGCCGCGCGCGTGCCACGGCAATGGGCGTGCGTGGCCCATCTTGGGTGGGCGGTAGCGATCAACATGCGTGTGCCTGGCATGACCGTGTACTTGGGGCAAACAAGTGCGTGTGAGGACACTTCGCGCGAGTGCCAAGTGACCAGGCTTTCTGGCCTAGCTAGCGCCGCTTGGCCGTACCAGCGAGTCTACTGTTGACCGCTCACCTGTTCCTATCTGCGCATTTATTAAGCCAAGCTGCTCAGCACTGCTGATAGTGTCGATGTCGGGCAGGACTCGCACCCCGCCGCCCAGTAGTGCTATTGTTGAGGCATAAGGCTCAGTGCTGGCCAAGGAAGCGCCTGATGCAAACACCAGGCTGTTACCCCACGACGGGAACGCCATCCATGTGAAGTCCTGCAAACAGTAGTACAACATCGTAATCGGGAGGTTCACCCCACGCACGACCACTTTACAGGTAGATGAGGGACAGCGGTTGGTTGGTAGGGCGGTAAACTACACGTGGCGGGCACAGGCGGCTGCGGGACGCGAATGACGGCAGAATATCCGGCCCCGACAGAGGCACGGTAGGGCAGCCTGTAACTCACCGCTTGTCCGGTAGCTTGTGCAGGACTTCCTGCGCCCCTCGGTGCATATGAGTTTGCTGGACCGTTTTGACACATGCTGCAGCGACTGTCGCTTTCAAGTAAGTGGCCCAGCGCTTCTGATATGCCTGTGTTCGGTGTAACCCTGTACCAAAGGCATGAAGGGAGCTGTATGGTATCACACAGTGCATTAGGGCGTGCTCGTCAGAGACATGCCCTCTCACTCGAACTTACGCAAGCATGTCCAGGATAGCGGCGCCGCATTGTTCCAAAGGTTGAGATGCTACGGCACTCAAGACCAATAGGGTACTCAAAAGTGCTGCAGTCGCGGTCCGCCCTTTCACCAGGCAGGACACGGTAGAGCACATGCGCTCCGCTTTATTCTTAATGCTCTCCTCTAGCGCATGGTAGCGTATAACGCTTGCGGTACTGCGTTATTTCCATGTGGGGACAGTGCCGGTCGACTGAGGCAAGTGCTTTCTATGGACAGTCTCTGGCCTGGGTGTCTGGGGCCTACCGTTGACCGTTTCAAATAATATGGATAGCTTGAGTGTGCGGTAGATACAGCTTAGGAAGTCATTAGACGGTGCCGCCGAGCCGTGTGTCAAAAGGTGCTTTGTATCGCAAACTGTCGCGGTCGGGCATTTAAATGCTATGTGCACGGGAACTTTTAGCGGTAACTCATATACATATTGTTGGCTAGTGCTTTACTGGCCAAGGGCACGGCCTCATCTTGGCGTGGCATCTTCTTACTCATAATACCGGTATCATACCGGAATGCAACCACCCGGGGAACTCCACTCCTCACTTCTCCCTTTAGGAAGCAGCACTTTTACGAAGCAGGCTTAGGTGTAGCAGGAAGTGGTGCAGGGGATTTGGAGTATGTACCAAAGCATTCTTTTAGGCCCCAGGGCCGCCATCGCGCGGTGTCTGGCAACGGCAGGGGCACCGCCTCCCCTGGCACCGCCTCCCGCGTACTGTGGCGGTTGCCAGCCGTCAGCGGTCAGCGACCGAGGCACTTCGCCAGTGCTTGAGCGGCCACAGCGTGTGTGCGGATCAAGTGAGACTTCCCCTGGTTCGGATGCCCTACGCCCTACGTGGTGCCCTACGCACCACGCCAACCGCAACCAGAAGGGGACAGCAACAGCCGCCAGGCCGCTTTCCTTGTGCTCCATCCGCTGCGGCTGCCGCAGCTGCATGCCTTGTTGCCGCCGCCTTCCGCATCCTCTCCGACACCTGCTCCTCAAAACTGCTGCCTCCATCACCACCTGCCCCGGCGCCCGGCCGCCCCTCCACCATTGCCAATCGCTCCTTATCTCCCGCTCCCTGCCGCCGCCGCCGCTCTCCGACTCGGAAACAGCCCAGGCCCTCCTGCAGCTGCTCTGACCTGCCCCTTCCCCCCTGTCCCGGTCCCCATAGGGAAGACCAGGGAAGGCCGATTCCCCGCTGCAGACGGGAGCAGCCCCGGCACCCCTGCCCGAAATTGAGATTGGTTAATGCACGCTTCCCCTGCCCTTGAACATATTAACGTCTACGGTACACCGCCGTCAGAGCGTCAGTAGCTGCAGTCATCTGCAGTCACGGATCGCCCAGGCCATGTTGCTCCCCTGCAGCCCCACAATTACATGACTTGCATCTCTCTGCGAGTCCCAATCCCCACGGTCCTGCTCGCTTGGCCACCTGCCTGCGCCTGCCATCATCCCAATGCCTGCGCCTGCCCTCATCCCAATTGCCTCATCCTGCCTCACCGCAATGGGCTGCAGCTTTGCGTCCGTCATTGGCAACTTCTATGACACTCGCAATTTTGTCTGCAAACCCTTTTCACCCTGCAACGCGGCAATTCGCCCTATACCGGTACCGACGCCGGTACAAATCGTGTGCAGTGCACTTCACGCTTACGGACGCAGTACCTAACATTGGAAGCACGCACACCTCATCAAGGGAGATCTCCCCTGGTCCTCATTTAGACCCCATACCCCATACGAAGCCGACACTCATGCCCGCGCTTTTAAGCGTGATGACGTACAACGCAGTGCAGCATGCTCCTGTAGTCACGTCCCCTGACGCGAATCACATCAATCCGTACGAGCAAGCCCAAGACGAACACTTGCGAACACCGTGCGGTGGTCAACTGGTATAATGGCAATAAGGCAGCAGCACGGACGCTCAACCAGCTAGCTAGCTTCATTTGTCCCCCCAAAAGGGGCGAAAGCCCTTGCGGCTGCTGAGCCCCGGTCCAGGGAGCCCGGTACTCAATCATGGTGGCCATCTACGGATGCACATGCACCACACAATAAGCACGAGCTACAGATCTAAATCACAAGCCATCGCCTAGCCCTCTACCGGCTCTACGTTATTCATGGCGGAACAGCACTAGGCAACGCAAAGACCCCCATCGGTACAAGGCCCGCTCTTGGGTATCCCACACGCCGGTCTGTACGGTCGCACAGCCGAGACAACAGCACACACCGTACATACCGGTACCCATTCAATGCTGGCCCCAAATGCCGCTACCAACATGCTTGGACTGTCAAGTGCCGCTTTGCCGTACAACTGCAAGCGCGCTACGCTCCTCACCGCCTCATGAGTATCATTACGGCGAGGCACATTTACATACCTCCCAGCCGAGATGCGGGTCATTGCAACTTGCAGGGCCATCGTAAACACAGCATCGTGCGAAGGTGTCATCACATCAATACTGACTTTTGATCAGGCTCGCTTACCACAGGCAGTAACCCATTTTCAACTTGCTTCACCACCGAAGTGCCCAACTCGTTGCCGTCTGTTGAGCTACGACTGGTAGGTATCGACAGTGCAGCCTTGCAAAATACGGAGTACCGGTAATCAAATGAACCATGCTTCAAGCCTTGGAGGCCCGCCCCTGCGGCCCCTTGCGCACGCAGCTGATGATCTCCATGGCCGTGGTTACGCCCTTGAGCGGCACCAGCCCCATGCTGTGC
>VFQN01004698.1_pt1 | contig 17722 bp, 36 predicted proteins | sample 3512371 | NCBI WGS metagenome assembly VFQN01 (sample SAMN10412370, study PRJNA504923) | tailings metagenome | isolation source: Replicate 2 from Balatoc abandoned mine | place: Philippines: Itogon, Benguet | collected 2017-08-28 | reverse complement strand
AGGCCAAACGCTGTGTCCAAGCCCTCCACAGCCATGCTATCTACTGGATGGACCGACTTATTAGCAAGCGCCGGTGGCTTCAGCGCTGTCCCAAAGACGCCAACGGACTCCCCATAGACACTGACGACCCTCCCTGAGGAGCCCTGGCCCTACTGAAGAAAGGTGGTGGGAGTGGAGGGGACTCAGGTCCCTTTCGCCCTGCCTCCTGAACTTCACGCCAGGATGGATGTCCGGCGTCAATATTATTATTATTATTATTATTATTACCACACCCCACCCTACCCACCAGGCCCTGCGCGCAGAACCGCAGCCCCGCCTCCCGCCGCAGGTCCAGGCTGCACGCCGTACCCTCGCTGCCGTTGTACGACACGGCCGCGCTCGCCGCCGCCGCCAGCGCCGCCGCCAGCGCCGACATGGCGCTATCCGCCGAACCATTGCCGCCGCCGCCGCCGTCGCCGCCGCCGCCGCCGCCAGCATCCATCGCGGGCGTGAGCCGTACGGTCTCCGCCGCCAGCTCCGCGTCTGACTCATCCACCGCCAGCCACGGCGGCGGCGTCAGCAGGGTGCTGCCGTACCATGGGTGGCGGCGCAGGGGCAGCGTCGGCGGTGGGATGTTCTTGGGAGTCTTGACCTGCGGGCACGTGCCATGGGGACGATGGGTCCTTGAGAGGTCCGCTACACTCGAGTTGTGTAATACCGGTAGGTGCTACGATGCGAATGGTTCTCCGACGCGCTTGCATACACGTCGGCTGTCGGACCCGTACGCAATATCCCAGGTGATAAATTTCCGCCCTCGTGCGAGGTAGACTGTATTGCCTAATGTGTAAAGCCCTGGCCGGCACAAGTGTAGTACCCCGCGCACCGTGTTGTACAGCCGGAGTACTTGTCCCGCGTCTAGGGCACTGTCGTACACCGCCAGTTGGGCCAATTGCCCGCCGTACGCCCTGCATGGCGGGGGGAAATGATGCAGTCAGGTTCACGGCTTGGCACACATGCAGCCTGTACCGTGTACCTCAAAGCCTTAGCGGCCATTATGCACAGGGTCGTGGTGTGCGCACACCCGCTGTGAAACACCGAGTAGCCATCGGTGCCCTTCATGACTCCCTGTCTCGCTGCCCTACCCCGCCGTCCTGCCCCACCGTTGCTCCCACGCACCTGCGCTGGCTGCCGCTGTAGTGGCCGCACAGCAGCAGCGGCCCGCCCAACGTGATGGGGTCACCGCCGTTCACCTCAGCCGTGGGGTCGGAGGGGCCTGCGAGTGCGTCCAACAACGGCCACTGGTCAGCATGCTGATAGAACTTACAATGGCTCTTTGAAAGCGTTGCGGTGTGATTGGCTCTGTTACCGGCCAGGAGGAGCGCCCAGCGACCCAGCGCATGCTGCTGGTGGTGTGTGGCTCCATTCCCAGCTCGTTCGCCATCCGCCCGCCCACCTGGGAAGTTGCGTCCCGGCACCTGCCCCGCCAGCAGCCCGTCGATGTACAGCCGTGTGCCGCGGCGGTTGCGCGGGGGCCCGCTGGGGCCGGATGTGCTGGGCTGTGTGGTGAGGGTGACCATGTGCCACTCGCCGTCCGTCACGTTGATGGAGCTGTGGGGGAGGGAGGGGGCGGGCGGGGCAGGCGGGACAGGGGCAAGTGGGGCTTGGGCAGGAAAGTGGCAGCGGGGCGCAAGACAATGCACGGATGTGCGCAGCAGGAGGGAGATAGTAGGAAGACGGTCTGTAGCAACACAGCACGGAGTACGAGGTTGGCATACGACCGCACAGTCCCACACGGGGCCCTTTCCATTCTTGAATAACAGGCAAGGAAAAGACACTGGCAGCTTACCGGTATGCAGGCCGGTGAGCCTACCACCCACGGTGGGCGATGGTGTGACGCCTCTCCAACTGACCACCACAGTCGGCATTGGTTGCCATGCGGAGTATTCCACCTGATGCCATACAACTCAGGTTGCCGTACTTTCACCCGAAAATGGGTCCGGATTATGTAACCCAAACCCCGCATACTGCTTTGCAACACACTCACCCGTACATGGGCTGCCCACGGCTGCTGTCCGCCACCTTGCCGTCGCTGTCGAGGTACGTCTCTGCCGTACCGTCGTTGCCGTCTTTGACAATGGTCCGTACGATGCCGTACAGGTTGGTTGCCGGGGAGGGAAGGTACATGGCCACCTGCGCGCAGGTGCCCAAAATCAGCAGCGTTGCGCAACTGGTCAAGGTCGCGAAGGCCGTCGTGCCCTTGCCTGATCGGCACGCCTGATGTGATGCCACACCTAATCTAGCATTCGCGCCTTGCCACCTCAGGACCACCCTGCACCATCCTTCACGCCCCAATGCGCCCGCCGGCACGGCAGGCCCCCAGCTGCTTGCCCACCTTAATACTCATGCCACCAACATTGCAAACCTAGTGCCACGTGGCACGCCGCCCACCTGGTTGCGGTCAAAGGAGTCGTAGGCACGTGCGGCGTCGGACAGCGGTTGGAGGTTGGCGTGCGTCAGGAAGTACTCGTACGCGCCGCCAACCGCCGTGCCGTTGTCCAACGGGCGGGGCACGTCTCGCGGCCGCTTGCGGATCCAGATGTTGATGGAGAAGGGCCCCGCCCGGCCGTACGGCATGCCCGGAATGGACACCAGCGTGTTGGACACTGCGGCATGGAGGATTTGAATGCGTTAATAGTTGCGGGGTTTACCTTGGACCGGTGGTAATTGGCAAGCAGTAGGGTGCAAGCGCACCACCATGATCAAGACTTGGCGTCAGGTCACCGTGTCATCTCCAGGACGTCAAATTGCGCTTCTACAACGATATCCAGTTCGGGTTTGCAAGCAACTCTAGCCGTGACCAACAAACAAAGCCGCTCCCCCCAACATACCCTGGTCGCAGGTGAGTGCCCCCGGGAACAGCTCGTCCCTGTCCTGGGGCAGCAGCCCCGCCGCGCGTGGGTTAACCCACGTGGCGTTGCCCTGCAGTACGGCGCCGTCGTACGTCAGGCCGTACCCGGGCGGCCACGAGTCCAGCGAGCCGTTGGTGAGGGGGTAGAACACCACGGGCCCGGACAGGTCGGGCGGGATGGGGTTGCCGCCCAGCGGGTTGCGGACGCAGGTGCCTGCACGGGTGTGAGGTAGCGGTTGCGGGGATGCAGGCGGCCAGGTGGCAAGTGGGCAGCCGGAAGGGTGTGTGGGCAGCAACAGCGCCGCGGCGTGTTGTGCACCAGTGCTTCCGTGTCATAGCGGCACGTGCCACAGATGTAAAACACGCCGCCTGGCAATGCGCCAGTGACCTGCGTAAGGCTCTCCAGCACCTACTGGTATCAGCACCTACTGGTATCAACTGCTCTGACACGGGTCACACGTCGGACGTCGAGCTCGACAATGGCTCTTAGGCGCTGTACTGCAAGCGCGCAGAGCACAAACTTACGAACGGAGCCCGGGACAGTCCCCACCTGATCCATCCGGTGTGGTCCCAGGCGGGATGCACGTGTAGTCGGCCGCGCACTCCTTGTTGGCGCGCCGCCAGTCGCACGCCGCGCCGTCCGTACCGCCGCCTGCCGTACCACCGCCACCGCCGCCGCTGACGCCGCCTCCAGCACCGCTGGCCGAGACCTCGTCGTCGCTGGATGCGTTGCCGGCAACCGCCGGGGGGACAGCGTTGACCGGCGGGCTGAAAGGTACGTCCCCCACCGGCCGGCCTCCGGACCCCTGTGGGCCCAGGTCGGGTACCTCCCCTGTGCCCTGGTCCTGGGGCCCTTGCGCCGCCTGCACCACCGGCTCTGTTTCTTGGGTACCGCCGCTGCCACTGCTGTCGCCGCCGCCGCCGCTGCTGCCGCTGCCGCCGCTGCTGGCGGCTTCACCGCCGCTGGCGGCGGACGAGTTGCCGCCGCCGGTGCTGCCGCTGCCGGTGTTGCTGCCGCCGGGATTTGAGTTGGCGGGGGTGTGGTCGGTTGCAGCGCTGCCGTGGGGGTCGACGGTCGGGTCTGTTGGTGTGGCTGGTGGTGGTGGTGGTGCTGCTGCGGGTGTGGGCTGCAGCGTGATGGTGGTGTCTGGGGGGCTGGCGGCAGCCGCGGAGGGGTCTTGGAAGATGGCATCGGGCAGGGGGCTGACGGTGTCGTCAGGGGTCGGAGACAGTGTGGTGATGGGCCCGGCGTCGTCGGGGCTGGGGGGTGCGGCTGAAGTGTCGTCGGTGATGGCCCCTGGCACAGAACCACCCTGTGGATTGCATGCGCACGTGGGGGTTCGTTAGGCGTAACTGAGGAAATGTAGTGTGAGTAACTGAGGAAGTGTAGTGTGAGTACGGTGCATAGTCCGTTGCTAGGAACTCGATCGCTGCGGGCAAGTGAGGCTGATGTGGCAGAGTGCAGCACTGTGCGGAATGCAATCCAAATGCGCCCAAGTGCTGTTGTGCAAGGGCGCTCGGGCAGCCGTTGCCCTAAACAACACACGGCACAGTGCACGCTACACGGTACACGCCAACGGGACACGCCACACGCACGTGCCGTATGCCACGTGCCACATGCCACGTGCCGCAAGCTTCACACGGTGCCGTAACCAGGATAGTGGCCACCGCTTGTGTAAGGATGCTGGCACATCCTATACGGCAAAGCCCTATTCAGCTAGACACGTGCACTGATGGAAGCATGCCATCCTTGCCACCTGCGGTGGAGCTTCGCACAGACACCTGACCGCGGGGGCGGCACCCTGCGGAGCCCCATGCCGTGCCACGTGCGTTACCCGGAACACGGCGCCCCACAGTTGGGGACCCGCCAGAGATGTGCCCCAAAGGGGCAAAATGTAACAATATATGCCCAGAGGGGCACGAACGGCTTTCAGATCTATAAAGCGAGGATTGCCCCTTTGGGGCAACGACGTCCAGTGCTCCTGACAGTGTGCACTGGTTGTCACGCACACGGCAAACCTAGCCACGCACGTCCCTGAAGCCTGTGTGCCATTCGCCCTGTAATAGACCCTGCACACGCTGCAGCTTGCAATGGCGTGCCTTTATCCCTACCCCAACCAGAACCGCTCTCACCGATGCGTCCCCAGCGCTGTCTGATTGCAGCAGCGACCTGGCGCGGCCCGTCTCGGCGGCTGGCCAGCCGCGCGAGAATCCGTCCACAGCGTCAGTCTGTAGGAACAGTCCCTTGGCCGCGTGGCTGGTTACTGGCTCCACGACTCCACCGCTGCCGCCATTGCAACTCGTGGCGGAGGTTGCTGAGCTCGGCCCTCGGGTCGACGCGGCCGCTGCGGCGGCTGTCGCGGCCATGACCGCAATTGCCGCTACCGCCATGCTAGCTAACCGACTGCTGTAGCGTTGCGTCATGCTGCGTTGTCCCAGCGGCCGCCGAGGGCTGTTGGCCGCGCGGCAGGACGGCCCGGCCTCGAGGGCGCGTGCCCGCTCACCGCTTTGCCGAGAGCCTCGCCTCCGGGCTGTGGTGCATGGACTCATCGGAGAAGTTGTTACTGCAGCCTTTGGTGAAAACTACATTAGTGGCGCGGCGATTACGAGAACCTTTTTGTGGCTCGGCGTTCGTTGTCCATAGTCTCGTATGCGATATCAGGGAGCCGGTCTTGGACGCGCCTAGACTGATTCAGGCGTTGTAATGTGATACGCTACAGCAGCAAGGTAAAGGAAGGCAGTGCCTGAAGCGGCTGGAACGTGGCTAGGGCTTTCGACACCTAATGACCCATGGGTCGGTTTGACAGGTCGGTATCAGGAACTCACAACGCTTGACTCGTACTTCACTTTTGCAATGCCCATTACCACATAATACACGATCTCAGTATGTTACAGCAGGCCGAGGCCTGAAGCCGTGCATGTCCAACGTCACCTCTGCAATTGATTTCCCAGCTCCCAAAGACGGGCGGCCTTGCGGCTCGGCCACGGCTTCGGCATGAGCACATTGTGTCCTGTAATGCATCTTTGTATCGCTGTTCTGCCAGAACTTTGTTCAATTTCCCCTAAGAAACCATAGCCGCTGCAAGTCCCCCCAGGAGCCTGGTTGTCCATAGGCGAGCCAGCTGCGCTGACCTGCGGTAGGCCACGGTAGGCTGCACCTACTTAGCTGGCCTAATGCCTGGAGTGTACTGCTGACCAGACCGGCAGACCGTCCCCCACGTAGTCCATGCAAACGACATGGCTAAAAACAGTCCATAATTGCTGGTGTCCTCTGGATTTGAGGATCGGTTCTACACCCATTCATGCAATAGGGTTCCGACAAGGACTTGCTTCTGCGCTGCCCAACATAGCCCACTGGTCTCTGACGCGACGTTATACCACCGGGACAGACAAGCGGAGCATTTACTGTCTCCTGGGCATTTACACAGAACGCGGTTGGCCAGTTCCAGCCCTGAGGCAGCCCAGTGTGTCACAACGATCAACCAACGACAAACGTGTCGACGGAGTGGAGGCCCACAAACCCTCAGGCGACAAAACCGGGCCCCGGTTAGACCGTCCACCCCCACTGGCTTTGCGTCCCAGGCTTAGTGTCCTGCAAAAAAACCACCCACCCCGGCACAGGAACCGCGCACTGCATTGCTCCTCGTGGCCCGGGGGAAACCATTGATGTCCGGTAACGGTGGTGGGAGGCTGGCCGCTCCTGGCAAGAGGTCCAGCGCTGCGCTTACACAGCAGCGAAGAACTCCTTGCTGCCCTGTGGGTGGGAACGACAGAAGCGCAACAGGTCATGGGTATGCAGATGTGGACATGTGGTCGCATGCACGCAGGACCGCTTCCATGCGTTATCACACAACAGCACACTTTGCACCCGCCTGTCTTCGAATATGTGGTCAATCCACACCGTATCCTGCAGCATATTTCAGCCCTGCGACGCTGACACCAGCACCCCTTGGCAGCACCCGTATGCTTTGGGTCATACCGGTAACTTGGTTATGTGGGTGAAAACGATGCTGCAAGCGCTTGTCAATCACATAGTATCGTTCGAGACATATGCCTGCGGCATCTATTTGGTCGCACCTTGGGGTCGGGCTTCATGGTCTTGTCACCGGGCTTCCAGCCGGCGGGGCAGACCTCGTCGGGGTTGTTCTGAATGTACTGGATGGCCTGCAGCACACGCTTGGTCTCATCGACGCTGCGGCCGAAGCCCAGGTTGTTGATGGTCGCGTGCTGGACGATGCCCTCCTTGTCGATGATGAACAGACCGCGCAGGGCAATGCCGTCCTCGGTCAGGACGCCGTAGGCCTTCGAGATCTCCTTCTTCAGGTCAGCAACCAGGGGGTAAGCCAGGTCGCCCAGGCCGCCCTCCTTGCGGTCGGTCTGGATCCAGGCCAGGTGAGTGAACTGGGAGTCCACCGACACACCCAGAACCTCGGTGTTCAGCTCCTTGAACTCCTTGTGGCGGTCAGAGAAGGCAGTGATCTCGGTGGGGCACACTGCAGGAGGAAATGCGACCAGTCGCGCGTCAGAATTGCGTCGAGACGATCCTCCGGCACCGCGATAACGCTCGCGGCGGCCGCAGGCCCTGAATGGGGTTCTAATGCCTCACCGCGCCTGCATGCAATTGCCATTACTTACCGAAGGTGAAGTCCAGAGGGTAGAAGAACAGCACGACGTACTTGCCGCGGTACTTGCTCAGCTGCACCTCCATGAACTCCTGGTCATATACGGCCTGAGCCTTGAAGTCAGGCGCAGCCGAGCCCACCAGAGGCTTGTCGGCCTGAGCGCGCACCACCACGGCGCTGCGCCGGGCGACGGCACGGCTGGCCACCTTGGGAGCGGCACGCTGGCGCGAGAACGCCGCGACGGAAGAGCGCTGAGCCATAAGGGACGCCATTTTTGACTATTTGGAGTTCGCTGTGTCGGCAGAACTACCCCTGTCAAAGCTTCCTCGGGAACTTTGTGGCAAGGATCAACGCGTACGGCGGAGAGTCCTCGCGAAAGTCCTACCACAAGTCTCCCAAGCCTTCCATGGCGAAAGTTAATTACATGATAGATCATCGGGTTTCAAATACGAGACACGCCGCACCTCCATTGCCCTTCGGCGGGCCTGCTTGCTCCACGCACGTGTGGCCTGGCGCATCCGAAGCCCCCAGTTCCCCCAAACTTACCTTACGGCTCTAGGGCTAGACCATCCCCAGGTCCCTATAGCACTATGTCTGCAGCTGCCTGTAACTCCACCGCTCTTCACTACAGCCAACGCAGCTGTTTGCTGCCCACCCATGCACCCAGGACCACCAGCCCCAGCTGTCCCGTTTCCTGCCCACGTCCTCTTCCTCCGCTCCCCGCCCCCTCAATCCTGCAAGCAAGCCCCAAGAGCCATGTTGCACCTCACGCAAGTAGCGTACGGTGCCACTCCCGCGGTGTAGCTGCCGACATCGGACATGCCAAGGGCTGGTCAATGTACTCCAGCTGTGGCTGCAGCAGCAGCAGCAGCAGGAGCAGCAGAGGGCGGCAGGGTGTGCGCACGGCTGCCGCGGGGGCCGGTGGGCCTGGCGGCATGGCGGGCGACGTGGAGGAGCTGAACCGGGGCAAGTCCTTCCAGGAGCAGCTCAGCGGGGAGACCAACACGCAGGTGGGGTGGGAAGACCAACACGCAGGTGGGGCAGGGATGGGCGGGAGCGGCGGGGGTCGCGCGGGGCGGAGCAGGGTGAGGCTGTGGGCAGGGCCTGTGTTGCGTGCTTGTCATGGCACAGCGCCGTGCCCGGAGCCACCATGACAAGCTGCATTAGGGCTGCACTGTGCCGTGGTGACCACCTGGATGGTGCGGTGGACTGCGCCCTGCGGCAACCCTTCACTGCCCCGCTGTCCACAGGTCACAGACGTCATGGACATTGACCGCACGCCCGAGCTGCTGGCCTGGGTGTTCGGCAGCCTGTTCGGCCGGAAGGTGCGTGGGCGCTGGACCGGCTCTGCTTTCCGTGGTACGTAGGTGCTACGGGGTAATGCTACGTGAGTTTGACAGGGTACCGTAGCCTACTGGGAGGCATGGAGGCACCGCACGGAAGGGCAATTTCAACAACGGGTGTGGTAAAGAGGGCTGAGACGCTGATCTGAGCGGCAATACTTGGTGTCCTCTTCAAGGCTGGGGCTGTAGGTGGGTGCCTGACGTGCTGCCATCCTTCCTTCCGCTCTGGCTGGGTGCTGGGTGGGCGCAGAGCTGTAGCAACTAGCATGTCGCAACAACGCGCACGCGGGCGGCCTTGCTGCCTTCCGCCTGCACCCCTAGCAGCAGCTACGCCAGCCGGCACGACAAACGCGCAGGTAGGAGCAGCTTACATACTACAGCTCCTGCTGCAATGACAGCACTGCATCATAGTCAGCGCTGGTCCTTTATCACGGCACCAGGAGAAGGAGCAGGACGCGGGCTCCGGGGAGGCGGCGGCGGCGGCGCCGCAGGATGCAGCGATGCGGGAGGCGCAGGACCAGGGGCCAGCAGCTGCTGCTGCCGCTGGCACTGCTGCTGCGGCGGCGGCACCCGCTTCCACAGCTGCGGGGCCCAGCCCTGCAGAGGCGCCTGGGCAGCGCACAGGTGGGGCGGCGGGGGAGGGGAAGGGAAAGGGTGGAGGGGATGCCGCTGACGCGGTGGGTTCGTAGTCGGTTGCTTGGCTAACAGTTGGTGGTTGATTGGCCGGTTGGCCAGCTGCTTCGGCCATGCACTCTGCTTCATTGTATAAACACCGACGACGCGTTCTGTCCCAGGCACGCGCTGATAAAACGTCTATACCGTTGCCAGGGACAATTCGTGCACAGTACGTAACGTATGGCGCCGTAACACCTTGTAAGGATGTCTGCCATCCTGGACGCTCTGTTTACCCAGCCGGGCGGGGTTCGGACACGTGCCACGTGTTCCCCCGGGTGAAAGGAGTTCCCGCCATGAAAAGCGCTCGCACTTAACACACAGGGTATTCGGTGGTTACGGTAAACGATTATCCCGACGGGGTAGCACGCGTGCCAGGCGTTCGCTGCTTTGACTGCGGCTGCCTTTGCAACCGCGCTCTTGCAAGACGCCATGTCCCTACAGCTGGGCTAGGGCAAGTACCACATCAATGAGGCCGGTAGACACGCCGCTGACACGTATGCCCCCTCCTACCTGCCCGCTCCTCTGGTTGCCGGCTTCAGAGGTGGCGACCATCGGCGGCGGCTGCTTCTGGTGCATCGAGGCGTGCTTCCAGGACCTAAGGGTGGGTCGTCAGTGAAGGTCCCTTGTTTGTTTGGGGTGCTGGGGAGCTGCTGGAAGAGGTGCATGTGTGTGGGTGGTTAGGTAGCGTGGCCTGGCCGTGGGCCCGGGCGCGGGCTGGCCGGGTGTGTGGGCAGGGTTGGGATTGGACCGCAGGGCGGGTGGGCTGTGGGTGGGGACCGGTTGAGGGGTTCCGGCGGCGTCCGGGCGCAGTGCCATGAGGTTTATGCGGTTCATTGCCCGTCACCGCTTGAGGATGCCACAATCGCCCTTGAGGACATGCTCATGGCTGCAATGCTGCCACCACTGCGGCCCGCCGTGTTCTCCGTCCGGCTCGCTTTACAGTTGATACGTCTAGTATATCGGTGAGTTCGTTCCCTGCTGCTGCCCGCAGGGTGTGGTGTCCGTGACCAGCGGCTACGCGGGAGGGCACGTGGAGAACCCCACTTACCAGCAGGTGGGCGGGGCAGGGGCAGGAGCAGGGCGGGGGAGTGGGGAGGCGACAATGCTGTGCTTTGTGGAACCGAGGGATGGCTGTGACTGCTATGGCAGCCCCACCAAGCCCAGCCCATGCCGCTGTGACCCACTCGACGTTCGCAACACACAACTGTGTCGAGCAACCGCACTGCAAGAAGAAACTGAGATATTGAAGGAGTTATAACATCATTTTACGCCAAGGAATGGTATAACGCACAGCACTAGCTACCTGCAGGGTACAGCATGTGCGCATCCGCCCCTGTGGGCACGCACTGCCACACGCGCTCACATGCCATAACCTGCACCGTAGCGGCCATACGCTGGCCCGCGGTCCGAGGCGCATGGGTCCCCTTAGAAGCCTTATCACCCTTATTACTGAAGCACAGGCAGGGGCCGCATGATCTCAGACATATCAGCATGGTGAGCAATGTGGCCCCGTGACCCGCATTCCGGCGACTTCCCCACCGGCCTCCCGCCCTCAGGTGCTCACCAAGAAGACCGGCCACGCGGAGGTGGTGCAGGTGGAGTACGACCCGGCCGTGCTGTCGTACAAGGACGTACTGCAGGTGCTGGATACGGCAGGGGAGGCTAGTAGGGCTTAAAGTGACTTGAAGTCAGCTCTGTATCACATTGTTTGTGACTGAAGTATGCATCACCCCGACTTACCCTGCCAGACCCTCTCCCCGACGCGCACACGTGCCTCTACCCCGCCCTCCGCAGATCTTCATGTCCGTGCACGACCCAACCACCCCCAACCGCCAGGGCAACGACGTGGGCCCGCAGTACCGCTCGATCGTGCTGTACGGCAACGAGGAGCAGAAGAGGGTGGCGGAGGAGGTGCGTGTGTCCCTGGCCGCGGGCGCACCCTGCACCTGCACCTGCTGCCAGCGATCAGGAGAGGTGCTGTTTCCGCCAGCCTGGCACCCGCGGCTGTCCCCAAACAATTACCGGTAACGACGTGCAATGTCCATGCGCCACCTTACGGGTGCCACGCTTGCCATGGGGATTGAAGGCGAGGGCACGCTGACTTAGAGGGCATCCCTGTGCTTCCTGGGCTGTCGGAAGAACAGCACCTGCACGGTGCCATACGGTACCCCAAGGACCCACATGAGCCGTGCGCCTCCCCACCCGACCTTACGCACACTGCCCAACAGGTGATCGCCGAGGCCAACAAGGGGCTGTGGTTTGGGCGCAAGGTGGTGACGGAGCTGGTGCCGCTGCAGGTGTGTAGCGATGCTGTTGACCGGATCCAAGCAAAGCGTAGCGCAAGCACCGAGGTGGAGTCACGCCAGTACCGTATCATTGGCAGTTACTAGTGCCGCTAGAGGTGTGATGAGCCTCCGTACGTGTTGGCGTGTGCCCGTGGAAGGGGAGTAACCATACCACATACCCACACCGACATGGAACGCCCTGCCATGCGATCCTTCCCCCTTCCCCCGCCCTCCGCACGTGTGCCGCAGTTACCGGTAGTCCTTTGCTCACCTTGCATGGAGCGACAACGCAACCCCCTCACTGCTGTGCAATAGGACCTTCCGTTCCGGTATCCCGGTACCCACACTCGCCCCGCCCTCCCGCCAGGCCTTCTACCGTGCCGAGGCGTACCACCAGCTCTACTACGCCAAGAACCCGGGGGCGGGCTACTGCATGGTGGTGGTGCGGCCCAAGCTGCAGGTGGGTGCGTGTGCTGGCATGGCGCGTGGACGGTGTGTGCTGGTGGCTGTGCTGGCAGTACGATGGTGGCTCACGGCCGCTTGGAAGCACGTGGTGCGCCTGCAGACGCACCCGTGTTGGTTCGGTAATGGTAACGGTAACGGTAACGGTAACGGTAACGCGTGCTGCCTGACTAGCCACACGGCGCGTGTGTGGGTGCACGAGTACCCATGCGCCGCAACCCGCAACGCTCCGGACCCTAGGAGACGTCAGCGCCCCAAAACGAGCCCCTTGCTGTATGCGCAGGAGTTCCGGCGCAAGTATGCCAAGTTGCTCAAGACAAACAGTGTCTGACAGGACGGGCAGCAGCAACAGCCACAGCAGCAGCACACAGGCGACGCTGCAGGGCCCGGCATGCGCTCCGTGCAGCGGGCGGCGGGGCCCAGCGCCCAATAGCGCCGTTGAGGAGCCCAGCATGCCTCATCCTGCCCTATCCACACGGTCCGGGGAGCACCACAGGTCGGGGAGGAGCGGCCGGCGGTGGGCACAGCGCGGCGCCGCACGTCTGGACCTTGCCTTGCTGCGTGGTGCAGCAACTCGGCGCGCGCCAGGCGAGCAAGGCTGCACTGCGTGAGTAGGAGACGAATGTGGCCAAGACAGCTGGGGGGTGTGGTGGCCTGTCTGTTCTGTTGGAGCGTGTTGGTACAGTGGCTCCGGCCACTCCGTGGCGCATCTGGGCGTGGCGTGGTCCACGGGTGCGACTGGGCACAGTGGACTGTAGGGAGGCCGCGTGCTGTCTGACGTCGGCTTACGCAGTGGCGAAATAGATCGAATGACTGTCGGTGAACGCCCTGCTTACGCTCGCGGCAAGCAACGCGGTCGTAGCCGCTGCACTCCCGCGTCCTGCCCTGGCCGCAGGCCCGCAGGGTGTTCGTTGGAGGTGGTTGGGAGATACTTTGCTTTTCGCAGCAACTTTGCGCACCTGTTGGCATTGAATGACTCAGATGATAACACGCAAATTGCTTTTTATGTGCACATCAATGCGGCTTGTCGCTTTTACCCCGGAGGTCAAGTACGGGCTGATTTGGTTTATATCTTCTGGGTGAGGGTTGGTCGCATCGCACCCTTGCGGCCTGTATCAAGCCATTCGTTTACTCAATAGCTATAATCCTTGCTATACTGTCTGAGGGGGGAGTGAAGCAGGGCTTACAGGCAGGCCAACGAGTCCTGACCGAAAATCAGAAACGTGTCCTGCACGGAGGCACATCCCCTTTGCAACATTCATGTGTCGTAGTAGTAAACACAGCATGCTAGTAAATGGCGCTGCTCCGACATGCGACGCGCGAGACTTGTCTCGACTCGCTCATCGTGCGGCCCCCTCGACCTCGCTGCGAGACTTGCCCATGCCCCTCCTGCAACGGGTGCTCGTACAAAGCGGCACAGGAGCGGCGCCTGCCGCCTTGTCGTGCAAGGAGCTATTTGACGCCCTGGTGGGGCCTGGTGGGGCACTCTCGCAGCCATCGCTGGCAGCCCTTTTCCTGCTTTCGCGCTATGGACCGTCTACAGCGCTCTTTCACGTCTACGATGAGGGGATACAGAAGGGCTTGCATCGTGGCAAGTGTTCACACGAGGCCGCGACGGCTGGGTAAGCCATGGTTAGGGCCGCAACGACTGCAGGCGACAACGCGGCTAAACGCCACTGCTTTTGCTTGTGTGAGCATGGGCGGTCACTTGCATTTGCTGATGAGCATGCCAGGCCCAGATTAGCGAATTGCGGCTCAACCGGCGAAGCACCGGTGCAGGGTTGCACACCGTTTCTGCATGCTGACGTGAGCACTTGGACCGTGGTGACGGCGCCGGCCCACCAATGTGCCTCGCCCCTACTCTTGACATAAAGCAGGTGCGTGCAAGATCTGCTGGAGCTACTGCACGAGCGAGGCTGCAACCTCAAAGCGGCGCTGAGGCCCCAGGTAGGCGTGTGACGTGGCCACGCGTAACAACTGCTATCGATACCGAAACCACATGCCAGTCACGCACTTTGAAACTAGGAATGAGCTGCCTGCCAGAGCGGAAAGCAGGCAGCTCATTCCTAGCCATAAGAGCTGCAACGCGTACCCGCAGTCCCCACCCCACGTAGCCACCGGTTGCACACCCACACGCGTTCACCGCCCCCACATGCCCCCTCTTCCCCCTGCCCCCGCCCCGCCGCACACGTCCCCCAGGCGCGCTACCTGCTGGCAGCCGCCGCCAGCCACGGCCACGTGTCCGTGCTGCGCCTGCTGCTGTGCACCGCCGGCGTGGACTCCCCTGCCTGCGCCGGCCGCGCGCTGGTGTCCGCCTCCCTACACGGTCAGCTGGGCGCCATGTCGCTGCTGCTGGGCCACGGCGTGTCGGCACGCGCGGAGAACAGCGGGGCGCTGAGGGCGGCGGCGGGGGCGGGGAAGCTGGAGGCGGTGCGGCTGCTGCTGCAGCACGGGGCGGACAGCAGGGCGGCGGGGGGCGCGGCGATCCGGGAGGCGGCGGAGGGCGGGTACGGGGCGGTCGTGGCGGCGCTGGCAGAGGCCGGGGGTAAGGCGGTGGCCAAGAGGGCCGCGCGTGGGCAGGTGGTGCTGGAGGTGCAGGGCGTGGCGGGGGGCTGCAGGGAGCGGCAGGAGGGGCGGGGGTAGGGCGGGAAGGAGGGGAGCGGGGCAGGTGGCGAGCAAGGCGGTGGGAGGGAGTGTGGGTCTGCGCCTGGCGATGTGCATTTCCCGCGTGGGGCGGATGGGCGGGGCGCTTTACAGTGGGCTGGAGAGCCGCGCGGTGTGGCTAATCGTGCAGCGGGTGGTGCTGGTACGGCGTTGGTATGGTGTGGTGTGAGCGACGCTGTTGTCTACGTGCGGTGAGGAGAGGATGGGAAAACTCGTGAGGGATTCGCCGCAAGCCTGGCCGCAAGCCGGGCGCCCGCCTGCTTTGGACATGGTCGAGGAGAGCGGGGCGGAGTCCGCGGGCTACTGCCCGAGGCCACTGCGCGTGCGCTGGAGGGATTGGCCGCAGGTGCGGTCACAGTTTACATGACCCAACGCAGCGTACCGGAGTGTCCGCTGGGGGTCGCCCAGGGTATGCTCAAAGGGTGTGCCATGCGGCTGTGCGAGAGTTGGGTACGTCACAGCGTGCGGTCCAGCGGCTGGCGGGGCTGCTGGCAGCCCCCCGTGTCGTAATGGTGTGCTGATTGTGTGGCACGGCGTGGTTGCTGGGAGGTGGGTTTGTGCGCGGCGTAGTGATGGTAGTTGGTGGCATTAGTACAAACACGTAGCCGGGACGTGCCCTGGACGCTGTCTGGTGGAAGGCCTGGTGTTGGGACGATCAAGGGAGCGCCGGTGCGGTGTCGAGGTGTCGGTGGTCTGTGGTTGGTTGGGTCGGCTGTCATTGGTGTTACGCGGGGCGTGGTGCCGCGCCATGGTGTGGCATTTGATGATGCAGGGTGTGGCGGTGCGCGCATGAGTCAAGTGAATATCAGTCGAGAGAGGGTAAGCAGCATTGGGCAGTGCATGTCGGCAAGTGCTTGGCATGGTGCCAGTAAGCTCGTCACCCCAAAAGCGACAGTTTTGCAGTTTGCTGTACTATCAAGAGCGGTTGCACCGCCCCTATGGCCCCTGCGCGGCGGTCGAAGTGGTTGTTTAGTTTGATTCAGCTTTGGTCGGTCTGCATTCTGTTTGCTTTGATTCACTGCCGCCTGGTGCGCCCACGTGCATGTTACGCTGTGCATGACAATGTTGCTTTGCCGTCGGAAAGCACCGTACAGGCAACATATGATGCTAGAACGCGTGCCTGGCACGCACACGAGTGGGTTAACATCTCTGCTGTGCACGGCCTCTAGGGGCCACGCCCCGAGCTTTAACAGCAGTCGGCTGAGCGAGTACGCCGTACCCTTTGACGTAACCGTTTGGGGTTTGGTTCGTTCGACACGTGTGGAAGATGCATGATGCTGCCGACGCTAGGAATGTGCAGCCGTGTTGTTTGGTTTTCATTTTGCCCAAGGTTTTTGCCCCTGCTGTAGAGGAGAGGTTGTTGTGGACGTTAGACGCGGCGTGCGCTTCCAGGGTGCTGCCGTGGCGTGCGGCGAGGCCTGGGTCGTGGAGGCGTGCTAAGGCCCCGCCCTACAGGCGCCGTTCTACTCGCCCTCTGGAAGCCGCGACGCCGTCGGAGCGCGTTTATGGTTTTTGATGAGAGATGGGAGATGCATCGTTGTTTGTGGAAGTGCGGCTGCGTACAGGTGGTCATGAGCCCGTTGTGCTCAGGTCCGGGTGCCTCACCCGCCCGTACAGGTGGCAAACGCTGCTGCTGCTGCTGCTGTGTGTTTGTGCGGCGTTGTTTGGCTCCCGGCTGTGCGGCGCAGTGCAACGGCCGCCGCCGGAGTCTGTACAGCGGCCTTGGCACGTGTGGGTCACGACACGTGTGGACAGGACGCACGTAGGAACTGGGGCTGGGGCGCTCCCCTGCATGCTTGGCTGTGTGCAGGGCAGGGCATGTCGCGCCGCGTGCCGTTACTGGTACGGGCTACACTTGTGGCATGGCCTGGCATGGCCCATCCGCCCCCTGCTCAGGGGCGTCGGTCGACGAGGGAGAAGGACGTTGCGACTTCTGCGCGTCGCTGTGTGTTGATTGCGTACGGAAGGTGCAATTATTGGTTGGAGCTGCGTAGTGCTCGTGAGACAATACTGCCAGGTGTCACACCAACCTTCAATGCAAGCTTGAGCAACTGCTGATATGTGCACTGGTCGTTTGCGACCGCGGACCGGTTGCTGGATGGCGATACTGGAGAAGCAGCGTTGGTCCAATGTGGCGGAGTTTGTGTGCGCCGTACTGAAATGGGCTGCGCTTTTTCACAACGTTACAAGTGAGATGTACCATGAAAGTCGACGGCCTGCATGACATACCATATTCTGGCGGCAGGCTGGATTAGCTGATGAGACGTTAGGGAGCATGTAAAGCTTACGGTACTACGTACGGACTGCCTGTGCGGTACCGGTATGCACTGATGGAAAGCCGTATGCAGCCTGCCTGCCTGGGTCGTCTTCCTGCGCGTGAACCTGCTGATTCCTGCTGGCCTCCCTGACGGAAACAGCAGTGGCAAGCAAGGCAGCTGCGAGCGAGGGCCCCGCGGCCCCGCTAATAAGCCCACCCAGGGGCCCCCCCTATGCTCTGCTCCCCTGAGCCCACCTATGCTGCGGCCGTAAGCAGACCTGGCTATGATGATACCACAATTCGGGTAGCTTGTCCCCATACGGCTCAGTACATGCACGGCGACGTGGTGAAGACCAAATGTGGTCTGTCACAGCAATCAGTCAGTCAGTCAGTGTTACACGGCGAGAGTTCTCCCCTCCGCAAGTGCAACGACCCGTGTACGAGCCGGGGGCTCAAGGGCCATCAGTCTTCATGCAAGAAGCTTGATTTGTCCTGGACCGAAAAATACAACACCTAAGATTCGCCTG
>VFQN01004697.1_pt1 | contig 17723 bp, 20 predicted proteins | sample 3512371 | NCBI WGS metagenome assembly VFQN01 (sample SAMN10412370, study PRJNA504923) | tailings metagenome | isolation source: Replicate 2 from Balatoc abandoned mine | place: Philippines: Itogon, Benguet | collected 2017-08-28 | reverse complement strand
CCATCATCGCCGCGGCCACGTCGCAGCTGGCGATGATCGCGTACTGCGGGCTGGTGGAGGTGTGCATCAGGTAGGCCTCGTTGAAGAGGTGCCGGTCGAGCTTGCGCCCCGGCGAGTCCTGCACCAGCACCTGCGAGGCCTGGCTCAGGCCGGCCAGCAGCTTGTGGGTGGACTGGGTCGCGAACACCAGCTGGTCCTTGGGACGCGGCCGGTTCTTGCCCATCGCGTGGAAGGTGCCGTAGAACTTGTGGAAGGCAGCGTGCGGCAGCCAGGCTTCGTCGAAGTGAAGCGTGTCGATGTAGCCGTCCAGCGACTGCTTGATCGTCTCGGTGTTGTAGAGCACGCCGTCGTAGGTGCTTTGCGTCAGCGTCAGGATGCGCGGCTTGACGGTGTCGGGGTCGACGCCGGCCAGCAGCGGGTTGGCGGCGATCTTGCGCTTGATTGCCTCGGGCGTGAACTCGCGCTCGGGGATCGGCCCGATGATGCCGTAGTGATTGCGCGTGGGCGGCAGGAACACCGGCACCGCGCCGGTCATGATGATCGAGTGCAGGATCGACTTGTGGCAGTTGCGGTCGACCACCACCACGTCGCCCGGCGCCACCGAGTGGTGCCAGACCATCTTGTTGCTGGTGCTGGTGCCATTGGTGACGAAGAAGCAGTGGTCGGCGTTGAAGATGCGCGCAGCGTTCCGCTCCGAGGCCGCCACTGGGCCGGTGTGGTCGAGCAGCTGGCCGAGTTCGTCGACGGCGTTGCAGACGTCGGCGCGCAGCATGTTCTCGCCGAAGAACTGGTGGAACATGCGGCCGACCGGGCTCTTCAGGAAGGCCACGCCGCCGCTGTGACCCGGGCAGTGCCAGGAGTAGGAACCGTCCTGCGCATAGTCGACCAGCGCGCGGAAGAACGGCGGCGCCAGGCCGTCGAGGTAGCTCTTGGCCTCGCGGATGATGTGGCGGGCCACGAACTCCGGCGTGTCCTCGAACATGTGGATGAAGCCGTGCAGCTCGCGCAGGATGTCGTTCGGCAGGTGCTGCGAGGTGCGCGTCTCGCCGTACAGGTAGATCGGGATCTCGGCGTTGCGGAAGCGGATCTCGCTGATGAACTTGCGCAGGTTCACCACCGCGGGGTCGAGCTCGGGGCCGGGCGTGAACTCCTCGTCGTCGATCGACAGGATGAAGGCGCTGGCGCGGCTCTGCTGCTGCGCGAACTGGCTCAGGTCGCCGTAGCTGGTCGCGCCGAGCACCTCGAAGCCTTCCTTCTCGATGGCCTGCGCCAGCGCGCGGATGCCCAGGCCGGAGGCGTTCTCCGAGCGGTAGTCCTCGTCGATGATGACGATCGGGAAGCGGAAGCGCAGCATGTCGGGCCTCGGGGCGGTGGAAAGCGAAGAGCGCGAAGTGTAGGGCCTGCCCGTGACCGTACACTGCGCCCGATCAGGCTTCGAGGAGCAACGCATGACGCTTTCCGCCGCCACGCTGTGGTGGGTCGCCGCCGGCATTGCGGTGGCTGCCGAACTGGCCACCGGCACCTTCTACCTGCTGATGATTGCGCTCGGCCTGGGCGCCGGTGCGGTGGCGGCCCATTCGGGGCTGTCGGCCACCTGGCAGGTGACCGCCGCCGCGCTGGTCGGCGCCGCAGCCACTGCACTGTGGCACTGGAAGCGGGCGAGCCACCCGCGCTCGGCCCCGCCGGCGCTCAACCGCGACGTCAACCTCGACATCGGCGAGCGTGTGCAGGTCGAGGCCTGGGGCAGCGACGGCACTGCACGCGTCAACTACCGCGGCACGCAGTGGACGGCGCGGCTGGCGCCGGGCGCCGCGCGCGTGGCCGGCGAGCATCGCGTGGCTTCGGTCGAGGGCAACTGGCTGGTGCTGGCGCCCTCTACGCCGTCGAACTGAACATCAACCGCCACCGGACGCCACCATGGAAATCGCGCTCGTCCTCGCCGTCATCGCCGGCATCTTCATCGTCCGCACTTTCAAGATCGTTCCGCAGCAGCACGCCTGGGTGGTCGAGCGGCTGGGCAAGTACGACCGCACGCTGACCCCCGGGCTGAAGTTCGTCGTGCCCTTCATCGAGCGCGTGGCCTACAAGCACTCGCTCAAGGAGGTGCCGCTGGACGTGCCCAGCCAGGTCTGCATCACCAAGGACAACACGCAGCTGCAGGTCGACGGGATCATCTACTTCCAGGTGACCGACCCGATGCGCGCGAGCTACGGATCGAGCAACTACGTGATCGCGATCACCCAGCTCGCGCAGACGCTGCTGCGCTCGGTGATCGGCAAGATGGAACTCGACAAGACCTTCGAGGAGCGCGACGCGATCAATGCGTCGGTGATCAGCGCGCTGGACGATGCGGCCTCCAACTGGGGCGTGAAGGTGCTGCGCTACGAGATCAAGGACCTGACGCCACCGGCCGAGATCCTGCGCGCGATGCAGGCGCAGATCACCGCCGAGCGCGAGAAGCGCGCGCTGATCGCCGCCTCCGAAGGCCGCAAGCAGGAGCAGATCAACATCGCCACCGGCGAGCGGGAGGCCTCGATCGCGCGCTCGGAGGGCGAGCGCCAGGCCGAGATCAACAAGGCGCAGGGAGAGGCCGCCGCCATCACCGCGGTGGCCGATGCCACCGCCGACGCGATCCGCAAGATCGCCGCGGCCATCCAGTCGCCCGGCGGCGAGCAGGCGGTGCAGCTCAAGGTGGCCGAAAAGGCGGTCGACGCCTATGCGCAGCTGGCGCAGAAGAACAACACGATGATCGTGCCGGGCAACATGAGCGAAGTCTCCGCGCTGATCGGCACGGCCATGGCGCTGCTCAGGGCCAGGGGCGGCACAGCGAGCTGAGGCGATCGGCTAAACTCGCGGGCTCCGGAGAGATGGATGAGTGGTTTAAGTCGCACGCCTGGAAAGCGTGTGTGGGTTAACAGCCCACCGCGGGTTCGAATCCCGCTCTCTCCGCCAGTGATAGATTTCGCGTTGTCTCACTAGATCGCAAAGTCTGACCAGAAGGCCCCGACTACCGGGGCTTTTTTGTTGCTCACAGTCTCATGAGCACTTTTGACATCCCGATCTAGCCGGGGGTACGCTGGCCACGAACTACCCCACTCGTGCCAGAAAGTACCCCCATGCCACTCTCAGACACAGCCTGTAAGAACGCCAAGCCGGCGCAGAAGCCGTTCAAGCTCTTCGACGCCCTCGGCCTCTACCTGCTTGTGCAGCCGACTGGCGGGAAGCTGTGGCGCCTCAAGTACCGGTTCGCGGGCAAGGAGAAGCTTCTCGCGCTGGGCCGCTACCCGGATGTCGGCCTGCGAGAGGCGCGCCAGCGTCGAGACGAGGCGCGCATCCAGGTGGCGGACGGGCTGGATCCTGGCCAGCAGCGCAAGGCCGAGAAGCTCCAGCAGCAAATCGCCACCGAGAACACCTTCGAGGCCGTGGCGCGCGCATGGTGGGCGCAGTGGTCACCGGCCCGGAGCGCGAAACACGCCCAGCAGGTACTGACCCGCTTGAATGCCGACGTCTTCCCGGAGATCGGCTCGCTCCCCGTGTCCTCGCTCACGGCGCCCCAACTGCTCGCGATCTCGTTGAAGATCGAGAAGCGCGGTGCCCACGACATCGCGAAGCGCGCCTACCAAACGTGCGGACAGATTCTTCGCTTCGCCGTCGCCCGCGGCCTGGCCACCCGCAACCCTGCTGCAGACGTGAAGCCCGCCGACGCGCTGAAGTCGACTACCAAGGTCAACTATGCCCGCCTTGAGCCCAAGGAGGTGCCCGAGCTCCTGCGCAAGATCGAGGGATACGACGGGTCGCCCTACACCCGGCTGGCACTCAAACTCATGGCCCTGACCTTCGTGCGCACGTCCGAGCTGATCGGCGCGCGGTGGGCCGAGTTCGATCTCGACGCCGCGCAATGGCGTATCCCGGCCGAGCGGATGAAGATGAAGACACCGCACATCGTGCCGCTGTCAAGGCAGGCGATCGCCGTGCTGCGCGAGCTGGAGCTCCTGCGCGCCGGCCGCGAGCTGGTCTTTCCGGGCGAGCGCGATCACGCCAAGCCGATGAGCAACAACACGTTGCTCTTCGCGCTGTACCGCATGGGCTACCACTCGCGGATGACAGGTCATGGCTTCCGCGGTGTCGCATCAACCATCTTGCACGAGCTCGGCCACCGGCACGACCTCATCGAGCTGCAGCTTGCGCACCAGCAGCGCAATGCGGTGTCAGCCTCCTACAACCATGCGACCTATCTCGCGCAGCGCGCGACGATGATGCAGGCATGGGCGGATCATCTTGATGCGCTGCGCGCCGGCGCTAAGGTCATCCCGCTCAGGGCAGCCTGACCAGCGAGGCATCCATGTCAATCAAGGACACGATACCGATGACGCAGGAGCAACTCGACGCCCAGATGCGTATGCGCAGAGAGCCAATCGACCTTGACGAATTGGTTCGGGCCGGCCTTCTCCGCAAGGTGGGAGCGTGGTGGGCCGTATCGGACGTGCGCTCACTGCCGGAGTATGTCCGCGCCCAGGTCCGTGAGATCTCGGTCCGAAATGGAACGTCGCTGATCAAGCTGCGTGCCGCCCGCAAGCCCTGACGCCTATCGACCGAACGGACCGGAACTCCATGCCAACCCACATGCACCTAGATCCGCCGAGCCCTGTTGCCATCGCGAGGGAGCTCTGCGGCATGACGACCGCGCTGGCGTCCGACATCGTGAACTACGAACGTTGCTGCCTGGAAGTCGCGCACCGATTCCTCAGTGAGGAACCGCCCAACCTAGTCGAGGCGCGGGCTGAGCTCTTAGCCGGGATGGCGCACGCATTCCGGGAGAAGTATCCCGAGCTGAACCGACCCGAGTCGTGGCTGGTCGCCGCCTGCGTTCGGTTGCTGTCGGACGGCTGACCGCATCAGGCAAAACAGCGTGGGCCGACGCAGCAACGCCGGCACCCCCTGACCGCAACGCGCACACCCGCTAGAAAGGATCGCACACCATGGCACTCACGACTGCATCCCCAGACCAAGCCGCAGCGCCAACACTGGGCGAGCACCGCGCCCTGGCCGAGCAGACACTGGCCGCGCTGCGCTGCTGGTGCACCACGCTGCCCACGAACGAGTTCGAGCTCGACGCGAATGGCACTTCGACGCCACAGATCGAACTGCGCACAATCATCGACGACTTGGACTTGGCCCTCGAGGCTCTCGGCGACGAAGCGCGTCTGGCGCAGGCTGCTGTCTTGCTGGATCGCCTGGAGGCCGCGCTCTGGCGGGTCAGCACGTTCGAGACCCCTCGAATCAGCGTCGAGTGGTGCCGGCGTGCCGCATCGTTTGCCGCGGACATCCTCGAGGAAGCGCTGCGAGGCGGGGCGGCCATCGGCTCGACGAACGTAGTCACGCTCCCGCTGCGCAGGCCGATATGACCACCGACCGCATTCTTCATGGCGTCACCATCGCGCTACTCGGCTTCGCCCTGCTCCGCCTGGGACAGGTCGAGACGGCGGCCCAGATCTCAGCGACGAACGCCGGCTCAGCCATCGAGCAGGCGCGCCGAGCTACAGCGGCCGCAGAAGATGCAGCGGACGAAGCTCGCGAGGCGAAGCGCGCTGCCGAAGGCGCCGAGTCAGCCGCCGGCGATGCCCGCGACACCTGCGATCGGTGACGACGTGGCCCGGGCGGCTACCTCGGACACGCCGCCGGCTGGCATGCGCAGCCGCACCCGCGCGGTTGGTGGCAGTGACACTCCCCGGTCTTCCGGTTGAAGTGGCAGCCGCAGGCGTTCAGCCCGCCGCCGTGCTCCGCGACTCCCAAGCCGCAGGGGCTTCGCTCGACGGCAGCCGATGCCGTCACGGCGAGAGTCGCGATCGCCAGCAACGCGCCGTTCGGGATCCACGCCTTCATGGTGCCTCCTCTCGGATTGACAGCTCGAGCGCCGGCGGCCCGCCAGACCTATCGGGCAGCCGCTTCGACAGCGGCCAGTAGCAATGACCGCACCTGCTGGTATTCCTCAAGACGGGCGAAGTCCTTCTCGCTCGGGTTCGCGATCCGGGGCAGATCCATGTTCTCGGCGTTGTCGGCCAGCTTGACGCGCAGCGCGATCGGGTTCGCTGCTGCACGCCTGGCTGCTTCGAGTCGGCCCTCTCCGTCCCGCTTGGTCAGCGCCTCAACGGCCGCGACCACCGCGGGCGCGAATCCTTCGGCCTGCAGGTCAGCCAGCGTGACGGCGGTGTCCTCCACCACGTCATGCAGCACTGCCGCGATCCGCTCCTCATCGCTCTGCAAGGCAAGCATCACGCGCAGCGGGTGCAGGATGTACGGCTGGCCGGCCTTGTCGCGTTGACCGGCATGGGCCGAGGCAGCGATGGCGATAGCGCGTTCGAGTGTGGCCATGCAGTGATCGTCTCCGCGGTGTGGGACCTTGCCTGAGGATACCGGAGTGCACCTGGCGGTCCACGGCTCAGCTGGGCGAACCACCGATACGACCGCGAGATCCCCTGGTGCAGGCCAGCGAGGCGTATGCGCGCAGCCCGCGTGTGCTTCTGAGATCAGCTCTGCGGTGGCTCGTTCTTCGATACCCGCTGCAGCAGTTCCTGCGTGAGGACCTGAGCTGTGCGCTGCATGCCCTTGGTGCTGTGTTGCACGGGATCTGGTGAAGCGGTCGGCCCCAACGGCGGAAGACCGGCCTTCCTGCGGCGCTCAATCAGATCCTTCGCCGCATCGAGCAGCTTGCTTGGCTTAGCTCTCACGGGAGTCTCCCTTTTCGATGATGCGGCGGATCTCGCGCTCGAAGGCGCGCGGGCTGCGCTCATGCTGCTGCTGCGCTCGCGCCGTGGCCTCGGGGTCGATCTGGAAGGCGCGCGCGGTATTGTGCGCCAGCTTGGCGTCGAGGTCGCCCAGGCGCATGTCGCGCTGCCACTCGTCCGCGCGCTGCGCGTCGGCCAGGAAGGCGTCGACCGCGTCGACCACCTGCGGTTCGATCTCTATTACTTCGACGCCTACGTTAGAAGGCGCCGGATCCAAGGATTCATCAGTGTTTAGACCTTGTCGCTTTGCTGCCTTCCATTCATCGGAGATGCGCCGCATCGCTCCAGCGTGTCCACCCTCGGACTTCATGTAGTCACTCATGCGCTGAGAAATGAACTCGCGCCAACTCGGCAATTCTGTCGGCGCGACAAAAGGGCCCTGTTCCATCGCTAACTTATTCGCCTCTTCTAGGGTCAATTCGCGCGTTTGCCCAACCGGAATCTTCTCGCGGCGCGCGCCCAGGTCGGCGGCCTTCTTCTCCAGGCGCCGGCGCAGCTCCGGGTCGTTGGTGTTGTCGGCCAGGCGCAGGTACTCGTCGCCCTTCTTGCGTGCCGTCTCGCGCTGGCGCTCAGCCGCGATCTCGGCGTCGAGATCCTTGATGATGTCCGGGTCGGTGGTCTGCTCGCGCAGCCGCACCAGCTCGCGCTCCCGTCTCGACGGCTTGAGAGCCTGAGCCTGCTCGGCGCTGAGCTCGCGAACCTCGCCCACCGGCAGCGGCCGGGCAGGCGACGCCGACCCGCGCTCGAGTGGCAGTTCTCTCACCTCGCCGGCCGGGATCTTTTCGGTGCGTAGCTCGTTCGCGCGTGCCTGTAGAGCCCGGCGGATTGCCGGATCGCGAGTCTGTTGTGCCTTGGCTTCCAAGGCCGTCACTTCGGCCGCGCGTGCTGCCTTCGCCTTTGCAGCGCGTAGCTCACCCTCGATGCGCTTGGCCTCGTCGTCGAGCACGCGGACGATCTCGGGAGTCGCGCCTTCCTTGAGCCTGGCGATCTCGACTAGGCGCGGATCGGTTGACGCTGCTTTCACCTGACTGCGCGGGACGGTGCCGGCACGGTTGGTCGGAGGCGGACCAGGTTCGGCTGCGGGCGGCAGCTCGAAAGGCCGGGCCGTGACATCGGCGCGCCGCTCGAGTGCGTGGGCATCGGGCTGGGCCAGCGCCTCGCCCACGGCGCGCCGCGTCTTGCGGCCCTGCCTCCAGTCGCTGACGAACTTCGAGATCGTGGCGAACGGAGCCGGAACGCCGGCGCCGAGGCCTGCTGCCAAGTCGATCAACATGCGCTTGATGTAGGCGCCGGTACCGCTCGGGTTGGTGACGTCGACTGTTGGCGTGTAAACATCGGCCACCACCTCTCCCAGGTCGCGCAGCGTCTGCGCCCCTTGCTTGCCGAACAGCTCGTCGAGCTTGCCGTTCTTGTCCAACTGCTTGAGCGCGTTGTTCAGGCCAGCATCGCTCGCCAGCTTCATGCCGCGCTCGTTCTTGGCACGGGTGCGGAAGGTGGCCTCGCGCAGCTGACGGATCGCCTCGCCTTGAAGCTCGGCCCAGGCCTGGCGACCAACTTTCCCCTCGGCTTGGAGGGTGCGCCTGAGATTGCGCAGATCCTGCACCGGGGCTGCCTCGCCCACGGCGCGCCGGTAGACACGCTCCATCGCGACGGTGCGATCGATGGTGCCCTTCTTGGTGGCCAGCAGGTCGCGCAGCACGCCCTGGTTGCTGAACTCCTTGGCATAGGCAGCGTACTTGGCGCGAGCGCTCCTGTAGACGTCGCCGCCGGCGTCGTCGAGCACGGAGTCGATACGGTCTCGGATCTTGCCCGCGAACAGGCTGTTGGTGGCGTCCTTCTTGCCGCCAGCGCCAACTGTCTTGCGGATCTCCTCAAGCGCGTTGATGTCGACGGTACCGGGCAGCAGATAGCCGTCTGCGTCGCGCGCCGCGCCGCCCAGGCGCACCAGCTCTTCGGCCGCGGTGCCGATCACGCCGGCGTTGCGCTCGCTGCTGCGGCTCTCGTTGAGCAGCTGCACGATCTCGTCGGTCGGCACCTGTTCCGCAGTCTCGCCGGCCTCGCGTGCCCTCGCGTACTCGGCGCGGATCGCTTCGAGTTTGCGCTGCCTGCGCTTCTCGAGCACTTCGACCACGGCACTGCCGGCACCCTCTGGCGTGGCTTGCTTCGCTCCGGTCTGCTCCTCCAAGATGTCGAAGTTCTCGGCCACGCGCGCATCCTGCTCGGCTCGCAGCGCGCGAACTTCGCGACCGGCCTCGGCATCCTTGGCGATGTCGCGCTCGAACTGCTGCTGACCCGTCTCGCGGGTCGCATCGCCCTTCGTGAGCGGAACGGGGCGCGGGAGGCTGGCGGCGCGCTCACGTCGCACCATGGCCGCATCGGTCCCGGCAGCACCCGCGCTCGCCGCGGTTCCAGCAGTCGGCCGCTGTACCGGCCTGGCGCGCTCCGCCACCTTCTCGGCTGCACTCCTGATCGCGTTGACCGGACCTTCCAGCGACTGGCCGGCTACCTGTCGCGCGCCGCGGGCTACCATCATGGCAGGCCCCTGCACGGTGCCATAGACGCCGCCGGCTGCGGGCAGCGAGTTGATAGCGCCCTGAGCTTTGTCCAGCCACTCTTCGGCAGCTGGTGAAGGGGCCTCGGCGTCGCCGCCGGCAAGAATGCGGCGCTTGGCGTCCGGCCCTGACGCCGGGTTCAGCAACTGCGCCACCTTGCGCCCGACAACGGCGCCCTGCTCTGCTCGCTGTTCGGCGCGCAGACGGGCCATCTGCGCTCCATCCGGCGTGCCGAACTTGCCGGCGGCGATCGACTCACCAACGCCTTCAACGCCGCCAACCACCATGCCGGGGATCGCGCCAGCGGCCTGTGTGAATAGCTCGAGTGCCGCTTCGACGGCTCCGGTGACACGCTCGGTCACCGTCGGCTCGCGCGGCTGCACAGCGGGCGGCGCTGCGTAGGCTCCAGTTGCCACTTCTTCGGCAGTGGGCACCGCGGCAAAGCCGGTTCGCGGCGCCAAGCCAGTGGCCACAGGGCGCGCGGTAGCCAGGTCGAAGCCAGAAGACTGCCGTGCCTCTACGGGCCGCGCCGTGGTCACGTCAAAGCGCGAACGCGGGGGCTCGTCGAGCACGAATCCTGGCGGCAGCGGAGGGTCGGCAACGAAACCGGGCGGCAGGGGCGGGAGCAATTCTTCGGTGCGCATCGCAGAACTTTCCTTGGTGTCACGGTGATTGCGCCACGCCCGGGTGGCTGGCGCAAACTCAGTTTTTGGCGAACCGGCGCTATCCGCCCCGTTGCTGGAAGGCCTCCCGTGCACCAGCGCGCCGCAAGGCTCGCCACAGCCGTCGGCCAAGCTCATCTGCCGGCTCTGGCGAGTTCATCGCCCAGTTGATTCGCTCCGCGCGTTTGGCGTCACGCTGCTCTGGTGTCATGGCGCGCCAGCGCTCGCGAGCCAGGCGGAACTTCTCCGCTATGCCGAGTTGCGGGGGGGCTGCATCTCGTTCCAGCGCTGCGATGCGCTCCTTCAAGGTGGGCATGGCACTCCTTTCAGCGAGACTGCGAGGCCTGCGCCTCGAGTGCCGCCACGCGCTCCTGCAGCGTGACATGGGCGAAGCGGGCTTCCAGGGTCTGAACGCGCTCGTGCAGCCGGTCAGTCTCTGCGTTGCCAACCAGAGGAATCAGGCGAACAGCGAACACTGGCGCAACGTCCGTGATCCCGGCGGTCCACTGGTCGCCGTTCTCGAAGTTGAGGCGCCATGCATACGTCGAGTCCCTGGCCTCGGCAGTCCAGTAGCTCTTTGCGCTGAACAGCTCGCGCGCAGCGAAGAACGCTGCCAAGGCGACCGCGCGCGATGGGAGTTCGCCGGCGATGCCTCGGGCCCATGCGATCCCCTGCTTCCACGTCAGAAACCGGTCGGGCTTGTCGTGGAGCATCACGATCGCGCGATGGGTGTTGTCCGGCAGCGTGGTGACACCGAGAAAGACTCCGCCCTCGAGAGGCTGCTTGAGCCCTGGAAGGCTGGCAATGGAAATGGGCTTCATCACGGGAACATCAGACACGACGGTCTCCTTGGGTTACGCCTTGCGGCGGGATTCGAGAGCGGCGACACGCGCCGCGAGCTCTTCGGTTTCGACCAACTTGGACAGGGCTCCGAGTCCGGCGAGCAGCTGCGCGGCTTGCCCTGCAGGCAGCTCACCGCCCATGGCCGCAGCGATCAACGCGCGTCCCTGGTCAGAGAGGGTGATTGCCGCCTGCAGTTTCGCGAGCGCTTCGGCTCCGACCTTCAGTCGGTCGTACAGGCCGAGGTGCTTGCACAGTTTCTCGATCGCGTCGACCTTCGGGTGCAGCTTGATCTCTACTCCTTCGCGCGTCTGCTTCGCACCCGCGTAGAGCGCCGCAGCCGCCGCGGTGACGTTGCGCGTATCGTTGAGCTGGACGCGCGGCACGCCCCGGCCCGCGCACTCCGGGCAGTCCGGGTGCGGCTTGAGGCGCGGGTCGAAGCCGATGCCGCCCTGCTCGTCGAAGCGCTCCGCTCGGCCGCCGCGGGCGGCCTGGCGCTCCGCATGGCCTGCGCGATCACGCTCCATCTCGCCGGCGGTGCGCTGGTAGCGATGCCCCTTGCCGTAGCAGTACCGGCAGCAGTCGACGTGAAGCTCGACCAGCTCGCGGGGGTCGGCAGTCACGATCTTCCAGGCCTCCTCGATCACGCGCTCGGCATTGATTTCAAGCTTCTGCGCGAGCTTGGCCTGCCCCGCCTCGATCGCGGCGCGGATGTCAGGTTTGGACAAGTTCTCCTGGCCGATCTGTCGCGCGGTCCGTTCGCTGTAGCCGGCTCTGATCGCCGCCTGTGTGGCGTTCGGGTCTGCCAGGTACTCGGCGACGAATCGCTGCTGCTTCGGGCTCATTCGATGGCGTCCTTCAACCATCGGCCTTGTCCCTGCGTGCAACGCTTGAGGTCGACTCCGACCAGCGCTGCAACCGTCCATCAAAGTCCAACGCGAGCCGGCCGCGTCGCCCTTGGCGGTTCTTCGCGAGCTTGAGCAGCATGAGGTAGCTGTCGGTCTGCTTCTCCATCGGATGCAGAAGCAGCACCACATCGGCGTCTTCCTCGATAGCGCCAGACTCCTTTAGGTCGCTCATCTCTGGTTCACCGCCGCTGCGGTCGAGGCTGGCGCGGTTCAGCTGGCTCAGCAGCAGCACGCAGGTGCCGAGCTCCTTGGCGAGCTGCTTGAGGCCACGGCTGATTGCCTCGATCTGGTGGTGGCGGCGGTCGCCTGCGCCCGACGACGCACAGAGCTGCAGGTAGTCGACGACCAGAAGCGCCAGGCCATGCTTCCTACGCACTTGGCGAGCCTTGGCACGGATCTGCGGCAGCGTGAGCGCCGGCGTGTCGTCCACGAACAGCGTGGCGGCCCTGAGGCGCTCCGCGCCGGCGCTGAGGTCACGCCAATCGGCATCGGCGAATCGCCCCTCGGTGAGGCTGCCAAGCGGTACGCCGGCGGCGTTGGCCACGAAGCGGTCAACCAGCTCGCCGTCGGTCATCTCCTGCGACAGGATCAACACTGCGCGCCCCGCGGACGCCACTGCTAACGCGATCTGCCCGGCGAGTGAAGTCTTGCCGACTGTCGGCCGTGCGCCGAGCACGATGAGCTTGCCTGGCTTCACGCCGCCACCGAGCGCGCGGTCGAGCGCATCGAAGCCTGTCGCAATCCCCGGTTCGGTCTCGCCTTGGGACAGCGCGGTGTAGTGATCGATCCGGGTCGCGACCAGCTCGCTGAGGGCGCGCGGCTCCTTGCCTGCGGTGCGGCCCTCAAGCCCCGCAAGGACGGCGCCAATCCGGTCGCGCTTCTCGGAGGGAGATCCCTCAGACCAAGCGATGTCAGCGGCGGCTCCGACCGCCGCAATGACATCCCTGGCCTCAGCGTGCTCTCGTACGATTTCCGCGTACCGGCGGGAGTTGGCAGCGCTCGGCACGCTGGCCGCCAGCGCGTTCAGGTAGGCCATGCCGCCGCAGGCATCGGTCTGCCCGGCGCGCTGCAGTCGCTCGAATACGGTCACCACATCGGCCGGCTGATTCGCGTTGATGAGGCCGACGATCGCTTCGAAGATGGCCCGATGCTCGCCGCTGTAGAAGTCGCGCATCTCGAGCTGATCGCCGATGCGATCCCAAGCGTTGTTGTCGAGCAGCAGGCTGCCCAGCACGCTCTGTTCCGCCTCGGTCGAGTGGGGCGGCACGCGAGACGCAAAGTCATCGCGCATGCTCATCGCTGGACCTCGGTGAGATCGTCGTCGGCGTGCAGCACCGAACTCGTGCCTCGCCGGGGCGCTGGCGAGCCGCTGCGCAGCTTGGCCCAGTCTGCTCGCACTGCCTCCATGAAGGCCGCCTCCCAGTCGACGTAGGTGTAGCCGTTGGCTGCGCACTTGGTCTTGAACGCCTCTAGATGCCTGTCCAGATCGGAGAAGCCCTGTTCGGCCGCCCACGCCCTCACCCGATCGCTGATGCAGAAGCCTTCCGGAAGCGAAGTCTTCGGTGCACGCTTGCGAGTGCGGGCCGGCGGCTTAGCCGCGGAACCGTTCTCCTGCTTCTGTTCCTGCTCCTGCTCCTGCTCCTGGTTGGCGATGGGTTTCGAAACCGTTCCCGAAGGGTTCGCCTCGAGGCCGAGCTTCGGGGCGCATTCAGTCAGAAACTGTCGGCGCCATGCGCAGTTTTCTGGCACCCCTTGCGCGACCTTGGCCGCTGCCTTGCGCTGGTTCGGGTTGTCGGGCTGGTTCCACTCCAGATGCTTGACGACCCACACCCATTTCGTCGCCTCGCAACGGTTCGCGAAACCGTTCGCCAACAGTTCCGCGAACCCTTGCCGAACCCTTGCAGTGTCCCAACGCAGATCCTCGGACACGTAGCCATCGGGCAAACGAAACACCCCGGCGATCGTGCTGTGCGTGCAGGTGAGCAGGTACAGCGCAAGGATCTTGGCGTCGTCGCTCAGCGGGGCGATGGTCGGGCTCGCCCAGAACGTGCTGTGCACCTTGCCGTAGTCGCGCATGTCACCTCCCCCTTCGAGGCGCAGGGAGCGCGGCGGGCCGCTGGTGCTGACCCGCCGCCAGGCGGCGCGCCGTCAGCGTGCCGTAGTGCTGCCGCCAGCGCGCGCAGGCCATGCAGTTCGCCATCGGGGCGAGCCGGCACATGCAGGCCTGCAGCAGCGGGTGCTGCGCCTTGGTCAGCGGAGGCGGGGTGGGGTCGTTTGCGCGGCAAGCACGACGGGCCGTATCCTCGGCGTGAGCTTCACTTCCTTGATCCGGGAGCCCTCGCTGTTGCTGCGGCGGGGGCTCTTCCCTACCAGTCCCTACCGGCGTGAGGCGTCCTGCCCAAGCGGCATGATCGTGCTGAGACATTTCTGACTCCTCACGACGCAGACAAGGAAGCCATCCATGCGCGCACGTCCTCGACGCGCCACGCTGTCACCCTGGCCGACAGCTTCACGGGCGCTGGGAACTCGCCTGAGGCCACTTTCCGCCAAAGGGTGGCGGAGCTGAACGGCACAATCGCCGGTATGAGCTGCTTTTGCCTGACGAACCCGACTGCCGGGAGAACCGACGCGGAGGGTTGCTTGATGGTCTGCGGGGCTGGCGCTTCATGCGCCGTGGGATTGGGCACCATGCGGATCTCCGGTAGTCGCTACGGGAGACCCGCTTCGCGCTTCGCGATGGGCCTTGATCGGTGGTCCAGAATCGGACGGGCCGGCTTTCTGGCTGCTGTGAGATGAACTGTACTGTGCCGAATCGACATGCGCAAACCCGCGGGCGCGAGCAACGCAGCAGCGAACGGTTGGGGGTAGTTCTGGGGGTTAGCGGCTGGCAGACATTCCCCGAGAGCGAGTGTTGGCGCGCATTTCCGAAGAACATTCGGACGCCGCTCTCTCCGCCACCCCACCTGCCCTCACCCCGCATCGGCTGAACTTCCGGCCGCATGTGCACCCGCTACGTCTCCCCCGAAGCTGCCGCCATCGAGCGCGTCTGGCACATCGGCCGCCACACGCCGTGGCAAGGCGCCGAGGTCTTCCCGCAGCGACCCGGCGCCTTCATCCGCGCCGCGCGCGACAGCGCCGGTCCGGAGCGTGAACTCGTGATCGGGCAATGGGGCCTGGTGCCCTGGTTCGCCAAGTCGCCCAAGCTCGCGTACTCCACCTGCAACGCGCGCAGCGAGGAGATGGCGAACAAGGCGACCTTCAAGGATTCGTGGCGCCACGGGCGGCGCTGCATCATCCCGGCGTCCAGCTTCGACGAACCGAACTGGGAGAGCGGCCGCAACGTGTGGTGGCGCTTCCGGCGCGTCGACGGCGAGCCCTGGGGACTGGCCGGCCTGTGGAACACCTGGGTCGACCGCGCTACCGGCGAAGTGGTGGAGAGCTACACCATGCTCACCGTCAACGCCGACCACCACCCGCTGATGCGTCGCATGCACAGGCCCGACCCCAAGCTGCCGCCGGACGCGCAGGACAAGCGTTCGGTGATTCCGGTGGCGTTCGAGGACGTCGACCTCTGGCTGCACGGCCGGGGCGAGGACGTTCGCAGCTTGTTGCGTTTGCACGAGGACCAGCCGTTCGACGCCAGGCCGGCCGACTTAGACTCGGGCCGATGACCGAGAAACCCGCAGACGCCGCCCCCGCGGAGCCGAAGCCGGCCGACGCGGGACCGCGCACCGAACCCTCCAAACCGGTACCCAGCGCCGCGGCGACACCGTTCAAGCGCATGCCCTACGTGCCCCGGCGCAAGCGCGGCTGGGAGGCGTTCAGCGTCCCCCTGCCGCTGCAGTTCGCCATCGCCGTGATCCTCGGCGTGCTGATCGCCACCGCCGTCGCTGCCGCCTACGTCAAGTGGAATGCGCGTGTCACCGCCGAGGCGAATGCTCGGGCCACGCAGGAAGAGATCGAGCGCATCGCACGCGAACGCCAGGAACAGCTCGAGGCCGAACAGCGCGCTGCGGCCGTGCGGCAGCGAGCGGCGGCCGCGGAAGAGCGCGCGCGCATCGAGAAGCTGCGCGAGGACCAGCGTCTGGCCGAGGAGGCTCGCCGCGCCCAGCTGAGCGACACCCAGCGCATGGAGGAGGCCTTCGCCGCCAGCTACCGCAAGCCGCCGGGCTGTGCCGATGCTGCAACGCTCGACTGCGCCAACCACTACATCCGCGCGAAGCGAGCCTTCGAGGCCCAGTACATCCGCCAGCGGGCTGCATCGGCTCCCTAGGGCCCCCTAGGATCACACCCACTCCGTGGGGATGGGCGCGAACCTCTCCGCCGCGAAGAATCCGTCGCATCGGTCCGCGAGGGCCACCGACGACGGAGCACCGCATGGCACGCATGATCCACGGCCCCACCGGCGACAAGCCGCTCACCGTGCAGCGCCTCCTGGACGCGCGCGGGCTCGACGCGCGCGACTTCGAGATCGAGGAGGACGCCCACTCCGGCATCAGCCAACTGCTCGGTCTGGCCGGTGGCATCGTCTCGCTGCGGCGGCGATCCACCGGCGAGATCCGCGTCTATGCAGCAGGCCCGGGCTCGGCCTGGTTCGCGGCCATCTGCGCCGACCTCGACCGTGGCTACTTCAAGGCAGCCACCCCGGCGTCGGCGTTCCGCCGTCCTGGGGCGGCCGCGGCTGCGGCCGCGGTCCTCTGGGTGTGAACCGCGCTCAGCCGCGCAGCACCTTCACCAGCACCAGCAGACCCGCGATCGCGAGACCGGCCACGCCACTGGCCATGAGCCACACCACGGCACCGTTGCTGCGCCGCCGCGAGGTGACGACGGGCGCCACGTAGAACCCGGAGTGCACGCGATAGCCGGTGCTCGGGGCAAACTCGCTGGGCCGCTCGTCGTGGGGCTCGACCTCCCAGTCGTAGACCTGAGAGGGCTTGAAGTCGGATCTTCTGCTTGTCATGCGGCCACTGTAGGCTGCCGTCGCGATCTCGTTCAGCCCGTGCCTGCGGGGCTCAGCTTACGTTTTGAAACGTGGCGTGATTTATTCACGCGCTGCGCCGAGGCTGCGGTAGAGGCCGAGGTAGCGCTCGGCGGCCCCGTCCCAGGAGAAGTCCTGCGCCATGGCGGTGAGCATCAGGGCGCGCCAGCGCTGTGGCTGGGCGTACAGGGCCAGCGCGCGTTCGATCGCCGCCTCCAGCGCCGCCGGTGTGGCAGCGTCGAAGGCAAAGCCGGTGGCACGGCCGTCTCGCACCGCACTCTCGCCCGCATCCACCACCGTATCGGCCAGCCCGCCGACACGCCGCACCAGCGGCAGCGTGCCGTAACGCAGTCCGTACAGCTGCGTCAAGCCGCAGGGCTCGAAGCGCGACGGCACGAGGATCACGTCGGCCCCGGCGATCAGGCGGTGGGCGAGGCTCTCGTCGTAGCCGACCCGCACCGCCACCTGTCCGGGGTTCGCATGCGCGGCGGCCGAGAACGCCGCCTCCAGCACCGGATCACCGCTGCCCTGCACCACCAGCTGCGCGCCCTGGCGCAACAGCGCCGGCAGCGCGGCCAGGACCAGATCCAGCCCCTTCTGCGCCGTCAGCCGGCTGACCACGCCGAACAGCGGCGCCCCCGGCTTCGGCTCGAGGCCCATCTCCTTCTGCAGCGCGGCCTTGTTGCGCGGCTTGCCGGCCAGGTCGGCCGCCGAGTAGCGAGCGGCCAGACTGCTGTCGCTGGCGGGGTTCCAGACTTCGCCGTCGACGCCGTTCAGGATGCCGCTGACGTCGCCGCCACGGCTGCGGATCACGCCGTCCAGCCCGCAGCCGAACTCGTGGGTGGCGATCTCGCGCGCGTAGCTCGGGCTGACCGTGGTAATGCGGCGCGCGTACTTGAGCCCCGCCTTCATGAACGACAGCTGACCGTGGAACTCCACGCCCTGCGACTGCATGAAGTGCAGCGGCAGGCCGAGCTGCGCGAAGTCGTGGGGCGCGA
>VFQN01004696.1_pt1 | contig 17726 bp, 17 predicted proteins | sample 3512371 | NCBI WGS metagenome assembly VFQN01 (sample SAMN10412370, study PRJNA504923) | tailings metagenome | isolation source: Replicate 2 from Balatoc abandoned mine | place: Philippines: Itogon, Benguet | collected 2017-08-28 | reverse complement strand
CACGCCGCAAACAGACCCAATCTGAATATTCGCTTTTGGCGGGTTTGTTCTTTTTTGCGGCGGGTTTAGCGTTTGTATTTGGTGACCTTATTATCTCGCACGAAATCGTGGCGTATGCCCTCAACATCCGCAATTCAAACGAAGCTTGGGCGTTTGCAGTCGGCTTGGCGATGATTTCGATTTTGCTAAAACCTGCTTATGATCGTCTTATCGAAAAGCCTTACGTAGATCAGCATACCCAACAGTCGCGTACACGCTATGCTTGGTTTAAAGTAGGTTTAGCGGGTTTTGCCATTGTGACTTTGGGGATTTTGGGATGGTTTCGTTATGAAGCATATCGTACCGATAAACTCAAAGAAGCCATTAACAAATCAGTCAAAAACTTACAACTTGGAGCTACTCCTCTCGACCCTACAAGCACTATCTCTCCTCAGGAACAGCAAGCTTTGTTGCAAAAAATCGAACAGCAACTATTGCGTTCAGATGAGTTAAATTTAGGGCTTGTCAATAGTCCGTGGGCTTTAGCGTCTTTTGTATTGAGCGGTATTTTGTTTGCCTTAGCGGGGGCTGTATCGTTGGGAATGGCTTTGCCCGTGTTGCAAAATTTCTGGTATCGTTGGCTACAGATTGACCCTCGTTTGTGGCGATTAAGCCGCCGTCGTAAAAAAGTCGTCAAACAAATAGAAGGTATAGAAAAAGAATTGGCTGAAGATACCACACAGCGTGATATTTTGGAGAATGAAATAGCTATCTTGCCCAATTTAGAGGAGCTAAGAACAGACCGTACTAAGAAGCGAGACGAGTTAGATCGACTAATCGAAGATACGCGTTTGGCTCAAACGGATAGCCGCATTGCCTCTTTCAATGATGGTTATGCCAAAGGGGAGATTGCACGCGAGATGATGAATGAAGAAGAGTTTACTCAATTCAGAAACTCAATGCTCAATACGCACAATTTGGCCGTAAAAGCTTCATCATCTTCTGACCGTAGTATCAACTACGGAAACGCCCGCCGTTCCAACGGATTGCGTCCTCATCAGATGATTAGAAAGATGATTACGGATGATTTGAATGGAGAGAAAGAATAGGCGTCTATCATTCTTCACTAATACAAGAAGCCCGCTCACTCAGCGGGCTTCTTGTATTAGTGGTTATGTCATTAGTTGCTCCAGGCTTCTTCCAAAGTTTGTTTAAAAAGAGCATCGAGTTTAGAGTACTCAGGCGGATGAATATTGGTCGAAGTTTTGAGGTAATGATTATAAAAAGAAATTTTATCTTCTAAAAAGTCATTAAGTACTTGGATTTTAGGGAATTCGTTAAGTTCTTCTCCCTTGGTTTTTCTATCCAATAATGCTTGAATTATGGCTAGCAAACCTGCATCGGTTAATTGGCTATCAAGTAATTCCTGAAACACAATCGGAGGCATAGTGTTATACTGCCTAATCCAATCACAAGCCAAAATGGGACGTAGTACATAAAAGTATTTTTTTACTTTAACGACCTCTTTCTGCAAATAATCACGGTAGTTGCCTTCTGCCATGTGTAAGTAATGATGCAAGCACGAGTGCGGATTGAAGTATTCGTTGCCCAAATCACGGAGTTTTTGAGCAGTAGAAAACGGCTCTGCATAAACAATCGGGCTTCTTAACCACTCCATGAGGGGAGGGTTGGATTTTCTAAAAAGTCGCAATGCTTTTTTTAATTCCCAACCTGCCAAATCGATGTCATTCGCTAAGATTTCTTCTTGATGGTCTTTAGGTAAGTCTATCCTTAGATACCATTCGAGGCGGTGAATGTAAATGTATCTTACGTCCCAATCACTGTTGATAGAGGCAAATCCCCAAGCACGGCTTCCACTTTCTACTGCGTACAGAATCTTGATGTCGTGCTGTTGTTCAAGGCGAAGCAGTTCTTTTTTGATTTCTTGAATCATTTTTTAGCATTGAGTATAAAAAAATTACGACAAAGCCCCTCTTTTCCCGAGTTCAATCACTTCAAGGTTGGAGATTTTACGCTGGTCGAGGCTAAACCTCAGCACTGTACGTATTTTATGAAAACCTTCTCTGCCGGCTGCACCAGGATTGAGATAGAGCATATTCTGAAGCTGTGGGTCGCGCATTACCCGCAAAATGTGCGAATGTCCGCATACAAATATATCAGGAGTTTGGCTTTTGAGTTCGGGTCTTACTTGCGGATTGTATTTGGGAGGTGCTCCGCCGATGTGAGTCATCCAGATACGAAAACCTTCAAGCTCAAATCGCTGGTGTTCAGGTGCTTGCCAACGTACTTCTTTGGCGTCGATATTGCCATAAACCGCTCGTAAAGGCTTGAATTTTGCAAGTTTTTCTAAAATCTCTACATTACCTACGTCACCAGCGTGCCAGATTTCATCGCAGTTTTTGAAGTAATCAAAAATAGCTTCGTCCAAATAATAATGAGTATCAGATAAAAGGCCAATATGAGTCATATGAAGAAAACGCTTTTGTTAAAAACTATGCTATTACACTGCGTATGGCCATGCCTGCCATGATGAAAACGACAAGCCAGCCCGCTGCTTGGAGCCAAAAGGGGTGTTGATAATTACCGACCAGTCTTTTTTGACGGACAGCCACGAGCATCACCGCAAGGGCTATGGGGAGAATAAACCCATTGAGGGTACCAACAAATACCAACACTTGAACAGGCTTCCCAATCCAAATAAATAAAAGGGTGGAGATGCTAATAAAAATGACCGTTAGATAACGATGATTTGTTTCTAAAATGGGGTGAAACGTACGTAAAAAAGACACAGAAGTATAAGCCGAACCAATCACAGAAGTAATGGCGGCACTCCACATCAGTACCCCGAAAAGACGATACCCAATAGGCCCCGCAGCTAATTCAAATACGGAGGCGGGCGGATTTTCTTTACTTAGAGTCAATCCCATCGCAACGACTCCTAAAGTTGCTAAAAATAAAAAATAGCGGATTATAGAAGTCACCAATATACCCGTAGTGGCACTGCGGTTGACTTGAGGCAGCGCATTGACTCCCTTGACACCTGCTTCTAGCAAACGATGCCCTCCGGCAAAAGTGATATATCCGCCCACCGTCCCACCTACAAGGGTGATAGTAGCAATAGGGTCAAATTGTTGGGGCAAAAGCGTTCTTGTGATTGCTTCACTGACGGGAGGATGAGCCGACAATACTACGTAGGCAATCATACCGAGCATCAATAGCCCAAGCCATTTGGCAACGCTATCCATGATGTGGCCGGCTTGAGGTAGCAAAAAAATCAATACGGCCAGTAATGCACTCAATATAGCCCCTGTCTTCACACCGAGTCCACTCATCACCTCAATCCCTAGTCCTGCACCTGCCACGTTGCCGATGTTGAAGGCAAATCCCCCAATCACGATTAGAAACGATAAGAAATATCCAAGTCCAAAAAGCAGGTCGTTGGCGATGTCTTGGGCGCGTTTTTCGGTAATCGCAATGATGCGCCAGATATTGAGCTGCGCTCCTAAGTCAAGAAGGATAGAAAGTAAAATTACAAATCCAAAGTTAGCCGCGAGTTGTTGGGTAAAAACCGTAGTTTGAGTCAAAAATCCAGGACCTACGGCAGAAGTAGCCATCAAAAAAGCGGCTCCCCAAATAGTGTTTTGCTGTGATGATGAAGTGATTTTGCTGGAAGATGACATTGACGACGGTTTAGGAGTATCAGAATCTCCCCTAAAACTAGCAGAAAAAAGGATTCCCCACCAGATTTAAGCATCAAAATGGAGAAAGTCGTTGGTCGTCGTGGCTTTATCATGCTATTGGTAAGCGGCTAAACAACTAAAAAGCAACGAAAGGGATTTTGAATAAAGTCTTTTTTTTATGGCTTTTTGTGACTCTTTATTTCTTCTATCGTCTATTGGATGGGAGTCAGAAAAAAATGAAGTATTCATTCCTTTTTTGGGGAATAGGCTGTATCGTAACGATAGTGACAGTCCATTTAGAAGGAAATTTTCTTACAAAAGAAAATGCACTGGATGGTATCAAACTAGGTCTATTACTGCAATTTACGGGAGTTATGATAGCATCGAAATGGCTCTATCGGATTATCTATCTAACATTGAAGAAGAAAAATACACGTTATGCAGACAAAATCAACCCTCAAACCATTGACCCGAAAAAAACTATTACGTCAGGGTGAGACCTTAAAGAAAAAAATTCAAATGCTGCCGAAGCTCACGGATGGTATGCCTGATTTTTCTAAGGCATCCAGTAAGCTTAAGGCTCAGATTGATGCCTACGTAGAAAAAATGGCAGCCAATCAGTGGCTGCCAGAATGAATATTAAACAGAAAGTAAAACATTTGCAGGAATTCCCAGCCCGTGATATAGATTTTTAATCATTTTTAGGGTGAGATTTCTTTTTCGGTTTAAAACTTCCGATACTCCTTCAGGCGTATTGGGCTTTGCGTCCCAAACCTTATCAAGCTCTTTAAAAGCAGTTTTATATTCTTCTTCGTTATGAATAGGCTTTACAGTGAACATGCCGTTTCTTTTTTATCCCAAAATCATTTCTTTCATTTCGGCTCGAATGCGTTTTTTGTCAATCTTTCCGACTGAAGTTTTGGGAATCTCTGTTACAAGTTTGATGTGGTCTGGCACATACCATTTGTTGATTTCGCCCGCCTCTACTTTGGCTTGCAAGTTTGCTTTGATAGTCTCAGGCGTTACTTTGTCGGCATAGTCTGGTTTGATAACGACGATGGCGTTTGGACGCTCGCCCCATTTTGCATCCGCAAAACCAATCACCGCCGACTCTGCTACCCCTTCTATTTGTGACAAAAGATTTTCAATATCAAGCGACGATACCCACTCGCCCCCTGTTTTGATGACATCTTTTACGCGGTCCGAAATCGTTACGTAATAGTCGGGGCCGATCGAAGCCACATCTCCAGTATGTAGCCATCCTTGGCTCCAAAGGGTCTCGGATGCAACTACGTCTTTGAAATACCCTTGGGTCATCCAGGGGCCACGAGCTACCAACTCGCCCACGGCTTCGCCGTCATGAGGCAGAAAATTGCCTTCATCGTCCATGATTCTTAATTCTACAAAGGGAGCCACTTTCCCCGCTTTGGTTCTGAAAGGCAATTGCTCCTCAATACTCAATTGAAGCTGTTCATCATTAAGGTGTACCACCGACATGATAGGGGCCGTTTCGGACATACCGTAGCCTTGGGTAATATTGATACCTAACTCTAAAGCAGCTTTGGCAAGTCCTTTGGTGAGAGCCGAGCCTCCAATCAAGACTTTCCATTGACTCAAATCGACTTGCTTGGCTACTGGGCTGTTGACAAGCATGGTCAAAATGGTGGGTACACAGTGTGAGAAAGTTACTTTTTCTTTGAGCAAAAGTTTCAGCAGCATTTCGGGTTCGTATCTTCCCGGAAATACTTGCTTGAAATTGAGCATCGTAGCCAACAACGGGAATCCCCAACCATGTACGTGAAACAAAGGTGTAATCGGCATATATACATCACGGTTATCAAGCGGTAAAGCCCGATACCCTGGAAAATACGACATCAGGCAGAAGGTGTGCATCACCAACTGACGGTGCGAAAAATACACACCTTTTGGATTGCCCGTTGTACCAGTGGTATAGAAAGTAGTAGCTAGGCTATTTTCGTCAAAATCAGGAAAATCATATTGACCTGATGCTTTTGAAAGCAAGTTTTCGTATTCGCCAATCGTCGCAAAAGAAGTAGGTGTAAGTGAAGCATCCGGGTTTTGGTACACTTTGTCGCTCACCACAATAAACTTCTCAACAGTGGTCAGTTGGTCTTTTACTGCTTCCACAATCGGGAAAAAATCTTCGTGCACTACCACAAATCTATCTTCGGCGTGATTCATGGTATAAAGAATCTGAGCCGGAGAGAGACGTACATTGATGGTATGAAGTACTGCTCCAAGGCACGGAATCGCAAAAAAACACTCCAAATAACGGTGACTATCCCAGTCCATGACGGCTACGGTGTCACCGGCTTTTACCCCTGCTTCGGTAAGTACATTGGCAAGTTGACGCACACGTTTATCGAAAGTAAGGTAATCCATTCGATACAAATCACGATAAACAATTTCTCTCTGCGGATTGTACCTAGTTACTTGCTCAAAAAGCATTTTTATAATCAATGGCGGGTCATAGGCCGAGGGCGTACGAGGAACAATTCTGGTCTGAATCATGGATTGGTTAAAGATTTGTTGTTTGGGTAAAGTTATGTTTTTTCTTTGAATAGAAACAAAAAAAGCGCACTAATTAGCTATATACTTCAAGCGGTAGGCGATAAGCTTTTTTAGTAAAAAGCTTAGTTGCTTATTGATAAGACTAATTTTAGTGGCTACCAACATTGCTCATAATCCCTTCATTTTGATTAGATTTGAACTTTTGTGGGAAAATCTCTTTTATCTTTCTAAAACCTAACAAACCCATATATTCAACATACACCTTATGATAGCTATTATTGAAAAAATTGGCAATGTACGTCGTTTTCTATTGAACCAAATTAGTGATTTGTCTCCCGAACAACTCAATGAAATTCCGAAAGGATTCAACAACAATGTTATCTGGAATTTGGCGCATCTTGTAGTGGCGCAGCAGTCGCTTTGTTATTTACGGGCAGGGCAATCAGTCGTCATTGACGAAAGATATATGCCTCTTTATAAGCCTGGTACTAAACCAGAAGGGTTGGTAGATGCCTACGAAATTGAAAAAATCAAGGATATGATGTTGACGACCCTTGATACACTCAAAGTAGATTATGCAAATGGCGTTTTTGACAATTACCCAGTTTCATCTATTCGTTATGGTGAAATGACTAGCATCGACGACGCTCTCCAATATGTATTATTTCATGAAGGAGTTCATTTTGGGTACATTATGGCGTTGAAAAAACTGCTCTAGCCATTCTTTAATATTTTATCGGCTATTGATGGAGCGATTCTTTGCAAGAATCGTAGTAGTTTCGTTTTGCCTATATTGATTTCGAACTGGTCTTTTTGGAAGCTTTTTATAAACTCCTCCACTAGTTGTTGCGGCGTTATTTTTCCTTTGCCTCTCCCTGCGGTCATGGGTGTTTCGACCAAGGCTGGAATGATTTCAAAAACCTTAACCGAAGTCTCTTCAAGCTGATACCGAAGCGCTTTGGTACCGATATGAATTGCGGCCTTAGTCGCACAATAAATCGGCGCCGATTTTTTTGGTGCAAAGGCTAAACCCGAAGAAACATTAACAATCGCCGCCGTAGGCTGTTTAAACAACAATGGCAAAAGCCCATCAATCAACTGAAACACACTCGTAAAATTGGTATGGATTTCAGAAGCGATTTTGTCATACCCTATCTTTTCGGTGACAAAGGAATAATTGTACTGAACGGCGGCGTTGTTGATTATCAGGTTGAGCGAAGGATATTGCCCACTACAGTAATCAATGAGTTGCTGAACAGAACGCTCCGATGCTAAATCGCATACAATGGTTTCGATTTTGGGAAAACGTTGTTTGGTTGCTTCTAGTTGGGTTTGGTTGCGGGCCGCTACAATGATGATATTGTCCAATTCATAAAAACGAGTAAGAAGCTCAAGGCCTATACCCGAAGTACCACCCGTAAGTAAGATTGTGTTGCCGTGGGTTTGCATAAGAGATTGATTTTGGATGAGTTATGATATCATCACAAAACTATCGACCTACTTTGCTAAAAGCATTTACATAGGTAAAGAAATCATCTGCCCGATATTTTTTTACGAATGCGGCTCAGTTGGGTGGGGCTAACTCCCAAATAAGAAGCAATGTGATATTGAGGAATCATTTGCTCTAAGTCCGGATATTGATTTTGGAAAATTTCGTATCGCTTTTCCGCATCTAGCAATACGAGGTCTATTTCTCTTTCTTCTTTTTGTACAAAATAAGCTTCTGCAAGTTTGCGGGCGATTCGCTCCAAGTCGGCATGATTGTCGTATAGAGCGGTGAGTTGCCGAAAGTCGCTTGTTAATACTTCACAATCTGTCAACGCTTGTAATACAATAGTGGTAGGTTTGTGGGTGATAAGAGAAGCATAACCCCCTATAAAAGAAGGTGTAACGAAAAAATGTTTGTTGTATTCTATCCCCTCACTTGTCCGATAAAAAGCCCTCACTACCCCTTTTCGGAGAAAACCAATTTGGGTAGCTATTTGCCCTTCTTGCAGAAAAAAAGCACCTTTTTTAAGGATTGTTTCTTCAAATAAAGGTTTCACCGCTCTCCACGTATTTTCGGATAGCGGTGAAAAATGATTGAAAAATTGGTACAAATCTTTCAAAGCAGCAAGGAGCTAAAAATTGTTGACTTTTTAGAAATACAACCAATGACCTTTCCAGCCTTGTCTCTGATTAAATTCAAGGGTGGGGGCGGGTACTTTGAGGGTATTGAGCATAAAAAACAATGTCTTCAGGGCTTTGTGACGCGTCGGAATTCGACGAAAATCTACATCCAACGACAAATAAAACTGCCGATATGGATTGTAGCCTAGTGATTGGCTTTTTTCTATTTCAGCTCCCACCATGTCGTGGATGCCATAGCCTAGCGAAACACTTAGCCATTTGGGTAGTCGGGTATTGGGCGCAAACGACGATACATTCACTGAAAACCAATACGTTTGGCCATTGTAATCTTTGAGCCACTGCTCACTGAAGTTTCGTCCTAGCAGTTCGGGGCGGACTTTGGCAAGATTGGTTGGATAAAAAGAAAATTTGGGTTGAATACGCTCTTCTCCCCAAAGGGCATACTGAGCCAAATACATAGAAGGACCTACGATATTGGCGACCATATCGCTTGGCGAAAACCCGTAAGTAGGATATTGAAAGCCATCGAGGATTTCGATAGGGGTCAAAAACAAAAAACCCGACAATGCGCCATAGAAGGCTGCTTGGCGGTTGGTGATTCCAGTTTTTTTATAAATCGCCGCCGTATGACGACAAATCTGATAGGCCGTAAAAAAATGTCCGACTTTGTCAAGCTGTAGCCATTCATGGGAGTCGTCGTTGATGCTAAAGCGAGTAAAAGGGGTTTTGTACCATGCTTGACTTAAACCATAGATAGAAGCACTATAAGCCAACGATTCCCCGGCCAATATCCACCGCAAAGCACGGTAGTTGGGAGGCGGAAGACTGTCGGATTGCGCTTTAATACTACTGTGACAAGCTAGAAAAAACAGAAGAAAACAAAATAAATAGTGGATATTTCTCACGGTCAATAACTGCCCTGATACTTTCTTATTCCCCATTCCAACGTCGCTAAAAGCAAGAGTAAGAAAAACAACCATTTGTTCTGAATCAGCTCAGAGAGGTCTTCGGTACTATCTAAGCGATCAGGGGCTTTGTTTTTTATTAAATAATCTTTCAAACTTTCGATTTGCTCTCCTCTCACAAACTGCCCTCCTGACTGCTGCGATAGCGACCGTAACATTCCAAAATCAGCGGTGAGATTGAGCGATTCGAGGGCTAAGTCTCTTACAATAAATTGCCCTGTTACGTTTTCGATTTTATTGTTAAGACTCGTAGTGGCCTTGTATTGATACACTCCTTCAGTAAGCCCACTTAACTCAAATCTCGAATTGCCTTCTGCATTGGTATAAGTATAGGCTTGTGCTTTGCCGCGCTCACCGGTGATTTCGAGGCGGATACTTTGCCCATATGTTTTTTCATAAATATCATTGTACACTTCGGTTTCAAAAGTCACTTTGTCGCCTACATTATATTCGTTGGCAAGTGGGTAAACCCTAAATTTCCGTTTATCGTCTTTGACCGAAATCAATTGAATGATTTTTTGAAGCAATTCATCAACTGCTTCTTGTTTGTCGGTAAGGGCATATTCTTCTAAGCGCCATTGCCAAATACCTTCTCCCGCCAACACCGCCGATTTGCGAGCACCACCTGTGTTAATCACCAAAAGAGGTTTGTTAGTTTTGAGATTCCCTACATTTTGGTACAGTACCACCTCACTCCCTGGCATAAGACGATATTCGCCAAAAGGCACCGTGAGAGGCGGCATTTTTTCTAAAATAGTCAGTTTTTCGGGGTCTAAATTCAACAATCGAAAATTGGGATTAAACCTTCCCGAAACTTTGTCGATTTGACCTGGATTGGCACTGATGCTCAAGGCCGAATTGAGCTGACTTGTTTTTGAGGTATTGGATTGAGTTCCTAAAATAAAAAATACGGGAGTATTGTCGCGCTGAAGATAGCGCTGTAATATATCGCCCCCTACATTAAACAAATCGGGTAGTTGGTGGAGAACGATTAGATCGTATTTTTTTTCAGGATAAGTTTCCGAAGAAGGATTCAGCCCAAATATTTTCACATCTACCTCATAATTAAGGTTTTTCTCCAAAATTGTACGAATCGCTTTAATGTCGGGGTGAGTTGCAAGGGCTAGTAAAAGCACTTTTTCTTTACCATCGATGATGTCGATATACACATCGCGACGATTGTTGCGAGGCGTGAACTCGCCTTTAAGGGTCTCTATCTCAATCACATAGTGCTGAACGCCTTTTTGGGTAGAAGTAGTTTGGAAAGTGACTTGTTTAAAATCTTCTTTTTGCCCAAAAGTTACTCGTTGACTCGAAATGGTATTGCCATTTTGGCGTAAAGCTATAGTAGCGGTTTGGCCTTGAAAACCACTTGCTACGATGTCGGCCTGAATCGGGAATTGATTGCCGAGATAGGCGATTTTATTGGCCGAAATAGCCTTAATGCTCAAGTCGCGTTTGGGAAGAGTATCACCCACGCCCACACTATGAATTCGAAAAGGGTATTGTCCATAAGTAGGCGAAAGACCTTGGTTGCTAATACCATCGGTGAGCAAAATCACGTCAGTAAGGTTGCGTCCTTCGTAGTTGCTTTTGGCTCCACTGAGTAAGCCCGAAAGATTGGTAGTGGGACGGTCAAAACGGAGTTTGGTGATGTCTTCTTGGTAATTTTCGCTATTGAGGGTTTGTACCGCCACTTCGATACCTTCATCAGCCAATGTTTCTCGAAGCTTTGCCAAAGCACCTAAAAATTTGGGTGCATAATTTTGGGCAGACTCAGAATTATCAATCGCCAATACGACCTTGGGGCTATCGGTGAGGGTTTGGATACTTCGCAAGAGAGGATTGAGCAGCAAAAAAGCAATGATACTTACCAATGCCCCCCGCAAAACCGCCAAAAGGATATTGAGGTTTTTGCTCCAAATGGGTTTGGGTTGGTAAAGGAAATATGCATAAGCTGCTCCCAATAACAAGCAAAGCCCTACGTACCAAGGTGAAGTCTGAAAGATAATTTCGTTTAAGAGCATTTTTTATAATGGCATTAGACATTGGACACACGGAGCAAATACCGCTTCGGCTGTCCAATGTCCAGCGTTAAAGGTCAATAAGTTTACATTACCATTCCACCATCTACCTGCAATACTTGTCCAGTAATATATTTAGACAAATCTGATGCCAAAAATACGGCGCAATTGGCTACTTCTTCGGGCTGACCACCGCGTTTGAGCGGAATACTTTGTTTCCACTCCTCTACGGCCTTATCATTGAGTTCGCCCGTCATTTCGGTTTCGATAAAGCCCGGAGCTATGGCATTGGAACGAATATTGCGCGAGCCTAGTTCTTTGGCAACCGATTTTGTAAATCCGATGATACCCGCTTTGGAGGCTGCGTAGTTGGCCTGTCCGGCATTTCCGGTAAGTCCTACTACCGATGTGATATTGATAATAGACCCACTTTTGGCTTTCATCATCACCCTCGTTACGGCTTTTGTTAAATTAAAGATTGATTTTAGATTAACGCGAATTACCTCATCCCATTGTTCTTCGGTCATTCTCATCAATAAACCATCGCGCGTAATGCCCGCATTGTTGACCACTACATCTACTGTGCCAAAGTCGGCCACCACTTGGGCGATGAGTTCTTCGGCGGCTTTGAAATCAGAGGCATCAGAGCGATAACCTTTTACTTTGGTGCCAAATTGTTGTAGCTCTTCTTCAAGGGCCAAGCCTTTTTCTACACTTGATAAATAAGTAAAAGCTACTTGTGCGCCTTCTTGGGCAAATCGAGTAGCAATGGCTTTGCCAATACCCCGAGAGGCACCTGTAACGATAGCTACTTTGTTTTGTAATAGAGACATTTATTTATTTTTACGGGTTGTGATATTTAAAATTACAAGATACTTAATAGTTCTTTTATGGCATTTAAGGTGTGATTGAAACTTGATGACTGATTTTGTTCTAAATCAAGAAACGGCGAAATTCGTTCGGCTGTTTCTAATTTAGGTAAATTACTTTTGCCTTTGTATTCTGGAATTATTTTTAAAAGATAATGATTTGGATTAATAATCGCATCCACATTTTTAAAATCTGCTTTTGACTGATATTGTTCAGGTTTAAATCTCGGGAAAGCTAATTGGATTGCTTTGAGGTCGCCTAAAAACCATGCTTCAAGTTCTTTACAAACTATTCTGATACGATATTCACATTGGCAAGTATTTTTAATAAGACTTTCAAGTTTTTGTTTTAGCTCAATACAATCTGAACTATCCTGATCTCTAGTAATAAGTATTTTAGAATAAGGAATTTTACTGATATGCGGCAAAGTTGTCTTTAAAGCTCTTTCTAAATCTTGTTTTCCTTGGTGGGGATAAATTCGGTATGTAACGTTTTGATTGGATAAAACTGAGGGCAATATAGTATCAAATAGAATCTTTGCAGAAGGTTCTTCTGTAAAAATATGTAATACTGTCATAGATTTGCTCCTTTAATGTAATGATTTCTCCAAAGCCATCCCAATTGATTGTCTTCGGCCAGCGCCGCCACTACAGGGTCGTCAGCGGCAGCATTGATATGCGTAATTCCTTTTTCTTTGACAAGAAAGAACAATTCATCGATATGGAGGCCATTGACAAAGTCGGGAGAGTGAGTCGATACAAATACTTGTCCTCCTTTTTCGGCATATTCTCTTATTTCTTCACAGAGTTGGAGTAACAAATCTGGGTGTAAGAAGTTTTCGGGTTCTTCAATACAAAGCAATGGATGTGGCTCTGGATCATGAAGTAAAATCATGTATGCAAACATTTTGATAGTACCATCAGAAACATATCTAGCCACGAATGGATCTTTAAAGTTTTCGTCTTGAAAACGTAAAACAATTCGCCCGTCTTCGGTTTCTCTAGCTTCTACTTTGTTGATGCCGGGTATTCTACGTGGCAGTTTTTCTAAGATACTAGCAAACACATCGCGATGATAATCGTAGATATATTTGGTGACCTGTGCCAAATTATCCCCCGAGACTGACAAATGATTTGAAATTCCGGTGTCGGAAATTTTTCGACCATTTTCAATCATAAAATTAGAAATGTACCATTTTTCAAGAAGCTCTCGAAAAGTGCTTATGGCTTTGAATTGCTCAAACTGCCCTAATCCTTTGATTGCCAAAATGTCAGGACTTGTTACTTTTTGTTCAATTCGCTTTTCTTGTACCCCTAAAATTCCATATTCGGATTCATTCGTGATGGCATATCCAATACCCCTTTTGAAATCTAGGAAGTGCCAAGGTTTTCCCTTTTGTCCTCTCCGGTATTTCAATGTTTCACGGTTGATATATACCTTTCCCTTTTCCATGCCTATTTCGAGGGAGTAGGTGATAAGAGGGGTATGTTCATTGTCAGGGTGTTGATTCCTGAATTTGATTTCGAATTTTATTAAATCTGTGTGAATATCACAATTTCTAGATATAACTTCCTGAAAACCACCTCTTTTGTTCAGTGCAATAGTCGCATTGCTTTGTAGTGTATCGCTTAAAAAACCAAAAATGTCAAAAAAAGTAGATTTCCCAGAACCGTTTGCGCCAAGAAACACCGCCATTTTAGGGATATTTTTTATTGACGTATTTCGGAAGGTTCTAAAGTTCTCAACCGCTATCTGCTCTATTCTCATTGACATTTTTGGCGAAGGTTTTACCCTTTATTTCGGAAATACATTGGCCTCCACAATCTCACACATGATGTGTCCGAGCAAGATATGGCATTCTTGGATACGGGGGGTATCTTTTGAAGGAATATTAATCAAAAACTTACTTACGTCTTTCATTTTTCCGCCTGTTTCGCCCGTCATTGCGACCGTAATCATTCCTAGCTCGTTGGCTACTTCCAAGGCTTTGACTACGTTGGTAGAATTGCCCGAAGTCGAGATTCCTACCAATACATCGCCTTCGCGTCCCATGGCTTGTACAAGGCGCGAATAAATCACATCATAGCTATAGTCATTGCCTACAGCCGTCACATAAGAAGAATTGACATGAAGGGCCTCCGAAAACAAAGGCGGACGGTCGTAATAGAATCTTCCACTAAACTCAGCGGCGAGGTGCTGGGCATCGGCGGCACTTCCACCATTACCACAAAAAAGGACTTTTTTACCGTTTTGGAAGGCAGTAGTCATGGCTTCTGCTACTTGTGCAACGGTACCGAGGAGGGCCTCATCGGCCAGAACTCGGGTTTTGGTATCAATAGAGGCTTGAACGATAGCTTGGATGTTGGTCATTAAAATACGTTGTTTAATCAGGGGGCAAAAATAGCAATTTTGAGAACTCTCCGAAAGATTAAAACTTACGAGCCGCGCCTAATCGGCTAATTCTTACCGAAGATTCTTTTAATTTTTCGATTTCTCGAATCACTTCTACGATACCGCGCATCGGGATTTTGACCCACGACGGTCGGTAGCTGATTTCGTACCCAAGTTCGTAAACGGCTTTTTCGAGCAAGAAAAAGAGCAACAAAAAGTTGATTTCAATTTGACTTTTAAAAAGCGGATGAGGCCAGCCAAAAGTTTCTAAGTAAGATTCGATGTAGGTATCGCGCATGAGCTTATACCAACGGTCGGATACAATTTGAAGCTTTTCGGACGAGATGCCCTGCGTTTCTCTACTTTCAAAGAGTTTGGCACTTACGGCATAATGATAACTCCTAATCATCCCCGCGACGTCTTTGAGGGGGCTGTGTTTGATTTTGCGGTCGGCAATGCTGGCTTCGGGTTCACCCTCAAAATCAATCAAAATAAAATCACCGTCTTGGGTCAACACTTGCCCTAAGTGATAATCACCATGAATACGGATGCGCAGCGACTCAAGCGGACGGGTGAGCATTTCATGGGCAAATTCGTCAATCAACTCACGCGCTTCCATGAATATCCACGCAAGTTGTTGCGTAGATTCGTCGAGTTTTTGGTAGTTTTCAATCAATAATGCATAGCGGCGATCGAGCAAATCGGTAAGGCGATTGACCAAAAAATGCCGATAAAACTCATCAAAAGGCTCAGGTGCAAAATCCGCGGAAGCTTCGGGCGCAAAAAGCCCTTTGTGCATTTCGCCCGTACGCTTTCCTAGCAAAACTACTTCATCAAACACCTCTTCTTTGATTCCAAAAAGCCCCTGAGGCACGCCATACATAAAGTCATTGAGGAAATCGCCCGTCAAAGCCCAGTTGTCTTTGTTGGTATTGATGGCTTGTTGCATCATGCCCAAGGTGATGTCGGGTAGGCCGTGACGTTTCCAAGTGACACTACCTGCGTAGGCCGGAATGTGTTTGAAATCTGAATGTTGGGTCAGAAAACTCACCATTTCTACTTCGGGGTTGGTTTGGTCAAATAGTTTTCTGTATAACTTCATAAAGTATTTGCCGTCAAAAAGCATCGCAGAATTGCTCGAATCTACGGGCAGTACTCTGCTCTCTACCTCATGAGAGTCTGCATCCGATAGCCCTTTCCCGCGCTCAAAAAACAAGCTATTGGCTTCCTCTGACGAAGGAAGGGTGTGGTTATGATAGATATTGCTAAAAATATGGTGCCGAAATTGTGCATCATAAATGGCATCAATAAATTGGGTCTCCTCCGATTTTTCGAGAACACCTTTTTCTGGTATCTCAATCGCCACACTTACTTGACTCAATGGCAGTTGATAAAACTCCGAAGGGCCGTCATGATAGGTGGTTTCAACAATCAGAATGAGCGCATTGCCCAAAGGCAACTGTTGACGGATATGAAAACCATCCTGAGCGCGTGCTTTGCCCGCAAACCATCGGCAAGTGTTAAAATAAGCAGGAAAAACGGTATTTTCTAAATGACTGATTTGGGATACGTTGAGGAAATTCATCATGGTTAACGACATAATTATTTATGGTTTAATCGCCGAGACGTGCAAGTGAGAATCGTTTTTGGGGGCATGGTAGATTCGGATAGTTGCTTTCTGAAAATCTTTTTCATCGGCCTCGCTGATGTTCATGAATTTTTGGGGATTTCTATCTACCAACGGGAACCAAGAACTCTGAATATGTACCATGATTTTGTGTCCTTTCTTAAAAGTATGTAACACATCTGGCATACGCACTTTTACGTCAGTGATTTGATTCGGGACAAAAGCTTCGGGCTTTTCAAAACTATTTCTAAATTTTCCTCTTAGTACTTCTGCTCTTACAAGTTGCTGATAACCAGCCAAGGTGATGTTTTTAGGATTGGGGCTTGGGGCAGGTGTATCGTCGGGAAGTACGTCAATCAATTTTACGATAAAATCCGCATCAGTACCCGTAGTAGATGCAAAAAAATGAGCCGTCAGCGGGCCTGCCAATGTCACATCTGCGGCGAGTGGTTCGGTTTCATAGGTAAGCACATCGGGACGACGAGCGGCAAAGCGCTGGTCTTCTATCATATATTGATTGTTGCGACGCGCAAAAACTCCGTCGGTATAAGGAACAGGTCTGCGTGGGTCGCTGATGTATTCATCAAAACCCTCCGCATTGGCAACTTCCTCCCAAGTAAGTTTGCCATTGGCCTGAAAATGTAATTCTTTGGCTTCGCGGTTTTTGGGCGGCCACGTTTCAAAAGTCTTCCATTCGTTGGTACCTGTATCAAAAACCGAAGCTTCGGCGGCGTTCCACTGCCCTTTGTCTTTAAGATAAAAATTAAAAAACTTCAATTCCAACTCTTCCTGAAAGTACTTAGCGGTGTTGGAACCAAAGTTGAGATTGCCAAAACTAGACCAATCTGGGCGCGACCAAGCACCGTGTGTCCACGGCCCCATAACGAGTTGATTTTTGTTGGAAGGAGTTTGCTTTTCAATGGCTTCATACGTGCGTAGAGCACCAAACAAATCTTCGGCGTCAAACCATCCTCCTACTACCAACGTAGCGGGTTTGACGTTTTTGAGAGCTGTGCGGATATTGCGCGATTTCCAATACTCGTCATAGGTTTCGTGTTGGAGGTATTCGTTCCAAATGCGCCCCTTGTTGTTGAAATATGCGGTACTATTGGCATTTTTGAGCGGGCCAAGTTTCAAGAAAAAATCATAAGCGTCCTTAATTTTGGCACTAAACAGAGGACTATAATTGGCAACGGGTTGACTAGGTTGGGCGTCGAAATAGCTCAAAAAACTAAAGTTATCCATGAGAAAAAAAGCACCATTGTGACGGGCATCATCCCCCACAAACTCATCCGTAACGGGTGCTTGCGGCGATACCGCCTTGATAGCAGGGTGAGCATCGGGCAAAGAAGCAGAAGCATAAAAACCCGGATAAGAAATCCCCGTAATCCCTACGCGCCCGTTGTGTTGAGGGATGTTTTTGAGAAGCCACTCTACGGTATCGTAGGTGTCAGTGCTTTCATCGGTGTCTTTGGGTGTTTTTTTGGAAAACTGATGAGGCGTCATT
>VFQN01004695.1_pt1 | contig 17726 bp, 12 predicted proteins | sample 3512371 | NCBI WGS metagenome assembly VFQN01 (sample SAMN10412370, study PRJNA504923) | tailings metagenome | isolation source: Replicate 2 from Balatoc abandoned mine | place: Philippines: Itogon, Benguet | collected 2017-08-28 | reverse complement strand
AACCCAGCAACCGCTGGGCATACAGACCACGCAGGCTGACGGTATCGATGCGGCGTCGGCGATTTTGCGGTCGGATGTCACCGACCAGGTGAGTGGCTGCCGAAGTATGACCGTTCACATGGCAGTCGAAGCAACTGACCCCGAGCATGCCGTCTGCCCGATTGGTCTTCCGATCGGCCGTCGCGTTGAACTGCTGCTGCGGGAACTGGGTGACGAGCAGACGCAAGCCCTCGAGATCCTTGGCATTCAATACGCCGCCAAACAGTTCCTGGAAGTTTTCAATGGTCACGACCTGGCCTTGCGAGACGTCTCCCAGATCAGGACGCGTGGTCAGGAACATCGGCGGTGGAAACTCGGGCAGGAAATGTTCCGGCAGGTCGAAGTCGAGGTCAAAGCGTTGCAGGCGGGGCATCGTCTTGAACTGCATGGGTGGGAACAACATCCCTCCCACCATGTGCTTCGGATGGGGCAATGGCAGGAAGCCCGGAGGAAACAGGTTGCGGTCCCGGATTTCGGACGGCTTCATCGTAGCCAGTTGATCCCACGAGGTGCCTTCAATCAGCCGAATTGTGGGCCCGGTCTGCACCGGTTTGCCGCGATACATCGTCACTTTCGGATCGGGGCGTGACGTCAGGTCATACCTGCGCTGCAGCAGCGTCTGATGGCGGGCATGAACCTCGGCTTTTTCGGCGACGTCCTTCTCCATCTGCGACTGGAACGAGTTCTGACCCTGAAAGGACTCCTTGCCCAGCAGAACGGGAGCAATCTGGTCATAGCTCGATTTCGGGGGAGGTTTGACGGGTTGTGGCTGGACCGGTTGGACTGCCTGGCCAAAGGCCGGCAACAACCCGGAAACCCAGCAGAAGCCGGAGATCAACAGATTTCGTGGACTGAATTCCCATCGCTGCTGCCTGAATTTCATGGTGGCTCCTCTGGCCTGAAAGGATGCGGGCGCACTGCCAATGACCGGTTCCGGTGGGACAACGGAGGAATTGCGCGTTTTCCGTGAGCGCGATGCAAACCTTGTTCCCCTTAGGGGCCTCGCTGTCGGGGAAACTCTTTCCTTGCTGGCTGGCGACTGGTCGGGATTCCTCACACGCAGGGCCGATTCCAACGGAGTCGCCCGCGCATCTGCCAGCCTGAACGCCGCTGAATCAGCTCGGGGTGCCAGCACTCGCGTTCTGCCTGTTTTCTGCAGCCGTCTCTCTGCCGGACGGAACCTTCCCGGGCAGCAGCAATTTCCCCGGAGCGGATTCTCCATTCCGCACTTGAGAACCGGTCGCCAGACGGATCAAATGAGCGGCCACGGAGTTACACGGCCCGCGGCGAGAAATGATTCCTTTCTCACGATTTATGTCCGCGGGGCCAAACGTCATGTTTGGGCGGCCACGGTATCAGTCACCCTGTTCGCCTGAGTCTCCTGTCGTCGTGAGTTAATTGTCAGAAACGAGTGAGCGCATGGATTGCCCGATTCATCATTTGCCCTGGAACCAGATTACGGCCGACTGGCTGGTGCTGCCGATCGCCGAGCCTGTGGACTGGTCGCCGGCCCTGAAACAACTGGATCAGGCCCTGGGCGGAATTCTGGCCCGGCTGGAAGCCTCGGGCGAATTGCCGAAGAAATCCGGCGGTGTCTTGCAACTGCGCGGCCTGACGGGAATTGCCTCCTCACGCATGCAAATCGTGGGACTGGGACCGGTCGGTCAGCAGACGGCTGGCAGCCTGGACCGGGCCTATACCACCGCCGCCCGCTCAATTTCTGACAAGCCGGACCAAAAAATTGCCATTCTGCTGCCGAACGCACCGGCAGGGGGACCGGATGCGGCGCAACATATCCGGTCGGCCATCATCGGCTGTGCGGTGGGGTCTCAGGGGCAGGACTTGTACCGCACGGAGCGCAGCCGGTTTCCGTTCGCCGACTGTCATCTGATTGCCTCGGCTCCGGTGACAGACACCGGTCTGCAAGCAGTGGAAGCCGGCCGGATCTTTGCAGATTCGATCAACCTGACTCGCGAAGTGGTCAACCGGGCGCCGGCCGATATGACGCCGGCCATCTTCGCCTCCAAAGCTGAGGCTCTGGCGAAACAATATGGCCTGACGTGCGAGGTCTGGGATCAGACACGCCTCGTGCAGGAACGGATGCGGGCGATGCTGGCGGTCTCTGCGGGCAGTGCGCAACCGCCGCGCCTCGTCAGTCTTTCCTATCGCGGCGGCGGGGCTGATCGTCCGACACTGGCCCTGGTCGGCAAGGGCGTGACCTTCGACAGCGGCGGCCTGTCGCTGAAGCCGTCCGACAGTATGACGACCATGAAGTGCGACATGGCGGGCGCGGGCACCGTGCTGGGAGCGCTGGTCGCTATCGCCCGGCTGAAGCTGCCCGTGAATGTCGTGGGGCTGATGGGCCTGGTCGAGAATATGCCGGACGGCAAGGCATTCAAGCTGGGAGACATCCTCACTGCCCGTAACGGGGTGACCATCGAGGTGCTGAACACCGACGCCGAGGGCCGACTCGTGCTGGCCGACGTTCTCAGCTATGCCGTCGACCTGAAAGTGGACCGGATTGTCGATCTGGCAACGCTCACCGGTGCCTGCGTCGTTGCGCTCGGCGAAGATGTCGCCGGACTGATGACGAACCAGGACGGCTGGTGTCAGCAGGTGTCGGCTGCAGCGAAGACTGTGGGCGAGGACGTCTGGCAGTTGCCGATGTTCGATCTGTATGATGACCTGATCAAGGGCGACATCGGCGACATCAAGAATACCGGCGGACGCTGGGGCGGCGCGATCTCTGCCGCCAAGTTCCTGCAGCGATTTGTCGGCACCACGCCGTGGGTTCACATGGACATCGCCGGTCCGGCGTTCGCATCCTCCAGCAAGCCCTGGCGGGAAGCCGGCGCGACCGGGATGTACGTGAAAACCCTGGTGGAACTGGCGAAGTCGTTCACCTGAACCATTCAATGACAAGCCGGAAGCGTATTTGCCGGAGAGCGGAGAGCTCAAAGCCAGCGGGGGACGGTGCCGCCGCCGATTCGGCTTTCTGCTTTGAGCTTTCCACTTTCAGCTCCGGCATTTCCCTTGCTCACGCTTCCGGCTTGTCGGGATTTCAACAGGAGACCGGTCATGACGCGCTGCGTCGGTTTGCTGATTTTAATCGCCTGGACTCTCAGTTTCCGGCCGGTCTCTGCCGCGGAATCAGTCCGCCCGAACATCGTCATCTTCCTGGTGGACGACATGGGGATGATGGACACTTCAGTGCCGTTCCTCACCGATGCTGCCGGGAAACCGCAGCGCTACCCGCTCAATGATTACTACCGCACGCCGGGAATGGAGCGACTGGCGGCGTCCGGGATTCGCTTCAACCAGTTCTATGCCATGAGCGTCTGTTCGCCGACGCGGGTGGCGATCATGACGGGCCAGAACGCGGCCCGGCATCGGGTGACGAACTGGATTCATCCCGACAAGAACAATGCCGGCCCCTTCGGTCCGCCGGACTGGAACTGGGAAGGCCTGAAGCCGGGTGATGTCACGCTCGCAAGGCAGTTACATCAGGCGGGCTATCAGACCGCTCACGTGGGCAAAGGGCATTTCAGCCCGCGGAAGTTCACCGGCTCCGATCCGCTGACACTGGGATTCGACCGGAATATCGGCGGCGGGGCGTTCGGTGCTCCCGGCAGCTATTACGGACGTGAAAATTTCGGCAATGGTGGTCGCGGCCGTCAGGCCAACAATGCAGTTCCTCATCTGGAAAAGTATCACGGCTCCGATCTCTTTTTGACCGAAGCCCTCACGATGGAGGCCAAATCGTTGTTGTCGGACATGGTGCAGCAGAAACAACCCTTCTATCTGAATTTTGCTCACTACGCCGTGCATGCCCCCTTCCAGTCCGATCCCCGTTTCGCCGCCCATTACGAGGGCTCCGGCAAATCACCACAGGCACAGGCGTTTGCCACGCTGATTGAAGGCATGGACAAGTCGCTGGGCGACGTGCTGAACCATCTGGAGGAACTGGGCGTTGCTGAAAACACGCTGATCTTCTTCCTGGGCGATAACGGCAGCGATGCGCCGCTGGGGCATCAGCACGCTGTCGCCTGTGCGGCTCCGCTGCGTGGCAAGAAGGGGGCACACTACGAAGGCGGGATGCGGGTGCCGTTCATTGCCTCATGGGCAAAAGTGAATCCGGCCAACCCGCTGCAACAGCAGTTGTCGATTCCGCCGAATGCAATTCAGTCACAGATCGCCTCGGTGTGTGATCTGTTTCCAACGGTACTGGATGTCGTCGGTGCGAAGTTGCCACCGGAGTATCCCGTTGACGGCGATTCGCTGAGAACGTTGTTGCAGGGAAAAGCGGACCCGGCTCATCCGGAATCATTCCTGATGCATTATCCGCACGCTCCCCATCGCAGCGATTACTGGACCAGCTACCGCGAGGGTGACTGGAAAGTGATCTATCACTACGTCCCGTCGGCAGTCTCCGGGAATTCGCACTACCAGTTGTTCAATTTGAAGTCCGACCCGTTTGAACAGCAGGATCTGGCGAAGTCTGAACCGCGGCAATTGCGGCAGATGATGGAACGGCTGGCGGGGCAACTCCGGGAATACAACGCGGTGTATCCACTGGATGAGGACCTCACGGGGCGTCGTCTGCCGGTGATCCCGTAATGCAAAGAAGCCCGGACATAGCTATGTCCGGGCTTCTGCATTCTTCAGGATGATCAATACTCGTTCGCCGGTTCGTCGCTCGCTTCAAACGACTGGAAGGTCGATTTCTTGACCTGACGGATCACCTTGTTGTCGACTTCCGCCTTGAGCTTCGCGATCGCCTCTGCGATCGGCAGGGCTCCCAGTTCACCGTCAATCCGGTCGCGGACCGAAACGGTCTGATTCTCGACGTCGCGGCCGCCGACGACCAGCATGTACGGAATCAGTTCGACCTGGGCATCGCGGACCTTGGCGTTGATCTTCGCACTGCGAAGATCGCTGGTCACGCGGAAGCCGGCAGCGCGGAACTGTTGCTCCACCTGTTTGGCGTAGTCCTCGAATTTCTCGCCGATCGACAGCACCCGCACCTGCTCCGGAGCCAGCCACAGCGGAAACGCACCTGCGAAGTGTTCGATCAGCATCCCGGTAAACCGTTCCAGCGAACCGAACGGCGCCCGGTGAATCATCACGGGCTGATGGGCCTGATTGTCAGCTCCGATGTATTCCAGCTGGAAGCGGGCCGGCAGGTTGAAGTCCAGTTGCACGGTGCCCAGCTGCCATTCGCGGCCGATGGCGTCGCGGACCATGAAGTCGGCTTTCGGACCATAGAAGGCTGCTTCGCCTTCGCAGGCCGAGAACGGCTGACCGAGTTCTGTCAGCACCTTCCGCAGGGTGGCTTCCGCCTTCTGCCAGACTTCCTCACTGCCCACATACTTGTCGCTGGCAGGATCACGCAGCGACAGCTGGATGCGGTAGTCGTCCAGGCCGACGCTGCCCAGCACGAACCGGACGAGTTCCAGAGTATCGCGGAACTCGGCTTCGACCTGCTCTTCAGTGCAGAACAGGTGGGCATCGTCCTGGGTCAGTCCGCGCACCCGCAGCATCCCGTTGAGTTCGCCCGATTGTTCGTGCCGGTAGACGGTGCCGAATTCTGCCAGTCGGACCGGCAGGTCGCGATAGCTCCGCGGCTGGGCCTTGTAGATCTGCACGTGATGCGGGCAGTTCATCGGCTTGAGCAGATACCGCTCCTGTTGCTTCTCCCAAGCGCGGAGCACGGCGATTTTCTCTTCCGCACTGCCGGACTTCGGATATTCCCGGACGTCGATATTCAGCAGGGCAGCGGTGCCTAGCAGGGTGGCTTCCTCATCTCCGGTCAGGCCGGTTTCGCGCAAGCGGCGAATCCACCAGTCAACAAGTTGTCCGCCGTCGTGTCCGAACAGCGGAGCGAACTGCGAGTCGCGGTAGTACGGGAAGTGGCCGCTGGTCTCGTACATCTCGACCCGGCCGATGTGCGGAGTGTAAACCGGCTGATAGCCACGATTCAGCAACTCCTTCTTGATGAACTCTTCCAGCAGGATGCGGATGGTGGCACCCTTGGGCATCCACAGACACAGTCCCTGGCCGACATCGTGACTGATGGTGAACAGACCCAACTGCTTGCCCAGCACGCGGTGATCGCGGCGCTTGGCCTCGTTCACCTGTTCGAGGTAGGCGTCCAGATCCTTCTGTGAGAACCAGGCAGTGCCGTACAGACGTTGCAGCGGTTTGCCGCTGGCATCGCCCTTCCAGTAGGCTCCGGCGACCGACAGCAGCTTGAACGCTTTCACCTTTTTCGCGTCCGGGATATGCGGCCCGCGGCACAGGTCGACAAATTCGCCCTGCCGGTAGAAGCTCACCGAGCCGTGATCGGCCAGCCCGGTCTGGATATGTTCGACTTTCAGCTGCTGGGCCATGCCGGTCAGCATTTTGACCGCTTCGTCGCGATCAGTCAGGAACCGCTCGAACGGTTCGCCCTCCGCGACGATCTTTGCCATCTCGGCTTCGATTCGCGGGAAGTCATCCTCGCTGATCGGATGAGAGAGGGCCATGTCATAGTAGAAGCCGTGGCCGGTGGTTGGACCGAAGGCCAGTTCCACGCCGGGAAACAGCCGCATCACCGCCCGGGCCATAATGTGGGCACAGGAGTGACGCAGGATTCCCAGCGACTGCGGATCCTTGTCGGTCAGAATCTTGACCGGGATCGGGCGTTCCCCGGTGATCTCCGCCAAAGGCTTCATCAGGTCGGCCACCGTGGTGCCGACGACAGCTCCCACGGCCGACTGTGCCAGTCGGGAACTGATCTTCTGAGCGACGTCGAGCGCGGTCGCGTGATCGGCGAATTCCTGGACAGAACCATCGGGCAAGGCGACTGAGAGCATGGGAACAGCGGCTTTCGCGAAATCGGTCTTCAGGAGCATCGCCGGAGGAAACGGAAGCAGAACCTCCGGGCGATTCGTCGGAAAACGTGGTGAGCATTCTACTTGTGAGAGACACAGGCTTATACTGACGTTTCAGGCATCGCGTCAACGCCTCCGTGTCCTGCTGGCAGGACGGTGGACTTGCGGATGAGAGAACTGCAACGGGACACCAGGTTGGGATGGGAAGGTTCAATCCGTCCCCGTTCGTCTCAGGACCAGATGACGTCAGCTCCCCGGTTCCGGCCTGATGTTACCAGATAGTCGCAGCCAGCACCTGCCGGGAGTCCGGTAGCGCGCGCCTGGACGTCGCCGGCGTGATCTTTGTCCCGGCAAAGAACGGCGATGGTCGGTCCCCAGGAGGTCTGGGCAATTCCGGTTACTCCGTCTCGCCGTAATTCGGCAGCCAGTTGCTGCATCTGCGGACTGGCGAAGATGTCTCCCTGGGCGACGGCGAAGAAATTCCCGACAATCCGGCCGTAGTCCCACAGAGCGGCCGAGACCGCCGGGAAATCGGCCGCCTGCATCGCGGGAATCCAGTCCATGAGCAGCAGTCGACAGAGGCTCGCCGTCGTGGCTTCCGGCATGGGTGGCAGTCCCCGGAACGCCTGCTGTTCGGGCGGTCCGGACAGTCCCTGCGAGTGGCGAGGCGCGATCAGCAACCATCTCCAGTCGGGAGGAAAATCCGTGCGGAGAATCAACGGGCTGATTTCGTCCGCCTGCTGGCCAGCCTCGACCAAAAAGCCGCCCTGATCGAATCCATGCACCCCGATGGCAGACCGCTGTCCCCGCCCGGTCAGCGTTGCCAGTTCGATCGCATGCCGCGGCGGCAAGTCCGCCAGTGCCAGTACACCGCGGGCTATTGCCAGGCTCAGCTGGGTGCCGGAGCCCAGTCCGCGATGCCCCGGGATCGCCTGGTGGATATGGATCTGAACGCCGCGACTGGTCAGCGGCAACCTCTGTCGCAGGCAACTGAGGCAATTTTGGACGCGCTGGACGGCTGACGGATTGTCACCAGTCACCAGATCGCTATCCGCCTGCTCAAACACGAATTCACAGCCGGGGGCCTCGATCATCACCCCCACACCGCCGAAACGACGTCCCGCCGCTGGTTTCACCGCCAGCAGTCCAAAATGCAATCGGGCTCCCGTTTGAACAGTCAACTGTGCCATGTGGGCAGAATGGCAACCTGACCGCATCTCTGCAAGCATTCGTCGGGCGTTGCCAGAGACCGGGAAATTCGTGGATACAAAAAAGAAGACGCTTCGAGCCGGGATGAACTCGAAGCGTCTTCCAGATTGCCCTGCAGGCAAGTGCGGGCCAACGCCTGCCGCAAGGACGGAAGATCTACCTAGCAGGTGGTGTGCCACTGCGGGGATTTTATTCGATCAATTCTCTCAACATGTTTTCTGGTAGAAAGTTGTGACGTGGGGGTGGCAGCCGCTACACCTGAATGATGGCCGCCCAGGCTGTATCGATTCACTTCACAGTGCTGCAATTCGCTGTTGCATTCTTCCCGGCCTGTGGGCGGCCACAAATTTTCGATTCCAGAGAAAGCGGCGGCATGGCAAGAGATTCCGGACAGACCAACGCAGTTGTGCGCCTGCCCGCGGTGCTGCAAATCCGTAGAATCCCTGCACAGTTTGTCGGATGCGAGCTGGTGGTTTCTGATTCGAGGCGGTGACGAACTCAGGAGCCGCCTTCAACCGGCGATTGTTGCTGCCGGACTTGCTGTCGCCGCTGGACTTGCTGTGAAGGACGGCTTACCGTAACAGACCCGGCACTTGTCTGGCGAATTCTGACAGCGGCAACGAGCGACAACAGCCGTGGAACTTCCGGGCGATGCTTCCAGACGATGATTGTCCTTCCTGCCATTGGTACATGTGGGGAGAGTTCGTGATGTTGCGATTGCAAACGGCCCTGTTCTTCTGCAGCGTATCGACAGCGATCATGCTGGTGACTGGCACTGCTGATGCAGCCACGCCGGAAGCCTCGATTGCTGCAATCCGGGCCGTTGGCCCCCGCGGGGAAGGGCATGCTGCGGCGATGACCGCAGTCCAGGAACTTTCGCAGGCCGACGCCTCGACGATCCCGCAAATTCTGCAAGCGTTTGATGGAGCCACGCCCCTGGCCTCCAACTGGCTCCTCGGAGCGCTGGAAGTGGTGGCCGACCGGGCGCTGGCACAGAAGACACTGGATGCGAAAACGCTGGAAGCCTTTGTCGTCGATACCGCGAATCATGCCCGGGCGCGCCGGATCGCCTATGAATGGCTGCTCAAGGTCGATCCGACTGCCGAACAGCGACTGATTCCCGGGATGTTGACCGACCCCGGTGCGGAATTCCGCCGCGATGCCGTGGCCCTGCGTCTGGAGAAGGCTGCGAAGCTGTCTGCGGACGGCAAGACCGAAGATGCCCGGGCGGTGTTTGAAGAAGCGCTGCAAGGGGCCGTGGATGATGATCAGGTGAAAGCCATCGTCAAACCCCTGAAAGAGCAGGGAGTCAAGGTGGACCTGCAGCGTCACTTCGGCTTCCTGCCGGACTGGAAGCTGATTGGTCCGTTCGACAATACCGACAAGCAGGGCTTCAACGTCGCTTATCCGCCGGAGCGCGAATTGAACTTCACGGCGAAATACGCCGGCAAGGAAGGCGAAATCGCCTGGCAGGAATTCAGCACCGACGATGATTACGGCAAGGTGAATCTGGCGAAAGCGCTGTCGCCGTTCAAGGGGGCCATTACCTACGCTGCCACCGTCTTTGACAGCGACCGGCCCCGGAATGTGGAACTGCGTCTGGGAACACCCAATGCCTGGAAATTATGGGTCAACGGCGAGCTGGTATTTGCCCGGGAAGAGTACCATCGCGGCAGCAAGCTGGATCAATACCGCGTACCAGTCTCCTTGAAGGCTGGCCAGAACACGATTCTTCTGAAGGTCTGTCAGAACGAACAGACAGAAGACTGGGCCCAGGCGTGGGAGTATCAGATCCGGGTATGTGATTCTGCTGGGGCAGCCATCGCTCCGGCGGGCCGATTGACGTCCCAGGTGAAATAAGTCGCTGGTGAAATCATCCGGGAGAATCGCGGGCTTCGCCGAAATACCCGGGTGGCGGATTTCCGCTGTGTGCTTCAGGCTCTCCAAACTGTTTCTGATCAGGGTGTTGAACGTGAAAAACGATCGGATAATCCGGCTCTGGCTGGCAGTTCTGTCAACGATGTCGACCACACTCCTGTCGTCAACGATCTCCGGTGCCGCGGACTGGAAGCAGTTTCGCGGGAATGCGGCCACCGGTGCCACTGAATCTGCGGACTTGTCCAAAGCGATTGAATTGAACGTCGCCTGGAGTATCCCTCTGCCGGGACGCGGACTGTCGAGCCCCATCATCGTGGGCGACAAGGTGATCGTGACCAGTGCGAGCGGCTACGACCAGGATCGATTGCGCATCGGCTGTTTTGATGCCAGCACCGGGCAGCAACTCTGGGAACGCCAGTTCTGGGCGACGGGGCGGACTTCGAGCCATCCGAAGACCTGCAATGCTGCCCCAACCCCTGCCAGCGACGGCCAGCGGATTTTCGCCCTGTTTTCCAGTGACGATCTGATCTGCCTGGATCTCGACGGCAACCTGCAATGGGTTCGCGGCTTGATGGTCGATTTTCCGAATGCCAGCAACAGCCTTGGCATGGCCCAGTCACCGCTGGTCGTGGCGGGAACGCTGGTCGTGCAGATTGAAAACGACAGCCAGTCGCTGGCCGTCGGGATTGATCCGGAAAACGGAGAGTCCCGCTGGACGGCAGAACGTCCGCAACGGGCCAACTGGACGTCCCCGACCATCCTGCCGGGCCCGACCTCGCAAGAGGATCTGGTGTTGTTACAGTCTTCTGCCGGACTGGCTGCCGTCAAGCCGCTCACCGGCGAAGTGGTCTGGAACTACGATAACGGCGCTGCGACGATCCCGTCCTCGACCGTCATCAACGGACGGGTGTTCGTGCCGTCGCACGGACTGACGGCCCTGCAGGTTACTCCGGGCAGTGCGAATCCGGAAGTTGTCTGGAACGAGAACAAGCTGGGGCCGGGCACTGCCAGCCCGGTGGGTGTCGGTGAGCAGGTGCTGGTTCTGAACCGCGCCGGTGTGTTGTTGTGCGCCGACACAGCCACGGGAAAAACGCTGTGGCAAAAGCGGCTCGAAGGCCCGTTCAGTTGCAGTCCGGTAATCGCCAGCGGGCATCTGTTCATCGTCAGCGAGAATGGTCTGGCCCAGGTCGTCAGCCTGGCAGACAAGGGCGACGTCGTGCAGACAAAGGATCTGGCAGACACCATCCTCTGTACCCCGGCGATTGCCGACAACGGCGTGTATGTCCGCAGTGACAAAATGCTGTGGAAGATTGGCCAGTAATGGCGTTGCAGAGAACGGGACGTTCACTGATCCACGCCGCGTTGCGATCCACACTTCACTGGTCAACTCGATGGAATTTGCGTCGATCGTCGAACTGGCAAGTAATATTGTCTATCCCCTCCAGGGACTGCTGGCCGTTTCCGGCCTGTTCCTGGTGCTGTTGCTGTTTCGACGGATCGCGATCAAGCGGTTCCGGTCTCCGGCAACTGCGAATGCCTTTCTGGGCGACATTCGCGACTTGCTGGCCTCGAAGCGGTTCGACGATGTCGCTCAGCTTTGCGATTCCCCCCCGTACTGGAGCAAGGCCACTCCGCAACTGATTCTGGTCGCGCTCGCGGAGCGCAATCGTCCCATCGCCAAGCTGCGAGCCCGGCTGGCCGAAGAGTTCTATTCCGAGATCGTCGCCGATCTGGAATACGGCATGGCCTGGCTAAACACGCTGGTGAAGACGTCGCCGATGCTGGGGTTACAGGGCACCGTTCTCGGGATGATCGCGGCCTTCGCCAAGATTGCCGGGCGGCAGAAGTCGGGGATTGATCCGTCTGACCTCGCGGCCGACATCAGCTTTGCCCTGTGGACCACTGCGATCGGACTGTTCATCGCCATTCCGCTGGTCATCGCCGGGGCGGCCATTCAGGTGCGGATCGGGCGGTTGCAGGATTCCGTACAAAAGCAACTCGGCGAGTTCCTGGAAATGCTGGAGCAGGTGAATGGGGAAGGACGCCGCCGCTGATGAGTTCGCGCGGGCTATTCGCGGACGAGGCTGATCCCTGGCGCAGGAAACGCCCGGCAGCGGACGACATCGACATGACGGCGATGATCGATTGCACCTTCCTGCTGCTGATTTTTTTCATGGTCTGCTCGACCATGCAAAGTCAGCCGGATCTGGATCTGCCGGTTGCCACGCACAGCCAGGGTGTCGATACGCAGACCGCCACCGTGATCACCGTGATGGCAGGGACCGCACAGGCGGGACCACAGATCCTGCTGGGCGATGGAACCGGCACAGAAGCCGCACTGGAAGAGGTTCGCGGTTACGTGACCGACGCTGTCGCAGCCGGCAAGGCGCAGGTGATCGTCAAGGCGGAAGGCGACGTGACGCATGGCTTTCTGGAAGACGTGCTGCGACAGGTCGTTGTTGTCGAAGGCGCGCAGCTCTTCGTTGGTGTCGGTGATCAACCCACGGAGTAACGGTTGCCAGGCCTATGCCGGTTCGTTTTCGCTGCCCGCAGTGTCAGGGACTGATGGCGATTTCCACCCGCCGCATCGGGGACGTAATCGCTTGCCCCCTGTGCACGGCGGAGATCACGGTTCCCGATAGTGATCAACTGGAACTGCCGGTTTCTCCCGAAACGCGGGAACCTGTGGTCACAAATCCCGTCGCCTCGAAGCCTGTGGCCGAGGAACCGGTGCTCGCGGAGCCGGATTCCCCGGCACCAGAGCCTGCGGAGCCGCAGTCTGTAGCGCAGGAGTCTGCAGAGCCAGGGTTCAGGACTCCGGACTTTCTCCCCGGGTTGTCGCCTCCGCCCCCTCCGCGTTTCGCTGGACTGTCACCGCAACCAGAGGCAGAACTTTTTGAACCGGCGGAGGATGAGCACGATGAACAGTCCGATGACGCCGGGTTTGTCTTGCGCAGGCAGGCAGCGGCCGATGAGGAACTGGATCTGACGGCGATGGTCGACGTGGTGTTTCAGTTGCTGATTTTCTTTATGGTGACTGCGTCATTCAGTTTGCAGAAGTCGATTGAAGTGCCCACGCCCGACCAGCCGCGGAAAGGGGTATCCCGGGCCCTGCAACCGCTGGAGGATCTGCAGGACGTCGCGATTCTGGTGAATATCGACGATGCAAACCGGGTGACAATCGATGACGAACCGCTGGACGATCTGTCAGAACTCCCGGACCTGCTGCGCGACCGCATGCGGCGGGATCAGAAAAGCGAACTGATCCTGACTGCGTCGCGGCAATCGACCCATCGGACGGTCATCACCATCGTGGATGCTGCAAATGCCGCCGGGATGCAGCGCATCCGGATGGCGAGCGGTGCGCGCGGAGAGGATTGATTCGGGGCCGGAGAATCGCGAACCCGCAAGCGTGCGCTGATGACCGCTGGCGGGTTCGCGATTCTTTTTGCGCAGAGAAAGAAAAGTGCTATCGCGCTACAGCCGGCACCTCAATCAGATACACCTGGTTATCCTTATTGTCACTCCCCACTACCGCGATCTGTTCGCCATTCGGTGAATAGACCGCTGAATATGTGATGAAGGGGAGCTTCTGCGCGTGCAGCGGCGTTTCCTGAACCGGGTTCCAGAGACGCAGATTTCCGGCATATCCGATCGACAGGAGTCGCGTTCCCGTACTCTGGAAGTCGAGATGGTAGATATCATCCGAATGGCCGTTCAGCGTGCGCTGGAGTTGTCCCGATTCCACATCCCACAGGAAAATCTTGCGATCCAGCCCGGCCGCTGCCAGCGTGCGGCCATCGGGACTGAGAGCCAGGGTGTAGACGGCGTCCGTGGCACCGGCATAGCGACGGACTTCCGCGCCGTCTGCCGTCTGATACATCCGCACGGTCGCATCGCCGCCGCCGGAGATGATCGCCTTGCCGTCGGGAGTCGCCACCAGCGCATAGACAGCCCCCTCCTGCGCCGGGAGCGTGCGGGTATTCTGGCGGGTGGCAGCATCCCAGAACTTCACCGTCTTGTCGTTAGAACCCGACGCGAACCATCCTCCCTGCGGATCCCACACGACGGCATACACCTGTGATTGATGCCCTGTCAGAATCGCGGTGGCTCCGGTGGCCGCAATTTTCCAGCCACGAATGACACCGTCGCTGGCCGCAGAGTATGCCGTCAGATGGTCCGGCAACCAGGCCATACCGGTGACTGTCGCCGTGTGACCTTCCGTGGTCTGGCCCGGTTCCTGTGACGGAGGCTGAGCCGGTTGTGGATTCTGCGGCACGGGGTCATAGCTGCGAATCAGATTGTCGCTGCCCGCAGCCACGAGTTTCTTGCTGTCGAGGCTGTAGGCCAGGTGCGTCACCTGTGCCGGCGTGGTCATGTCGTACTGGGGGCGGGCGGGATCGTTGATGTTCCACAGCAACAGCCGGTGATCGCTGCCTCCGGTGGCGATCTGCTGCTGGTCCGGACGAATGGCAATGGACAACACCGGTCCCTGATGCCCGGAAAACTGGCGGACGGGATTACCGTTCGTATCCCAGAGTTTCACCTGACCGTCGTCGCCGGCTGTGGCCCAGGAACCGCTATTGGGATGCACTGCCAGAGCACGCACGGCAGTGCTATCCGCCTGATGCGAGATTTGCACAGATAACGTCTGAAGTGAGACCTGACCATCTTCACCGGCGAAGATCAGCGTCTTGTTGTCGTTCGCCCACCCCAGCGCTGCGACCTGGCCGCTGGCAGGGGCAAACAACTGAGTCAGCCGTTTTTGAGGAACCGACCAGACCTGAATGTGACCGGTCTTGCCGACCATCGCGAGTTGCTGTTGATCCCGGTTGAATTTTACGGAAGCGATCGCGTCCCCGAGCGCGGGGAAGGTGTGCTGCAGGGTGCCGTCACCGAGGCTATACAGCCGGACCTGACGATCATCGCCGCCCACGGCCAGTGTCTGATTGTCGGCTGCCAGCGAAATTGTCTGTGCCGCCGAGGGCAACTCCCATTTACGAATTTCACTTCCGTCGGCCAGATTCCAGATGCGGACCGTGTTATCTGCTCCGGCCGTCACCAGCCACGGTTGATTGGTGAGGTACTGGAGCCCCCGGGTGCCTCCGGCATGTCCTGGAAGAGTCCGGAGTTCCTCGCCATCTGTAATCCGGTAGATTTTCAGCCCCCCGCCGGCATCTGCGACGGCCACTTCCTGATTGTCAGGACGAATGGCAACCGCGACGATCGCGCCAGACTGGGCAGTGAATTCGCGGACAAGTTGACCGTTGCCCGCTTCATACAGTCGCGGAATCTTGTCATCCCCGCCGGTAAGGATGCGGCTGCTGTCGGCACTGATGGCGATCGCATTGATCTTCGCCGTGTGACCGGCGAGCTGTCGCAGTTCGACGCCATTGGCGGGGTTCCAGAGTCGCACCGTCTGATCGGCAGACGCAGTTACGAGAAATTGATAGTTCGGACTGACTTCCAGGGCTACGACGGCACCAGTATGACCGGCACAGATCCGCGCAGCAGGCGGCTGTGCCGGCCAGCGTCGCACCCAGCCATCGCTGCCGGCAGTCAGCAGGTAGGAATTATTCGGGGCGAAAGCCAGACCCGTAACGGGCCCGGGATGAGCCCCAAACTGTCCGGTGAGTGTGCCATCCTGGGGATTCACGAGGGAGACCAGGCCGCTTTTGCCGGTGACTGCGAGCTGGTTTTTATCCGGGCGGAGAGAAATTCCGGTGATATTGTCGATATCAACAGAAATCTGGCGAATCAACGTGCGGTCCGCGGGGTTCCATACATGCAATTCACCTTCCTGAGATGCGGTCACCAGCCAGCTACCATCCTGACTGAGCGCAAAGGTGGACGGCAGCGAGGGCGGCTGCCAGTCGATCACGGGAGAGCCCTGCGGCAGATCCCAGATCCGCAGGGAATTATCGAGGCTGCCGGAAACGAGCCGGGTCTGGTCGGGCGAAATTGCCAGGCAGAGAACAAGTCCTGTATGACCCTGCATGGTTTTCAGCGACGAGCGGGAAGCCACATCCCAGAGCCGCAGCGTCTTGTCAAATGCGCCGGTAACCAGATTGCGGCCATCACGGAGGTAGGCGGCTGCGTAAGCCGGATCGGAGTGGCCCGTCAGTCCAATCCACTCCTCTGCCTGGGCGACAGTCGTGGACAACACCAGCAGGGCAGACGTCATACACGCCCACAGCCAACGTCGGCAGGGGCCGAAGTGGCAGACCTGTTGGGACGTTTTGCCGGGTTTCCAGCAATCAGGAGTGATCATCGGCATGATCTCGCACGGGGTGGGATCTCAACTTGCGGACCGGAGCGGGGCAGTTATTCCGCCAATTCAACAGTGTCACGGATCACTCCGCAGAGTGAAAGACTGCTGAATGCCGGAATGTTCAGGAAGGGGGGGGAATCCGCGAAATGGGGAAGGCCATACCCATATCAGTACGAATACTGATAGCAACCTGGCGCAGGCGTGATAGGTTACTGTCGGACCCTCAAAAAATCGCGAATAACCCGGGTTTCTTCTCACTGTTCGGCTGAACCGTCTCGTGCAGGATCGACAGAAGGCACAGCAATGGACGCTTTGCAGATTGATGAGATCGAGTGCTCTGCCCGCGGCAGGAAATCTATCATGAATTCGCGCACAATCTTGCTGGTCGAAGACAATCCCGACGACGTCGTATTGACCATGCGCGCCCTCAAAAAGCACGGTCTTGAAAACAACGTCACCGTCGTCCGTGATGGTGTGGAAGCCCTGGATTACCTGCAGGGACGCGGCAATTATGCCGGTCGCGATACGCGGCAACTGCCGGGGCTGGTGTTGCTCGATCTCAAGTTGCCGCGGCTGGGCGGCCTGGAAGTCCTCGAACAGATTCAGCAGGACGATGTCTTGCGCAGACTGCGAATCGTGGTGCTGACGACCTCGCTGGAAGAGGAAGACATCCTGGCCAGCTACGACCTGGGGGCCTGCAGCTACGTTCGTAAACCGGTGAACTTCTCCGAATTTCTGACGGCGGTCGGCAAACTGGGTGCCTACTGGCTCGGTCAGAATGAAGGCTTGCCGCCCCAGGCTGAATGACGTCCGGACGCGGATCGGTGCCTCTGATCTGCTGTCGGCCTGATCTTTACCTTTCGAACTGTCGCCTCCGGAATGGTGTCTGCGGGCACCCTCTCCCTATCCCAGGAATTTTTCCAGACGGGTTACGACGTCGCTCCGCCGCAGATCATCCTTGCCGAAACCATATTCTGCCCCGGCAGAGACCGCATTTTCCTGGTGCTCCGCATAGTTGGTGATCAGCATGGCCGGCACCTGCCCTAACTCTGCATCGGCCTTCAGTGTGCGGATAATGTCGATGCCGTCGCTGTAATCGATATCCAGTTTGCGATTGATCAGCACCAGATCGTAGTGTCCACCGCGCAGGGCTGCGATGGCATCCGGCCCCGTCGGCACCGGAGTGATGGCGACATCAAAGTGTGACTGCAAAAATCTGCTGATCGATGCCTGGTCGGGAGCACATTGACCGACGCTGAGAACATGTCGGGTGGTCATGAAATCGGGCTTTCAGGAGAAACAGAAACGGGATGAATTGTATCCGGGGGATTCGCCGGGCAGTCGCAGTGACCGCCGCTGAAAACCATCCCTGCTGAGAAAATATCCCGCATAAAAAACATCCCCCGTACAGATCTCTCAAGAGTTCCGTACGGGGGAGTGAGTCTACATCGGGATCG
>VFQN01004694.1_pt1 | contig 17730 bp, 30 predicted proteins | sample 3512371 | NCBI WGS metagenome assembly VFQN01 (sample SAMN10412370, study PRJNA504923) | tailings metagenome | isolation source: Replicate 2 from Balatoc abandoned mine | place: Philippines: Itogon, Benguet | collected 2017-08-28 | reverse complement strand
TGGGGGGGGGGGGGGGCCGCCGTCGGGGGGGGGGGGGGGGTTGGGGTGGGGGGGGCCGGGTTTTGGGGGGGGGGGGGGTGTGGGGTAGGTGGGGCCGCCGTAGGGGGAGGGGTAGGCGGGCGTGGGGTAGGTAGGGCCGCCGTAGGGTGCGGGCGTGGGGTAGGTAGGGCGTCCGCCGTAGGGGGAAGGGTAGGAGGGCGCGGGGCTACCGTATGAGGGGGAGGGCCGGGTGCCCTGCTGCAGAGCTGTGGGGAGGGACAGGGAGTACGGGAGGAACGGGGACATTAGCTCAAGGCACATACACAGTGGGAACTAACAACTAAGCATGTGTAAGCGGGGTACCGGTAATCAGGGTTGTGATGTACATGGCGTCAGCACCGCAAGCATGTCAAGCCATGCACTTGCAATTGGCCAGAGAATCCTGTGGGTCACCCTTCCCCTATCACCCTGTCCTATTGCATGTCGACAGGCAGCCAAGAGATACTGGAAGTCTGCTCCAAGGGGGCATTAAGACACAGCTTACCGCGGCGGGTGGTGCGGCGGGGAGGGTAAGCAGGGCCGTATGCTGGGGTAGGGGCGTAGGTCGGCGGGTAGGTGGGGCGTCCGCCGTAGGGGGCAGGGTAAGAGGGGCCACGGGACGGGGAGGGGTAGGAGGGGCCGCCGTAAGGTGCGGGGCCGGGGTAGGTGGGGCGTCCACCGTAGGGTGCGGGGTAGGAGGGCGTGGGGGCGGGGGCGGGGGTGGGGGCGTCCATGTCGTCCATGGGAGGTGGGGCAGCTAGGGGGCTGTCTCCAGGGATGGGCAGCTCAAAGGGCGGCTCGCCGGTGGGTACGAACTCGAAGGGAGGGGAGTTGGCGAAAATGTCTTCGCCACCGCCGTCGTCCGCCTGCAGGCCTGTGGGTGTGGTAGGGCAAGGTTGCGTGTGGGTTAGGAGTACGGGATGCGGGTTGTGTGTGGGAGAGGACCCAGTTGTCGTCACCACCGCCGTCGTCCACCTGCAGGCCTGTGGGTGCAGGTGGGTGGGTGGGCAAGGTAGTTGCGTGTGGGTTAGGAGTACGGGATGCGGGTTGTGTGTGGGAGAGGACCCGGTTGTCGTCGCTGCCGTCACCATTTGTCCACCTGCAGGCCTGTGGGTGGGTGCGGGTGGGTGGGCAAGGTGGTTGCGTGTGGGTTGGGAGTACGGTACAGAACGAACGCAGGTTGTGGGTGCGAGTAGGTGCGCGAGGCTGGGGGCAGGGGCCCTGGGGGTGATGGTGCTGTGATAGGGCGCCTGGGCGTGGTGCCGTATGCTATTGCGAGGCTTTGTGCCTGAAAAGTCACTACCCAGGGAGCAGGGGAGCAGGCAGCAGGCGGGCATTTGTGTTGCGCCACGACCTAGGTACCATAGCAGCACGAGGCAGGCGAGTAGGAAGGCACCGTGCATGGACATGCCATAGTCAGTCGGCGCATCAGTGCATGCCCCTGTGACTCACCACGGCGAGGGGCGGGGCTACCGTAGCCGTAACCGCCATAACCGCTAGGGGTAGGTGCGTATGCGGGCGGGTACGCAGGGCCGCGGGAGGGGGAGGGGTAGGAGGGACCACCGTAGGGCGCGGGGGTGGGGTAGGTGGGACCGCCGTAGGGGGAGGGGGAGGGGTAGCGACCGGGGTAGGCGGGATTGGTGTAGTACGGCGGGGGCGAGGGCCCGGGGGGCGGGGGGTAGGTTGCCATGTCGTACGGGGGGTAGAGCATCAGCTCGGCGGGCGGAGACAGGACGATGCTGTCGTCCTCGATGGGGGGAGCGCCGATGGGGATGACTTCCACAGGGGGGGAGAAAACCTCACCGTCATTGCCGTCCTCCTGCATACCTGTGGGGTGAGTGGGGACGCATGGGGGAGGGACGGGGGCAGGCGCGCGCGGGCGAGTAAGAGGGGTGATGATGTATACCTGGAGCAGCAAACATACCGCAAAAGCAACAACGCGGTATGCAATGTCCTGCTGCGTGTGGGTGGAAACGCGCCTTGAGCATGGGAGCAAGAACGGTACCGGTAGGGAACACATGTAAGATCCCAACGACTGCACACAGGTAGTGCTGCTGGCCTCAACCCACAGAGAACGCACACGACCCGTCTGCCCAAACAACCGCATGTGCGCCGTTTTTGTCCGAGCAGGCCCGAGCAGGCCCGACCCAACGCCACACACCCCTTAGGCAGGGTCAGCCAACATGCCTTTTATGCGCTGCAGCTCAGGTGCATGCCGTTTATAATATCAACTTGCCTCGGCGCTTCAGGAGGCTCTTGGCGTTGGCGCGAGTTGACCGAGCCTGCCGACGCCTCGACGCCCTGGAAACGCGGGCCCCGTCCCTCCTGCCCTGCGACCTTGCGCCCGTGAGCTCATCCTCATTGATCGCGGACAGAGCAGTGGCCTTGGAGCGCGGAAACGCGGAGGCGGAGGCAGAGGAGCAGGCAAGGAGGAGGACGACCAGCAGGGCGAAAGCAGTCCCCGAGGCAGGCGTGCGCTTTGCAACGGCGGGGCAACAGCGGCCCGCCGCGCTTTGAGCGGTCAGTAGCATCGTGAGAGTGAGCTTGCAGTGGCTGACGGGGCCGCTGACGCCACCCTTTGCGCCGCAGCTTCGCGAGACCTGAGCGGGTGTGGTGAGGGACGGAGGAAGCCGGAAACGCGCCGGCACCTGCAGCGGCGGGGCTGCGAAGCGAGCTGCTTTGTGATCTAGACGTTAGATCAGAGCGATAATGTATGTTAGAGAGTGCCTTGCAGCGCGCGCTGGTCGGCGTTTGTCGCGCCTTTGGACCGTACGGCGACGGTTGCGATAAAACGAAAAGTGGCGAGCGGCGCATATGGCACATCGCATGTGCGCTTTGGTCTTCCCGAGGCAAGAGCAAGATGCTTTTGAAGTTAAGTTCGTCTTGGCTGGATCGTGCAATGCAGAGCTTGAACAACTTCGACGTCGCAGACAAAGCAGGTCTCCCTCGGTTGTTGCCTGGGCCAGGACTGCTCGTGTCTAGGCCCGTCGGGTGCAAGGATCACCTCCGACTGCCTTCGCCTGCGTATACGAACATCTGATATGGGCTCCAGCAACTTGGCTGTGCTGGGCTTAATAGCAGTAGGTTCGATTACAAGGAGCGCTGGCTCCCGATGCGTTGGCGTCGCTGCCACAGCGCCTCGATTGTAGGCTGCGCTGAACAGCGCCTTGGCCTAATGCATGGCGAGAGCGCTGGGCCATGCTCTTGAATTCAGCAGCGGCCATAATGCAGATTGTACCTACGGTACAAGACGCCTTAGGACCAGCGGTCAGGGCAGGGAGCGAGGGGGGCGCGTGGGTCATGTGTCAGAGCAGGCCTCGCTTTCGAGCACGAGACACCGGTACAGTCCTTGCGCCTGACGCACGCGCGTAGCTGTAGCGACAGAGTCTCCCAGTGGACTGCCACATGAGCATCTGACAGGGACTGTCACCTGCCTGATCAGTCCAATCCTGTCATTGCCTGGCCTACGGGCCTCCTGGCCTTGGCTTTGCTGCTCTGTGGGCGTTACGTACCCTTGAGTCCTACTGCCAACCTAACCAGTGCCCATGCATACCGGGTTTTACCCAAGGAACCACCCCTCACACACTCCGGGCAGTGCAGTCCACTCCGGATCTTACAGCGTGTGCCACTACCGTATCGATGTTGTGTACGATGCCAAGGGCCTTGCAATCCACCCCCCGCGCCTGCTTTGGTACCGTACGTGCACGAAGCCCCAACACACAAGTGGGTCAGGTCACGTGCATGGACCACCAAGCAACAAGCGGGTCATAGGACCAGGGCTGGTATCTTATTTTATTTTCACATAATATCGCCGCTCTCAGGCCGCGCAGCGGCGATTCAGAGGATTTTATCGAATCTGATAAAAGAAAGCGGGGCTGGACAGGGGTATTTTATTCGGGTTTCGAAATTTCAGGTGCTACACTGCATGGCATAGACCCTTCCATAAAATACTGGGACTTTTGGGCGTTGGATTTTATCAGAACTGATAAAATGCCTTGGCGGAAGAAACCAGCCCTGCATAGGACCGAACACCAATCAACACCACCACCTGACCGCACACCTGCCTCCACCGCCACCAGAAGGACTAAAACCCCGACAACCACAACTACCCACACAAACCTCTGTACTTTGCAGGCAGCAAGCGAAAGAAAGCATTAAGGACATGGCATACTACTACAGGTACCTTCATCAGCTGGGGCCCGGTAGGCAGTGCTTGCCATTCTGAATGCTTGAATGCACTCATGGAGTAGCCCACGAGCTGGTGAACGGACGTCAAACTTGGTTGGCCCCAGTCACCGCATGCCCTGGTATGCACAAGCTTGGAGCTAATCCATAATACACTGTCCCAAATGCAAATGCGTGGTGCGTGTTTTGCGTTCAGAGAATAGCGGGATCCATCATTGCCAATGCCCTTATGCTATGAGGCCTAGTCCGTCAGCATGCGTTTGATCGGGGATTGAAGCGGGCGTGAGTTGCCACGTGTGAAAAACACACTACCGGTACCGGATCCAAGAGATGACTCCTCCACAACGAACTCAGCGGTTGCCGTAGTAACCACCGCCATAGTGAGACCCGTACGGCGGTGGAGCATAGTAACCGCCACCACCGTGCCCGTAATAACCACCATAGTAGTACGGCGGTGGGGATGAGTAATAGGGAGGCGGCGGCGGGCTGTCAAAGGCAAAGCCCCCTCCCGGGGGATCGTACAGTTCGTCAAAGGGAGGGGGGGCACCGAAGTCCATGGGTGGCGGCGCAGCGAAGTCGTACGGCGGCGGGCCAAAGTCATCTGAGATGGGAGGAGCGTCTAGGTCCTCCATGGGGGGCGGTCCAAAGTAGTACGTTGGCGGGTGCGCGCCGTAGTAGCCGTAGCCGTAGTAACCGCCATAACCGCCGCCGCCGTAGTGCCCGCCACCGTGGCCGCCGTAGCCGCCGGGGCCGTACGGACCGTACCCGTAGCCGCCGTAACCGTAACCACCATAGCCGTACGACGGGGGGGATGGCGGGCTGCGGCGTGGGGGCGGGGAGGGTGGCGGGGCAGGGGGCGAGGGTGGCGGAGGGGTGCTGGCTCCAGGGGGTGTTGGGAGGGGGCGGGCGGGGAGGGGGCTGCAAATGGACTGAGCAGCGATGCTGGCGGCTGCAATGACGTTGTTGACGCATGCGGTATATTCGGTGGTGGTGCAGGAGCAGTAGGTGTAGAGGTTGGGGATCTGTGGGTGGAAGGGCGGCAGGGCGGGTAGGAAGCTGACAACCGGGATGGAAGTTGGCTGCAACGTTGGGGCATTGGGTTTAATCAACCATCGACAAACTGCCTTGGCGGAAGAAACCAGCACTCATTGGCAACCGATACGCTTCCATTGGTTCCCGGCTTGCAGGTGCGTTTGCGCAGGATAGCACCCCATCGTGCCAACCAGGTTGCCAGCCGCCGCCTTGCAGAGAGTACCGTACAGTGCTGTTGAAACAGGTGCTCAGACACTCCTCTTCGCCTGTAGGTGTGCCCTTTTGCGGTTGGGGTTCACTGGGTTTGGGTCTTCGGCGGTGCTGGTGCTTGCCTGTGCTGGTTGGGCTTTGGTTTCCCGCTGGCCTGTCCCTTCCCGTCTCCTTGCCTGTAAACCTTTCCACAGAAAAAACTCCAGGGGAGCTCCCTGCTGCCCTAAGCCCCTCTCGTGCCCCTGCCCCTTCCACACTCGGCCTTAATTACCGGGTCACAAGCGTGCGGAGAGAACAAAAGAACGGGTCGTAGCACTTTTGTGCCTCGTCTACTAATCCACTATCGGTAGTTCGGTACCCCATGCTTCACTTAGCACAGATGCTCTTAGCAGCCCCCACCCACCTCCAGCTGACACGAAGTCGGGCAGCCCGTGCCGTTGCCACGTGCCTCGCCCGTGCCCTGACACGTGGCATCGCACCGTCGGAAGCCCTCAAGGCACCGCAGCGTCAGCACCGTACTGAGGCACTGTACGGCACACTGGCAGTCCTCGCGGCTGTCCGTACGGCCGGGCTGTACGGGACACGTGCCGTTGGTGGCGCAGCTGGTGCTGCCGCCGGCCAGGGTGCAGCCGCCGGGCGGGTAAATGCTGGTGGGGCATTGGAGGAGTGGCGGGGGCGAGGAGGGGACCGGTAGCGGGGCCGGCCGGGGTGATGGCCTTGGGGAGGAGGTGGGGGCTTGGCGGAGCTTTCGGTGGTGGGTGGAGGTGGTGAAGGCGGCTGCGGATGAGCAGCAGGAGGGGGGGGGGCGCAGGAGAAAGTGAGGAAGGCCGACCGGCATGATGCGCTACCAATACGGAGCAGGGAAGCTGCCCTTGGAGCTCCCCTGGTCGGGAGGCATGCGCTCTTGCGCTGGCTTGCAGCATATCATAGTATTCTTGCAGGTAGCCTGAAACAGACATCGCACATTCAACTCTTGGGCGTCTAGAACTTGCCGCCCCGGTTCTGCTGAGCGCTTTGCAAGTATGTTGCGTGTTCCATTCACCCAGGGGATAGCCCCTCGACGCATATGCAACTTCTCCCCAGCGTACCTGTGTGCCTCGCACCATGCAGCCTGCGTGAGGCCGAGTATGATGCAGTGTATATGTGCTGACCAACCGGCAAGCCAGCATTGTCGGCTGAAGGGTCGGCGACTGTTGCCGCGATGGCGACAACGGTCGGGACGCCGCTCAGACTGAGGCTTGCGGCTGCGACGAGTAATACGAAGCAAGCTGAGAGCTCCATGCCTACTTACTACGGAGCGCTATTGTGCGGAAAGCATCTGAGGTGGGGTGGAAGGAGCGACGCGCCCTAGGCGAGAGGCACCGACGGCTGCAACGAAAGGCTAACGAATCAGTGCTGCTAGCAGTGCTAGTACTACTAGCTACTGTGTCCAGCATAAGCTTGTCTGCAAGACTGTGGACGCGCTTCTCCGCAGGCGGTTACGAAACGACGGTTAATCGCTGACTTCCGTTGGCCAGCCCGAGGCAAGCAGCGCAACATGTATATGTATTATCTAACGACATATAGACACTTGTAGAACATAGCCTGCTTGCTGCGTGCCTGTCCAGCTCTGGAGTTCACACCCGGCGAGGCATGGACGCGGGAATTGCCACTGCTGTGTACTTTAAACCACTGGCAGCTGTTTGATAATTAGACAGCTACAGGCCTGCAGTGGTCCTCGGCACATGACAGCGCAGCGAATGGTAGCGCTGGAGGTTGGTGGGGATAAGGGGAGGCCCCCTGGTCACCGGGGGGACCTCCCCTGCCCGTCAGATGCCGCCACGCACGACCACCAAATGGCACCAGCGTTCCCACCTTGCGTTCGGGCTTTCGGCCGAGTCGCTGCAATGTGAGTCTCACTGTCAAACGCAACCGCCATCCACACGATACAAGAGTCCCCATGGCATGCACCTCCGGGCCCCAGGCAGGGGAGAACCCAGCGGTCCACAGCACACACGCAGGCGCCCAGACAGGCCCTACACCCGTGTAGGGTCAAGTCAGTAACCCAAACCCCCAGGGTAAAGGGGTGGGTTACCCCTTCGGAGGTTACCCCCTGGAGTGACCCCTGGTTTGGCTGCCATAGAGTGGACTGGTTTGATGTGCAGCGTTATCAGATTGCGGCAACGGCGGTGATCTCGAGTCGCTCTGGAGAAAGAAGACAGGAAAAATAGTGGAATGCCGCTCCGTCAGGATGCGCGTACACCACAAAAAAATGCAACGCACAGCGGGATTTTCGATCGAGTGGGAGTGGCTGCGGTTGCAGCGGGTGCGTGCTAGCGTGTGTGAGCCAGGAGTGCGTGCCCATCCCAGTGCGTGGCTGCTTCGTTGTCTGGGAGAGGGCCTCGGAGGTAGCACTGCCGGGAGCTCCTTGCAGTTGCAACTCCGCAGAGAGCGAGGGTGGTGGTGCTTGCAGACGACGGTTGGTATTCCGTATCGGCCTTTCCTGCGATTAACAGCGAGCAGGCAATGGTTCTGCTATCTGCATGAATATAAATGATAATGCATGCTTTGCAATTGCTAGCGTGAGCTTCTTGTCCTTGCACGGACAGGCCGCTCTACAGCCCCTTTTGGCGCAACACCCATGCCAACCTTGCCCCATGCATTTCAGATACTGACGCATAGCAAAGCATAACACGTTAATGCACACACATATTAACACATGGCGCCTCATCGTCGCTTGAAGGCATGACCCGCGGGCCTGCTTTCAACACGTTCCATGACGCGAACGCGCAGCCAAACGCTTTCAGAGCCCGCTTATTAACATTCCTTATATAGCAACTGCAATTCTGCCTCGATCGGCTCGCCCACGACACCGCGAAGGAAGGCCAGGCTAGTTGCTGCGCACTTTAATAGATGAAAACGAGTTTCACGCGCCAAACAATACTTGAGCGGTTTGATACACAGTAATTCGTCTATGCCGCTAGCGCACCCAAGCGCCGTGTCCCCAGCAGCGCAACCAGCTTGGCCAGCAGCAGGCGCAGGCTGCCGCGGCGGGGGCGGGGCTTGGGAAGGAGGAGGCAACGGGGCCGGCTGTCGTGACGGCGTCACAGCGAATGGACGAGGCGGGGGCGGGGGCGGAGGGGGGGGAGGGGGCGGGGGTGGAGGCCCTGGCAGGGCCGGCACAAATCTGCTGAGTGGAGGGCCGCACACAGCAACAGGAGCAGCAGCAGCAGCAGCCGCAGCAGATGGAGCGGCTGCAGCAGCAACGACGGGGGATGCTTTCTGCAGCGCCTGCGGCGGGCGGCTGCGCCAGGGGTGGTGGCAGGGGGACCCGCCACGTATGCCTGCGCACCTGGCGCAGGGGCTGGAGGCGGCGCTGGTGGCGTTTGTGAGGGGGTACGAAATGCCTGTGCACATGCGGAGAGCATACGAGAGGTGGGAGGGGCTTACTTTATATATGGCTATATGGTTACAGATGGTTTGGGGCGTTGGAAATCAGTCCTGGCAAGTACTTTCGGGTGTAGGGCGGATGTCTGGACCCACACGGAGGGCGCACCCGAGGTGCGTAGGGTGCATGCTACATGCGGTCTGTGCATGCAGTCTGTGCGGTGTTCGAGGTAAATGCTTTGGCCAGTGGAATTTGCCTGTTTCAAGTGTTGGCCGAGGGTGCAGCAGTGACTGACAAAGCAGTGGAATCCGTGTGCATTGGTACTTCTTGCAGGCTGAGGCGGGAGATTGAGGTTGCCCTGAGGGCAGCGTACGCCAAGGTAAGATCAGGTGCAAAGGACAACATGCCCCATGCCCCCTGCTCCCAGGGGACTAGCGGAGGGTCTGTGGGGGCGGAGACGAGATACCTAGCTCAAGTATACACGTCGTGAGGGGAGGGCACGCAGTGAACTACTATACTGAGGATGGGGGCATGCGGATTGCTGTGTTGCATGCTCTGAAAGAAGCCTGTGCGTACACGCCTGCCGAGCGAGCGTGCAACACAGGACAGGTTAGGGCCTTACATTGGCTGACGTTGCCGCATGGCGCTCCTGCTATAGAGGTTGCTGCGACCGCCCGCATGTTGCTGTGACCACCCCCCGCTTTGCAACGTCACGGCTTTGTGGTTAACGGGTAAAATGTGCCCAACCCCATCTATCCCCATCCCCGTGTGCGATGGTGTGACCACCCCCTTGCAGGAGGAACCCAGAGACGCCATCAGCGTGATCCTTGACGGTGCGTGCTGTCCGTTGTGCTGTCCTATGTGTGGTGCCGGGGCCGGCCAGAACTTCTGCCCGCAGGGTTAGTCGCGGCGATCCGACGCTAAATGGGCATAGCAGTGGTGGTGCAAAGCGGCCTATTTCGGGTCTGTGATGTCCTGTACATGAGGCGTACTGCCAGCCCCGTTACCCACACCTGGTGCACCTTAACCCTCACGTTCATTCCATGTACGTGTGTTGGGGCCCTGCGATGCCCCTAGGCTCCCAGGTCCACCTTGCCCTCACGTTCAATCTTCAATCAATCTTGAATGTAGTTACCTCAATTAACCATCAATCAATCTTCGACCAATCATCAATCAATCTTCGTATGCATGCCCGACCCCTCGCAGGCTCCCAGGTCCGAGGCACAGCCATCAAGAGCAGCGATGCGGATCTGGTGGTGGTCACCGGCTGGGCCCTGGTGCCGCAGAAGATGAGGGTGCGGCTGCTGGAGGCGGTGCAGGTGGGGTGGCAGGGGGATGCGGGTGGGTGGATGTGGGTGGGGGAGGTGGTGCGGGCGGTGCAGGTGAGCGGTGCGGGTGGGCGATGCGGGTGGTGCAGGTGGTGCGGTGGAGGGAGCAAGTGCACGTATCAGAGGTGACCGTGGAAGGGCGGGGGGCTAGCCAAGTCAGCGGGAGGACGCGGGGGGCGGGGGAGGGTGCGGCTGCTGTTGGGAGGGTGCGCGTGCGAGAAAGGGGCGGGGTAGGGTGCGGCTGCTGTTGGGAGGGTGCACATGGGGGAAAGGGGCGGGGGATGGCGGGGGCGTTTGGGAAAAGGGGTGGGGAAAGGGATATGCATGGAACATATGAACCCGTGTAAGGCGTCAGGGAGCCACGAAAACGCTGCCAACTGCAGCCGCGTGACTGCCTCCCTGCATGCCTCCCTACGTATGCATGTCCCTTTCCTTGGCCCCTTGGCCCCTTGCTGCTGCAGGCCCACCTGCGGGCACAGCCGAGTCTGTGGGACCCCTCGTCGCTCGTCGTCAAGATCCTGAGGAAACCAGTCAGTATGGAGGTGGAATGGGTGCAGGACGAGGAGGAGGGAGGAGAAGCAGAGGGGAAACAGCATGGACAGGGGGCGGCGGGTTTCGGAGGTGCAGCTGCTGCAGGAGGAGCAGGGGGCCGGGGCCCCAGAGGGGAGGGGGACGATGTGGGTGGACCGGGTATCAGTGACGGCGGTGGCGAAGAGGAAGGGGATGGGCAGGCGGCGGCGGCGGCAGCTCACACGCCCGGGCGGCAGGCCCCGCAGCAGGGGCAGGGGCAGGGGCAATGGCAGCAGCGGCGGCGGCAGCGGGTGCGGCTGTCGTGCGACGTGCTGTTTGAGAGCGGCACTGTGGGGGACCCCGTGTCAGTATCGACGGCATCCACGGCCACGACGGTGGGTTTGCTTGATAGCGGTTATGGAGATGATGCTTGTTGATTGCTGTGCTGTACGTTTGTGGCAAGGGTTGGGGCCAAGATCAACAGGGCCGAGACGGCGAATGTATGCACGTGGCGTTTGGGTAGCCCCATGCACGCGGCTATGGGATTGGCCCACGCACAAGTGCGTGTACATGCAGGAGCATGGTCGGTACTTCGGTATGCGCGTGCATCGATATGCACATGCCTGCCAGCACATGCCTTGGTTGCGCCCGTCCCACCTTGCTGTGTCGTTTGGTGGATGAGGGCGCACGACCCGGCGGGGCTGTTCAAAACACCTGAAGAGCCCCCCTGCTGTCGGGTCCAAGGCACGTCAAGTTACATCTATACCAGTCTTTGCGGTATACCGCACGTCCCACATTCATGTTTGTCGTCTTTCCTGGCTTTGCAGGGTGCACCGCCCTCCTCCTCCTCCTGCTCGATATCTCGCACCCCCCCACACATGTTTGTTGTCGTCCATTGCCGTGCAGGGTGCACCACCCTCCTCCTGCTCCGCCCACGACCCCCTGGCCGCCCACCCCGGGGCCACCACCGCCGTAATGGCCCTCAAGCTGTTCATGAAGGTGTGTTGTACGTATACACGCATGTGACTTGCATCGCGTGTGAGAATCAAATGACCAACGCGTCGGGTTGCCAATGCAGCGCTGTGCAGTTGCCATGTCCGATCTACCAAACTGGGGATCCAACCGCCCTGGACACCACCACCATCCACCCCGCTCCCTCATCAACAGCTGGGCTGCGTCTCCAAGCTCAAGTCGTACTGCGTGGAGGCCCTCGTACGGCACGTGGTGGCGGACTGCCTGCGGTACGGGTACATGCGCGAGGACGAGTACGGAAGCGGTTTCGGAGGCGGGGCCGGTCAAGGGCACGGCGCCAGCCCAACCAGTCTGGAGGGGAAGGCGGCGGTGGGCGGGGCGGCTGCAGCGGGCGGGCGGATGGAGGCAGCTAGCGGGGAGATGGCGGCAGGCGGCGAGGGCGACGCGACGGCGGATGGCACCGCGGCACAAGTCCTGTGGATGGTGGGTGTGGCGTGGGGCCCTGCCTGCATGGCGGACGGCCTGTGAGCCGAAGGGCCGCTTCCTGTATGGTACACACGTGCGCCCATCCCAAACGACGTTTATGACGAACCCCACCCGCGGTGACGCGTCACATCTACGCTGCTAGCAGATTCTGCGTGCCTTCGTGCATTCGCAGGCATGCGCCTTTGAAGGCCTTCCAGCATTGTAATGCACGTGTCCGCGCGGTCACGTGTCGTACACGTGTCAACCTCAGCAGGCCTTGCGCGCACGCCCGCAAGCAGTAGCAGGCGCCGGGAGCACCTCCGATATTGAGTATTTGGAAAAAAACAATTAGAGAATCATACATAGAGGATTAAAACCATTGTGCTTTAAACTGCTCTAGAAGCAGCAGGCGCCAGGAGTACCTCCCGTTTTGATATTATTAATGCACTCCTCCTTTTTGGCACTACACATCATTTTGGCAGGCCCTGCGGCTGTCCACGCTGCCGAACATGTCGGCCAAGGAGCTGCAGGCGCGCTGCTGTCGACACGTGCCCTTTGACGCGGGCAGCATGTTTGACCGCGGCGCCTTCATCAATTGGCGGCTGAGGGCACAGCACCTGCTGCGGTGAGCATACGGCCTATGCCGGGATGGGGAGGCTACAGGGGCTACGACAGCGGTACCGTACGGTACAATACGATATGGCTTTCCGTTTAGCTGGGCCGCTAAGTGCCGGTACGGACGGTTGGCGACGGCGTTGCCGAGCGTTTGGTAGGGAAGGCAAAACAGGCGCAGCCTGCTTTGCTGTGGTGTGGCTGGCCAATTAGTTACTCGGCCCGCTTGCCGGCGCCTTGCCCCTTAAACCGACAGGCACCTGATGACCCTTACAATACATCACATATTTTACAAATTAATTTTAAATCTTTTAAAATATAGAATTATATTATACGTTATACATAGTACAGTGAGCTTGCCGGCGGCTTGCCTTGTGCACCAACAGGCACCTGATGACCCTTGCGCACGGTCTGGCGGGCCCTGCCGCCAGTGTGGGCGGTGGAGCGGCAGTGGCAGCTGCAGCCGGGCACGTGTCGGTTGGTGACGGCGTGGGGTGCCTGGAGGTGGCGTTCCGCATCGGGACGAAGCAGCAGCAGCAGCAGCAGCAGCAGCAGCAGGGGTCTCCCGCCCAGCCGCAGGGAAACCAAGGCCAGGAGCAGGGGCAGGAAGGAAAGCAAGAGGGACAGAAATCGCCCGGCAGTCAGCAGGGGGCGGGAGGGATGTCGCATGAAGCTGCACCGAACGGCGTGTCGCTGACGCCGCCGCCGCAGCGTCGCCAGCCGTGCCAGCCAGGGGCGGCGGCCGAGGCTGTGGGGGCTGCGTCCACTCCCCAGCGTCTCACACCTCCCACCCCTCCGGCCGTCAGACCACCACGCACACCAGGGGCATCAGCATCCGCGGGAAAGCCTGAACAAGACGAGGCGGGCGGTGCTGATCCCAGCTGCAGCAGCAGTACTACTGCAGCAGCACCCGCCGCTGCCGCCACGGATGACGGCCCAGCGTCGCAGCCATCGACGGCGGCAACGTGTGGTAGCACAGGCGGCGGCGCCAGCGCCAGTGGCAGCAGCAGCAGCAGCAGCGGCAGCAGCCAGCGGCGGCGCACAAACCCGGCGTCGTACGACGCGAGTACGGACGCCACGGGGGGCATCGAGGACTTCGCGCCGCCGCACCCTACCGCGATAGCAGTGTACGTTGCAGGGATGCTCAAGGCGCGTCAGATCTTTACGGGCATCAGCTGCCAGCAGCAAGAAGAGGGAGGGAAGCACGTGGCATCAAGTTCTAGTGCGGACGCCCAGAGCGCAGCAGCCCCTGGAGGTGATGCGAGCGGTGGGGCCGGCGGCGGCGGCGGCGGCGGCGGTGATGGAGGCAGCGGCGGGGGTGGCGTAGGCGGCGGCGATGCCAGCAGCGGATACAGCCATACCGGAGTTGCAGGGACGGGGCCAGGTGAGAGTGTCGCGCCTGCGTCTGCAGCAGCTGCTGTGGCAGCACCGGCTGAGGGTGAGGGTGAGGAGGAGGAAGAGGATGAGGTGGTGTACGTGCCACAGTCGACAGCTGTGCGGTACGGCAGGGGGGCGCACGTGGCGGGTGGCGGGGGCCAGGGCGGGGGAGGAGGCGGGGGCAGCGTGCAAGAGGGTGGCGGGAGCGGGAGCGCGGACGGAGGCAGCAGCGGGGGGGCGCCCGGCGGGGGCGATGTTGTCGGGAGTGCAGCGGGGAGCGGCGGCGGTGAGGGTGGTGGCGGTGAGGGTGGCTGCGTTAGCAGCAGGCCTGGCGGGGGCGGAGGGGACGGCGGCGGCGGCGGCGGCAGCAGCGATCCGTCCCATGGCCCTGTGGACGACAGTTGCTCCATCGACAGCAGCCCCGATGCCCCGACCCCTGGACAGTGCTCCGCAACCGTCTCCGCCTCCCCTTCAGCCTCGCCACCGCCGCCGCCTTCCCACCAGTCCCCGTCCTCCGCCGGTATGCACCCGCTGGCCGTCAGCTCCCAGCCCGGCCTGCGGCGTGGCCAGCGTCCCCTGCTACCCGGCACGCCCGTGGGGTCACACCACCACAGCCCGGCCGTAAGCACCAGTAATGGTTGCTCCCCCACCCCAGCCCAACCCTCCGGGCCACCGCCACAGGCGGCCCTTTCTCCGCCGCTGCCCCACCGTTCACCGCAAGCGTCACCGCACCCTGACCCCCACAGCCCTCCACAGCGACAGCTACCCCCACTGCCTGGACAGTCCGTGGGGTCAAACCACAGCAGCCCGGCCGCGAACAGCACCAACGGTGCTAACCCCCATACACCGGCTTTGCCTCCCAGCAAGACCCCAACAGCACCTGTGGCAAAACCATCGCCTCCAGCTCCTGACCAGCCACCGCCGCAGCAGCAGCCGCAATCCGCCGCCCACAGCCCAACCCAGCAGCAACAGGTGCGGCAGCGCTTCGCACTGCCCGGACAGCCCGTGGCCGCCCGCGCCAGTCCACCTGCAGATCGGAACAGCCCCCCAGCAGCGGCAGCATATGGCCACGGTCCCTCACCCGCCTCCCAGCCTGCCCACGACAGTGGTGGCGGCGGCAGCGGTGGAGCACAGTACGGCGCACAGCACGGCGCACAGCACGCCGCACAGCACGCCGCACAGCACGCCGCACAGCACGCCGCACAGCGTGGCGCAACGGCCCACATTGGGAGCTGCAGCACTGGCGGTGGTGGCAGCAGCGGTGGCGGTGGCGCAGGCGGTGGCAGTAACAGTGGCGCACAGCACGGCGTACATCATGGCGCCACGGCCCCAGCGGACGCCGCCGTACATACCTCCGCCGCTGCAGGTAGCCCTGCCCCACCCGACGGACCTTGTACGAGTCCCTCGGCAACCACCACTCCCACCTCCGTCAACCCCGCAATTGCCACTCCCGCCGCCGCAAACCCCGCCTCCGTCACCCCCGCAGCCAGCACGCAAGCCGCATCCCCTCCCGCACCTACCCCCGCCGTGACAGCCTCCCGCCGTGTGGCTGCGCCCCTGTCGTGCCTCACCCCAGCGGCCCGGCGCGTGCCGCAGGCGTGCGTCGACCGACGCCGTCGCAATGCCGAACCGTCCAATGACAAGCACCAAGAGCAGCAGCAGCAACAGCATCAACAACAGGACCAGCAACAGCATCGGGAACAGCAGCCGCAGCGGCAACAGCAAGAGCCGCAGCGGCAACAGCAGCAGCAGGAACGGCAACAGCAGCAACAGCACTCTACCTACCGTCGAAACGACGAACTGCCCATTGACAGGCACCGAGAGCAGCAGCAGCACTCCGCCGACCATCAACGGCAGAAGCAGCAGCAGTGGCAGGACCGTCGCGCAGACGGACCCCTGCCACCTGGCTGCCCGGAGCCGCCGCCTGCACCGCCGCTGCGGCTGCTGGACAAGCTGTCCAGGAGGCCAGACGGACTAGAACAAGGGGTGAGGGTGGGGTCGGCGGAAGACGGGGTGGCGGGGGCAGCGGAGGAAGAGGCGGCAGAGGCAGGGCCGGCGGAGACGGGGCAGGCGGGGACGGGGACAGGAGGAGCAGAGCAGCGTGCCTTGTGGGAGGGGACCGCGGGTGGCTCTGGTTGTGCGGCCGTCGGGGCAGATTCGGCGGCGGGTGGCGGCAGCCCTGGCACGAGGAGCGGCGGTGGCAGCAGCGGCAGAAGCGGATGCAGCGACCGCAGCGGCAGCAGCAATTCCGGACTGGGCGCTGAGGCGGCGGCACATCGCCATGCAAGGCAGGCCACAGCCGCTCAAGGCAGCCAGGGCGCTTATCGGGCATGCAACGGTGGCAGCGGCAGCGGCACTGGGGAGGCTGATGAGGCGGGTGCAAGGCACACCAGCGGCGAAGGCGACGGGGCCAGCCAGCACGGTAGGTGTGGGGCCGAGGGCGCGGTCAGCGATGGCGGATGGAGCAGCAGCAGCAGGGGGGGTGGCGGCGGCGGCAGCAGGGCTGACCATCAGGGTGGCAAGACGGGAGCCAGCGCAGCCGCTGGCGATAGCGGCGGCAGCAACAGGGGAGGCGGCGGCCGCGGGAGCGGGGCACAGCGGGCCCCTGCGCTGCCCGCCGCGGCCACATCCCCTGCTGCTGCTGCTGCCGCTGCTGCCGCCGTCCGCCGTACAGGCGCTGCCTCGGGTGCTGCCAGCGGCAGCTGCCCGCACCTAGAGGACGGGGCCAGCGGCAGCAGCAGCAGCAGCAGCAGCAGCGGCAGTGCCGCTTCCCGCTCCCCACCAGCCTCACCAACTTCCCGACCTGCATTATCGCCTCCCTCGCCAGACCCCCTAACCCACCACCAAGACCACCAGGACCACCACCAAGACCACCAGGACCACCATGAAGGTTTCCAGCACTATGAGCCGCCGCAGCAGCCGCATCACTCCGTGGCTGCAGCGGCCATGTCCGAGTACGTGCAGAGATGTGGCGAGAACGTCCAGTCGCGCCTGTCGCGGCTGTGGGAGCTGCAACAGTTGGGGGCGGGGAACATGGGCGTGGGGGCGGCGGCGGGCGCAGCGCAGGCGGGGGGGAGGGGCCAGAGGTGAGCGGCGAGGAGGACTAGTGACGGAGAGGAGAGGAGAGCAGGATGAGATAGAGGGGCAGGAGCAGGAGCAAGGGTAGCGTCTGGGGGGAAGAGGAGCGAGGACACGGGAAATGCCAGGGGCGGGGAGACGAGAGGGGGGAACGAGGGGCAGGGTCCGGCGAGTCAGCCAAGGGTTGAGCAGTAGGTGCCGAAGCGAGGGAAGGGGGAAGGGGAGGGGGGCGAGGGGGATAGGAGGGAACGTAGGCAGAGCATGGCCTTGCAGTTGCTGGGATTATTAGGTATTTTTATTAGGTATTCTTATAATGGGAACCATCGGTATGTGCAAGAGGGCAAGAGGAGGCGTTAGGGAGCTTGGGAGCTGTGCTAGCCGGCGCTGCTGTGCTAGCGGAGTAAGGGGACATAGCGCGTACGCAGCGGTGTAGTTGCTGGGAACAGGTGCTAACGGTAGGTGCGGAGATGAGTGGAGCATGGGCACTGGAGAGGTAACAGCTGTGACGGCGGTATGTATGTATGGATTTACAGTTTTGGTCCCCTTCCAGGGCCCAGCCCCGTCCCACTCGGGAGA
>VFQN01004693.1_pt1 | contig 17733 bp, 18 predicted proteins | sample 3512371 | NCBI WGS metagenome assembly VFQN01 (sample SAMN10412370, study PRJNA504923) | tailings metagenome | isolation source: Replicate 2 from Balatoc abandoned mine | place: Philippines: Itogon, Benguet | collected 2017-08-28 | reverse complement strand
TCATGGTCATGGTCATGGTCATGGTCATGGTCATGGTCATGGTCATGGTGGCATGATTCAGCCTGAGCAGGACAGACCCTAATCCGACGATTTGGGGAGCAGCGGTCGCCACCACGCCTCGTTCGACAGATACCATGCGATCGTTTCGCGCAGGCCTTGCGCAAAGCCGCGCTCGGGCGCGTAGTTCAGTTCGGTGCGCGCCTTGCGTTCATCGATGGCATAACGGCGATCATGCCCCTTGCGATCGGTCACATAGCTTTTGAGTTCGGCGCAGGATCGGCCCTGCGCCGCGGGGGAGGCAGTAAACCGTTCAGCCAGTTGTACATCCGCTGCGAATGCCGCATCGACCGCTGCACATATTTCGTCGATGACCGCAATGTTCGGCATCTCCTCGCCGCCTCCGACATTATAGGTCTCTCCGGGGACGCCGCGTTGCAGACACGCTTCGATGGCGCGACAATGGTCCGTGACATGGAGCCAGTCACGGACGTTCATCCCGTCACCATAGATGGGCAATTGCTGGCCGTGCAGCGCGCGAATGACGAACAGCGGGATCAGCTTTTCGGGAAACTGATAGGGGCCATAGTTGTTGGAACAGTTCGTGGTCGTGGTTACGAGCCCGAAGGTGTGGTGATAGGCGCGCACCAGATGGTCGGCCGACGCCTTGGACGCCGAATAGGGCGAGTTCGGTGCATATGGCGTCGTCTCGCTAAAGGCAGGATCGTCGGCTTCGAGCGAGCCAAACACTTCGTCGGTGGAAATATTGTGGAACTTGTGCGGCCGACCGCTTCCTCTATCGAGCCATTCGGCTTTGGCCGCCTTCAGCAAGCTGTGCGTCCCGATGACATTAGTTTCGATAAACGCGTCCGGTCCCTCGATCGACCGATCGACATGGCTTTCGGCGGCAAAATGGACGATGGTGTCAATCTGCCGCGTGCGGAGCAAGTCGCGCACCAGGTCGGTGTCGCGGATGTCGCCGACGATCAGGTCGATGTCGTCGATACCCGCTAGGCTCATCCGGTTTCCGGCATAGGTAAGCACATCGAGCACGATGATGCGACAGCCAGGTTTCTTGGAGCGCAGATGCCGGACAAAATTCGATCCGATAAAGCCCGCCCCGCCCGTAATGAGGAAATTATCCATCGGTCTTGATTGCCTTTAAGACATCACGAAGATTGGCGCGCCAGTGCGCTGGAACCCGGCCGATCGCCGCGATCGTGTCGCGCTTGTCGAGAACGGAAAAACGCGGCCTTGTGGCTGGGGTCGGATATTCGCTGGTGGGAATTGGCAGCACCTCGACCGGACGATCGAGCAGTCCCATGGCAACGGCCTCCTCCATGATCGCCACGGCAAAGTCATACCAGCTGGCGACCCCGCTATCACTATAGTGCAAAATGCCGGCGCAATCGGTGGCTGCGAGGTCCCAAATCACTTCGGCCAGCGCATGAGCGCTGGTAGGCGTTCCGATCTGGTCGTCGACGACACGTAGCGTTGATTTTTCGCGCATCAGGCGCAGCATCGTCGCGACAAAATTATTCCCATAGGCGCTGTATAGCCAGCCTGTGCGGACGATCAGCGCGGCCGACCCAGCAGCCACTTCACCCGCCGCTTTGCTGCTCCCATAGATGTTGAGCGGCGCCGTCGGTGCATCGGGACGATAGGGTTGCGCGCCGTTGCCGTCGAATACGAAATCGGTCGAAATCTGGATCAGGCGCACGCCAATTTGAAGCGCTGCGTGCGCCAGGTATCCGACCGCAAGGTGATTCACGCGCTCGGCAATGTCTGGCCTCTCCTCTGCCGCATCGACTTTTGTATAGGCGGCTGCATTAATCAAGAGGTCCGGTGATTGCCCCCGGATCGCCGCCGCTACGGCGTTCCTGTCGGTTATGTCGAGGGCCGCCGAAGGCAGCGCGACCAGCGCGATCCGCTCGGGCGCGCTAGCCACCAAGGCTCTGGCCAACTGGCCGTTTGCGCCGGTGATCAGCGCCTTCATTCGGGCAGCGCGCAATCGGCAAGCAGGTTGCCAGCCTTGTCCTTCGCCGACAGTTCTGGGATCATATCACCGAGCGGCCAGTCGATCGCCAGCGCCGGGTCATTCCAGAGCAGGCAATGCTCCGACGCCGGTTGGTAGAAGTCGGTGCATTTGTAGAGAAAATCTGTATCGTCCTCGAGCGTGAGAAAGCCATGGGCAAACCCTGGCGGCACCCAGAGCATCCGCTGATTGGCAGCGCTGAGTTCGACCCCGATCCAGCGGCCGAAGGTGGCGCTTGACCGACGAATGTCGACCGCGACATCGAACACACGCCCGTTCGCGACGCGCACGAGCTTCCCCTGCGGATTGGGATCCTGATAATGGAGCCCACGCAGCACCCCGCGCGACGATCGGCTGTGATTGTCCTGAACGAACACCAGATCGAGACCCGCCTCGGCAAATGCGGCTTGGTTCCAGCTTTCCAGAAAGAAACCGCGCGCATCGCCAAACATATGGGGCTCAATGAGGATGGGACCTGGAATTTCGCATGCGATGAAGCGCATCAGACGGAGCGTCTTTCCAGCAGATTGAGCAGATAGTCACCATAGCCCGACTTGCGCAAAGGCTCAGCGATGGCTTTGAGCTTGGCGTCGTCGATGTAGCGAAGGCGCCAGGCGATTTCTTCCGGGCAGCAAATCTTGAGCCCCTGGCGTTCCTCGGTAATCCGCACGAAATTTCCGGCATCGAGCAAGGAGGCATGGGTGCCAGTGTCGAGCCACGCAAAGCCGCGGCCCATAATCTGTACCGAAAGGCAACCGTCTTCCATATAGGAGCGGTTGAGATCGGTAATCTCCAGCTCGCCCCGGACACTCGGTTTCAACCCAAGAGCGCGGTCGACTGCGGTGCCATCGTAGAAATAGAGACCGGTGACCGCATAGCTGGATTTCGGGTAGGCGGGCTTTTCTTCGATGCTGAGCGCGTGGTGCCGGGGGTCGATCTCGACTACACCATAGGCCGCCGGGTTGGACACCTGATAGGCAAAAACGCTGGCACCGGTCGCGCGGCTGTCGGCCTCCTGCAGCATTTCACCGAGGCCGTGGCCGAAGAATATATTATCGCCAAGGATGAGCGCGCTTGGTCCACCGGCGAGAAAGTCGGCGCCGATGTGGAAGGCCTGCGCAAGCCCAGCTGGCTCGGGTTGTACGGCGTAGCTGAACTCGAGCCCCCAGTCCGAACCGTCGCCAAGCAAGCGTTCGAACATTGGCCGGTCTTCCGGGGTAGTAATAATCAGGATTTCGCGGATCCCCGCGAGCATGAGGACGGCGACCGGATAATAGATCATCGGCTTGTCGTACACCGGCGCGAGCTGCTTCGAGATCGCACGTGTCAATGGATACAGCCGCGTCCCCGACCCTCCGGCAAGGACTATCCCCTTACGCTGCAACTTGCATCCTCCATCGATTTCTTGCGATCGCACTCAGTTGCAGGACCGATCGGAACGCACAACCTCATGTCGCAAGGCGATATTGTGGCCGACCGCGTCGCTTGTCCAGTCGCACAGCCATTTTGAGGTTCCAAAGAAAAACAAAAGCTTGAGCAATTTCCCGTTTCCGGACATCAAAACTGCCGATGACTGTCAGCGCAACGGAAGGAACGTGCCCAGGCCGTTGGGCTCAGCCCGTCTCTCATCAGCTTTGGTATCGGCGGGCGTCCCGCCCCAGACGAGACACAAGCTGCGTGATTACGCGCGCCGGGGGCTGGTATGCTGATCGCAAAGGGGAAAAATCTCGCGGTTTCCACCGCGCCGAGCGCTTGCGGGGAAGGTGACATGCGATATGTGCAGTTCGTGATTTAGGCACCGCTTGAAGGACGGTCTAATTGAGAGCTTGAAATAGAAGGACAGGCCAGCGGATGGACGTTTCAGTTGCGATGGCGACATATAATGGGGAGCGATATCTTGCGGCACAGCTAGCAAGCATCACCGGGCAGACCCTGCTTCCGAGCGAACTCGTCGTCAGCGATGACGGCTCGACCGATGCCACGCTTGAGATAATCGAGGCCTTCGCCCGCACGGCGCCCTTTCCGGTCACCATACTGCAAAACGAGAAAAACCTCGGTTTTGCCGACAATTTTTTGCAAGCCGCAGAGGCCTGCCAATGCCCCTTGATCGCGTTCGCCGACCAAGACGATGTCTGGCTTCCAGACAAGCTGCGACAGGGAGCGAGCCGCATCGTCAATGACGGCAGCTTGCTGTCGATGCATACCCTCACGGTAACGGACGAAGCGCTTTTCCCCACCGGATTTCACTGGGATCAAGGGATTAAGGGCGATGCCGTTCACGCACCTCTGCACCTTGACCCGTTCGGTACCGGGTGGGGCAACACGATGATGTTCCGCCGCGACGTAGTGCACCTGGTTGCGCGCCAGAAGCGTCCGCGGCAGCCGCTTGATTCCACAAGGCCATTGTCACATGACACGTGGGTCTACGTTCTTTCAGCGGCGTTAGGCGGCGTCTCACACATCGCTGCGGCCCATATCTTGTATCGGCAGCACGCGACCAATGTCTCAGGGCAGACGAAAAGCCACCGCCGCAACAAGCTGGCGAAGCTGTTGTCGGTACCGATCGTCGAGTATCGGGAGCATGCAAAATTCGACGCCAGCATGGCGGACCTGTTCACAGACGCGAGCCTTCAATCAACGTCATACGCCCTGGCCGCGACTGCGGCCGCGGATTGTTTTTGCCGCCGCAGCGCCTACTGGTCGTCGCGCGTTGGCGTGTTCGACAATCAGACCTTCTCGAGCCGCTTGCAGGCATATCGCGATACGCGCTCGCTGACCGGCGATTCCCCACTGTGGTTCGGATCGCGAATGAAGGATCTTGTGCTCGGAGTCTTTGGCTTGGGGGCCACTTGGGCCGGGCGTGCGCTGCTTCGCTAGGATCCTTGCGTACGCGCGCTTGGCGTAACATCGTCGCACCCGATCTTACATCGCGATAAAGCGAGTGCGAGGCCCGCTTTCCACGCCGGACGAGTATGCGATATCTGATGTCATCGACGAAGACCTTGGTCGGCCTTTGAGCGGTCCGCGCCGAGGAATTCAGCGTAGAGAATTGCCCGCCTTCACCAATCGTCCGGCGATGGCGATGGCGGTGACGGATGGCGGCCGACCCGACCTGCCACGATCACAATCATATAGGGGACAAGCTGAGGCGCCGCCGTCTGGCCACACAATTGCACCTGCTCAAGGCCGCAGACACAAAAAAGAGGCGGCCAACTGGCCGCCTCTTGTCCCGTCATATCGAGCCGCGATCAGGCGAAACGAACGCGGACCGTGTCCGAACGGCGGCGGCGCATGCCAAAGCCGATCGCACCGAACCCGAGCAGCATCATCGCCCAAGTGGCCGGTTCCGGCACCGCGTTGATGGCAAAATTGTCGGTCTCGAACGCATTGGTGGTCGAACGCAGACGCAGCGAAGTCAGCGAGGCCACATGCTCACCCGTGACGTCGAAGCGGACGATCGGGTTCAGATTGGGGTCGGTCTGGTTGCCATTGGCGGGATTGAAAATGTCCGAGCCGCTGAAAGTGGCGATCACATTGCCGCCGCCATCAAGGAAGTCGATGAAGTTATAGTCATCAACCGAGCCCCAAAGAAAACTGATATTGAAGATATCGCCAATTGCCGAAAGATTCATGGTCCCCGGCGATCCATCGGTCGGACCGACGGTCCAGTAATTGCCAGTGCTGCCAAGCGGCTGGGCGCGGACGGTATCTAGGCTACCGGTAAGAACCATGCCGCCACTAACCGGCGCAGGGGATTCGAAATCAAACGTCGGCGTCGGCCCCGCATAAGGAGCGCCACCCGGGGTTACCGAAGAGAGGGTAACGGCAGCATGAGCCGCTGCCGGAAGCGCCATGGCAGCAGCCGAGGCAAGAACCAATTTAGTCATCAAAGTGCGCATCGTCTCATCTCCAATTTAAAGGGGTGACAGGCCGTGCGACTCGCCCTGTTGCGTTATTAGTAACTAATTTTTAACCAACGAATCGCGGATGGCGAGTCCTAAATGATTCATTTTGTCTCATTTTTAGACTCGCGACCCTGCCCGCAGCCGATGAAACGCAGCAACGTCAGGCATCGACGCCGGGACACCTTCGGCGAAGTCCCGCGCCCCCGCTGCAAGGAGCCCTAAAGGCATTGTTAAAAAAAAAGACGGCCACTAGGGCCGCCTCAGTGTGATCGAACGGTGTTATCCGTTCGGGGTCGCCGTGCCGGAATAGCCAAACCGTCGTCAGGCAAAAGCGCGATTTTTGCGCCGTCCCGTTTCGGAACCTTTCCGCTTCCCTTCGTAAAACGAGCAACGAGCTCGCGATTCCCATGCAGGGCCGACAACCCCCCGGAGCTTTGGGCGCGGAACCCGCATCTCGGACAATCCCGCACCAGAAGGTCCGGATTACGCCCATTGTCGACGCGCGGTTGTCCATCGTTGTCTGGTCATCCGCTGGCGAAGCCGGACCATGGCGCACAGAAACGCTCGCCAGAAAGGCGCGCAAACAGCTACGCGCCCACGATCACCAGAACCGCCCTTAACAATCTCGTCGGCTACACCGCCACCAATCGCGGACACGCTAGTCAAGGCCGACCTCTATAAGCCCGGCGCAGAGGGCTGCCAAACGACGCGACCATATGATTGAAACTGCGAGGTAAAATTCCGCCAACTTCGCAGCCCGGATATCCGGGCGGCTACCACACCGAAGTCGTCGCGCCATGGCCGGTCGATTATAGTCACGTGTATTATCTAACCGCGTCGACCAATCTGGAAAAAGGCGTCCCATTTTACGCCACAAACCGCCAAAATTGGGCGTTTCTTTAGTTGATATCGCACTAACTATGGCCTATTTTCTTCGGTGGGTCGCGGCGTGATTCTTTTCAGGGAGGGCCGCATGCGAAGTGGAAACGACCGTCGGCGCCTGACGCCGACCGCAAGACGCATAATTTTCGACCAGCGAGGGGCGACTGCCGCCATCTTCGCTATCTCGTTGCCGGTGCTTGTCGGCATGGGGGCGCTCGCCGTCGATGTCGGCCTGTGGTCGGTGCAAAAACGCCATGCTCAAGGGGCCGCGGATCAGGCGGCCTATTCAGCCGCGATCGCCGGGACGACGACGAGCGATGAAGCTGCGGAGCTTGAAGCCAAAGCGGTCTCGGCGAGCATGGGTCTCGTCGATGGTCAGGCCGGCGTGGTCGTCACGACGACCAAGCTTGCCACATTCGACGGGGAATCGGGTGACTTCTGGGAAGTGGTCGTTGAGCAGCCGCAACCGATGTGGTTTGCCGCGCTGTTCATGGACGCTGCCCCGACAGCGCGCGCGCGCGCGGTAGCGGGCACCGCTTCCGGGGGCGCCGCGTGCATTATCGGGCTGGCGACAACAGGCGTCTCAGTCGATGTCGGCAATAATTCGGTGAGCAACTCGGGCTGCGGGGTCTATGCCAATTCGATCCTGATGATGAAGAACAACAGCGCGATCAATGGCTCGGCTTACGTCTCGGGCAGCATCGACAAACAGAACCCGTCGCAGATCACCATCGGAAACGAAGTAGTCGGGGTGGCGCCGACCCCCGATCCTTATGCCGATGTCACCTCGCCGACGAGCTGCGCCGGCGGTGGTTCGATCACCAATGGCGGCAATTATTCGCCGGGCCAGTTCTGCAATGGTGTCGATATCAGGAACAACGCGAGCGACAAGACCCTGAACCTGTCGCCCGGCACCTACGTCATCGGGAACAAGTTCGACCTTTCGAACGGGATCACGATCAACGGCAATGGGGGCGTGACGCTCGTCTTCACGCCTGGCACCACGGTGTCGCTCGGTAATAACCTGATTTTTAACATCACCGCGCCCACAAGCGGCGCCTATGCCGGCATTGCGATAATGGGCCGCAACATGGGTACGAACATCCTCGCCTGGAATAACGGGACGTTCAACATCCAGGGTGCGCTCTACTTTCCCAACCAGGAACTTTCGATCAAGAATAATTTCAACGCCGCGCAATGCACTCAGCTTGTGGCGCTGCGCGTCTCGATCAACAATAATGCCGATATGTATGACGAATGTCCGGGATCAGGGATCCGGGACATCGGCAGCGGCAAAGTTCAACTGCTGGGGTGACGATCATGACCACCCGCCATCCTCGCTTCTTCAAAAGGCTTCGCCGCAACGCGTCAGGCGCCAGCGCGGCGGAGTTCGCACTCGTGTTGCCCATCCTGACGGTGCTGCTGTTTGGCGCCGTCGATGTCAGCGGTCTCGCGTGGGCGCAGATGCAAGTCGGCGCCGCAGCCCGTGCGGGCGCCACCTATGCGCTGACGCATGAATATGATGTGACCGCGATCACCTCTGCCGTGACCGGTGCAACGGGTTTTCCCGTGACGGCGGGGGATATCAGTCAGGCGGCCGGCTGCCCTAACGATGAAAGCGGCATCACGCTGGTCGAGGACGCCGCGATCCCCTGCCCCGACAGCGGCGAGGCACCCGGCGAATATGTGACGGTCAATGCCGACGGCACGTACAACACGATTTTTGGCTGGCCCGGACTGCCGGAATCTGTCGATCTGTCGGCGCGTTCACAGGTCCGCATTTCGTGACCGAACGGCAGCATCACAGACGCCGCGTCGGCCGCCGTCTCGATTGCAGCGGACGCGTGCGATTGCTTCTCAGCCAGAGCGGCTCGATCGCCGCCGAGTTCGCACTTGTTGTCCCGATCCTTTTGCTGCTGACCTTCAGCATTATCGAGTTCGGTCGATTCATGTGGACACAAAATGTGTTGCAATCGGCGGTCGAGGACGCGGCGCGCTGCGGCGCGCTCAATCGGCCCGAGTGTACGACCGCAGCCGACGTTAAAACCTACGCTGTCAGCAAGTCGGCAGGTTTGCCCGTCACGTCCGATGCGTTCGAGGTTACTGACTCGGTTTGCGGTTCATCGGGAAAGCTGGTCGAAGCTGACTATGCCTTTAATCCCATCGTACCGTTCGTTCCGCTGAATTTCAGCGTTACGGCAAGTGCCTGCCGCCCCCAGCCGACTTGACCGCGGCCAAATTTTTCGTTGGCTACCGCTCGTTTCCGGACAATTCTCGGCGAGATGAACGGATTCGATTAGGTCTCAGCGATACAGCATGAAGAAGTTCAGGATGCCGCCGGCTGCAATGGCGATCCCGTAGGCGATCCGACGATCGCGTAACTTCCCCTTTTTTACTGACGCCGAACCGAACCAGGTTCGAAGTGTCAAAAGCGCGAGCGACAAGAGCACCACGGCCACCCCGCCAAGCGATGTGAGCAGCAACAGCGTCAGGCCTTCGGAAAAGTCGAACCAGAATGCGGTCGCGGCGTAAAGTTTGACGTCGCCGCCGCCGAACCAGCCAAAATGGAACATCAGCATGCCAACGCCGAGCGCGACGGCAAAGTGGAGCAGATGCGACCAGAGCGGTCCACTGAACGGAAAGCCGACGAACCATGCGATGATACCCAGCAGCAGCAATGCAAGCGGCAGCATATTGGGAATGATGAAACGGCGCGCATCCGACAAGGCCGCCAGCACCAACAGACCGACATACGCGACATCAATTGCTAACAAGCGTCGGCCCTTTCGCGTCGATGCCACTCAGTTCCTCATATTGACGCCAGAGTTCTGCATCGTGGCGCGGGCGGACGAGGATTGCCTGGCCAAGCATCGCCTCGGCGAGGCGTCTCCGATCGGCGCGCGAAGCGCCAAGCCCGGCATATTGGAGGCGCCTGCTCCAGAACATGTCGTCGTCTCCGACAGCGCGCGATGGCCGCTGCCCGAGCATGCCGTAGCCATAGTCCAGATTGATGCGAATATCGGCGCGGCCGGGGTTGCGCGGCGCGAGAGCGGCGAGCAGCCGCACGGCATCGCCAGCTTCGCCAAGTGCGAGTAAGGCGACAGCAAGTTCGCCCTGGACCTCGTCATTCGAGGGCTCCAGCGCCGTGGCGCGGCGCAGCGCCGCCACCGCTTCTGCGGGACGGGTGCGCGCCAGATGCAGTCGTGCACGCCCACGCCAATAGACTGGCTCATCGCTGCAAGAAGCTTCCTCGTGCGCGAACAACTGATCAGCATCGTCCCAAGCGGCGGTCGCGAGGAGCGCCATGCTCCTGGCGGCAACGATACGGCAACGCGCGGGCTCGTCGCTGTCAATCACCGCGAGTACCGGCAAGGCGTCGGCGGCGCGGCCGACGGCGATCAACCATTCGGCGCGCAGCAACGCCAGCCGGGGGTCGCGGGTGGCACCCTCAACCTCGAGACGTTCGAGCAGCTCTTTTGCTTCGACGAGCCGTCCGCCGGCCAGCGCCTGATCAAGTGCGACCAAGTCGCGGTCCAATGGGGTCGGGTCAGCTTCGTTCGACGCAAGATGTGGCTCGGCATTTTGCGCAAGCGACGACTGCGAAGCGCAAGATCCTAATGCCGCTATGACCATCAATGCCAGAATAACGCTATGCCTCGCCATGGGGTCAAATGGCCGCCAGCTTCGTCGGCAAGGTGAGCTCGGCCATATGATAGGCCTGATTGAGACGGTCGAGATAAGCCGCGACGAGGCCCAGATATTCCTTGTTGCTCATCGTTTCGGGTTTGACCCCTGACGGAACCGCTAGCGCCAGATGGCACGAGGTTCCCTGGGGCTGGCTCGCAACGAACACCTCGCCGATATTGATCCGAAAGAGCGCGACACTCTCACCACTCCCCTGCCCCGTGCGCGACTCGCTGTCAGCCAGACAGAGGATCGACGTCTCGGCGGCGGATACACCGGCCGCGGTGGCCGTGGACGCCGTATAGGCTGCCTTAACGATGAGCGGCTGGAACGCGCCGCCGAGCGGGCTCGCGCCTCGCAGATCGAGCGCGATACGGCCGTCGGCTTCAGGCGCCGCAAACGAGCGATCCCGCAGAGGGCTGTTCTCGGCAGCGACCGCTGCGACCGCCACCGCCGGTTCGGCTGGCACATGCGGCATGGCTTCGGCGAGCAGGGCAGCCTTTTTCTGCGGTTGGCCCGAGGCGCCGTAAAAGGCAGCGAGATTGCGACGGGTGCGCGGATCGTCGCCGCGCAGCGCGAGCGCCTTTTCGAAATAGCGCTGAGCGAGATCGGCGCGCCCAATCGCGTCGTAGGCAATGGCCAGTCCGTTAAGACTGTCCAGTTCGAGAGCTTGATCCTTGCCGGCGGCGCGAAACAGCTCGATCGCGAGACCATATTGCCGCGACGCCAGATAGGTGCGGGCGCGGGCGAGCGATTCCGCCGGTTGCAAACCAGCCAAGACCGGAACGCTCCTGACCGTGGGCAGGGCCGAGCGAAACTGCGGTCCGAAAGAACAGCTCGCCAGGGTGACGGCACCCAATACGACATAAGACAAGGTGCGGCGCTGCATATTCAGCCTCCTCCCATCGCCGGTGCGACCTGCCGGATCACGCGGATAGCCGCAGGCAGCATCAATACCCCGATCATCACCGGCAGCATGCAGGCAACGAGCGGGATCGAAATCAGAACGGGCAACCGATGCGCCTTTTCCTCGGCGCGCATGCGACGTTTCTCACGCATTTCGGTCGCATAGACACGCAACGTCGTGGCGATGCTCGAGCCCAGCTTGTCCGACTGGATGAGCAGGGTTGCGAAGGCGCGGATTTCGTCGACGCCCGAGCGATCGGCCATGGCACGCAAGGCTTCCTCGCGGCTGGCCCCAGCGCGTAATTCGAGCGTCGTCTGCAATAATGTTTCCGCGACCAGCGGATGCGAAGTCGTCATTTCGCGGGCAACACGATCGAGTGCGGCTTCGAGCCCCATGCCCGCCTCGACGCAGACGAGCATGAGATCGAGGCAATCGGGGAATCCGTTGACGACTTCCTGGCGCCGCCGATCGGCCTTGGCCGTGATGAAAAGATTGGGCAGCACCAGCCCCATGACCGCGAAGCCCGCCCCCTGCAAATATAAGCTGAACAGCGATGGCGGGTCGGCGGAAAACAGCTGCGGCAAAAGAATGGCGAGAGGCAGGAGAACGATCAGGATGATACGCACCAGGGTGAAGATTTTGGGTGCTGCGGGCGACCGGTACCCGGCTGCCAGCATCTTGCGCTGCAAGGCCTTCGGATCGGAATCGCCGAGCGAGAGACCGCCGCGTTCGATGCGCTCGGTGAGCCGCGACCAGGCGCTGGCGCGCGAATTCGCCATCGTCAACCGCGCTGCAGCGCTATCCGAGGCCATCGCCTCCCGCGATTGGCTTTCGAGACGCTCCAGGACGAGACGACGATTGGTAATCGAACGCAAGGCCAGAAAGGCAAGCCCCGAGACGACCGCGAAGACCAGCAGCAGCACGGTCCAGCGCATCGGTGGCGACAAGGCAATCATCTCGATCATGTCACACCTTGAGGTCGACCATGCGGCGGATCCAGAAGAAGCCGACGGCATAAAGAAGGAGCAAGCCCGCGAAGCCGATCATGAAAATAGGATCGCCCGCGACGTCGAGGTAGAATTCTGGTCGGATTGCGAAGAGGCCCGCAAAGGACAGAATCGGAAGCGCTGTCAGCACCACCGCCGTCATGCGTCCTTCCGAGCTCAACGCCCGCACTTTCATGAACATGCTCGCGCGTTCACGGATGACGCGGCCCAGATTCTCCAGGATTTCGGCCAGATTACCGCCGGTCTCCATCTGCACCGACACCGAAACGACGAACATGTCGATATCGGGAAGCCCCCACCGATCAGCCATGCGCTGCAACGCATCGCGGAGGCCAAAGCCGAAGGCGATTTCGTCGCTTACAATGCCAAATTCGGTGCCGACGGGGTCGGGCATTTCCTCGACAAGCAGGTTCAGGGCGGCCGGGATGGGGTGACCGGCGCGCAAGCCGCGAACGAAGACGTCGAGTGCGACCGGAAACTGGCTTTCCATCCGGCGGCGGCGCGCTTCGGCGCGGCGCCCGATGAACATCCACGGCAGCAAGACACCGAAAACGACACCCATCGCAAGCGCGAGCTGGATTACCCCCAAGCCGATCGCCGTACCCGCGCTCGCCACCAGCACCAGGACGATGGCAGCGACGCCAGCCGCCACCAGAATCATGACAGCGAGGACTTCATAAACGGAGCGACGAATATTGGCGGCCGTCAGGTTGCGATGAAATGCGCGAAGCGCGTTGGACACCCATTCCGGCGCGCCCGGAATATCGCGCGGCCCGTCCTTGCGCAGGCGGTTGGTGACAATTTCGCGATCGACACCGGCCTCGATCATCCGCAGCCGTTCGTTGACGGCGCGGTTCTTGCTGCGCCGATCGGCGATGGCGCTGCCGATCAGTTGGGCGACGAGCACGACGAAGGCAAATAGCGCCACCATCGTCAGCAAGCGAAGCAGGCTGTCGTTCATATCACGTCACAGGCCGATCGGGCCGGAACAGATCGGGAGACAGCTCGATGCCATGCGATTGCAGGGTATCGAGGAATTTGGGGCGGATGCCCGTCGCCTCGAAATGGCCGATGACGCGATTGTCGGCGTCGCGGCCGGACATGCGGAAAATGAAGATGTCCTGCATGGTCACGATGTCGCCTTCCATGCCGGTGATTTCGGACAGGCTGAGCAAGCGGCGGCGGCCGTCGGACAAGCGACCGATCTGGATGACGACGTTGATCGCCGAGGCGATCTGGGCGCGCGCGGCGCGCGGCGACATTTCGATGCCGCTCATGCTGATCATCTGCTCGACGCGGGCGAGCGCGTCGCGCGCGGTGTTGGCATGGACGGTCGTCATCGACCCGTCGTGGCCGGTGTTCATCGCCTGCAACATGTCGAAGGCCTCGCCGGCGCGCACTTCGCCGATGATGATGCGGTCGGGGCGCATGCGGAGCGCGTTCTTGACCAGATCGCGCTGGGTTACCTCACCCTTGCCTTCGATGTTGGCGGGGCGGGTTTCGAGCCGGGCGACATGCGCCTGTTGCAATTGCAGTTCCGCCGAGTCCTCGATCGTCACGATACGTTCGCGTTCGTCGATGAACGACGACACGGCGTTAAGAAGCGTCGTTTTCCCCGAACCCGTGCCGCCCGAAATCAATATGTTGCGCCGCGCCGCGACGACGCCGTTCAGCACCTCGGCGATCGCGGCGGGGACGCTGCCGAACTCGACGAGCTTCGCCATGTCGATCGGGATGTGCGAAAATTTGCGGATCGACAGCAGCGAGCCATCGAGCGCCAGCGGCGGCGCGATCGCATTGACGCGGGAACCGTCGGGCAGACGCGCATCGACGAAGGGCGAGGATTCATCGATGCGGCGACCGACGCCGCTCGCGATCTTCTGGATGATCCGGAACAGGTGACGCTCGTCCTTGAAGCGCGTCTCGACCTTTTCGAGCACGCCCATGCGCTCGACAAAAACAGTGTCGTAGCCATTGACGAGAATGTCGGTAATCGTCCCGTCCTGCAGCAACGGTTCAAGCGGCCCCAACCCGAGCAATTCGTCAAGGACGTCGCTGACGAGCACGCGCCGTTCAGCGGCGGTCAGCGCCATCTGGTGCCGGCCAAGGATATTGGCGATCACGTCGCCCGCCTCGGTTTCGATCTGGGCGCGCGACATCTTGTCGAGCTGGGCGAGATTGATCTCGTCGAGCAATTCGCGGTGGACCTGGACCTTCAACGACAGCAATGCGGCGCTGCGTGTGACCTCGCCGCCCTTCGGCGCCATGTCGCCGACGGCTGAGGCGCCACTTTCGGCGGTTTCCGCATTGGCCTTCGCCTGCTTCTGCTTTTGGAGGTGCCACATCGGATCACACCTTGCCCAGCGCCGCGACAACCAGGTCGGACAGCGCCGCGAGGTCGGTTGCGACCTTGTTCTTGCGCGCGACCGATCCGACCAGCACCCCCTGGTCCTGCGCCGATTGCACGACGGCATAATCGCTGTGGATCGCAGCAAAGACCGGATAATGCAGCGCGTCGGCGGCTTCGTTGACCCCGATGGTGCGGAACATGCGCTTTTCGATACGATTGGCGACAACGCGAATGCGGCCGGCGTCGATGCCGGTTTCCTCGAACAGGGTCAGCCGTCGCCGCGCCTGGCGCAAGCTGCCGATCGAGAGATCCACGACGAGCAAGATAAGGTCGGCCTTGTCGATCGCTGACAGGGTCCAGTTCGCCCAATTGCCGGGAAGGTCCAGAATGACATGGTCATATTGGCGCCGGGCCAGTTCGATCACCCGCATCAGGCGATCGGAATCGATTGCTTCGAGCGGGGCAATCTTGTCCGGTGCCGCAACGACCGCGACACCGTCGGCGCCGAGCGCCGCGACGCTGCGCAGCAGTTCGCCGTCGACGCGGTCGCCAGCCTCGAGCAGATGTTCCATCGTCAAGGCGGTGGTGCGGCCCAGATAGGAGGCTGCGTTACCGAACTGCAGATCGAGGTCGATCAGGCAACAGCCACGCGGGCTGTTCGCGCCCAGCGAATAGGCCAGATGGGTCGCAACGGTGGTCGCGCCAATACCGCCAACGCTTTGCGCAATCGCGATGACGGGCGCGAGGTCGCCCTTTGCCTCGGTCTCTTTCGCCGACAGCGCGAGCAGGTTGTTGACGACATCGTCAAATTCGGCGCGCTGCACCGGCAGCGCGATCACGTCCTGCACACCCTGGCGGATCAGCGCGCGGGTCGTGGCGAAATCGGCGTCGCGCATCGCGACGACGAGCGGCAGGTTGGGAAAGCGGGCCCGCAGCCCGGTCAGGCGCTGCATCGATTGCGGCTCGTCGCCGCGCAGTTCGACGACGAGCAGTTCGGCGTCGCCGACCATTTCGGTCGTGATCACATCCCCGGCATCGACGTGCACCAGTTCGAACGCCAGCGACGAATATTCGTCGCGCGCCATCGCCGAACGCGCAAATTCCGCTTCCGAAATCAAAAGCTTGATCTTGCAACTCAAGCGGAGAAACCCGGAATTGGCGGGGTTGGTTATGTCCATATTCTTGCCCACGCTGCCGCCTTCCGTTCTATTTCGGCGCGCCGGTCTTGGTGTCGGTCGTGCGGATCGTGTCGGGCTGTTTCACCTTGTCGTTCCGGTACCGATCGACCGCAGCGCCCGCCTTGGCGGCCTCGGTCGAGGGGATGGCGGTGTCATATTCGGGATCGGGATTGACGACCTGCGCCGCCATGGTCTGGCGCACGGCGTTGCCAAAGGTGGCATCGGTCGGCGTGCACCCGGCCAGCAGCGCGGCCGCGGCGACGGCCATGACGAAACGATCAATATTCATAGCCGGTACCTTCCTTGGCCGGGGTCGTCGCGCCCGGTGCAGCCGGAGCCTTCATCTGTTGCTGAACGCCGGGAATGGCCGGGACGGCATTGTCGGTGCGCCCGAGCAGGAACAGGTCCAGCTCGGTCGGTTCACCGACCCGCTCGGTGGGCAGCACCACCTGATTGGGCTTGATCGGCTGGACCAGCCGCGGGGTGACGACGATCAGCAATTCGGTCTCGCCGCGCTGGAACCCCGACGAACGGAACAGCGATCCGATGATCGGGATCGACCCGAGCAGCGGCACCTGTTTCACGGTCGTCCGGAAATCCTGACGGATCAGCCCGGCGATCGCAAAGGATTCGCCGTCACGCAGTTCCAGCGTCGTCGACGCGCGGCGGGTCTGGAGGCCGGGGATGGTGATGTCGTTGAGGACGATCGAATTTTGCGGATCGATCGAGCTGACTTCGGGCTCGACGATCATGTTGATGACGCCATCGGCCAGGATCGTCGGGGTGAAGCCCAGGCTGACGCCGAACGGTTTGAATTCGATGGTGATGCTGGCGCCGCCGGCCCCACCGATTCCACCGCCGCCCTGGACGACCGGGATCGGGAATTCGCCGCCGGCCAGGAAGCTGGCTTTTTCGCCCGACAAGGCAACCAGCGTCGGTTCGGCGAGCGTCTTGGCCAGCCCCTTGTCCTCGAGGCTGTCGAGGACGCCAAGGATGTCGAGCCCGCCAAGGCTGAAGTTTTTGCGGAAAATGCCAAAGCTGTCGGTAATCGACGACAGTTTCAGCACCCCTTCGCCCGTCGTCGGATCGGGGATAAGCGACGCGCCATTGCCGATCGCGCCGTCAAAGCTGCCCGACCCGTTGCGGAAAAAGCCGCTGACGCCGATTTCCTTGCCGGTCTGGCGGCTGATTTCGGAAAAGCGCACCTCCAGCATCACCTGCTGGCTCGATCCGATGCCCATCATGTTGACGACTTTTTCGCCGGCATAGGTGCCGGCGATCTGCACCGCATTCTGCGCCGCGGCGGCGCTGCTGACGACGCCCGACAGCACGACGGCGTCGTTGGCGATCCGCGCGCTGATATTTTCGCCGGGCATCAGTTCGCCGAGCTGGCGGCGCAGCGACAGGACATCGGGACCGACCGCAATGTCCATGATCGCCATGACGCGGCCGCCCTTGTCGTAAACGGTCAGGCTGGTCGCCCCCAGTTTTTTGCCGAGCACATAGATCGACCGGTCCGAAATCGGCATGATGTCGGCGATTTCTTCGGACCCGATCATCGCGCGGCCAAAGGGCCGGTCGAGCGTCACCGTCTGGCTTTTGTTGAGCGGCACGTCGAGCTGACCGGCGCGGACGCCGCCGTCATAGCCCGATTGGGCCTGCGCCGCGGGCATCGCGGCGACAAGCGCCAGCGGCAGCGCGACCGAACAGGCGATCCGGCGCAGCGCGCGGGTGGGGACATCACGAACCATGACGTTTGACCTCGTATGTTGTCGGGGCGGTGCCGCG
>VFQN01004692.1_pt1 | contig 17734 bp, 9 predicted proteins | sample 3512371 | NCBI WGS metagenome assembly VFQN01 (sample SAMN10412370, study PRJNA504923) | tailings metagenome | isolation source: Replicate 2 from Balatoc abandoned mine | place: Philippines: Itogon, Benguet | collected 2017-08-28 | reverse complement strand
CCCCTGCCCCTGCCCCTGCCCCTGCCCCTGCCCCTGCCCCTGCCCCTGCCCCCGCCTCGGGGACCAGAGGGGACCCACGGTGGGGCCAGCGCATACCACACAGTTAGGCCTTGGCCTGCTGAGTACCTACCAACACTATTTGACCATCACCAGCATGCATTCATGTCGGAATTTGGGCTTATCTGGAGGCTACGCGTCGGTTGCCGTCGGTTTCGGGGCGCAGGTGTTACAACCTCTCTCCGTTGACGGCCGTGGGCAGCTTCGTAGTCCAGGGCCGGGGTGTGGCGGTTGACGTCGGTTTCGGGGCGCAGGTGTACAACCTTGCTCCTGAGCCCGTCCCCAGACGACATCTTGTTTGCACGATAGTAAAACGACACAACAGCGCGCGTGAGACGTTGGCTCTTGCACGACAACTTGTGTCTACGGTGTGTCGGGAAAGCAGTTGAATCGGCAAGAACCATACCGATGGGCGTGCTGTTATGGCTTTGCCTATACGTAATGGAATTACCTATAACTCCCTGACCTGAGCGGACTGACCGGTGACCGGTTTGCTACCGCCTTCTGCCGGAGGACTTCCCGCAAGGCAAGTGAATTGGACAGATGCGCACACACAAGTTTTTCATAAAACAACTGGTATGTTCCATGACGTATGTTCGGCTTTGAGATGGCTCACAAAGAAGCCTTTGCACGCTGCGAGAAGTAATTGCGACGACCCTCTGCCTCCCTCTCAGCCTTGGACAGGATGGAGGTAACTATCTTTGACAGTGGCAGTAGCAGCGACGACGAAGCACGCCGCAGTCTTGGTGATAGCCGAGCGGCGCGCATCATCTTCCCAACAGACCTAGTCCAGGTGAGGGTGGCCTGTCAAGCACCGGAAGTGTGTCGTTGAAGGGCATGAACCGATTCCCGTGCAAGAGCTGCATGACCCATGTCGTGGCTTCCCGCCTTGCCGAGTACGTGAGGGTCTACCGACCCCACCCCACCCCACCCAAGGTTCAGCCCGACCACGACGCTTGCACTCACACCTGTGCGCATGCCGCTTCTTTTGCAGCATTATTTCGTCACGGACGCCTGTACAGAGTCGCCGTATGAGGTGAGTTGGACAAAGTGGGGTGGCACTGGGGATTCTTTGGCAATGTGTCCCTCCAGGTCTAGTGCCCCGGCTCCTCCCAGGCTGAAGTGCAATCAGAAGGACCACCTGCCTGTGCTTCCGTTGCCTGCATACCATTATACCTACAGAGGTCACCGCACATGCCATGTGGGTGTCATGTGTCGGCATGAACGACCTTGGGGTGGAGAGCTAGCCTAGCACATTGCTGCCCAAGCTGTCGCCGTGTACGTGCTGCATATGCACGCATGAACTTGAACCAGTACGCGGCTCATGTGCTGCAGATTGAGCTGGAGGTGGCTCAGCGGGAGCGCGTGCCCATTCGGGTGCAGCCGAGCCCCGCGCTGGGCCGTCGCGGGGCCACCAACACGCCAGGCGCGGCCATGGCAGCAGCGCAGGAGCTAGAGCAGGTGGGTAAGGGCTGCTTGCGGATCGGTAAGCATGTCCACCGGCCGAGGCTGTGGGAACCAGATGGTGCCACGTTGCTGCCGGGTCTGTTGACCGGTGAGGGGGAAGGCAAAAACGGATGCAACGCGCCTTCCTGCCGTGCATATGCGCATGTTGCATCTGCCTCCGTTTAGCCCGTTTGCCGATGTATAGTTTACTCCCTGGCAAGAGGTGCTTTGCCCCGGAGCGGTGTTGAAACTACCGCCACACGAAGCTGCACGCTTTTTGTTTATCCCACCGCGCTTTCGCACCGCAGGAGCTCCTGTCCACACCCACCACGCACCCGCGAGGGCGCTCCCGCGGCCTTGGCCGCCCTGCGCCCCTGCAGCCCCTGCACGTGCCCCCCTCCCCGGCGGCGTCCCCCGGGCCCTCCCCCGGCAGCTCCCTGGGCTCGCCTTGGCGCCTGTCCAGTGAGTTCGCCCCGCCTACCCTTGCAAAGCGCCAGCCTGTGTTGGGCTACCACCCATGGTATGCCCCAGCGGTTATACATCTTTGAGGCACAGCCAGTTGTACCACATCCGCTTGCCAGTCAGCTCAGGCTCTCAGACCTCCGTGCACATGTCACAATGCCGCATCTCTCCCCCTCGCCTCACCTTACCTGCCCTCCTTCCACGCAGGCCAGCTGCCCCCTCCGCCCGGCTACGCCTCCACCAGCTGCCTGTCGCTGGGCTGCCGCCGCTCCTGCCCCGGACACGGGCATCTCCATACCCACGGCCCAGGCGGGCTGGACCCCTACGTCACGGACTCCGTCCTAAATGGCGACCTGGACCTCGACGCCATGACCACACCCTACGGCGTGACACGCGGGCGGTACCGCAGTGCCACCTCCGGCCGCCCCCTCCGCCCCTACGCCGCCTCGCTCTCCCCTCCCTCCCGCAACGCTGTACACCACCACCACCACCACCACCATCATTACCATTACCAGGCAGATCAGGCCGCTGGGCGAAGGTCCGGAGCCCCACACAGTGCTGGAAGCGCCCTGCCACACCGCCGCCCCACCTCCATGAGCTCCGTGTCCCTCCCTTACACCGGCACCACACACTGCAACGGCGCTGTGACAGCAGCACAAGGGCCCCCGGCTGGTAAGGCCCAGTCACGCAGCTCCAGCTCCCACGCGCCTTACACGCCCACCCTGAGCCACCAGCACGCCTCCCCGCGCGCACGCAGCGGCTCCGCGGGTTCCGGGGGCTCCGGCCACGGGCTAAGCCACTCCTCCCACGCCCCGTCGCCGCCGTACGGGGCCTCCGTGTCCTCTTCCTCGACGGCCGCCGCCGCTGCAGCCACCGCGGACACGGCTGCCGCGGCCGCCTGGCAGCTGCAGCACGCGCGCGAGTGGCAGGACTGGCGCCTGGCCGCCGCCGCTGCCGGCTCCGAGCCGGGCCACCGGCACTCCCTGCTGTCCCCCACCCAGCGCCTTGCACCAACGCCAACCAAGAGCACAGCAGCAGCGGCTGCAGCCCCTGACGGCGCGGAAGGTGTGCAAGGTGGCATCCCCTCTACCGCCGAGGCCGATGCCAACACCGCTACAGAAGGCACAGAGGGCGGCAGCAGGTGCTTCAAGCACGCCCCATCCTTTGCCTGGATGACCCGCGCATCTTCTCCGTCCGCCTCCAGCCCCGACGCCCAGTCACCCCGGTCCAGCACGATCTCCACCGGCCCAGAGCAGCACGTTCCGGGCCAGTCCTCCGGTGCAGCCTCCACTAAGGAGAGCAGGGAGGAGGACTCCGTTGAGCAGCTGCTGGTAAGCCCTGGGGCCCATGACCGGAGGCGGGTGTCGCCACATCGGCAGAAGTGCGATCCAGTGTCTATGGAGCTGGCCCTAGACGTGGACACGGCCCTGGACGTGTCGTGGGACCTGGTGCAGGCGGCCAACGTGGCGGCGGAGGCGGCAGCGGAGGCGGCGCAGGCGGCCTGCCAAGCAGCCGAGTGGCTGCAGGAGCACGCGCCGGAGCACGTGCACAGCGCCTCTGCAAGCATGGAGCTGGACATTGAGCAGGGCTGGCGCGGCGCGGCCGCGAGACAGCAGCGCGAGGGCTTGGCCACCAACATTCGCGACAGCGCTACCAGCGTCGACTTGGGTGCATGCGCCAGCGGCCGTGGTAGGGCAGGTCTGTACGACGCCCCTGGCGGTACGGCATGGGGTACCATGTCGGCTAGCGTTGGCAGCCCCGCCTCCGTGTCCAGCGCCGGCCCCCGGCCCGGGTGGGGCAGCATCGTCATCGCCGACACGCCCGCGAGCCCCATCCACTCCATCCACTCCAACGGCCTGTTCAGAGAGGCCGCCGCCTCACCTGCCGGCGCGGGCCGCTCTGCCGCCGGCTCGCGCCTCGCGTCTCCGAGCCCGCTGCCTCATAGGCTACCTCCCTTTGCCGACGGACCCATGGGTCAGAGCAGCTCGCAAGTAGGGCGAAGCCAGGAGGCCGGCTCCCCCGAGGACAGGCTGGGCTTCGAGGTGCGGGCCACACCCGGGGGCGTGACCATTACGACGGTTATGCACGGGGCCGAGGGCCACAGCGACGATGAGGAGAGGGGCTTGCCTGTCGGCTCTGTGGAGAGGGAGGCAGAGGCGGGTGCGGTGGGCCGCGGTAGGCCGCCCGCGCTGGAGCTGCCGGGCGGCCGGGGCGCGCCGCCGCTGGCGCTGCAGCAGGAGGGGCACCTGCAGGGCGCGTGGCCGGCGGGGGCCGGCAACTCCCTGCCGCGGGACACTGACGGCATGCTGGACAACCCGCTGTACAGGTGGGGTAATAAGGTTCCGTGCAGTCGCTGTTTGTACTAATTCTCAAGTTGGTGGTAGGCCCACTGTAAGTACTCAAGTGGTGGTAGAACTAGGTTGGATTGCAGCGACACTTCAGCTAACATGCGCCCAGTGTCTCAGGCCGACTCCAAACCCTCACTTGTCCCAACAACCCTCCCTCCGACCTCCTCCCCAGGCTGCCCAGCGGCGCGGGCGACGACGACGACCCCCACAGCGGCCGCTACGCCTTCGGCCGCAGCGGCAGCGGGCGCAGCTGCCGCAGCCACAGCACCTGCTCCAGCCATCCCGACAGCCCCTCCAGCCACGTCAGCGGCTACCGCGTGGCCGCCACCCCCGACGGCGGCACGCTGGTCACCCTGGGCCGCAGGGCGCGGCAGCACAGCCGCATGGTGCCGCTGCACGGCCCCGCTGGGGGCGATGAGTGCCTGCGTTCCCCCGTGGAGGAGGAGGAGGGCGAGCAGCGGGACCATGTCGAGTGGACAGAAGGCGCACTGCGGCAGGAGAGGTACAGCGTCAGCATTGGTGCGGGCTTTGACGCGGAGGAGTATGTGGGCGAGTGTGGGCTCGTCGGGGCTGACGGCGGCGAGGGAGAGCAGGAGCTTGAGAGCCCGGTGGAGGGTGACGAGCTGACGCCGCACCTGCCGCCGGTGCAGCTTCCACCATCGCCAGGGGAGTCCTGCGGGCTGCTGCCGGGCACGCCCCTGGAGGCGCACCTGGGCCCGCACCTGCCCACGCAGATTAGCCTGCGAGGCCGGGGGAGCCCTGCAGGGAGCCTTGCGGGCGAGGGCGCCCAACAGGTGGACCGCCCGTTGGCCGGTGGCAGCTGGGTGCCCGCCACACCGGCGGACTCCGGCTCTGAGTCGGAGGACTCCACCTTCCTGCCGCCGCCTCCATCGCCAGGGGAGGTCCTGCCGCTGCCCTCCCCGGAGCTGCCCATGCCGCCTTGCCCGGCGCCAGCCGAACGCCCTGCCCCTCCGCTTCACGAGGCGCAGGACAGCCATACTGGGACACCTTCTGTCGCTGCTGCGCCTGCGTCTGTGCTGGAGGCCGATGGCTTGGAGGGCCTGGCGCAGCTGCGGGCCTCAGCCCTGGCGAAGTGCGCCCGGGCCATGGGCGCGCGCGCAGGGGAGACCTCCCGGGCTGTGGAAAGCGAGGAGCGCTGCCTGGAGACCCTGGGCCACAGGCTGGAAGCTACCAGGCAGGCGGAGGCAGCGAGGCAGGCAGCGATGGCGGTGGTGGTGGCAGAGGCGGCGTGCGCAGCGGCATGTGCGATGGATGGACAGGCGAGAGCAGCGGCGGCCTTAGAGGGAATGTGTGAGCAGAGGTCGCAGGATCTGGGAGGGCTAGCGAGTGAGGAGGGGGCGGCTGCGGCGGCGGGGGTGTGCGCTGCAGCGAGGGAGGCGGCGGCGGTGCGGGGGCTGGCGCTGGGGCGGGTCAGGCGGATGGCGAATGTGGTGGCGCCGGCGGTTGGGGCAGCGGCGGCGGACTCGGCGGCCGCTGGGCTGGCGGAGGCTGAGGCGGTGAGGGGTGCCCTGCAAGCCATCGAACAGCAGACGGCGGAGAGGGCGGCGGCAGCCGCAGCCCCAGCAGCCGCAGTGGCGGCGGCGGCAGCAGCAGCGGAACAGCAGCGGCGTGCGGCGGTGCAGGCTGGCCGCAGGGAGCGGAGGGCTGTGCGCAGCGCGCTGAGGGCAGCGGAGGCGGGCAGTGCCAGGGTGGCGGTGGCGGCCGGGGCGGCAGAGGAGGCAGCGTGCTGCAGGCTGGTGGAGCGGCTGGCGGTATCGCGGCTGGCGGTCACCCTGGACACGGTGGCAGAGGCGGCCGGGGTGCAGGCGGCGGCGTGCACAGCCGCGGGGCTGGCGGAGCAGCTGGCCGTGGACGCTGCCCTGTGCGCCAAGGAGGTGGTGGCGCAGGAGCAGCAGCAGCAGCGGGCTGCGCTGCAAGCGAGCCGCAGGGAGCGCCGCGCGCTGCGTGCTGAGCTCAATGCTAAGGAGGCAGCTGCCTCTGCCAGCGGCTCGGCAACCGCGGACGCGGAGCAGGCTGCTTGCCTTGCGGCGGGAAGGCAGGCTGAGGAGGCGCGCGTGGCAAGGCTACTGGAGCTGGTGTCGGGTGCTGCGGGGGAGCAGGCGGTCGCTGGCGTGCGTTCTGGCCTCGCGGAGCAGGCGACTGCACTGTGCGCCGGCCAGGAGGTGATGGGCCCGGCGCCCAATGCGGCAGCTGCTGCCTGCAGCTCCGCCCCCTCGCATTCTGGCGACAGTGCAGGTCGCGGCTCGAAGCACGGCGCGCGTAGGGGCAAGGCGGGGAAGAAGCCGGTGGTTGTGGCGACTGTTGCAGCGGCGGCGTGCGTGGGTGCGGCCGCTGCGGAGGCGCCGGCCGCTGCTGCCGCTGCCGCTGCTGCCGCTACCCCTGCGGCGGATGGCAACCCTTTGGGTGGTGCTGACGCGGAGGCGCCTGTTGTGCCTGTGGTGGAGGAGGCGGTGGTCCAGGCAGCAGGGCCGCTGGAGCCCGGGGTGGCGGTGGAGCACCTGGCAGGGGAGGAGGCGGCGGGGCCTGTGCATGGCGTTCAGGGGGATGATGCTGCGCCTGACAGCCCACCCGACGGACCCAACACCCCGTGCGCCAAGGGCAGGGAGGCCCAGGGCGCGCTAGTCCCTGAGGGACACCGTGCGAGTGCCGAAGATGCCAGGCAGCAGGGGTGTGCCGCTGAGTGCACGGGGCGGGCGGGGGAGCTCCGGCAGGCAGCGGGTGTCACACAGGAGGAGGGTGGGATGGACGAAGAGGAGGAGGACGAGCAGGAGACTCCCACCAGCTGGGCTGGATTCGGGGTGGGGCTGCTGGCAGTTACGGGCCTCTTCACTGGGAGCGTGTTGTACCTGGGCAGCGGCGGCTGGAGCTGTGCAGCTGGGAGGGGCTGCGGTGCGGTGTCGGCGCGCGGCAGCCTGCACCCCAGCCAGCTGCCCAACGCCACGTGCACAGCTCCGTGGCTCCTGACCAAGGCCGTGTACGGGGGTGCACAGCAGCGGCCGGTGCAGAAGCAGCTGCAGGAGGCGTTTGCGGGCCCGGAGGACCCTCTTCGTGAGGCAGGAGGCGCTGAAGTTCCTCCAGTGCAACAGGAGCAGCCAGCTGCTAATGCGGGCACCTTTGTGGACGACAGCACTTTGCCGCAGGCAGGCCAGGATCTGGCCTCGTCGAAGGCAGGTGCAGGGGAGAGCGCGGAGGCCACCGTTGCCACGGCAGCAGCAGCGGGGGTGGTGGAGGTGCAGGCGATGGCGGAGGCGGAGACGGAGACAGAAGCAGAGGCGGCGCTGCAGGCGGAGGCGCAGGCCCAGGCGCTGCTGTCCCACCCGCAGTACGCCGCCTCGCAGGTGCCCGGGTGGCTGATGCGCGCCTTCATGCGCCCTGGCGGTGGCGTGGAGGAGGGCGGAGCAGCAGCTGCCGGGGAGCTGGAGCAGCTGCTGGAGCCGGAGGAGGAGAGCACTGGGGAGATGGAGGGAGGTGGCCCGTGGGCCGGGGACGGGAAGCACAGCGGCAGCGGCATAACGGATGCCGATGCAGAGGGAGGGGAGCCTACAGGTGCAGTGGGCGAAGAGGCATCGGGGTCGGAGGAGAGCGTGGGGGCCGTTGTGGAGTTGGAGGGGCAGCGGCTGTGGGAGGAGGCAGAGGAGGCGGCGGAGGCAGTGGTGGTGGGCACGTGGGAGCCGGAGCCGGCGCAGCGTGAGGACGTGGCAGCCCTGGGCGCTGTTAGTGAGGCCGGTGGCGATGGGCAATGGACAGAGGCGGAGGGTGGTCAGCAAGGGGCCGATGACGAGGCGGCAGCCGAGGGCCTGTCGGGGGCCTCTGCTGTGCCTGACGTGCAGCAGCAAGACGCGTCTGCCTCCGCACACGAGTTCCCGCCTCCCGAAGCTGCTACTGCTGCCAATAAGCCCAACGGCACTCTCGCCGCTGACAGCGGCCCCGGCGTTCCGCCTGCGCATGCTCCCGCTCAGCACTTCGCCTACGCCGGCCTCAGCCTAGCGGCGTGCGTCAGCGGCTGCGTGGCGGCGCTGCTGGCGGCGGGCCGCGTGGGCCGCCGCGCCGCCACCGCCGCCGCCGTACACGTACGGCACGTGTGGGACGTCGACCCGCGCTCGCCGCCGCTCCCCATGCCGTACACCCACGGCTCCGACGGCCTGCCCAGCCGCCGCCCCCCACGCGTCCGCACTGCCGTCGCCGCTGCCGGCGATGCGTTTGGGTACCTGGGCGCCGCCGTCGGAGCCGCCGCCGCATTTGCGGGCGGTGCCGGCGCCCGCGCCGCCAACCGTCAGCAGCCGCAACACCACCACGCCAACAACTGGGACGACGACGGTTACGACGGTTGGTACGGTGGACAGTACGACGACATGGACGCGGGCGACCCACAACAAAACAGCCCCTCGCGCCGCAGCCCGTCCCGCGGCATGGGCACCACGCCTGCGGACTTTTACTGGCTGCGGCCCAACCTCATGGTCCCGCGCGCTAGCCCGGCGCGCTCCTTTGGGGGCAGCCTCCGCAGCGGTGGGCCGCATGGCGAGGGAAGCAGCGGCGGCGGCGGCGGGGGCGGGCACAGGCAGGAGGATGAGCCGTCGGTGCACTGCGGGGCCGCGGGCGGAGTGGAGTTCCACTGGCTGCGGAACCGCACGGTGTGGAGCTACGACGATCAGGCCATGTCGCGTGAGGCGCGCGCGCTGGTGCTGGACAGCCCCATGTTCAGGAGGGCGCGGCAGTGAGCGCGGGGTGGGGTGGGGTGTGGGGGCAGGGGGGCTGGGGGCTGGGGAGGGCAATGGGCAGCGCGCGCGGCGTTCGGTGGTACTCTTTGGTTGCTTACGTACCGATATTTGGTTGGGCACTTGTGAGCGGACAAGGCAAGGTGCTCAAGGATATTGCGTAGGAAACCGTTCGGTGCTGGTGGGCGGGTGGCAGGGGGCGGCGGATGTGCGCATGGCGTGCGATCCTGGTGTTTTTATTCTTTCTCAGGTGTGGGACATTCGTGGGACATTCGTGCATGGCGTAGAACTCGTTTCCACCAGGAGATCGGGACGTACTTCATGTGTGCATGAACCGTCCGCGCGCAGCTCTCTTCATTGTTGGCTTCGTGCTTGTCTTTGCACTCCCCGGCATTGGACAGATACGGTAGTAATATTGTAGTTGCGTGCGCGGCGAGCGCCTGCGGCGTGTGTTAAGGAGGTGGGGCACCTGGGACTAGCCCCAGTGGCCCCCATCCACCGTAGGGAAGGGCGGACAGGGCCCTGACTAGCCCCTCAAGGGGAGGAAGCTGGGTGTTTAAGAGCCTATAGAAGGGGTTTCCCCTAGGCACCAGAGAGCACATAGGGACTTCGTGCGGTTAGCCTGGTGACGACCTAGTACAACGATGCAGTAGCGGTGGGGCGTGCGTTAAGCATTGTACCGTACCCTGGACCCCGACCGTGGTAATAACTTCCCTTTTTTGCTGAGACGTGAGACCGTTCAGGTGTTCTTGTGAGTTCTGCGTCCGCCACTCACCCTGTGAAGTACTGGTTGACACATGGGCTCTCGCTGCAGGTAATGTTCGTCGGCATGCGGCAGGGCGTCCTCCTAGGCCATTGGCTTCAATTCATTTTGACACCACATTGACCTCACGCGGTTGGTAATTTACTAACCGAATGGTGCGTGGCGCATCCCAATGTTTTCAAAGTGTTGCAACTGCACGCAGCGGGTGTCAGTTGCAAGGTGTACGGTAGGCTGCTTGTTTGCTATTGAACGTTGTCCTCACACCCCCATGTTGGCAAGACGCGCGGTGCTGCACGGCTGCGGCAGGTTGAGGGCAGCACGTGGTTGGCGCCTAGGCAGGCTGGCAGTGCCCCATTGTGCCATGTAACATGCCCTGAGCAATCATGTTCGCTGTGAGTCAGGGGTTGCAGCGGGTACCCCAAGTTCACAGCCAACGTCCAGGCACCAGACGGCACCTGCTGGTACCAGTCAGTCAGTGGTACACAGCCAGAATTTTCCCCCGCCGCAAGTGCAACGATGTACGAGCCGGAGGGACTCATGGGACTATAAACATGACACCAAACGTTTTGGTGCCTGGCAGCTGGTGCCGTACGTTTCGCCACGCTGAACAGGAACATCAAAAACAAGTACTGTACCCACTGCTACCTTACACGGACATCATCCCAATGCATCTAGGCCTGTACAGCGACGTAGCATGGACCCATAAGCACCGCGTGCCCCGGCCTTGGCCAGCCACGCAAGGCCTCAAGCTCGTCATCACAACCACCACCACACCAACCACCATGCAACACGGCCCGGGGCGGTCCTTCTGGTATGTGCATAGCCGCCAACCCTACCTGAAAGGGTGCATCCTACTCCACGCAACCGGTATGGCGACCAGCCGGCGACATACGTGGTCAGTTGACAACGTACGCATAACGCATCATGCGGCACTGTCGAAGGCTTGCCAAAGGAAACACGCACAACAACATCCGAAAAAATTCACGTATAGCATGGCCCTTGACTGCTGGTGCAACAAGGGCCATAGCAGCATCAGCCGTCCTGCTCCATCCTGCCCCCTCAGAGGCCTTTCCTGGAGTATGCAAACCCCACTGTTGGCCACGCGCAAACGGCCGCTATTTGATCTACATACGCACACTGGGTGGTGTCCAGCCTACAGCGCACACCCTGCAAGGCCAATGCGGCCAAGGCGCCACTAAACCTATCTTCGCGGCCCCAGGCCACCCGGCAACGCACACTCCCGGCCCTTCCCACAGCTTCCAAACCGCTACCAGCGTGGCACAGGCCTCTCCTTACAGCGCCATCCAGCTACCAGCATCCTGCGAACCAACAGCATGAGCCCACAACTTGCACCCTGGACCTGCACCCTGCAAACACGCACGAAGGCGCATGGCTGGCACTAATTGCACGTGGGCTCCATGCAAGCACCCTTGGACACCATCAACACTCGCTCGGCCCGGGTCCTGCCGCTACCTCGTCGTTCTGCGAATGGCGACGGCGGCCGTCGCGGCCCGTCACAGCTCGACCACGTGCCGCACCTCTCCTTGGCAGGCAGAGGAGGCAGCCATGTGCGGCGAGGTGTACCGGTCCTGTAGCACACGACACATGGACAGAGGGACATGGCAGGTTGTTAGGCCCACAAGAGGGAAGGCATCCGCCATTGTACCAGCCATCAACCTGGCACTGACGCACGGCTGCAGCATACCAGTGTACCCCGGGCACGCGCTGCCCTGACAAGCCTGGTGCGTGGGCACCTGGTCATGTACGACGAGTGCACGCTGCAGAGGCTCGATCGTGGCCTGCACAAACGCAGCCTGCGTTACGCAGGTGAGGTGCCCGAAGCCGGGCGGTCCAAGTATGACACCCTGACAACCAAGACGAGCGTGCTGTGCTTCCCTGGTTTGTATGCCGTAAACCGTGAACCCAACAGACTGGTCCTATCTCACAGTTGGGGGCTTAACTCCTAGTCGCCGGTGCTGCCGGAAGCCAGCCTGGCCCCCAGGCTCCCCAGCGGCCGCTGCACCTCCTGCGCCCAGTCTCCAAGCGGAAGGCCCTGCGATAGGACACACGGGTCATACAACAGCCTGTATGCATCAGATGCTGCATCAAGCGACCATGCCTTGCAACGGTGAGGACGGCTTGGTGAGCAGCGGACCATGTGTCAAGGCGGGGTCTCGCCAACCCGACTCGCTTGTTATGTACAGCTGTTTGCATTGCGCTTCGCACCTTCGACTCGTGATCCATGATCAGGAGCGCCACACTTGTGTTGGCGTGCTTTATCGCCATGCTGCGGGCTACGGTGCCGGCCTGCGCACGGCAAGGCATTGCAAGGCAAGGCATATCAGTGGCAATGGGCAACCCTGCGTCTCAGGACCAGCCAGAAGCAGCCTCGGCAGCAGCCAACATCCAACACAATGCACCCACACTCCCAACCCGAAGACCGTGCACGCTTGGGCCTGCCGCCAGCGGGCTGACAGGCAGGCAGGGCGCCTGGCTCAGCACACCTTATAAAAACAGGCCCTGACCCGCAACACAGTGTGCCGGTGTTGCCCACGGCCCGTGAAAGCACCCGTGCGCTGTTGCACGTGCTGGTAGTAGTGCAGCTGTGCGGCTGGTACACACCTTGGATTTGGCCTTTACGCCGGCCCCCAAGGACAGCAGCTCCGCGACGACGGCAGTGCCGCCCGCCGCCGCCGCCCAGTGCAGCGCCGTCAGCCCCGCCTGCGGTGGCACAGGCAGCAGCGTTCCAATCAGCGGGGCGAAGGCGTAGGCGGCCGGAACCACTGAAGACTGTGAGCTGCCCTTCATGGCTTTTGTGCCCGGTAGGACAAGGCCCAGTTGCATTCTTGGTGGTGTGGTAGGAGCTCGCGGGAGTCGGGCGGGAGCCGCATTCAAGACACGAGGATGTCAAGGGGTAAGGCGTGGTTACAACGTCTACGTATGCATTCCTCTTGTGCAAGAAGGAACATATGCGGTACAGCAGGAAGTATCAACATAGCAGATGGTACTACCTACTGATTGCAGGCAATCGGGCCTGAGTCATGTCTCTATTCATGGCGCCGCAGAACTCCCAAACCGCCACCGTACCCACCATATCGGCCACCCTCGCCAGTGTCTTTCCGTCCGCCCCCCGCAACCGGGCCAGCGCGGCATCGGTCCTGCCGCCCACCACGTCCTCCAACGAGGCGAAGAAGGGGCCCACGCTGCTGCTGCTGGTGCTGCTGGTGCTGCTGCTGCCTTCGCCCTCCTCCGCAGGCGCTGCCGCCTCCCCTGCCGCCCCGCAAAAGGCGCCGTGGAGACCCTTGCACGCCGTCGGCGCCCCCTCAGCCACCCCAACCCCCGCGCCTGCGCTGTCCTGTTGCTGCTGCGCCCGCCCGCACACCTGCTTGTGCCCCGCCTTCCAGTGCGCCGCCTGGCATTCCTTGCTGCAGTACCGCACGGCGCCGCACCGCCCGCACGCCCTCGGGCCCCGGGCCCGCAGCCCCGCCTCGCTGTCCCCCTCCAAGTTGACGCAGCCGGGGAAGCCGCACCGCGGAGCAGGAAACACCACCGCTGCGGCCTCCGCCGGCGACGGCAACGGCCCACGTTCCCGGCGCACCATTAGCGCCTCCCCAGCCCGCGCCGGGGGCGCAACCCACCTGTCGCTCGGCCCGGCCCCCTCTGCCTGCTGCCCGCTGACGTCCACCCCACTGGCCCACGCACTGATCCGCAGGGCTGTCTCCACCCCGCGCCACCATGTACGGCCGCTATCGCCCACCACCTTGCGTGCGGCCGTACCTGAAGCTGCCAGCAGCTTCTCCGGGCACCACAGGGAAGACAGCTGAGCGCTGCCCTCCTCCTGACCCACGGTGCCACGTGGCGGTGATACGGCGCTGCCACGCACCTCTTCCGGGAAGGCCTCAGCCACCACGCTGCACAGCCCCACCGCCAGTACGGCCACCTCAGCCCGCATGTCCTCGGGCAGGTGGGGCAGGGCATGCAGAGCGAGACCCAGCACCCGCTGCAGCCCCACGTCGCGCAACAGCAGCTGCCGCCAGCTGCTTTCGGCAGCCGCGGCAGCGGTCGCGGTACCCTCACCACCGGCCGCGTCGCACACCGCCTTGCAGCTGCGGCGGCACTCGTGCACCGCTACGGACGCCGCGCGCAGGAAGGGCACCAGGCAGGCGCTGAGCAGCACGAGTGGCGGGCTGCCTCCGTCTCTGGCGCCCGCTGTCGCCTGAGGCACGGAGCTGCGCCTGGCCCCGTCCGTGGCAACCCACAGCAGCGCTTTGTTCAGTCCCTCCGCCAACCTCGGCAGCAGCTCCGTAATCGTGAACACCGACATGTGCATGCGCTGCGGACCGCTGCCGCTGCCGCCGCCACCGCGTCCGCTGCCATCGCGGCTGCTGCTGCTGCCGCTGCTCCCGCCGCCGCCAGAGCCGGCTTCTCCCATGCCGCTTGTGGCCCCCGCCAGCCCGCCGCCGCCGCTGCGGCCCCCACCGGCCCTGGCCGCCTCGCAGCCCCCGGTCCCTGCGGCCGCCGCATCCAGCATGGAACTGCTGGAGCACAAGCGCAGCACGTCCCCGCATGCGACCACCGCGCAGTCCCTCAAGCCACCCAGCGCCCGGCGCAACGGCACGACCACCGTGGCGCCGCCCCGTCGGTCGAGGTGGATCTCACGCTCGGTGGGGGTGTACGCCGCCAACACGTCTGCGAGCGTCACCAGCTTCCCCAGCGTGACCAGGAGCGAGGCCACGTGGCGGGGCTCCGTGCCGTACCACACCAGCCAGGGGAGGTCGCTGTGGGGCGCTGTGGGGGCGCCATTGCCGCCCTCATCCATAGCGACCCCGTAGCCTTCTTCGGACGCAGCGTAGCACAGGTAGCGCGAGACGGGTATGACGGTATAGCTGCATGGCACCTGGCCGACGTACCGCAGGAGGCGCTCAAGGCCGGGCAGGTAGCCGCCCGCCAGCGCCGCCCTGAGCTTGGCGGGCGGCCGTACGGGTAGCATGCCTGCGTGAGCGGCGGGATGTCGGGCGGGCGAAGGGGACGTAAACTGTACGTTGCGAAGCAGGAGGCGTGCTGCGCTTGCCTGGAACCAGGAGCGGTGAGGTCGCCGCGGGGTTTGCGCTGAGGAGATATGACTGTGCAGGTAGGGGTTCGCCGAAAGCTGCTCGCGGGATTCAGCCCTGCTATTGGAGTTTAGCAAGCCCTGGGACGTGTGCAAACGCCGGGTTATGTGCATTTGCCCGCCAAGGTACCCCTAAGCAGGCATGTGCGTGGTTCGCATGACGTACGCTACGGTTCGTCAAGGCCTTAAGCCACACGGCGCCAGAAGCACAGGTGGCGGGGGCGGTCTGGTCACAGTGCGAGCAAAGCAGCCCTCCGGCCACGGCCTCGCACTGGTGCACTGAAGGACAGGCAGCACAAGCATTCGCACTAATCATCCGTCACCGCCCACCTGGGTGCTCCGGCATCCGGGGCATCTGCAGCGCCAGCTGCGCCGCCAGCCCCAGCTGACAGGACTCCCCTGACTTGTGCACCACGAAGCGCGCCACCTCCATGGCCAGGCCGTACCACGCAGCCAGCAGCCGCACGTTCTGCCGTACCACCTCCCCCGCAGCGCCAGGTTGTCAGGTGCAGCGTTGCAAGCCCGTGCAACGCCAAGCAGATGAGGTCACCCCGATCGATGCCTTTGAAGCGCCCTAGGCTGCGCTGCAACTGCGCGCCTCCCCCGCTGCCGTTACCGTCACCGTCTGCCGCCCTGGCAGCCGCCACCGCCATCCGCACCACCCGCACCGCGATGTCCCACACGTGCCGCGGACGGACGGCGTGGCGCCACGGCCAGGAGGCAGCAGCTGCTGCTGTTGCTGCTGCTGCTGTTGTCGAGGCAGCAGCACCACCACCATTGCCGGCGGCGACCGCAACAGATGTGGCTGAGGCAGCAGCCGCTATGGCCCCAGGGCGGCAGAGGAGGTTGCTGCAGCACCGCCAGAAGCGGTAGAGGCGGCGAAAGCGGAAGCGGAGGCCGGGGAGTTCGGTATCCCGCCGGCCGCCCTCAGGCTACCGGAGGCGGCTGTGCCGCTCCCACCGGCTGCAGGCGCTCCACGGCGGCTGCACCCGGTTTCCAGGTGCCAGGCCAGGAGGTCCAGCAGGTGGCGAGGGATGTCTCGCAGCCACAGCCTCTCCTCGTTCCCCTCCCCCGGCGATGCGCCTTCTCCCAGCGCCTCTCCCAGCGCCTCCCCCAGTGCTTTCTCCAGCGCCTCAGGCAGCCCGTACACCTGCTCGGAGCCGCCGGCCGACCGCAGCACGTGCAGGCCCAGGGCCAGGGTGAGGTGCTGGCAGCTGGGGCCGTGCAGCTGTGGGTGCCAGGGCTCGGGGAACCACACGGCGTGCGCGAGGTGGCCGGGATCCCACTGCGGGCCGTACAGGGGCGGCTTGAATGCCCACGAGCTGCTGATGACCGAGAGCACCACCTTGGACACTTTACGTCGTTGCTGTGTATTCCGTCGGTCAAGGGCTTGCGGCAGCTGCAGCAGCAGCAGCAGGCCGCGGCACGTGTGCTCGACGAGGTTGGAGGACACCACGGCCTCGCGCGCCTCGCGTGCGTACGGTGGTAGGCTGCCAGTGGTGGCCATGAAGCGCTGCCCGAAACATGTGCCGTCGCAGATTGCCTCGAAGGTGCGGAGGACACAGGCGGCCCCGTAGCAGGCGTGCAGGCAGGCGGAGTAGACACGCCCTGCTGGGGTGCCCCATGCTATGTTGCCGTGTGGCTCCCTGCAGAGTCGGTCACGGACCGCGTCGGCTCTTTCCGCCAGCTGACGAGATAGGCTCGCAAGAAAGCCGCTGCGCGGCAGCGCACGGACGAAAGCCGGCGTCAGGGAGGCACTGTCGACTAGCCCGCTGAGGGTGTTGACTAGGGACCCGCCAAGGTCCATAACAAAGTCGAAATACTTGTCAGTGCCATAGAAAGGCCACCGGGTCATGGCGTTGAGAGCTCGTAATATATAGCTACTCGCATCGTTGCGATCTGGCCGGAGTTGCCCCGCCACAGCCTGCTGGGCGAGTCGCTTGGCATATTCACCGTGCGCCGCAAACTCATGATAGGAGAATAGCTGGACATTGCTGATCATACCCTCGCAAAATGCAGCGAGGGAGGAGAGGTCCGGCCATGACAGCTCCGACAGCCGCGCCTGGGCAGACGGCTTGATGCGCCGCGTTGCTCGCTGCATGCTGTTGCAATACTATGGTCCGCGGTGGTTAGAGTATACGGCATCAGTGGCTTGGGGTGGTATGTTGCTTGTGCGTCATGGCCCGTACTACGCGACCGCAGCCAAAACCATTTCTGCCAGTCCGTTCGCGCTACAAACGTATCTCGGGCCAATGCCTATTCATCAGCGCCACAGACGTATGAGCTTACGTGATGAGCTGAGGCGCAATAACGTTCGACATATAAAGCGGCACCATTTATGGTTTGGCCACCGCCGTCCGGGGGCTCCCCTGGTTCCCATCCTTTCCACAAATGCACACCTCGCATCAGCAGCAGGAAGTGGGTAAGGGGCGACCGACGTAGCGACATAGTTATAAAGCGTGAACGTGAAGCGTTCTGGCCAGCTCCGCCGCCGCCAATACACCGTGGTGATCACGTTGTGACCACACCTTTTTTGACAGGTGTGGCGCCTGTGGCCGGGTCGTGTGGCTACACCACCTGGAAATTCCTGGAAGCATACACCTTCCTTCGAGTGTCTTGTTGCCGCACAACCGCAACCGACGGGCCCGCTGAGGTCCCCACAATCCGTCGAACCCTGCCCTTATGAAGAGCTGTGCCAACAATTGGCGGACCGGTTTGATGACCGTTGGGCTGACGTTGCAGCATCAACCGAAGCTGACCCCCGAAAGCTGGCTGGGTGTGGTGTGAAGGCTCATCGGTATGCCAGGTGGAT
>VFQN01004691.1_pt1 | contig 17742 bp, 24 predicted proteins | sample 3512371 | NCBI WGS metagenome assembly VFQN01 (sample SAMN10412370, study PRJNA504923) | tailings metagenome | isolation source: Replicate 2 from Balatoc abandoned mine | place: Philippines: Itogon, Benguet | collected 2017-08-28 | reverse complement strand
GGAAATCCAGGGTGCAAAGAACCCGCATCCTGGGCGCAGGAAACCTGCATCCTAGGGTGCGGAAAACCTGCATCCTCCCTAGAACCCCCATCTGCGTGACCAGCCCAAAAGTCCACTTTGACCCTATTTCAGCCCTCCGGCACAGCTGTCCCGCAAGGCGGCTGGATCTAGCGGCGTTAGAGCAGTGACGCTATTGACTACGTAGCAATGGAGCTCCGCCGTCATAGGGTGGTGGCGAAATGAGAAGAGAGCACGGTGTGCACAACTGAGGTCGAGGCGCGCAGGGCGGCCCGAAGGCCCTAGCTATGATGTGACTTCATAATCCCTCGAAGTGCTGCTGTTGTTTGTGTATTACCGCACTCGCGGATTTTGCCATTGGTCGCATGATACCTGTGGGGCGAGGCTCTCAGAGCTGGCCCAGTCCTGGGCTGCTTGCTTATTGATTTGGCACTGGAGAGGTGCTCTGCTGTTGCCTGCATTTGGTGCGGCAGCTGAGCTGCGGACGGACTGCCAGGGGCGGCCAGCTTCGGGCTGGCTGCAGCTCCTCGAAGCTCCGCAGGCCAGCAGGCCCAGGGCCCGGGCCTGGAAGAAGGTGTACGGCGCGTGCATGGGCCGGATTGTAGGTGTATTTAATGGGCCGGCGTTGCCAGGCGAAGACATTTCCAGTCATAGTTTTACGCGTTCTGGCGAAGCGTCACTCACTAAACAGTCGGACTGGCAGCAAGCTACGGTATTGGTACAAGCAATCTGAGCAGCTATCAACGCTTTCTTGTCGGCTCAAGCAGGCCGAGGTTGAACAGTCCCTTGCCTGTGAAGGAGGCATTGTAAAGAACACATACACTTGTAAGCCGTGTCAAGCAACGAGACCAAGATCTGCCAAGATTGTCCCGAGCCCCCATCCCCCTCGCTCCGTGTCCAAGACCCCTATTCCCCCCTGTCCAAGCAAGCAAGGCCCCGGTTCGCTCAAGAGAAGAGCGGGTCACACAGTTCCAACAGGGCAACTGGACTGCCCTGCTGAGCCCACGTTAGTAAAGCGGGCCCCCTGCCAGAGTAGAAGGCCCCGCCCCGAGTGCAAGCCAGTACCGTACCCTGCGGCCAAAAAGCGTGTTAGGACGTGTTTAGGCGGTGATAAGGCGATAAAATTCGAAGCCAGCCTGTTCGAAGCCAACTGTTGCGTCTGTGATTGCAGCAGTCCCTGTTCCCGTTCCCCTGCTTCTCTTGACTCGTTGACCAGGTGGACAGCTGTGTGCAGCTACTGCGGACGAACGCGTCACTGTGCTCTCGTGCCGTCTCCTTTCCGTCCCCTCTTGCTGTCTCCCACCCTTCAGCTGCCACTGAGCAGGGCCACACGCTGAGTGAGACAGCGCCGGGCGGTGTGCCTCGCCTCTCGCCGCTAAACCACCCCTTCCTCAGGGCTGCTCGCGTATCCTAGCTTACCGCCTAGATAAGCGATAACAGTTACCAAGTTGCGGCTACTCCAAATACCAGGATAGTTGATACAGGCCTCTGAACACAGGCTGTGCGGTTAAAACAACGAACAGTGTCCTCATACACTGCGCATTGGGACCAACCTGGACCAACTTCAGCGTGTAACCCCCAAAACAAGGCGCTGCAGGGCAAGAGACGGATATAGGTGGCTGGTGCGCCGTACCGGGCGACAGGCAGACCTCAAGGGGATCCCCAACCTAATATCCTTGACCGCGTGAGGTAAGGCAGGGACTGGCTACCCTGGTGGCCAGGATAGCCAGTCCAGGAATGCAATTGGGCAATCCCCACTAGCTTGGGCAATCCCCACTAGCTAGGACCCTTGGCAAGTTGAGACGGGTCTCTTGCCTGGGTACCGTGTGCCAGGAGACCCCTTCCGCCTACCAGGGAGGGCATCGCACGAGGGCACCGGAAGGTGCTGAGCCGGAAGGTCGTTGCACGGCCCCTAGTGAACGGTGCTTTAGAGCACGCTGTCATTTAGATTTAGCTATGCACTCATCCGCTCCGTCAGCAACTCTACACCCTCCACAGCCGGATTGAAGCTGGCAAGCAGTCAGAGCCCGTCAGAGCCCCCGCTGGCCTCTCCCCGACCCGCCCCCCAGCCCCCGCTCCTGATCTTTAACTGCATTGTTGTCCGGTCCGGCAAACTCATGCAGGACTCATCCGGCCTTCATCGCAACACTGCCGCTGCCAACATCAGCGTGGATGTGGCAGCCCAAGGTCAATTTTCAGGTCGGCTCTGACCTTTGACATGGCAACGTGTAATTGTCAGCCAATTGTGGCTGGGATAACAGCAGAGGGCAAGCATTAGGACGTCAACAGCTACTCCGTTTGGTGTTTGGCGTCAGCTGGAACAGCCTGTATATCCAGCGCTCATACTTGCCACGATTCATAATACTAAATCAGATATGCAAGACGGACAGCACCACGTTGCGTAGGTGTATGTATGAGCTTCCCTGTAGACTGCCCGTATGTCTTAAAAACATGCAACTAATATGTGCAGTATACCACGTTTGAATACATACTGTGTCCCAGAGCCTTTGCAAAAAAGGCCAAAAATCCGTACATGTGTGAAGTTCGCGCGTCTCCGAGCTTGACCGAACAGACCTCCCGAAAAGCCATCTGACGATTTTGCCGCAAGCACTATTTGCCACAACAAGCTTGGCCGTGGCCTCGGCGGTCTCGGCCGGGATTGGTCGCGTGCACCAAAACTTGTCAAGTTTTTGTAGAGAGCGTTTTCCGCCCTCGCACGACATACTGACCCTACTGTAGCTTGCAACATATCGACCAAAGGCTCCTGAGGCGCTCCCGTAGCGCGTGGACGTCAGGCGCGTCTGGATATGCTGAGGCCCGCGAAAATCCTCAAGACCCGAGGCGAGTGTTGCACGACACATGCTAGACATGTAGAACAATTGTTTTTGTATTGATAGAACATGACAGAAATGTCGCGGCGTCGAGGGGTTTCCCCGCGATGTGAGAGGGGAAACAGCCGGAGAAGGCCTTCGGCCAACGTGCATGGTTGTATTTATCGTAATGGATAGGAAACAACCTGTGTCATCATTACCCCCCACCCCGCGGGCGTAAAGCGTTGTCAAGTCGTGTCTTGGCACCAGGAGACAGTTAACGCCAGGGTTATGCAGTCCAGTCAGCGTAGGCACGGCTTGCACCTGCCCTGCCCGCCGCAGGGAACAGTATGACCCCAGGCGCATCAGTGCCACCCCACGTTATCTACCCGCATACGTCTCAGCCCACCACCGCACACGCTGCGGAACGACAGGAACAGCCAGCCAGCTCGGCTGTGGGGTCAGCAGCTGCGCAGGCGTCCCCGCTGCGCAACCGGGACCACAGCGCCCCGGCATCACCCCCACGTAGCGGAGTAGGCTACGGAGCAGCTAGCGCAACACCGTCGCCGTCCGCGACTGCTGCAGCCTGCCGGGGCCTGGGGCGCTTCTGCGCCTCCACACCCCAGTTTGCAGTGGCCTCCGGGTCACCGTCTGTAGCGCCTCCCCCCAGCAGCAGTCCACACAGAGCGGCTGAAACGCAGGACCAGCCTCAGCACCAGGATCTCAGGGCCCGCTCAACCGAGGGCGGCACCTTCGGCGAGGACAACTCGGGCCCCGTGCTCCCGGGCCTCTCGAACGGCAGCCAGCCGATGCCATCCCACCTGGACCAACCTCAGGGGGTAGCAGCTCACCCGGATCCAGGACCCTCAGTGACAGTCCAGAGCCCGTCCCACGACCCAGCAGCGCACTACATCACAGGCTCAGCTGCCCCTGAGCGAGGCTTCATGGCTCCTCCTTCCCCACCGCCATCCAACCTACCCGGCACCCCGCAACGCAACCGGCTGAGCTGCTCCTTCGTGGTGCACGGCACGGGCGGGGCCACCCCTGGCGCAGCGCCGCCACCACCGAATGCCCCAGACGGCAGCCACGCCCCCAACATGTCTCCCGGCCACTCCCTGTCGGAGCACCTCCCCCGCACGGCCTCCCTCCCGGTCATGATGGGCGGCGCCATGACCATGTCACCCGGCATGATGTCGGCAGCGGTTCCCATCGCCATCGCCGGCGTGGGCGCCAGCGGCCGGCCCCGGGCCACGACCGTGCACGCCCCGGGCGGTGCCTCCGCGGGCCCCGGCCCCAGCAGCCAGGGCGGGCCCCTGCCCGCCGCCGGCGGTGGCCCCACACACTTCCGCAGCAACCTCGCACAGTCGGTGGACCACCACTTTGCCCACCCGGCGCAACCCCACAACCAGCTGGTGTCTCCCGGCCGCGCCCCTGTGGAGGACCAGCTGCAGCCTGGCCCCGCCTCCCCGCCCTTCCCTGTCTCCCAGTCGGAGGGCGGCGCGGGCCCCGCGGCACAGTTCGTGGGCTCCTTCAGCCCCAGCGGCCCGTTCAGCCGCGGTCCCGTCTTTGAGCTCCTCGGGGCCATGGGCGCGGGTCCAGCTGGCATGGTGAGCGGCAGCTATGGGTTAGAAAGCCGCGGCCTCATGCCGCCACCTATGCACACCCTGAGCGGCCTGTCTGAGGGCTTGGCTGACCTGGGGCCCAGCGTGGACCTGGGCCCGGTGCGCGACTTCAGCACCTCGGGCCTGGTGCCCATGTCCTGCAACCTCAGCATGCGGGGGGAGCTGGGGGAGGGGGAGGCCCAGCAGGCTGCGATGGCGGCAGGGCAGAGCGCCTCGGAAAGGCAGCAGCAGCAGCGGCAGGCGGGAGGTGTGGCAGCAGCGGCAGCGGCTGCGGAGGTAGCGGCCGCGCAGGCAAGCTACCACACGTGCGGGCAAGAGCAGGAGGAGCAGGAGGACGAGGATGAGATGATGGAGCACACGGCGGAGGAGGGGGGCAGCGACGACAACAGCGGGGGCGGCGGGGCGGTGTGCGGGCCCACGCTGCAGCTGGTGGTGTCTGGGGGACCCGGCGGCCCTACCCTGGGCCGCCAGGGGGCCACCAGCGCAGCGCCGCCTCCGGGTGCCCCCGTAAGCGAGGGTACCGACCAGGACGAGGTGTTTGAGGATGCGGTTGAGCACCAGGAAGGGGAGAGCGGGCTGCACCACCAGGCCATGTACGTAAGTGCATCGGGGCAGCAGCACAAGCAGCACCACCACCAGCCGCACTACGGCGGCGGCGCGCTGATCCTAGAAGCGGACGACGAGGCGGAGGAGGACGAGGAGCACGGGCATGGGGAGGACATAGACATTGACGAGGGTGAGGGGGACGAGGATGAGGGGGAGCAGCTGTACGAGGGCTTCCACGAAGACGAGGAGGAAGAGGAGGAGGACTACGAGCTGGATGAGGGCGGCTGGGAGCCCTCCCTGCCCGTCGCCACCAGCAGGCCCGAGGCCGCCTACGCCGTCACTGCGCCCCCCCGGCCGTGCTACTGCATCAACTGCACGCGGCCGTTCTGGGGGGAGGTGTGCCGGTTCTGCGGCCACCCGGCGCACACGGAGGTGGTGTCGCAGGTGGTGTTGGCGGCGGCGGTGGCGGCGGTGGACGCGGGCAGCACGCCCGCGCAGCAGCCGCAGGGCCGGGCGGGGTCCCCCTCGGGTGAGGTGGGGGTGCTGCTGGCGTACGACGACCGCTGCCGGGAGCACCTGGAGGAGGCGGAGGGCGCGGGGACTGACCAGCAGCAGGGCCGCAGCCACCCCGAGCGCCCGGAGCGCGTCGCGGCCATTATGGTGCGGCTGCAGGAGACCGGCCTGCTGGGCAGGTGAGCGGGAGCGCGCGGGGTTGCATGGGTTGCCGTTGGGCGGTGCTGTAGCTGGGGCAACCTGAGGACCTGGGCAGCTTGTGGAGTTGGTGCGTATGCTGGTGTGCGTGCCCTAGGCCATTGCCATGAGAGGGAGCTTTTATCGCGAGGGGACCTGAACCCCCTGCATTGGGCGTTGAGCTTAGTCAACTTTAGTGGACCTGGCCTCTGTAACGGTGTCCTCCGCAGGTGCCACCGCACGCGTGGTCGGGCCGCCAGCATTCAGGAGCTGCTGGCGGTGCATGACCCCGACCTGGTGGGGGCGCTGGAGCAGGCCACCGCCAAGGCGGCGGGCCAGCCAGCAGGGGAGGACGAAGGCTACGGCTTCTCCCTGCGCCGCAAGTGAGTATGAAGCCCACGCCAGCGGGTGTTGTGTTTGCAGACTCAGCTTGGTAGCATCAGCCCCCCAATGACTAGCACACGTGCCTTCACCCCTACCTGCACCTCCAACTTATCACTTCCCCGCTACTTAAAACGGCGGCCACCCCTCGTCCTTACATGGGCATCAAACCCTTTTCCACACACCTCCACCCTCCTCACTCGGCCAAACCGCTCCTCCCCGATGCGCCCTTCCCCCGCAGCCCCCACATCCTGGACTGCTACTTCAACGCCGCCACCGCCTCCTGCGCGCGCCTGGCCGCCGGCAGCGCAGCCGAGGTGGCCGTCCGGGTGGCCACCGGTGCCGCCCGCTGCGGCGCCGCCATCATCCGGCCCCCAGGCCACCACGCCGAGAGCAGCGTGGCCATGGGCTTCTGCTACTACAACAACGCGGCGGTGGCGGCACGTGCAGCGCAGGCGGCGGGCGCGCGGCGCGTGGTGGTGATGGACTGGGACGTGCACCACGGCAACGGCACGCAGCGCATCTTCTACGACGACCCCACCGTGCTGTACATGTCCACCCACCGCTACGACCACGGCACCTTCTACCCCGGCACGGGGGACGCGACCGAGGTGCGGCCTGTTCCTCCTGTTCTCCACCCCTCGCGCTACCAGCAACCTGCGCTCTCACCATTTTTCGGCATGCAGCCCTCCTGCTCTCTCTTGCACAACACATGTGACACGCCCACGCAACACCCTCCGAACCGTGTGTCCCTCGTTTGCACCCTGACTACGCCACCATCTTGATCCCGGCACGCAGCCTCAGCAACGCTCCCTGTTCTCTCTCTCCCTGTAACACAAAAGGCACGCCCTCATAACAGCTTCCTCCGACCCGTGGTTCTGTCTTCCTCCTCCACAGGTGGGCTCCGCCAACGCCCAGGGCGCCAACGTCAACGTGCCGTGGAACACCTCGGGCGTGCGCGACGCCGACATGCTGGCCGCCTTCCAACACGTGGTGGTGCCCATCGCACGGGAGTTCCGCCCCGACCTGCTCATCATCTCCGCCGGCTTCGACGCAGTGGAGGGCGACCCCCTGGGCGGCTGCCGCATCTCCCCCGCCGCCTTCGGCCAGTTCACAGCCATGCTGGGGCAGGTGGCCCCCCTGGTGCTGCTGCTGGAGGGGGGCTACAACCTGACCGCCACGGCCTCCGCGACGGAGGCGTGCATGCGGGTGCTGCTGGGGGAGGCGCCGGCGCCGCTGTCGCCGGCGGCGGCGGCGGCCGCGGCGGCGGTTGGGGTGCTGGAGGGCGGCGGGGCGCTGGCGGAGGCGGAGGGCGCGGTGGTGGGGGCGCTGGGGGACGTGGGGGAGCTGCTGGCGGGGGTGTCCGACAGCGCGGTGGACTCGCTGCGGCTGGCGCTGCGGGTGCAGGGCACCTTCTGGCAGAGCGCGCAGCGGCAGCTGGCGCTGGTGGAGCGGGCGGCGATGCGGAGGCAGGAGCTGGAGGCGCAGCGGCAGCGGTTGGCGCTGCAGCAACAGCAGCAGGCGGCGGCGCTCGCGCAGGGCGTGCCGCAGCCGCACGAGCGGTGGGGCTGGCACGTGCAGCCGCAGGCGGCCCCTGGGGTGCTCCCCTCGCCCGGCGGGCAGCTGCTGCAGCAGCAGCAGGCCAACGGCGGTGGGCTAGTCGCGCCGGTGGCTGCTCACTCGCAGGAGCGGCCGTCCCCGTCTGGAAGCGCGCAGCAGCTGGCCCTGCAGCACGACCCGTCAGAGGTGCAGCAGCCGCAGCAGGCGAGCAGCTCGCAGGGCATGGGGTACTCCGTGGGTTACGGCGGCGTGCATGGGGAACGGGCGGAGGAGGGGCACGCGGCGGGAGGCGAGGAGGCTGGCGGGGGCGGGGAGGCGTCCCCGGGCCGTGGCCGCGAGGTGTCCATGTGCGGCACCGCCATGGACTTCCTGGCGCAGCAGACGCAGTCCACCGGCGGCCTGATGCTGCAGGACGCCGACGACTCGATGCACGTGGCGTGAGGTGGTGTGCTGGGCAAGAGATCCTGTCTATGTGTGGCAGCAGTGTGTGAATGAAATTGCAAGGCGCGGTTGGCGCAATGCCAGCGGCACATGAGGCGGCGGTAGCGAATAAGGCACGCTCCACAGCGGCAGCCGGCCGAGGCTGTGCGTCTCGTGCTGACAGGGTGGAGGCATAAGGGGGAGCTGGGTACGGGGGAGGTGCGGCGCTGTGTACGCTGTGTACCACTTGGAAGGGGTGGTGATTGTGGCCCGGGGGGGAGCTACAGGGCTTGGCGCTGTCGGATGCTGGGAGCGAAGGGCATAGGTTCTGCAGGTTTGCACGAGTGTACGTTTGTGCTGCTGTGTGTCATTGCGGTGGTCCCCGCGCGGGGCAGCCCACCATGCAAGGCTGTGTGGAGCCCTGAGCGAGGTGTGTGCGGCGTGCGTCCCTGGGGGCGCGGGGCCTGACTGACGGCACGTTGCCGTTCTGTTGCGGACTAGAAGCTGTACATGGACCATGAATACGACCGGTTTGGCGCGGAGGAGCTCTGTCGCCGTCTTATGCTGCTGCGGGCAGAAACCGTAGGACCCCCATATACCACGCAGGTCATTACAACCCTTCCGTGCGCGTTGGTCTGGTTGAGGAGGCCCTGGTTGTGGACGGGAGGCGGTGTGGAAGAAGTTTTTCCGTTGTGGATGCTGCGCATATGAAGGCGTCACGGGCGATGGTCGCGTTTCTGTGCGGACGGGTTGAGGGGGTGCTTTGGACACGCTGGTTCGTGTTCCGTGCGTGGCTTCTGGTTCTGGCCCTTGTGTGCTGCGGAGTGTACGTATTACTTCACGTCTCGTGCAGGAGAGTGGCTTGCACCCAGGTGCACGCCCTCCTGACGGGCGTACTGCAGGTTTGCTTCGGGAGCGGTATTCGAGTGCCGTACTGTACGGGCTGTTGGCAGAAGGAAGGCGTGTTGAAGGGTAGGCTGGTACCCTGTTAACGCTACTCCTGGCAAGACAGTCGTACTGGCATTGTCCCTGTCGCGGTTGGGCGGATGGGGACGTTTGTGCATTTGTGGTATCGGTCTTGACAACGAGGCCAGATGAGGAGGGTGCCGCCCAATAAGAGCACACCGGGACCGTCAGCCGTACGGGGCCTGTGCTTGAGGACAGACGCACAGGACGCTGTGTACACGTCGTGCAATTTTATGCGTACAGTCGCACGGCTTGGAGTTGACGTGTGCTTCGTGCTCCGCCACTTGTCTTTTGGGCAGGCTGTGAGTGCGTGTGCGTGTGTCGTACGGGTTACACTGCTACGCCGCTCCGCAGAGCCGGCTCACAGCACGGAGGCTCACAAAAGGATTGCATGTGCATGTGTGGGAACAGCTGGCTCGGTGGCAGTACCGGTACGTCCGGCTACGAGGTCTGTTATTGTTGGAGTGTCGTGGCGCTTTTAGTCTACACATGTTAGCGCTTCGGTGTCCAGTGATCGTGACGCAGGACATATTCTTTACACCTGGACTGGTTGACTTGTGACTCAACGGCGGTACTGTGGACGCCTTACGACGAAAGCATACAGTGTGTTTAGACTGGTGGACACGCATGGACCTTGGACGACCTGCGTAGATGCGCAGATGTAATCTACCTGACTCTTGCGTCATGCCTTACATCGGACCCCGGGGATTCGCATACCGGTAAGACGTTTCACACTCCTGCTGCGTAAGCAGGCATGCGCACCAGTGACAGGCGTCTCGAGGCCGGTGGCCCCTGTGCTCCCTTGCAAGTGCACAGTGATGCAACAGCATCGGCAGCAATTCAGCAACAGCAAACACCAGCGTTATGCCAAATCAGCCGTTCGCTAACGCGCACAAGCGCAACTCACAAAGGTGGCCTTGCATGGCTACACTAATACAGTGTACGACCGGGTCCGGCGTCCCACACCCTAACCCAGCGGCTTTCCCAAGTGCTCCCCAACTGCTAGTAGGCTACCGCACCGGCATCCGCACAACCCCCATCCGCACCCCACAGCGACACCGCCTTCAGCACGCCTTTACATGCCCCCGTCGCATGCGCAACTCGCGACCGCGCCACACCCACGTGGACCTCCAATGCCACCACTCCGTCCTGCCTACAGCACTTCCTCCATAACAGCCCTACACACCCATCCAACAAGTCCACGTGTCCACAGAGTGCGCGCCTATCCGCCCTGATCCGCCCCGCGCGTCACGCGTACTGCGACATGGACCGGTTGCCCGCCATATTGGCCATGCTGCGCGCGCTGGGCTGCGTCACGCCGCCCCCGCCGATGGCCATCTCCTCCGTCACCGTCTGCAGCCGGTCGTTGGCGCGCTGGATGGAGTCGGCCAGCTCTGTGTACTGGCGCCGCGCCTCGTCGATCTGCGCCAGCAGCCCCTCGCGCCGGTCCTTGTGCGACTGCGGGGGCGGATGGGGTGGGGACGTGGGGTGCAGGGGCGGGATGGGATGGATTGAGTTGTGCTGGGTATTTGTTGGGCTTGGCTTGGTTTGTTTGTGTTTCTGTGTGTTGTGTTGTGGTGGCTCGGCAAGGGAGCGGCACTGGCGACCGTGCACTGGCTCGTACAACACTGCCGTGCCCTTGGGCGGTAGGTGAAATAGCAAGGGCAGGAACAGCGCACTGTCGGTGCCGCGCTTCGCAATTGCGAGGCCTGGCAAGCGAGCAACCACCCCTGAAGCCCACGCCAGTGCTTGCGCACCTCAATGTCGTCCAGCAGCGCGGGGCTGGTGATGTTGCTGCCGCTCTCCTTGATCTTGCGCCCCTTGAGCCGCAGCGTGTCGCGCTCCGCCTTGGCGCGCCCCAGCGTGTCGCGCTTGTCCGCCAGCTCAGCCTCCAGCGCCGACAGCTGCGAGCCCAGCGCCGCGTTCTCCTTCTCAATGAACTGCAGCTTCTCGCGCACGTGGGTCAGGATCTGTCGAGGGGGGAGGAGGTGCGTCGAGTTAAGGAGCAGCAAGGGGAGAAGCCTTAACATTGCAGCTGCTGTTGGGGTGCAGGTGCTTTTGACTGCACAGGCCCGCGATCCAAATGACCCACACCACGGTGTGCAGTTATGACAGTGGGCTGGGTTCTGCTGTGGCGCTTTAGTTGCCGGTAAGCCGTACTGCTGCAATCGCCGCTGTCGCACACACCCCACGTGGCGTTTCCCTGACGCCTCACACGGTTGCCTCGCGTACCCCACCTGCACGGTTGTGGTGGTTTTCTTCTTGAGCTTGAGCAGCTCCTCGTTACGCTCCTCGATCTTCTCGTTCAGCGACTGGTTCTCGATCTTGAGCTGCTCAAAGTCGATGAGGTGCAGCCCCTCCGCCAGCTCCTCCTTCTGCCGCAGCGCGTTCTCGATGCGCCGCAGCTGGTTGCTGAGGTGGATGTTCTTGAGCCGCACGCGCTGCACCTCCTCCTCCTTGGCCGCATCTGCACACACAACCAAGGGACATGCCACTTGCTTCGCCCTCCACTAGTATCTGCTGTGCAGTATGCAGCTGTGTCCCCGCAACTGCATCGCTACACACAACCACAGACAGAAAGCGCGGGCATACTCCGCTGGTATACACAAGAGCACTGAGTACTAAGCGCAGGTGCAGCCGCCCCCTATGCCCTTTTTGTGATAGCGTCCACCTGACCCCACAGACCCGCTAACCCACCGTCTGCCTCCAGCTGGGCCAGCAGCTTGTCGCTGATGGGCCTGCTGGTCTTGCTGTGCTCCGCGCTCTTGGCCACCTCCAGCCGGAAGTGCTTGTAGGCCTTGGAGATGTCGTCCGCGCGCTTGATGCGCTCCTCCAGCGTGCTCTTCATGTCGAAGATGGTGGTGTGGTAGTGCGCCTCCACGCTGCGTACGGCACACAAGGCAACCCGCCGCCAGTAAGACGCATGCAAACCGTGATAACCACGGCCTCGCTGCATGGATCCATGCCCCGCCAGTGCAAGAGCACGGTTGGCAAACTTCGGCAACAGCACGCCCACTTTGGGCGTCCACGCCAACCCCGGCTTACTCCAATCCAGAAGTGATTTCAACCCACATCCAACCCCTCACCCTCCTCTCCCTCCCCACTGCCCTCATCCGCTCCCGCCTCACTTGTCCCGCTCCTCCAGGATCTCGATCCACTGCCGCAGCGCCGCCCGGTACCGCGTGGCTGCCCCGTCCAGCCGCGACATGTCCCGCGCCACGGGCGGCCGGCCCTTGTTGCGGAAGTCCAGCGCCAGCCGGGCGCGCCGCTGCAGCGCGTCGTTGGCCTCCAGCAGCCGGCCCTGGGTTGGCACAGGGGAAGAGAGCAGGAGTGATGCAGGGACACAGTGCGTGCAGCAGGGCAAAGGGCGTTCACTGGCTGGGCCGCGGCACTAGGGGCTTGGCTACGGTACTCCGCCTTGGGAGTCGCTGGTAGTGGGATCAGGGTCTGTTGGAGGTGCAGACGCAAGGGTCGACGAGCTGCAACTGGCTCTGCGGTCTGCCGACAATCCACGACGTGCAACCCAGCACGTTTAGCCTTCTTGTTTATTGCCGTGCGGGCGGTGCGTGCATGCTAGCCACAGCCGCCACACGCGGGGGTGCAATATATTACCCCAAAGGTTGGTGCAAAGCACAATAGATTGCGTCCCGTCCACGCACGCAGGGCAGGGCTGGCGGTGCTGGGCCCCCACCTGCTCGTGCTGCGCCCGCTCTATGAGCTCCTCTATGCTGGGCCCAAGGTCCTCCTCCTCCTCCTCCTCCTCAGCCATCACCTCCTGCTCCGGCTCCTCCTCCACGCGCTCCTGCAGGCCAGTAACAGGCGGTACGCGGAAGCACGTGTGAGCTCTACCGGTGCACGTCCATCATGCCCTGCCATGACCTATGGCAGCGTTCTAGCGCTGCAATGCCGCATCCCCATATCGGATCCTCTGCCAGATCGATGGCCTGCAACCAGCTGACCGTGCATCAATGGCGGTACGGTACTCACACGGCCACCCACCGGTCCCACCGAAGCCGTGCCACGGACGGCATCGGCACAAGCGCCCCGCTGCTCCCCACACCAGACCCGGCCCCCACACCTCAAGACCAAGGCCCCAGAAAAACGCCACGCTTCTGGGCCCCCCCCTTCCCCCCTCCCTCCCACCATGAAGTCATCCTCGAAGCCTTCGATCTCATTGGCAATGGCCGCCGAGTTGGGTCTGGAGCCGCGCAGGTTGATGACTGCGCTGCCCGGCCGCGAGTACCGCGCGCTGCTGCCCATGGATCGGGAGGAGGAGGACCGCCGCGCCGCCGACGCCGAGGCCAGCGCCTCCAGGCGGCTGGGCATGGGCATGTCCTCATCGTCGGAGTCGTAGGGGCCGGTGGCGCCCAGGCCTGATGCCAAGAGCGCGTCCTGGGGGGTGGCTGCGGGGCAGCAGTGCGCCGGACGGGGAAGGTGCGAGGATGGTGGATTGGTTGGTAGGGAAAGGGGCTCAGGTGTGGGGTCCGGGCGTGCAGGGGTGCAGGAATGGGGTTAGGCGGTAGGACGACAGACGAAGGAATGGGGTGTGGTTGGGGTGCAGGAGAGGCGGTTGAGGTGGAGGCGGGTTGGATGGGGGTGCGTGGGGTAGCTGGGGTGGGGTGTGGGTTGCGGGAGCAAAGGGCTGGGCGGGCTAGCTACCCTGTGCTTCACGGCACCACGCCTGGACCTCGGGTGACCAGGGTGGCCAAGGTACCCACCTAGTGGTGATTGGCCCGTGCCGCCTAATCGGGGTAGGTCATCGTGGGGCGTCAGTAGGGCTTGTCGTTCTGCTTCCGAGTTCCCGTGCACCTGTGGCCGCATGCCGCGGAAGCGGTTAAGGGACCGAGGGTAGACAATCACCACCAGCACCGCCGCTTGGGGTGCTCTTACATTACGCCTAGTCACCGCACAGTGAGTACACCTACTGGGTTTGCGTAGTACGCAAGACACGCATGCGGGGTAAGAGGCCAGTGGTCGTTGCACGCCCAGCACTCTACCAGACCCACCACTCCTGACTCCGCTGTCCCCCCTCGGCTGCCGACTCCTTCATTTAGGTCCTCCTGTACGCCCCATGAACCCGGGTCCTCTTAGAGCACGGTATCATGAGGTCACTCGCATGACTGAGCTTGCTCCCGCAGCTGAGACTCAGACAAACCAGCTGCATGGCACGCGGAGCCAAATTTGCCTTGCGGCCTACCGTTTGCGAGTCATCTGGGTCAGCCATTACTATTTTAAGGACAGTTTAGGTGGTAATGGTCCCGAGTGCGGGCCACCGCGCTGTGTTACAGGCAGGGCCTCCCTCGCATTTGCCCAAGCCCTCTCGTCTAGCAACGGTTGCACCTAGTTAACAGTGCTTGATTGTAGTTAATCCTAGGCTGAACAGAGCAGGCAACGGCGTATGTCTAAGCTTTTCTGTACGGTCTTGAAAGGGTTCGCGCACAGCCTGCGTAGTAAAAGCTATCCAGGTATAGTGCCGGACTATTGTAAAGCAGACAACATGTTGGGAAAATGGCTATTCCGTCTCTGCTGCGGGGTAAGGGGTTCTGCAACATGCGCGAGAGACTCATGCAAACCACACTGCCTGCCGATACCAAAGGACCCTAGATTACCTGTTGCTAACATACCTGAAATTAAGATGGACGTGGCTGCATCACGCTCACGGTCTGTAGGTTGGCGGGATTGCGGGGCTTGGTCTCGCCCTCCTGTACTTCTTCCAAGAAAAGATAGTAAGTCGACCACGGAGTCATGCAGCTTGTCCAACAGTTGTGCTGGGTGCTCAGCACTCCTGCTCTGGGCCCTCCCCTGGTAACCTTTGGCCTCTATCCTCACCACTCTGTTGAGCAGCTCTACGTGCCACGCATACCCGGTCTTCCCAGTGGAATCTGGAAGTACCCAAACGAGTTCCAGCTTGAATACGAGGTGCGTTGATATGCACCTCCTGCATTTACACAGGTCGCACACGTCCAAGTGCTCTGCCACGTGCTTCTCAGGCCGCAGATGCACATTCCACCAGTTGCCAACCGAACCGATCGCCCCGTGGTAACTCAGGACGTGTCAATCAAGACCGATGACGGGGTGGATCTGCACGGGTGGCTGCTGTGGGGGCGGGGCTGGTCGCGGGAGGAGATCAAGTCCCGCCCGGTGGTCATGTTCTTCCAGGTGGGGCGGCACGCACGTATCAACTGGTAGGACTCACTGGTTACCCTTATGAAGGACCCAGTGCTTGACTTTGCGTTGTTGCCTCCTTGGCTTGTGTGTGAGCTGACATACACGTAGCCAAACACTAAACTAGCAAGTGGAAACGGACACTTGCTGGTGAATTTAACCTCCGTTGCATGCAGGAGAACGCGGGCAACATGTCATTCCGCTTGCCCTTCCTACGCCTGCTCGTCCACCGCCAACGGGTGGTCGTCTTCGCCCTAAGGTAACGCTTCGGAAGACACGCATGCGCACAGCGCCGCACCATCCTGCACCTGCCCGCACAGCCGCCACAAGCACCCTGTGAGATCAGCCACCCCTGTGAGTACGGCACCCGGCACCTACTCACGACCCAATCGCCTCCGCCTCCACGCCCTTCCTCGCGTACGCGTCTCGCCCTCAGCTACCGCGGCTACGGCCTGAGCAAGGGCACCCCCAGCGAGGCGGGGCTGAAGCGCGACGCGGAGGCGGGGCTGCGCTACGTGCTGTCGCGGCATGACCTGGACACCAGCCGGGTGGTGCTGTTCGGGCGGTCCCTGGGAGGGGCGGTCACGATCTACCTGGCGGCAACGCAGGGCGACAAGGTAGGCACTGGGGTCCTCCCTGCTGGGCCTTGTGAGTTATTGGCGATGGGTATACCTTACGTGTTGCTTGACAGACTGCAGGTGATGTGACGGGTGTGGAAACAGCGCGTGTGTGTGCTTAGTGACAGGTATACGAAATGGTCGCCCGGCAGCGCCTGGGTGTCGTGCGCTGTCCCACTGGCCCCGCATGCAGTTAGGACGCTGGTTCCCACGTCCACTGTGCGCTCATGGCAACCTGGCGCCCCTTCCCGCCGCCCCCACCCTGCATGGATGCAGGTGAAGGCTGTGGTTGTGGAGAACACGTTCACTGCCGTGCAGGTGGGTGTAAGCAGTAGTTCGGGGTCGAAGGACGCCTTGGACGAGGGACGCCCTCGGGGCATCACGTGTACCATGGTGCACAGCTGTTACGGCAGCAAAGCGTATACCGTAGGCACGGCAGCGGTAAACGTTGGGGTGGGTTGCTCGCAAGGGCGTCACCAATGCACAGCGGTCTGCCAACCAACCACTATACTCCGCGCAATAGCAATCTATCTCCCTCCTCTCACCCCACTTGCACCCTGGAATGGCCCGCAGGACATGGTGTCCAAGGTGGTGCCCCCGCTCAAGCTCCTCATCGGCACGGGGCGGCCCTGCAACTTCCTGGTCACCAACAAGTGGCCCAACCTGGAGCTCATACCGCGCATCAACAAGCCGCTGCTCATGTTCGTGTCCGTGCAGGTGCGGCACGGCATTGCGGGCCATGCTCCTTCGGCAAAGGGGCAAGTCACCTAAAAGCATGTGACACGCACGGGCATGCACTGCGTGATGGCATCGGGTATGGGCGCATGGCCTGCCCCACAGGACAAGCCTTTGCAGGCTAAGCAAGGCCAATGTGCCAGTTCCAATACGGTATCCGTACACTACGTGCTCGCGGTCCCTCCACTGCCGTACTCGCACGCAAGCAACGTGTCGTCCGTGGCAATGTGCCGTACACCCCAGGACGAGATGGTGCCGTCCAGCCAGATGTACGCCCTGCACGAGGCGCAGCGGGCGCCCGCCTGCGACCTGGTGGAGTTCCACAAGGCCTCCCACATGGACGCATACGACGCGGAGCCGGAGCTGTACTGGGGGGCGCTGTCGCTGTGGTTCAAGCAGTACGTAGAGACGGACTGAGGCCTGGGAGGTGCATTGGGGGGCGGTTTGGGGTTGGGGGTGTGGTTTGGGGCGGCTGGGTGCGTTGGGGGTGCTTCATGGTTACAAGGGTGGAATTTGGCCGTGCAGGTGATGCTGTGAACGCGGGGGGTGGGGGATTAGGCGGTAGGAAGACAGGTGGAGTCTGTAGAACGACGCGGTCGGATGTAAGGCGTAAGAACGTTTAACATAGCCTAACCTGTTACCTACCGCCTCGGGAGACGGGGGAGGGATGGGGTAAGCTGGTGCACGGGCGCCCGGCTGGCATGGAAGGCGTAATGCGCAGGGCGTGTTACCGTACTGCTCATGGTGTTCGCGCGTGTGAATTGTAAAGTGCCAGCCTGCTGGTGAAGGTGGGGCGTCTTTGACATATGGTAGTGCACCGTTACCGTATGCCGTAGTGGCATGTTCATAGAGGACCTGGCTGGCAATGTACGCACGCTGCTCGCTGCGATGTGCCCTGTTCAATGGTGATTGGCGTACGAAGAGCGTGATGCAATGTCGTGAACCTTTTTCTTGCACCCCAGCAGCCACTATGGCACTCAGTAGGAGGCTGGCTGGTACGTGGGTCGTTACACCAGCGGAAGGCAGTGAAGCCTGCATGTAATACTGACTGTGTGATTGGCGTGTCTGGATGTAGCCGTCCTGTTGTACCCGCTGGGGAGGTTGGTACATGTGGACAAAACCCTTACCCTCACAAGGTCTCACTCTAGGTGAAGCAGTGTTGGCGTGCCCCTGCCACGCCTATAGTGTTCACGTTTTGACGGACGATTACTT
>VFQN01004690.1_pt1 | contig 17748 bp, 8 predicted proteins | sample 3512371 | NCBI WGS metagenome assembly VFQN01 (sample SAMN10412370, study PRJNA504923) | tailings metagenome | isolation source: Replicate 2 from Balatoc abandoned mine | place: Philippines: Itogon, Benguet | collected 2017-08-28 | reverse complement strand
TCACCGAAGGCATGGCCGAGGGCTATGGCCGCGAGATGGCGCAGAACGTGTTCGGTGAGCTGCGCAAGATGGGCGGGGTGCGGCCGCCGCGCGAGTTCGTGTTCATGGACCGCGCCGCCATCGGTCTGGGCTCGGTGTTCATCCATCTCCGAGCCTCGATCAACTGGCACCAGCTGTTCGAGGGCCTGATCGAGGGCTTCGACGTCGACGCGCTGACGCAGCGGCAGGATCTGGCCCTGAAGGAAGTCGGACTCACGTGAACATTCTCGTAACGGGCTCGTCGGGCTGGCTCGGCCAGACCCTGGTGCCGAGGCTTGCGCGCGACGGGCACAAGGTGGTCGGCCTCGATCCGGAGCCGGGTGCCACGACGAGCGTGGTGGGGTCGGTCGTCGACCGGGAGCTCGTGCGTCGCGTCATCCGCGACAAGGGTATCACCGCCATCGTGCATGCCGCGGCGCGTCACAAGCCACACATCGAGACCCACGACAATTCGGAGTTCGTCGCCGTCAACGTGCAGGGCACGCTGAACCTGCTGGAGGAGGCCGTGGCGGCCGGCTCCTTGGTCGATCGCTTCGTCTTTACCTCGACGACCTCGCTCATGATCTCGCAGGAAATCCGCGACGGAAAGGCGGGCGGGGCGAAGGAGGCGGCGTGGATCGACGAGACCATGACGCCGCTCAGGCCGCGCAACATCTACGGCGTCACCAAGCTCGCGGCCGAGGAGCTGTGCCGCCTGTTCAACCACCTGCACGGGCTGCCCGTTCTCGTGCTGCGCACGTCGCGATTCTTCCCCGAGGAGGACGACATGGCGCATGCCATCGTCCAGTCGGGCGAGAACACCAAGGCCAACGAGTTCCTGTTCCGCCGCCTCAGCGTCGAGGACGCGGCCGAGGCTCATGTCGTGGCACTGGCCAAGGCGAGGGAGATCGGCTTCGACACCTTCATCGTCTCGGCCCCGACGCCGTTCACGCGCGCGGATTGCCGCGACCTGATCGCCGATGCGCCGTCAGTGGTCGCGCGTCTGTTCCCCGAGTACCGCACACTCTATGAAGCTCGTGGATGGACGATGTTCGACACGATCGACCGCGTCTACGACGCCGGAAAGGCGGAACGTGTGCTGGGCTTCCGGTGCCGAACGGACTTCGCCGCGGTCCTCGCGGGGTTGCGCTAGCGGCAACTATTTTTGCGTCGCGGCGTTTGATCGGCATGCGTACCTCCATTCCCAGACGGCTTCTGGCCGCTTCAGTGCTCGTCGTGCTCGCGGCAGCTCTGTCGGGTTGCGGCGCTGTAGCCTTCCCCGTCCGGGTGACCAGTGCGACCGCCAAGGTCGTGCCCGTGGCCGGCGACGTCGTCGCCTATCCGCTCGACAAGACCGCCGACGCGATCGACTAGCGTCGCGGCAGCCCCACCCTCCTCGCGACGACGTGAAGCAGGCCCGCGCTTTCACCCGTAGCCGACCTGCAACGGCCGACTGCTACCTGGCACAGCGACGGCACTCGCGATCGGTGATGGAGCTGCGTGGATGGCGACGTTTGGCCAGGCTGCCCCGGCAGTAGCTGTCGATCCCAGCACGGGATTGACGCACATGGTGTGGAACCAGGATGGCCAGGTCTGGTCGGCCTACTACGATCCGGTGGCGAAGCACTGGGTCGATGCCGCCGCCATCCCCGGCTCGGTCAGCGGCCAGAGCCTCCAGCTCAGCGCCAATGCCGGCATCCGCGGCGCGGACGGCAACGTCACATCCGGGCTGATCGCCACCTGGACCAATGGCAATGGCAACGATGCCGAAGTCAACGGCGCCGTGGCTTTGTCGTCACCGCTCGGCGGCTACCAGTGGAGCCGGCCGATCGCTCTCACCCAGGACAACCTGGAGGATTCCAACCTGCAGGTCGCCGTCACCGATGACGGCAATATCACCATTGTAACCCGAAAGATCGATGCCGGCGATCCGCAGCCCACCGGGCACCTGTCGACCTCGACGGTGGCACTCAATCACCACGACCTCGTGTTCGCCGCAGCTTCCCCGGCTCCCTACGTCCTGGGCGCCGACCTGCCCTACGGCGTGGGTTTCAATCCCAGCGGCACCTACGTCCAGAACTTCAATTTCGACGTCGGATACAAGTACAAGGGCTCCCAGGGCCTGCTTCCCGGAGGCTTTCCGCTCCTCGGCGGCACCAGCAGCCAGTTCGAGCTCGATCTCCGTTTCCGTGGCGGCTACCAGGAAATGGACCCGTCGCTCGCCGGCTTCGGTCCGAACACGTCCCTGGCGCTGGCCAGGTTCGAAGCCAAGATGGGCTGGAAGTTCTTCGACATGCTGACCCTCGCGGGCTACGTGCAGGGCCTGGGGGCGTACGGCGGTCAGTCCGGCGACTTCTGGGAACTCAAGGGTGCCCGTCTGAACGTCGGCCTCCAGGCGAAGATCGAATATCCGCTGTGGGGCGGCTTCGAACTGTGGCCCGGGATGAGCAAGGGCATCAGCCTCAGCGGCGGGTGGGTGTTCGACCTTCGCATCCAGTGGAACAACATCTGGCGGCAAGACGCGGCGCTCGCCGGATCCGAAGTCGATGAAATTCCCGAATTTGCCACGCTGGTGCGGGCGGACGGCAGCCCGGCAATGGTCGGCGACGATCCCTCTCAGCTCCACTGGCAGATCGAACCGCTCAAGTTCTTCAATGCGATCTTTCCCTCGGGCGCCGGCGCGGCTGCGGAGGACGTCGGCGCGAACCTGACCCATCACACGCAGTGGCAGATCAGTCCCGGGCCCGGATTGTGGGCGCAGGCGAAGATCTCGAAGGCCATCAGCGCGAAGGCCAGCGGAATCATCTTCGTCGACTTCACTTCGACGGACGGCAGTCCGCTTTCCTATAGCGACCTGCGCCTGCGGGTCGATGCCGAAGCGACACTCGGTTCCATCACATTGCGCTTCCGCTACGAGAACAATTTCCTCAAGCCGCACGGCGAGGAGCTCGAAGGACAGTCCGTCAATCGCGCCTATGCCGGCGAGCTGGACTACGCACCGCGTCCCGGCACCGGCGTTATGCTCGATCCCGGCGCCGTCGCCGGAAGCAGCGGCGCCGGTGCGGTCCCGCACTCCCTGACGGTAATGGCCAACGGCACGATGGTCATGGTCTGGGTTCAGGATGCGCCCAATGACAGCGGCCACCTGACCGACATCGCCGCGTCGATCTCGACCGATGGCGGAGCGACCTGGAGCACGCCGGCCATCCTGCCGGGCAGCGACGGCCTCAACGTCGACCCCGTGGTCGCGGTGGACGGCCAGGGGCGCGTGGTTGTGGCGTGGGGCAATGCCGACGATTCCAACCTCGCCAATACCCCGCCCGGCCATGCCTATGTCGTGTTCGGCGGGAGCAATCTCGCCAGCTTCGGAACCCTGGAGCTCGGCGCGCTCGACGGGCACAACGGCTTCGCGATTACCGGCAGCAAGCCGCTCAGCGCCATCGGCGCTACGGTGAGCGGTGCGGGCGATCTCAACGGCGACGGTGTGGCCGACCTGGTGGCAGGGGCGCCCGATGCGCTGATCGATGCCGGCGAGGCCTACGTCATATTCGGCAAGGCAGGCCTCGGGGCAGGCGGCTCGATCGACGTTTCGACGCTCGACGGGACCAATGGTTTCATCGTCAAGGGGCTGCCGTTCAGCCAGCTGGGCACCAGCGTCTCCCGCGCCGGCGACGTCAACGGCGATGGCTTCGACGATCTCATCGTCGGCGCGCCCGGCGCAGGCGACGGCACCACCGACGGCGACGGGTCGGCGTACGTGATCCTCGGCCACAGTGGCGGCTTCGGCACCGACGGTGTCGTCGATGTCAGCCAGCTCGACGGCGGCAACGGCTTCAGCCTGGGAACCGGCGTGCGTTACGACGCCGTCGGCACGACCGTCGCCGGCGGTGCCGATCTCAACGGCGACGGCCTGGCCGACGTCGTGATCGGCGCACCTGGCGTCAGTGGCGGCAACGGCGCCTATTACGTCGTGTTCGGCGCCGCGACGCTGGGCAACGCCGGCAAGGTCGACCTGTCGTCGCTGAACGGCAGCAACGGCGTCGAGATCATCTACAGCAACAGCCCGGCCGGCCAGCCGACGCAGGTGCCGCTGGGCTCCGCGGCCAGCCTGACGGGCGACCTGAACGGCGACGGCCAGGCCGATCTCATCCTGGCCAGCGAAGGCCGGGCCTTCGTCGTATTCGGCGGCACCGAGCTCGGGACGGGCGGTCTGCTCGATCTCTTCCATCCCGGAGAGACCAAGGTCCTCACGATCGACGGCACGCAGCTCGTGGGCTTCGGCTCTTTCTCGGTGAGCCAGGCGGGCGACGTCAATGGCGACGGGTTCCAGGACCTGATCGCCGGCGTGGCCGAATCGATGGTGGACGGCGAGACGGTGCCGGGCAGCAGTTACGTCGTCTTCGGCAGCGCCGACCTGCAGGACGGCACGACGCTGTCCCTCGCGGATCTGGACGGCAGCAATGGCTTTGCGATCGAGGGCGCGGGCACTGCTGTCAGCGGTGGCGCCGATCTCAACCAGGACGGCTATGCCGATCTGGTGCTCGGCGATCCGGCGGCATCGGTCGGTGACAAGGACATGGCGGGCAAGGCCTTTGTCCTGTTCGGCAGCGCCAGCCTGGGCGCATCCGGCACGGTGGACCTTTCGACACTCCCGGCCGCAGCGTTGCTGCAACTGAATGGCGCCGAGGCCGACGATTCGGCGGGCGCGGCCGTCAAGAGCATCTTCGACGTGAATGGCGATGGCATCCCCGACCTGGTCGTCGGCGCGCCGCAGACCATCAACCAGACCGACCTCGACGATGCGCTGGCCGCCCTGCAGACGAAGTTCTCCGTCCTGAGCGGCAGCGTATGGTCTGAAGCGTCGCCCATTCCGGGCGTCGAACTCGGCCCCAAGGTGCAGGGCAACCTGCAGGCGCTGAGCGACGGCCGCCTGCTCCTGGTCTGGGTCGCGGACAGTCCGGCGGAAGACGGGCAGCAACAGGTCCACGGTGTCTTCTGGAATGGCGCATGGGGGACGCCCTTCGTGATCGCGACGGGCGTCGTCTCGGAGTCCTATCAGCCCCGCATCGTGGAGATCGGCAGCGACCTGACGGTGATCTGGAGCGAGGTGGTGCCGGACTCCTCGAATCCGAACAACGACAGCCTGCAGATCAACTCCAGCACCTACAGCGGCGGGACCTGGTCGGCTCCAGCCGCCGCCAACATCGCACCCGCATTGATCCCGACGCAGGTCTATTCCGACAATCAGCAGCTCGTGGTGCGCCACGACGCGAACAGCGCCAGCATGGTGCAGGTCGCGGGCGCTGCCGTTGGCGAGCAGGACAACGCCGTGCAGGTGCGCATCACGAGGGCCGGGGACCTCTCGAAGACCCTCACCGTACACTATGCGACGAAGGACGGCAGCGCGACCGCCGGCTCCGACTACGAGGCCCTGGACGGCACGGTCACTTTCGCGGCCGGCGAAAGCGAGCGGACCGTCCGGATCCGCGTAACGGACGATGGCGTCGCCGAGCGGCGCGGCGAGACCTTCGACCTGCGCGTCTGGAGCGGCGACGAGGATGCGTACCTCGCCCACGGCGCCATCCGCCTGGAGGGGGCGGCCGAAGTGCGGGCAACGGTTACGATCATGGATGACGAGCCGACCCAGCTTGCGGCGATCGGCAGCGGCTTCGTGCTGGAGACCGATGCCGACAAGAGTGTCGGCCAGTCGGTCGCGGCCGCCGGCGACGTCAATGGCGACGGCATCGCCGACTTCATGATCGGCGCGCCCGGCGGCAATGACGGGGCAGGCAAGGTCTATCTCCTGTACGGCTCGCCCGGCATCGGCACGGCCGACGCCAATCTCGACGTCGATACGCTGAACGGCACCAACGGCACCGTCCTGAACGGAACGATCGTGCAGGGCCAGACCGGCGTGTCGCTCACGGCCGCGGATTTCGACAGGGACGGCAGGAGCGACATCGCCATCGGGGCGCCGCAGATGGCCAACAACCTTGCGGCACCCGGCGGCACGGTGTTTGTCGTGCATGGCAACGGCATCAGCGGCGCATCGCAGGACCTCAACAGTTCCACGGCCAAGGAGCTGATTTCCACGACCCAGTATTCGCTGGTGGGCGCGGCCCTGGCCAGCGGCGACGTCAACGCGGATGGCACCGTCGACCTGGTCGTCGGCGCTCCCGGCCTGAACAAGGTGTTCGTCGTCTACGGGCAGGCGCTGGCTGGCACCGGCACCCTCGATCTCGAGACGATGAGCGCGGACCAGGGCTTCGTGTTGACGAACGGCGTGGGTTTCGCCGGCGGCTCGCTGACCGTGGCCGATCTCGATGGCGACGGCAAGCAGGACATCCTGATCGGTGCGCCCAACGCCAACCCGGTCGATGCGGGCGATGGCGATATCCGCGGCATGGGCGGGCAGGTCTATGTCGTGTTCGGCGGCAGCGGGATCGGCCCGACCGACCTGTCGGCCTTGGACGGCACCAACGGTGTCGTCCTGCAGGGCCAGCATCGCCTGACCGCCAGCGACGATCCCGACAACCCCGATTTCACCTATGCCGATTCGGCGGGAGCCTCGGTTGCCTATGCCGGCGACGTCAACGGCGACGGCAAGGACGACGTGATCATCGGCGCACCGCATCTTTCGCCCGATGGCGTGCCGTCGCTGGGCGGTGCCTATGTGCTGTTCGGCGGCAGCGCCTGGCGGGGCCACGGCGGCAGCTATCAACTCGCCGACGTGAACGGCGGCAACGGTTTCGTCCTCGACGGCGTGCCGGCAGGTTCCGATTCGGCGATCGGCGGTGCGGGCACGGCCGTCAGCTCGGCGGGCGATCTCAACGGCGACGGGCTTGCCGATCTGCTGGTCGGCGCGCCGACACTCAATACCCAGGGCGACAACTCCAACACCGGCCAGGTTTCGGTGCTGTTCGGCACCAGGAACTGGTCGCCGTTCCTCCAGGGCAACAGCCTCGACCTTTCGAGCGTGCCGCTCGATTCGCGCGTCTTCTCCTTCAACGGCACCGTCCTGACCGGCAACACCGGTCTGGCAATGGCCAATGCCGGCGACGTCAACGGCGACGGCCGGCCCGACATCCTGATCGGCGGTCCGACCGCGGGCCAGGCCTATGTCAGCTTCGGCCGCGCCTGGATGGGTCCCGGCGGCAGCCTCGACGTATCCAAGCTGCGTTCCGATACCGGCTTCGTCTATTCGCCCGGCAACGCGGAAGTGGCGGCAGTGCGCGCGGCGGGCGACCTCAACGGCGACGGCTACACCGACATGCTGGTGGCCCAGGCCGGGCCGGGTGGCACGGCGAGCGGCCAGTTCGACATCGTGTTCGGCAGCGATCCGCAGACGGGCCTCGCGCCCCTGCCGACGCTCTCGGTTCAGACCGGCTCTGCCGGCCAGATCACCGGCGGCCAGACGGTGGGTCACGGCGACTTCAACGGCGACGGTCTGGCCGACCTGGTCGTCGCGACCAACAGCAACACCTCTGGTCGCTTTGCCACCATCGTGTTCGGCACGACCGACAACACGCTGTGGACCCAGAGCGCCGGCAGCACGGGACTTGACGACCTGCTGGCGACGCACGGCGGCGTCACGATCGACAACAGCCAGTTCGACAGCGCCTTCTTCACCATCGTCGGCGCCTCGGACGTGAATGGCGACGGCTACGACGACCTCATCGTCAGCAGCGGCAACTCGTTTCCCTTCGTGCTGTTCGGGAAGGGCGACTGGGCGGTTGGCACGACGAGCGCGCTCTCGGTGCCGGACGCGCTCGACGGACAGAATGGCTTCCTGTTGAGTTCGTCGACCTACTTCAATTCGATGCAGGTCGACAATCTCGGCGATCTCAATGGCGACGGCTATGACGATTTCGGCGTCGTCGGGCAGTCCGCCGCGGCCAGCCGCGGCTATGTCCTGTTCGGCGCGGCCGGCATCGGCGGTGGCGGCACGATCAATCTCGATGCTCTCAATGGGACGACCGGCTTCAGCCTGCAGGGTGGGCAGGAAGCAGCTTCGCCCTCCAACACGGTCTCGGCCGCAGGCGACGTCAACGGCGATGGCTATGGTGACTTCATCGTCGCGTTTGCGCAGAAGGGGCTCACATGGTCGGCCGGCGCAACCTACGTCGTCTTCGGCCGTGCAAATCTGGGAGTTGGCGGTCTCGTCAATCTCGGCGGGCTGCCGGCCGGGCAAGGCTTCCACCTGACCTCGGGTACGCCGCAGGATCTCGGCTATGCCGTCTCGGCGGCAGGCGACGTCAATGGCGACGGCTTTGGCGACCTTCTGATCGGCTCTCCGTCGGTCAACGGCGACACCACGGGGAAGAGTTACGTGCTGTTCGGCTCGACCGGGGTCGGGGCGTCCGGCGCCGTCAGTGTCGACAACCTGTCGGGCAGTGCTGGGTTTTCCGTCGTCGGCGCAAGCCACAACACCTTTTCAGGCTCGAGCGTCGGTGGGCCGGCGGACGTCAACGGCGACGGGTTCGGCGATCTGATCATCGGCGCGCAAGGCAGCAGTGCCGCGGGCGTGGCGGGCGCGGCCTTTGCCCTGTTCGGCGGCGACTTCACCGGGTCGACGAACTATCTGGGCACCGCGGCCGACGACATCCTGCAAGCCACGATCAAGGCCACTTCGGCCACCCCCGTGATCATGAACGGCCGCCAGGGCGACGACATTCTCGAAAGCATCGGCAGCGAGGCGACCAGCCCCAATTCGGTGGTGATGATCGGCGGTGAAGGCGACGACATCCTGGCCATCGGGGGCATGTCCTTCCGCTCGCTCGACGGCGGCACCGGCAGCGACACGCTGTTGCTCAATCCCTACCTGCTGACATCGAACAATCTCGACCTGACCAATCCCGATATCGGCGGGCGCATCCACGGTATCGAGACGATCGACCTCGGCGTGGCCAATCGCCTGACGCTCTCGCTGCCGACCTTGCTGCAGATCTCCGATACCACGGATACCTGGACGGTGAGAGGCGAGGCCAGCAGCGTCGTGGTGCCACTCAGCGAGAACTGGGTGAAGGCCGCCGCGCCGGTGGTCGTGGACGGCGTCTCCTACGATAGCTGGAGCTATAGAGGTGCGACGATTCTCCTGGAGCAGGGCAACCTGTTCCGGAAGACGATCGCCGGCGCCGAAGACTCTTCCGGGCAACCGCCTGCGGACGATGTCGGCGTCGGCAACGGCGAGACCTTCTACGTCCTCAACACCAATGACAGTGGCGCGGGCTCGCTGCGGCAGGCGATTCTCGACGCCGGCCAGCATGACGGCCGCGACACGATCGACCTGACGAAGCTGGGCAGCCAGACCATCCACCTCGCCAGCGCCCTGCCGACCTTGTTCATGGGCAACGACATCGACTTCGTCGGCAGCAAGCTGGGCGTTCCGACCATCACCGGCGGGCAGATGGTTACGGTCAACGGGGCCAACGTCAGCTTCACCAACATCCATTTTGCCGGCGGCGCGGCCGTCGGCGGCACGGGAACCCAGGGCGGCGGCGGCGGTCTCGGCTCCGGGGCGGCCCTCAACATCCTGGGTGGCTCCGTCGAACTCGAAGCAACGGTCTTTACCAGCAACACGGCGCAGGGTGGCAACGCCCAGGGCAATGCCGGATCCGGCGGCTATGGCGGCAGGGCGGGCGGCGACGATTCCAAAGGTGGTGCAGATGGCGCTGCCGGCGGCGGCTATCAAGGTGGTGTTGGCGGCTCTGGTGGCACCGGCGGTACGGCCAACGACAAGAGCGGCAATCCGGGCGGCAACGGCACCGGCGGTGGATTGGGCGTGGGCGGCGGTGGCGGTGGCGGCGGCGCGGGTGGAAACGCCTTCTACGGCCTCTTTTCCGATACCATGTATCAGGGGGCGAATGGCGGTAATGGCGGTGGCGGCGGTGTCGGAGCCGGCGGCGGTGGCGGTGGCGGCGGCGGCGGCGGCGGTGCCGACACGTGGAACAACCCGGTTTCGCAGGGATATGGCGGCGGCTCGGGGGGATGGGGCGCCTTCGCGGGAACACCACAGTTTGGCAATGGCCTCGCCACGGACCGTGACGGCGGCCAGGGCGGAAGCGGCGGTGCCGGCGCCGGACTGGGTGGCGCCATCTTCGTCTACTGGGGGGCGAACCTCACCGTCCGCGATTCGACCTTCATCGACAATCTCGCCGTCGGTGGTTCAGCCTCGACTGCCGCCAGCAACGGCGAGGGCAAGGGGGGCGCCATCATGGCGTTCTCGGGCTCGACCGTCGTCGGGTCGAACCTCACCTTCATTGGCAATCAGGCCAGCGACGCCCAGAGCCATTCCTCCTTCTCGGGGTATGGCACGTTTCAGGACAACAACGACGTCTACGGAACCATCTACGCAACCAATCCCAATCCCCAGGCGATCCTCGGCACAGCCGACGGGGACGAGCTCCAGGGGACCGACGGCGAGGACTTCATCAACGCCGGCTACGGCGACGACACGGTCGATGGCGGCCGCGCCAACGACATGCTGGTCAGCGGCTGGGGGCGCGACATTTTCGTGTTTCGACCCGACAGTGGTGCCGACACCGTGGCTGGGTTCTCGGGACTGTTCCGGGCGCCGTCAGAGGCCTCCATCGCCGAACACGACGTGCTGAAATTCGAGGGTGCCGGCATGACGGCCCGCAACCTGCGCCTGCAGCAGGATGGCTGGGATACGCTCCTCTGGTTCGAGGGGGTCGCCGGCTTCCTGCTCAGGCTCCAGTATGTGAACCGGCAGAGCCTGGCCAACCTCACGCCTTCGTTGGGCAATATCCTGTTCGACGGCGAGACGTCGTTCAGCGACTCGTTCGAAGTGTGGGCGGATGGGCAGCCGGGAGGATTGCGGCCGGGCGTCGCGGCGTTCCTCGATGACCAGGATCACACGCTCGACGGTTTCGACGGCGTGGATGTCGTCTCGGGCGGCGCCGGCAAGGACGTGCTGAGCGGCCTGGGAGACAGCGATGAATTGCGTGGCGAAGCCGGCGACGACACGTTGAGCGGCGGTGCGGACGGCGACATTCTCGATCTCGGCACCGGCATCGACACGGTGCGCGACACGGTCGGAGACCTGAATGACGACGTGATCTCCGGCTTCGGGCGACTCGATGCCCTGGACATCGTGGGGGCACGACTCGATCGCAGCGCATTCACTTTCGACCACATGGATGACCAGACACGCGTTAAAGTCGGTGCTTCGACCTTCACCCTGGATGGCGACTTCTCACAGGGGGAGTTCATGGCCGTCGCCCGCGGGATCGGTCCGGACGCCCACACCGTGGTGACTTTCCAGCCGTTGCTGCCGGCGCTCGCCGAGGGCGTGCGCGTCGATCCCGCCAAGATCAACGGCGTCGCCAACGAACTCTTCCTGACCGGCGACGGCGCCACACAGTTCAACGTCGAGTTCAAGTCGGGCGTGTCGGAATTCTCGAACTCGCTCGGCTACTATACGGTCGGCGCCGACGGCACCATCGGCGACGTCCACATCCTGTTCTCCAACACCCGGAACGTCGCTCCCGGCACGGAAAAGCTGGATCTGGGCCCTGTGGGCGCCGGGGAGCAGCTTGCGTTCTTCCTCATCCAGGACGGCTTCGATTACTACGGCAACCTGCCGGACAATCTCACGTTCCGGATGCCGGGCGGTGCCACGCCGGCCGACATCGATGCCGGCAGCCCGCCAGTGCTGCACAGCGCCACGCTCGGCGACCTTGGCAGCGCGTCGATCTTCCACTCGAACGCCACACTGAACCAGGGCGACCTGATACAGGTCCTTTCCGGCACGTCACGCGGCGGTCTGGATCTGCTGATGGGCTTCGAGGACCTTCCTACCACGACCGGCGACAACGATTTTCAGGACGTCGTCATCCGGATCTGGACCGACGCGCTGGTGGCTTAGGATCCGGCGAATACTGCGTGCCTAGCCTTCGCGGGTCGCCCCGGTTACAGCGCGTCACTCGAGGCGACGGACACCGACTCGCTCGCTACCCCCGTACCTTGGGCATCATGATGAGGTCCCACGGGCTGGGGACGTCGCCATGCGGCACCCAGACGAGGGCGGGCGCATCCAGGGCGAACGCCTTGTGCAGGGCGTCTTCCAGCTGCCGGGCGTCGAGCGCCTTGAACGAGGCGATGCCGAAGGAATCGGCCAGCTTTCCGAAATCGGGATTCTGCAGGTCCGAGGCGATCAGCCGGTTGCCGTAGCGTTCCTGCTGGATGCGCTTCACGTTGCCGAAGGCACCATTGTCGAACACCACCACCACCACCGCGAGATTGTGCCGCGCAGCGGTGGCGAGTTCTCCCACCTGGTACATGAAGCCGCCATCGCCGGCGATCGCCAGCACCTTGCGGTCGGGCATCGCGGCCTTCGCCCCCAAAGCCGTGCCGAATCCCCAGCCGAGATTGTCCTGGTAGCCCGGAGACAGGAACGTGCGCGGCTTCTCGATGGGCAGCGCCACGCGCGAGGCGAAGCCCATCTGCGACACCTCGTCGACGAAGATGCCGTCCTCGGGCAGCGCGTTGCGGATCGCCTTGAGGAAGGAGAGCTGCGGCTCCAGCCTCGAGAGGCGTTCGCCGAACCAGGCGCGATGGCCGTTCAGCTCCTCGGCGCGCGACGTCCGCTTGCGATTATGCTTTGCGAGTGCCGCGATCAGCGCGCGTAGCTGGGGCGCGGCGTCGCCGACCAATGCGGCATCGGGCTTGCGGAAACGCTCCGGCTCGTCGGGATCGATGTCGACCCGGACGACCTTGAGCCTGTCGTCGATGCCCCAGTTGCCGTTCTGGATGAAGAAGCGCGTGCCCACCGCGAGGACGGCGTCGGCGTCCTTCCACAGCCGATGGCCGACTGGCATGTCGACGGCGAGCCTGTGCGAGGAGGGGATGATGCCGCGGCCGCGCCGGTAGGAGCTGACCGGCGCCTCGAGCATCTCGGCCAGCCTGATGATCTCCGGGGAAGCATCCATGGCGCCGCCGCCCAGCACGATGATGGGGCGCTCAGCCTGGCCCAGGATCCGCGCGGCCGTCTCCACCGCCTCGTCGTCGATCGACTCCGGCGGCAGGGGCAACGGCGCGTCGGGGATCACCACCTCGCTGCGCTTCGCCCAGGTGTCGAGCGCGCATTCCAGTGCGACCGGGCGCGGACGGCCCGAGGTGGCCTGCCAGATCGCCTGACTGACCAGGGTCGGCGCCTCCTGCGGACTGCGGATGCGCTCGGCCCATTTGGTGATGTGGCGCATCAGGCCGAGCTGATCGTGGATCTCGTGCAGGTGGCCGTGGCCGCGGTCGATGTCGGCCTGCGGGATCTGGCCGATCAGGCCGATCACCGGTGCGTTCATGCCGTAGGCGGTGAGCAGCGCGGCGCCGGCATTGAGCAGGCCGGGACCGGGCACGACGCCGAAGGCCTGTGGTTTCCCGGTCGCGAGCGCCGCGCCCAGCGCCATGTAGGCCGCCGTCTGCTCGTGGCGCGGATGGATCACGCGCAGCCTGTCCGAAGCATGATAGAAGGCGTCGAACAGCGGATCCTGATGCAGGCCGGGCAGGGCATAGACCGTGTCGAGACCGTGCAGCAGCAGGGTTTCGACCGTCGCTTCGGCGGTGCTGAGGCGGGGCATGCGGGCTCTCTTCGTGGGACGGCGGGAAGTGAACGGAGTGCGATCAGGGCGATGACATGCGGTTGATGTTGTACGCGGTGCTCGCGCTCGGCGCGATGGCCCTCCTGGTGTCCCTGCTGTCGTGGCTGGCCGAGCGCCGGCTCGAAACGCTGGCCGAGGCCTACATCACCGACGATCCGGCGAGACTCCCCGACGTGCCGGTGGCGCTGGTGCTGGGCGCGGCTCCCATCGGTCCCGAGGGCGGGCCCAACCGCTACTTCGTCTACCGGCTCGACGCGGCAGCGGCGCTCTACAAGGCCGGCAAGGTGAAGTACCTGCTGGTGAGCGGCGACAACAGCCGTCCCGACTATGACGAGCCGACGGCGATGCGGGCCGGCCTGATGGCACGCGGCGTGCCGGCGGACGCGATCTACCGAGATTTTGCGGGCTTCCGCACCCTCGACTCGATCCTGCGGGCGGAGTCGGTGTTCGGCCAGACGCGCATGATCATCGTCTCCCAGCGCTTCCATCTCTCTCGCGCGATCTTCCTCGCCCGCGAGCAGGGCATCGAGGCCTGGGGCTTCGAAGCGCAGGACGTGAAGCGTGCCTACAGCCTGATGACCGAGCTGCGCCGCTACCCCTCGGCCCTGCGCGCCTATGTCGACGTCTGGTTCGACACGCCGCCCAAGTACACCGGCGCGCGCATCGTCATTGGAAAAGATCCGCCGAATTGATGTCTTACGACAGTGAAGCAACCATGCTTGACGTCCAAGAAATAACCTCACCCTGAGGAGCATCGCGCAGCGATGCGTCTCGAAGGGTGGGAACGCGCACCTTGCCTGTTGCCCATCCTTCGAGACGGCCCTTCGGGCCTCCTCAGGACCAGGGCGTAGGGCAACGGCACCGTCACCGAGAAGCGCTAACGAGGCTTCGGCGCGTCCTTCGAGTTGGCCCACTCTCGGAACTCGGGCACCGGGGAAACGACCGGCCGGCCGGCGAAATGATCGTCTAGGTTGCGGCAGACCAGCTCGGTCATGCGGCGCTGTGCGTGCTGCGTGCCGCCGCCGAAATGCGGCGTCATCACCAGTTTATCCAGTTCCAGAAGCTCGGTGCCGGTGTAGGGCTCCTCGTCGAACACGTCGAGCGCGGCGCCTTCGATGACGTCGTTGCGCAAAGCGTCGGCCAGGGCGGCCTCGTCGACCGCCCAGCCGCGCGAGATGTTCACCAAGTGGCCGCGTGGTCCCAGCGCCCTGAGAACGTCTGCGTTGATGATGTGCCGGTTGGAGGCGTCCGACCGCAGGCAGACGATCAGGTAGTCGCACCAGGTCGCGAGCGCCATCACGTCCGGGAAATACGCGAATTCGACGTCGCTTCGCCTGTTGCGGTTGCAGTAGCCAATCTCGACGTCGAAGCCCTTGAGCCGCCTTGCGACCTCCAGGCCGATGGCGCCGAGGCCCAGGATGCCGACCCTGCCGCCGGTCAGGCCGGCGATCGGGCCGAAGCGGTTGGGGATGCGCTGCTTCCACTCGCCGCGGCGGATCATCTTGTCGGCCCGCACCAGGCGCCGCGTCGACGCGAGGAGGATGCCGACCGCGAGCTCGGCGACGTCGGGCGCATTGGCGTCGGCGCCGTGCGTGACCATGATGCCGCGGCGCCGCGCCGCTTCGAGATCGACGCGCTCGTAGCCCGTGCCGTAGCAGCAGAACAGCGACAGCCTCGGCAGGGCCGCCATCATCGCGTCGGAGATACCGACGCTGCCGGTGCTGACGATCGCCTGCACCGTGGCGGCGGTGCCGGATGGGATGTCGGCCGCAGTGGGCGTTGGACTGTCCATGTGCCCGATGATCCGGCAGCGCTCGCTGAAGGAAGCGAGCGTCGCCTTTGTGAAATGGAACCCGGTCAGGATGTTCGGTTGGTCAGCCATGGTCGAGCCGTAGCATGGGACACGGGAACGGGTAAGCCAACGGCGTCCGCGCGGCGAAAAACCGGCTTGGCAAAGAACGGATCGCTGTGCAAGGTGCAGCGCACGAAGCGTCCCGCCGCGTTAAAACGGATCTGAAGCGCTCCATGAAAATCGCTATTGTCAAAGAACGCAGGCCCCACGAAACCCGTGTGGCCGCAACTCCCGAGACGATCAAGAAGCTGAAGGCGCTGGGCGCGGAGGTCACGATCGAGGCAGGCGCCGGAACGGCCGCAGCCTATACCGACGAGGCCTATGCCGAGGCCGGCGCGACGATCGTGCCCGATGCGGCCTCGGCCCTCGCCGCGGGCGACATCGTCTTCAAGATCCAGCGGCCGATGACGGCGGAAGAGGGGCTCGACGAACTCGCGCTGCTGCGCCAGGGCCAGACCCTGATGGCGCCGCTCGGGGCGCTGACCAACAAGGAGCTGGTGCAGGCGCTGGCGTCGCGCGGCGTCACCTCCTTCGCACTTGAGCTGATTCCGCGCATCACGCGCGCCCAGTCGATGGACATTTTGTCCTCGCAGGCCAACCTGGCCGGATACAAGGCGGTGCTTCTGGCCGCGAACAATTACGGCCGCATCTTCCCGCAGATGATGACGCCGGGCGGCACGCTGGCGCCGTCGCGCAGCTTCATCATGGGCGTGGGCGTCGCCGGCCTGCAGGCGATCGCCACGGCGCGGCGCCTCGGTTCGGTCGTCACTGCGACCGACGTGCGCCCGGCGACCAAGGAGCAGGTCCAGTCGCTCGGCGCCAAGTTCGTGGCGGTCGAGGACGAGGAGTTCAAGGCGGCCGAGACGGCGGGCGGCTACGCCAAGCAGATGAGCGCCGAGTACCAGGCCAAGCAGGCCGCCCTCGTCGCCGACCATATCAAGCTCCAGGACATCGTGATCACCACGGCGCTGATCCCCGGCCGCAAGGCGCCGGTGCTGGTGACCGAGGAGATGGTTAAGACGATGAAGCCCGGCTCGGTGATCGTCGACATGGCGGTCGAGCAGGGCGGCAACTGCCCGCTCTCCGAATACGGCCGGGTCGTCGAGAAGTACGGCGTGAAGATCGTGGGACCGGCCAACCTGCCGGGCGAGCTGGCGACCGATGCGTCGTCGCTGTTCTCGCGCAACCTGCTGAACTTCATCACGCCGATGGTCGACAAGGAGACCAAGGCGCTCACGATCAACCTCGAGGACGAGGTCGTGAAGGGCACGCTGGTGACCCGCGACGGTCAGATCGTGCATCCCTCGCTGACCCAGGCTTAGGAGCGGCTCCATGGACGACAAGATCGCAGGCGAGGCCTCCAAGCTCGCGACCCAGGCGCAGGATGTCGCCGCCCAGCTCAAGGCCCTGGCGCAGCAGATCACCGACGCGGCGGCGGCCAGCCCGGTCGCCGTCCCCGACGGCCACATGCCGTTCGTGGCGCTGCTCACCATCTTCGCGCTGTCCTGTTTCGTCGGCTACTACGTGGTCTGGCGCGTGACGCCGGCGCTGCATTCGCCGCTGATGGCCGTCACCAACGCGGTCTCGTCCGTGATCATCGTGGGCGCGCTGCTGGCGGCAGGCCTCAAGGGGATGGGCGCGGCGCAGCTCTTCGGTTTCATCGCCGTGGCGCTCGCCGCGGTGAACATCTTCGGCGGGTTCATCGTCACGCACCGCATGCTGTCGATGTTCAAGAAGAAGCCGGTCAAGAAGTAGCGGGCGGGAGCAGCAGGGAATGTTCACCCAGGAACTGGCCGCCTACGGCTATCTGATCGCCGCCATCTGTTTCATCATGGCGCTGCGCGGATTGTCCTCGCCGACGACCTCACGCGGCGGCAACCTCTACGGCATCGTCGGCATGGTGATCGCCATCGGCGTCACCGTGCTGTCCCCCGGCGTCCTCTCGCCCTGGCTGATCCTGGCCGGCCTGGTGATCGGCGGCGCTGTCGGCACCTTCGTAGCCCTCCGCATCCAGATGACGGCCCTGCCGCAGCTCGTGGCGGCCTTCCATTCGCTGGTCGGTCTCGCGGCGGTGTTCGTGGCCGCGGCGGCCTTCATCTCGCCCGAGGCCTTCGGGCTGGGCGTGCCCGGCAGGATCAAGGTGCAGAGCCTGATCGAGATGGGACTGGGCACCGCCATCGGCGCCATCACCTTCACCGGCTCGGTCGTGGCCTTCGCCAAGCTGCAGGGCCTGGTCTCGGGCTCGCCGCTGGTCTTCAA
>VFQN01004689.1_pt1 | contig 17748 bp, 32 predicted proteins | sample 3512371 | NCBI WGS metagenome assembly VFQN01 (sample SAMN10412370, study PRJNA504923) | tailings metagenome | isolation source: Replicate 2 from Balatoc abandoned mine | place: Philippines: Itogon, Benguet | collected 2017-08-28 | reverse complement strand
TCCGATAATCCCATACCCCTTCTCCTGAAAAAAAAAAAAAAAAAAAAAAAAAAAAAGGCAGGCCCGCTGGTGCCTGGAGTTGTACTGCATCCCTGCATGCACCTGCCGTGCGTGGCGTGCGTAGTGCCATGTACGTGCGTCGTGCACCTCGTGCACCAGCCAATTCAGCCAATTGCACTAGAGCTAATTTCGACGTCCTGGTGACCATTGGCCACCCACAGCTGGGGGTGGTCCAGGCTCCAGGGTGGTCTGATTTGACTCCCCTGCTCCCGCCCCCATCCATCCAGCCCCTGCGGAACACAACGGCTTGACCCGCCGCCTCCCATGCATACTGCTGCACTCCCATGCCACCGTACAGGAGAGGCCATTGCATGTGGCTAAGCGAGCCGATGCACGTTGTACGACACCCCCAGAGAAAGGCCCATTGAGTCCAGGGGATTGAGTCCACGGCAGGCGCCAAGGCACCTGGCTACTGCGGGTAGACGGTAGAGGCAAGCGAAAGAGAAGCATCTGGACAGTAATGGACTGCTTGCTGGCTAACAAACTCCAAATGGAGACGCACGGAGCGTTGCATGCAGCATTTGCAGCGCAGGGAAGTCATGCCGACCCCGGGTCGCTACCGGCAGCCGAAGCCTCCCAGATGTGAGCAGCTCTATTAGGCAAGAATTTGCACTTTGTCTGCTTGTTATGGCTGGACAAGATATGCCGTGTCGCCTTGCAACCAACTCATCACATGGTTAACCGTCCCTTTCCATCGCTCACATGCTAAGTTTGATTCACCTGTCGTGCCACCGATGCCTTAGTTGTAGCCAGTTCTGGAGTTTCCCCGAATAGCAGGAATTACTTTACACAGGGCGGCCAGCCGCTCCGGCTGTCTCCGCTTTATTAGCCACTATGGCCGAGCCCATATGTTACATTAACGGGAAGCGCTATGTGCTCCCTCAAGGCCGCGGAGAGACGACACTTCTCCAGTTCCTGCGCGGTGCGCTGGGACAGGGGCTCCCTGGCGAGGGACAGGGCGAGAGAGGCACCTTTACAACTTTATACCATTTGGCCAGAGCCCAATTATGCTTAAATGACATGGAGGTACATGCGGCCTAGTTCCTCGGGTCCGGGAGTATCGAGTCCAGAGAAGAGACGGATTTTCCGTCCGCGAGCACGTAGCCCACGTGCGATCATGCCGGCGCTATCTGCAACCTGCCGCCCGCAGAGAGTGGATTTACAGGCACCAAGCTGGGCTGTGGCGAGGGAGGATGCGGTGCTTGCACTGTCATGCTGTCGAATTGGGAGGAGGGCCGCGTCGTCCACCGGTCCGTCAACGCGTGCCTTTGCCCGCTGTACGCAATTGAAGGCATGCAGGTCGTCACAGTTGAAGGTATGCGCATTGTCGTGCTTGACGGTGCGTACGTGTCCTGACTGTCGTCCGACACAGCACTGCACGTTGTGCACGGCGTGGCTGGCGTGCCTATGCTAGCAACCCAGGATGCATTGCTACTCGCAAAACACATCGACTACACTTTTCATTATTGATAAAGTATTTTATTTGCCCCGCACGCGACGCTGTGGCGGCTACATGCATGTAGCCAGCTGCAGCGTGTCACCGCTAGCAACCCACTGCCCAGTGCACCTGTACACCGTCACCTGCCCTGCAACCTGTTCAGACTTTGTGGGTGCATACGGGGATTACTTACAATGATAATGTTGCCATACCTACAAGTGTGCTAGTCTGGTACTCTCCCTTGTAGTTGCACAAGGCACGAATCCTCATGTCCCTAATTGCCTGCCTGTTACGGTCCTACGCTTCCACCTTCACACCTCAGTGTCACATCACCCACATCGCTCACCTACCACTTTTAACACCTGCACAGCCACCGTACGACGCCGGCTGTCGTACCGTCCCCTTTTGCAGCGTCCTTCCACCTTCAGCGTTCCCCATGCCCACCGCGCACGCACGCATTGGCGAGGGCCCTGCATCCTCACCGGTCCGTCTTCGGAATCCTCTCACCAAGTCCTGGCCGCCGTGTGCTAACGTAAAGGCGCTCTTTCAGGAACTCTCCACCCCGCCCGGCACCCAATGCCCACAGCTCGTCAGTGCGCTTACCCACGAGCTCAGCATTCCCATGTCGCCCCGACCTCCACACTCCCACACCCCGCCCCGCCCCTCCCGTTCCCCACCCCGTTCGTACACTCACCGCACAGGCCTGGGCAGCGTGCGCGACGGGCTGCACCCCGTGCAGCAGCGCCTGGCGCACATGCACGGCAGCCAGTGCGGCTTCTGCACGCCGGGCTTCGTGATGAGCATGTACAGCCTGCTGCGGAGCAGTGAGGAGCCGCCCAGCGAGGAGGACATTGAGGACGCGCTGGGGGGCAACTTGTGGTGAGTGGCAAAGCGGAAGCATGAGGAGACATGAACAGTGTACCTGGTCGATTGGGGTTGCCTGTGTGGTGAAGGGCAGTTTGCGGGCGGGTGCAGGGCGCCTGGGTGGTGGCAAATGGGGGCAGGGGCTGGGCGCAGGGTGCACCGGTGGTTGCGGCTGTTTTACACCTTACTGCGAATCATACAGCGGATCATACTAGAGGGCAAGCAGTGTGCGCGTGTTCAGGTAGGGCCTTCGAATGCCCAGATATGGCTCCGGCACGTGTGTCGGGGCCACACAGCTGGCATGAGCGGGAGGGCAGGCGGCGCAGGGTGCGTACGGAAGGTGAGAACAGAACAGCGGAGGACCGGCGTGGCTGGGCTTTTCCGAGCCCCTGCGTGAGTGTGGGCACGGCGGCCAGCGGCACCGTGCATCTGCCAGGAGGACGGGTTCAGCCCGGAAGGCGCGGCTCAGGGACATGGTGGGCACATGGCGCGAGGCACGTGCAGCAGGCCGGCAGGGCGGCCTGATGGCCGGCACGTCGCTGCAACAAGCGCCGGCTCTGTCTAGAGCGAGGCTGGGCTGAGGCTGCTGGGCAGCGAACACGGGATGGGCTAGCACGTCCTGCAAGCCATGATCCAGTCGTATTGAGAGGAGCGTAAGCTGCCACTGCTTCAGCACTCTCAACGCACCGTCTGGCTACTATCCGTCCAGCTATGACGGCTACCGCCCCTGTGCCTCGTGCTGCCCCACGCCCACGTGCCCGCCAGCCGCTGCACGGGCTACCGACCCATCCTGGACGCCTTCAAGACCTTCGCCAAAACCGACCCTAAGGCCTACACCGAGGAGGCCATCGCCGCCAGCAAGGGCCTAACCGCCATAGACTCGACCGCCAACACCAGCGGCGGCGACGGCGCGTTGTGCCCCTCCACGGGCATGCCCTGCGACTGCGCCAAGGCGGCCACCAGCGGTAACGGCGCAACCGCTGCTAACGGTTCAGCCGCTGCCAACGGCTGCGGCGCGGAGAATTGTTGCAAGGTGACGGGCGGGGCGTGTGGCGGCGGCAAGGCGGCGGCGGCGGCGGCGGCGGCGGGGCTCAACGGCTCAACGGCCAAGCCCACGTGCGAGCCCATCTTCCCGCCCGAGCTCAAGAAGCGGGTGCCCGTGTCACTCAAGCTGGAGGGTGGGTGCAGGGATGCAGGCATCCCGCCGTCCCTAGCTGCAGTGCGGGTGCGTACACGGCCATTTTGCTCAGTACCCTTTTCCCTGCTCCAACTGCCATTCCTTATGCGCCTCATACCGATACTCACTCTGTCGCACAGCCTTGGAAACCGCACTGGCGTACGGTATACCGGCACGCTACGAGCTGGGCTCTGCTCGGAGGCCATGCGCGCTGTGCCAGCCACCGCCGATGTTTGCAGCTGCATATTGGATGTACAAAGCGAGCAGCTTGTCCTCCATCCCCATGTTGATTGCGCCATGCACTGTGCCGAATCGTGTGTTCCGACCAGGCCCCAAGCTAACGTGGCACCGGCCCACCAGCCTGGACGAGCTGCTGGAGCTCAAGGCGGCGCATCCCGCCGCCAAGCTGGTGGTGGGCAACACGGAGGTGGGGCGGGCTACCACTACTGGAAGAGTGAACTGCAATGGGAGTGTTGATTGGTACTTTGCCTAGGAGGAGCAGCACATGAAACAGCCAAGCTGGTGGTGGGCAAACCCGAGGAACACTACGGTAAGTGGAGTAGTAGTAAACGGCATTGGCGTACCGTTACTGTATATAGCAGAAAGCCTCGCGCAATGCGCGGCTTGTGCAGGTGGGCATCGAGATGAAGTTCAAGAATGCGCAGTACCCTGTGGTCATCGCGCCCACGCACGTCAAGGAGATGAACGAGGTGGGAGGGGAGCTGACGCACTCGGCGTGGGTGTGTCCCTTGGGCCAACACTCTCATGTCGAGCAGGGCCAATGCTGAACAGGTATCGGTACTGCAACCTCTGCGCCTGTCGCCATGTGTATGACATGCCCCCAGGTGGGTAGCGGATGCCGTGCGGGATGCAGCAATTTGAGCCTGAGACAGTTACAGGCAAACAGGACGGATTAGGATACAGGGTATGCAAGTAGGTGGCAGGTTGGTGGCTGTGATCGCTGCGCCCTTGCGGGTGTGCCGATGTGCGTACATGCAGATCAAGGTGACGGATTCGGGCGTGGAGGTGGGCGCGGCCGTGACGCTGAGCCGCATGATGAGGGCGTTCAGGGAGCTCATGGCCAGCCGCCCGCGCCACCAGACGTCCACCCTGGAGGCGGTGGTCAACCAGCTCAGGTGGGTGCTGAGCGCGTGCCGCCCGTGTATCAGCACCATTGCTCGGTGTTGGCTCTGTCTGTGCACATGTCAATGCGACCTCCGACCCTCCACCCTGGAGGCGGCGCTCAACCGGTCCAGGCACGCGCCGCGTCGTGCACTATCGGTACTGATGGCCTGGCATGTATGCATTCAGCGATATGTGCTTCGTTAGGAGGATCCAGGCTGCACCTCGCGCCGGCTAGCCCAGGCTCTCCACTTTCTGTCTCAGCCCCCCAAAGCAATCCTAACATTCATGCCCCGGCCAGCGGCCCCACGCAGCGCACCGACGTGGCGTCCTCGCCCACATCCCCGCACCCAGCCTAACGCGGTTTCCTCACGTTCCTCACGGCCACACGTTTACCCTGCCCCCTCTTCACAGGTGGTTTGCGGGCAACCAGATCCGCAACGTGTCTGCGGTGGGCGGCAACATCGTGACCGGCAGCCCCATCTCGGACCTCAACCCACTGTGGATGGCCAGCGGCACCTCCTTCGTGGCGTTGGGCAAGGGCACGGGGGAGCGCACCGTGCCCGCCTCGCAGTTCTTCGTGGGATACAGGTGCGCGCGCGTAGCCTAGGTGTTGCGCGGGTACACACGTGTGTAAGGGCGTGCGTGGCCTTTGCTGTAACTGTTAGTAGCGGGCTTACCTGCGGGCACAGCAGGCAGGCTCGCTTGGGTGTGCTTACTGGTGTGACAGAGCATATCCTCTTAACCCACACCCTGAACCTACAGGCAGGTGGACCTGCAGCCCCACGAGGTGCTGCTCAAGCTGGTGGTGCCCTTCACGCGCCCCAACGAGTACGTCAAGGAGTTTAAGCAGGTGCGTGCATGCTGGCATCTTTGCCTGTGTAGCAAACGTGGCAGGTCACACGACGTACCCAACGAGGGTTGGCCGAGTCAATACTATCCCAGGAGGAGCCCCGACCTGCTTGCCCCCACCTCCTCCTCGGACGCCAGCTTTCCATCGCATCTGCCCAGCCCTCGTGTAGTATGCAAGCACGAACACGATTCGCGCGCTCTCCTGGTACCGGGCCTCCACCTTGTTAAAACAAAATCTGGTGTAACATACATGTGGCCATGCTGCTGCCCCATGCAGTCCCCCCGGCGCGAGGACGACATCGCCATTGTCAACGCCGGCATGCGCGTGCGGCTGGAGCCGGCGCCCGACGCGCCCGGCACGTGGCACGTGGCAGAGGCGGCCGTGGCGTACGGCGGCGTGGCGGCGCGCGCCGTCATGGCGCCCGCCGTGGCGGCGGCCATGGTGGGCAAGGCCTGGGGCCAGGACGCATTGCAGGTGGGTGGCGGGGCGCGTGTGGGCATAGGGCGCCATGGTTTGCACTCTGGTGGGCATGTGGATGGGTGGGGCCATGGAAGTGAGTAAGGCTTGGGGCCCGGACACGCTGCAAGCGAGCGGCTGCTGTCCGGAAGGGACGTGCAGGCGCGTGGGCAAGCTCTGTGGCCCCACGGCATGGAAAAGCGCTGCAGGTGGGCACTGCAGCCGGGGCACTGCAGGCGATCGGGCATGTGTGGTTGATGGGGTGCGCAAGGCCTGGAGCCAGGACACGCGGCAGGTGGACGAGCACCAGCACCAAGGGCAAGGTGCAGGGATGTTTCAGCGATGCCTGTGCCCGTTGCAGGACTACGAAGGACTGCACGATCGTTGCACGGCCAAAGCCTTGCTTCGTGTCAGCCTGCGCCAGAGCTTGTGCGCCAGGACACCATGGCCCGTATGACGGCCCCGGCTGCGTGTATCCAGAGTATGCGGGACTTGAATAAAACTCTTCATCCACATTGCGTGCTGCGTGACGCCTTTGTGATCCAGGCTGCGCTGGAGGCTGTGCGGCAGGACATCGCGATGGCCGACAACGCGCCCGGCGGCAAGGTGGAGTTCCGGCGCTCGCTGGCCGCCTCCTTCCTGTTCAAGTTCTTCGTGCACACGTCGCTCAAGCTGGAGGTGGGCCCGCTGCTGACGTGACACACGCGTGTAGCTGCCTTCCAAGGCGCGGGAAAGCAGGTGTCCAGACTACGATCAGCCGACAGGGCATGGGCGGGAGGTCGACGCGTGTTGGGCACGTGCGGCTACATTTTACACCAGACAAAAAACACAAGCCGAGGCGCCTTGAACGGAACTCGGTCTTGCCGGCGTTCTTGACATGTCCGTCTACATGTCGCAGTGCAGGTACTGGTATAAACTTGCGCCATGGTTCCTGTTGTGTGACCTCGCATGGTTTCGCCCCCTGCTGCTTTTAACACCTGTAGGCGGACACGGCAGAGGCGTACAAGGCCAACTTGCCTGCGGGTGAGGGCTGTGACCCACGGGTCGGTGGCTTGGCGGGAGCACAGAGTGAAGCCATGTGTGCACTGTAGGGTCAGGCAGTGTGGGACTAAGCCGGTTTGCATAAAGTGACACATGCACGATATGCATCCTCTTTCAATTGCTGACCAATCCCTGCCTGCGGGTAAACGGCAAATTGCACGGCGCGCTAGCTTATGGAACCGTAACACCAGTGTGGCCTTCAGAACCCGCTTTTTACGACAGTATCTTTAGACTACTTGCACACCAATGCTCGTGGTGTTGATCAGTCCGCCGCCTTGCCTGGCTCCTGCCCACTTCGTCTGTCCCCATGCTCCCTGCAGACTACCGCTCCGCCGCCAAGCCGTACGACAGGCCCCCCGCGCACGGCGTGCAGTTCTTCCCGCAGGCGGAGGTGCGTGCAGCTGGCACAAGTAGGGTGCCTACTTGGCAACTAGCTGACAAACGGAGGCACGGTGCTACCTATCTTGGGGTGGGGAAGGATAGGTCTCGGTCGGCTACGCACATGGGACTGGCAAGCATGGGCGTTACACTGACCATACGGCATGCCAACGAACGGGAAAGAGGTGGCATCAAGTTCCCCGGCCCTCTGTGACTGTTTGTCAGTTGCACAGCCCGCAGCCGCTGTCACTCCGTGGGCCCTAAGCTGGCCGGAGCTCCTCGCCTCTGCCGTCCCACCTGCCGGTGCCTGCCCCGCTTCACGACGCACCCCCAGGCGCCCGCTACCCCCGACACGGTGTCGGTGGTGGGCCAGTCGCACCACCACATGGCGGCGGAGCTGCAGGTGGGTGCCGAGGATGTGCGCGCGTCCTTTTAGTTGTGTGTCCGTTACCGCACGGCCGGGAAGCTGCATGCGCGTTGGGGCATGCAGGCGCACATCGACCCTGCTGACTGCGCTGTAGGCTGCGCACAACAGGTGCCCACGTCTCCTGCTGTGACCGGTAACTCGCCACATCCGCCTTGCTCGCACACCGTACAGGTACCCCCTAAGCCCCTCCTGCCCCGCCCACTCATGCCGGAGTCCTAACCTATCTTCCCTGCCTCCACGCACCCCACCTCCACGCACCCCTATATGCCACCCCTCCAGGTCACCGGCGAGGCTGTGTACACTGACGACATGAAGCTCAGCGGTGACCAGCTGGTGGGCGCCCTGGTCACCAGCGCCCGGCCGCACGCCAGGATCACCAGGCTGGACGCCAGCGCAGCGCTGCAGGTGCTGGTGGGGCTCGTGCTGTGTGCTGCGCACCCTGGCGTTATGGGCATTTGCACTCAACTCCACTGATCACTGGTGCTTCCTGCGGGCATCACCTACAAGACCTGTTTCTCGCGCCTCGGCCCGATGGTGTTGCTCCTGCTCCTGCGCCTCCAGGTGCCCGGCGTGGTGGGCTTCTACAGCGCCAAGGACGTGCCCGGCAGCAACATGATCGGGCCGGTGTGGACGGACGAGGAGGTGTTCGCCGTGGAGGAGGTCACGGCCGTGGGACAGGTGCGTGGGCTGGTTGATTAATACACCAGGACCACACGCGTGCGGTGGGTGAGGCTTGAGGTTGATGGGCGAGGTGGTGTTCGCGCTGGGGAGGTCAGGGCCATGGCCCAGACGGAGCTCGGTGTCTTGAGCTGCCCCGCCCCGCGTTGCCGTTCGGGTACTTACTAGTAGCTTGGTTGCCCCATCCCAGCCGCGCTTGTGGTCACTGTGCAACCTTGACCTGAGATTAGTGCCCTCAAGTGCCCAACCTGGGCGCCGTGGCTGCACAAGGGCCTTTGCACCTGGCAGGAGTACCTTTCGTAACCCAACTGGCACACAGCGCCTATACCCATACCTCACACATGCAGGTGATCGGCGTCGTGGTGGCCACCAGTGAGGCCGCCGCCCGCGCCGGTGCTCGCGCCGTTGAGGTGGGCTACGAGGACCTCCCCGCCGTCATGAGCATCGAGGAGGCCATCGAGGCGGGCGCCTTCTACGAGGACTACAAGGGCAAGGTGGGGGACCGGGGGAGCGGGAGGCAACGGTACAACAGACGTTTTGCGAACATTAGGGACCGCCAGCTTGGTCTCGAGGGCGCTCCCGCCGCAAAGCCAATGGGGAAAGGGCCTTGAGGGCGGGGCGCTTTGCGTTGGGCGGCTGCTTTGCGGGGGCCGGTAGCGCTCGTGGGTACGCGGGATGGAGTCTCATTTGGCACTGAGTGAACCCTGCTGCCCCTCATACCGTCGCCCGGCATCGCACTTCATCCCTCTCCAAGCTGCCATTCACATGCTACATAGGATACCAGCCTCCGTTGCGTTGCCGTTGCCTTCCTGCTCCTCCCGCAGCTGGAGTGCGGCGACGTGGACGCCGCCTGGGCACAGTGCGACCACGTGATCAGCGGTACATACAAGGTGCGACGAGGAGGCCTGCCCTGGGTTCGAATGTTCGAATGTATTGCGCTCTTCAGCCCTAGTCGCCAACGCTCAGTTGGAAGCCGACCATGCGCAATCCACGACAGCCGGCATTGCGGGACACTCGGTGCCGCACAGCCGCATCTCCCGTGGCGCGTGCATCTGGGGGGGGCTGACGACGACCGCAATCGAGATGGTGCTCCGCCCGCTGGCATGCATCAACCCTTGCGTCCCCCTCCCCCACCCCCCCCCAGGTCGGCGGCCAGGAGCACTTCTACCTGGAGCCCGGCACCTGCGTGGTCATACCGCACGAGAACGACGAGTTCACGCTGTACAGCAGCACGCAGGTGCGCGTGGGCTGCTGTGTGGTAGGATGCAAGCAGGCTGCGGTGCGGTAACCCAGGCATCAGTTTGACGAGCCCCATTTGCCACCTCCGCGAATTTGACAAGGCCATCGCGCGTCAACCAAGCCTCCCTTTCGCATGCCGGTGCTCAGGGTAGCTGTGACCGTACCAACGCAGGCACGAGTCCGCGTACCCCACTCGAGTCCCGTGCCACGTCTCGACCCCCGTTGCTTCCTCCCTCTGACCCTTCCCCCTAGGCCCCCGCCAAGCATCAGAAGTACGTGGCTAGCGTGCTGGACGTGCCCGCACACAAGATCGTGTCCAAGGTGAGCGGGAACACTTCGTCAACGCATCATATGCATGCACTGCGCTCAGTCTTCCGCTGCAAACGTGATATTTACAGCTGCCCCGTTCACCCCAGGCCACCCTATGCCCTCCCAACCCCTACAACCCACACCCGCCAGACCAAGCGCCTGGGCGGCGGCTTCGGCGGCAAGGAGACGCGCGGCATCTTCATCCACTGCGCCGCCGCCGTGCCCGCCTACCACCTGCGGAGGCCCGTGCGGCTGACCCTGGACCGCGACGAGGACATGCAGATGACGGGTGGGTGGCGAAGGTGTGTGTTAGGGGCGTGTGATAGCTAATACACATTGCGCACACCTGCTGGTGTGCGTGCTTTGGTGTGGCTGACCCTGAGCCGCGATGAAGACATGCAGATGACGGGTGGGTGGCCAGGATGTGTGGGTGGGCAGGTTCGTGTGTGCCGTAATTGCATATCCACGGTACACACCTCCTGCTTCTGTTATTCCGGTGCCAGGCGCTGGCCGTGCAGCCACGACGCGCGAATTCGGTTGTGCGGCCACTGAGTAACGCTCAATGCACGCAAAGCTCATGCCTCATGCTTGGTAAATGCCTTGGTAAATGCCTTGGTAAATGCCTCGTAACCTGGTACGGTGTGTCGAGCCAACGCCATCGCACGCTTCCGTACCAGCACCATGGCCACCATGGCACACACGGGGCCTGCCCCTTGACCCACGCAGGCCAGCGGCACGCGTTCCTGTCGCCAACACCATCACGCACTCTTACTCCGGCACCACTACCCCTTAATACACACGGCCCCCTTAACCCCCACCGCCCCCAGGCCAGCGGCACGCGTTCCTGGCCACCTACAAGGTTGGCTTCACCCGCGAGGGGCGGGTGCTGGCCGCCGAGCTGGACCTGTACAACAACGCCGGCAACAGCCACGACCTGTCGCACTCCATCATGGACCGCGCACTGCTGCACTCGGACTGCGCGTACAAGGTGGGGCGCTGTGGTGTATGGTAGAATGGTACCAAAGTGGAGATACACACGCTGAGCGAAGCCCCTGCTTTCTTCCCTTGCTCCCTCATTGTCCCCCAAGTTGTGCCCACCTTCCCCTCCCCGTCCCGCCCTGTCCCTCCCCAAGGTGCCCAACATGCGCGTGCGTGGCCACCTGTGCCGCACGCACCAGGCCTCCAACACCGCCTTCCGCGGCTTCGGGGGGCCACAGGGCCTCATGTTCTGCGAGATGTGGATCGAGCAGGTGCGGCAGGGGACACTGTAGAAGCCACACCCACAGGGTCTAAGCGTAAGCCATATTGCCACTTTGCATCAGTATGGTAGCACTAGACGATTGAGGAGGACAGTCGCTACCTTGCGCCCGTTGCTCGACGTGCCCGGTGCTCACCTGCCCTTGTGGTCAACGCCGTGACGGCACGTGCTCGTCTGTCGTGCCCTCGCGGCCCTGCCCATGCCCAGATCGCCAAGACGGTGGGGCTGCCGGACGCCCACGTGCGCTCCCTCAACATGTACAACGAGGGAGACACCACACACTTTGGGCAGGTGCGTGGGGCCACAGGCACGCGGCGCCGCAAGGGGTGCAACTGCATGCATGATGTATCGATACATCATGCCTGCACTGATTCAGTCAATGGTTATGCTCTTTGCACATATGAGCGCAGGCTGCGGGGATAAAACTGAACCCCGTCGCGCCCATGCCATGCAAGGCACGCATGCTAACCCACATCCATGCAGCACTCGAAAGAGCTGTGCATGTGGCCGCAGGTGATGGAGCACTGCCGCGCGCGTGCGTGCTGGGACACGGTCATGTCCAACAGCGAGTACGACAGGCGGCGGGAGGCGGTTGAGGCGTTCAACATGGACAACAGGTGCGGGATCGGAGGGGATGCGAGGGTGGCCTGGTGTAGGTGAGGGCCGGTGCCGGTATGGAGTTGGTGGAGTGCACGGCGGGAAGAGACCAGGTGCGGTCGAGGTCAGAGGCATCGAGCGTTTGCCATCGACCATGGGACATGCGCTCAGTGCAGTCAACTCTAGCCCACGGCCGCGCGCAAGCAACGGAACTTGATTCCATGCGCAAAGGTTTCGGTGTGAGGGCTCTCCCTAGCCGCCACGGTCACCTGTGTGCACCTTGTCAGTCAGTACGTCTCCGCACCTCCCATCCGCACCACCCCACCTCCCCATCCGCACATCACCTTGCACCCAATTTTCATAGTTGAGCGCGTTCCGTTGCTCTGCCACCGCTGCAGGTGGCGCAAGCGCGGTCTGGCCGCCACGCCCACCAAGTTCGGCATCTCCTTCACCACCAAGTTCCTCAACCAGGCGGGCGCGCTGGTGCACGTGTACCTGGACGGCACGGTGCTGGTCACGCATGGGGGCGTGGAGATGGGCCAGGGGCTGCACACCAAGGTCGCGCAGGTGGGCACCTGGGTAAACACGCCCGTGCGGTGGGTCCCGCTTGGTGGTAGCTGTGAAACGGGGACCACTGGTTGGAACGGTGGGGAGGGCGGGGCATTGCCCGAGGCGTGGTAAGGGGGCCTGCTCGCTGTCTATTGGTGAGGCGAAGAGCCCCATATTGTTGCCGTTCTCCTCGCTGGGTTGCTGTCGCTCTCCCTCGCGTCGGCCCCCCTACCCCCACCGCGCCGCCTTAGTAACTTCTTTCCTCCGCTCAGGTTGCTACCCAGGCGCTCAACTCGCGAGTTGTTGACCCCACACCGTATTTTACAAATCGTTATTCATCACCTCCCGCAACGCTGGCTATTGCCTCTGCCCTGCCTGCAGGTTGCTGCCCAGGCGCTCAACGTGCCGCTGTCCAAGGTGTTCATCTCCGAGACCTCCACAGACAAGGTGCCCAACGCCTCGCCCACCGCCGCCTCCGCCTCCTCGGATATGTACGGTGCCGCCGCCCTGGACGCGTGCAAGCAGATCGCGGACAGGCTGGCGCCGTACAGGTACGGTACGTTGGGCGCGTGGGCGGGCGCGTACGCGAGTAAGGCTGCGGGCGCGTGCGTCGTCAGCGGCGCGCACAAGAACAAGACCCTGAGCCACTCCCCGCTTTCGCCTGCCATCCAGGCCGACGTCTGGACAGGATTTAGTTGGCACACTTGTCTCAACCCATCGCAACTCCCACCAGGTTAAAGGCCAAGTTGGGCCCTGCTGCCGCAGGCAGACAACGATGGCCGTCCACGCCGCCGACCACCGTGTTAGGTTGGACCCGATGACCAAGAGTACGGACAGATTAGATTCGTGCGCGTCCTTCCTGTGCTGTGCAGGGCCAAGCTGGGCGCTGGCGCCACGTGGAAGGAGGTGGTCAACGCCGCCTACCTGGACCGCGTTGACCTGTCGGCGCACGGCTTCTACGCCACGCCCGACGTGACGGGCTTCGGAGGCAACAGGCCCTTCAACTATTTCTGCTTCGGGGCGTCCGTCAGCGAGGTGGGCAAGCGGCAGGGGTTGTGTGCGTGGTATGGGTGGCAGGGTGGTTATGCAGCGGGAGGAGCAGGGGTGCGGGCCGGAGGGCGGTGTTTCTGAGTACCGGTAGCAGCAGGAGGAGGAGTGTGTCGCCCCTACAACGTGTTGCTGCGTCAGGTTTTCCGCGAGCTGGTGCGGGGTGCAATGCATAACCGTGGTGGGAGGGACAGGTGGCGGAGCGCATATACAGCCGCAGTGCTGCATGGGAAGCCTCAAAAGGAGCCGCACAGGCTGACGGGCAACACGCATACCTCGCCGCGCTCCTGGTGCTCGCCTCGTTCCCCCTCCTCCGCCCTCCCTCTTCCCCCAGCTTGAGCTAGAGTTGCTAGCGGGAGTCACAGGGCAACCCCCAGACCTCGTGCATTTCTGTGCATAACATGAAGAAGGTACTGTAGTAATGGACGCTGCATCTCCCCAGGTTGAGCTGGACGTGCTGACGGGCGACATGCACGTGCTGCGCTCCGACCTGGTCATGGACGTGGGCAACCCACTCAACCCCGCCATAGACATCGGGCAGGTGGGCGGCGTGCACGTGGATGTGCTGGTAAACGTTAATCGTTGGGCGCAAAACGATGTGGAGGAGTGGAGGTGAGGGGCCATGTTGGTGGACGTGGTCAACCCGAAGCAACCCCAGCCCATGTCACCGACCAGGGCATCAGGGCACTGGTCCGACCTGGGGCGACCTGCTACCCCCAATGGCCAAAAAGCTAAAACACGTGTCATTTGGCCACCGTACACCTGGATCCCCCTCAGTTGTAGATCTGACAAGGCCTGCACCCCTTTACCCACACCACCTGCTCACCACCCGCAGGTGGAGGGCGGCTTCGTGCAGGGCATGGGCTGGCTGGTGCTGGAGGAGCTCATGTGGGGGGACAAGTGAGTGGCGACACGTGCCGCGTGATGCCGTGTGCCGTCGTCCAGTGCTACCCTTTGGGCGCGTGATTTGCCCTTCTCCACGCCATAACTCGCATGCTTTAATGTCTAGGTAATGGCCCGGGATGTCCCACATCGAACTTCAAGCCTGCGGCCGCCGCCCCGCCGCTTGCCCCTTGTGCACCGCGACAGGCAGCACCCGTGGGTGCGGCCCGGCCACCTGTTCACCAAGGGCCCGGGTACCTACAAGATCCCATCCGCCAACGACATCCCCATCGACTTCCGCGTCACGCTGCTGCACAACGCGCCCAACGTGCGGGCCATACACTCGTCTAAGGTGGGGAGCTGGGGGCGTGCCCGGGATCTCTTCTGTGACCATTGGGCCATGTGGGTTGCGGGTACACAGCAACTCAGGGAAGATGAATGGCGCTAGGCGCATGTGTTGAAGCGGACGTGTCTCCCCGCCACCCAACGTCAACGTGGGCGCTTTCCCGCGCGCGTTCTCTATCTGAGGCTTACTTCAACAGGTGGCGGTCGCTGACCCGTGCCCGCCTCCTGCCACCCTCCCTCTGTGGCCTAACCTCCTACCTCCACAGGCGGTGGGCGAGCCGCCGTTCCACCTGGGCGCATCCGTCTTCTTCGCGCTCAAGGTGCGTGGGAGGGAGGGGTGTTGGGGATGGAGGGGAACAAGGGATGCACCGTGCCGCGGTGGAGTGTCAGCTGCGTGGACGGGACGCACTGCAGGCAACAGTGCTCCAGCATGCAGACGTACCGTACTGCTTGTTCGGTGCGCCATACCTGAAGCGCAGCCGCCCGTGCCTTCCTCCTTACCAATGCCGGTTACCCTACCCCGCCCCGCTTGTCCCTGTTTCCCCACCTTCCCGCCCACCCGCAGGACGCTGTGTACGCCGCCCGCGCCGCCGCCGGCCACCCCGGCTACTTCGTGCTGGACGCGCCCGCCACCCCAGAGCGCCTGCGACTGCTGTGCGCGGACGAGCTGGTTGCGCCCTACGCAGCGCCGGACATCAGGTGGGGAGGATAGTGTAGAGTTGACTGGGAGTACATAGGACCGGTCGGGGGGACATGTCCACATGTGGTTTGTGTATTGTCTTGCTGTGCGCTGAAAAGTTGGTCGCGCCGTACGCCGCGCCGACATCGGGTGGGGAGATGGGCGGGAGCGGAAGAGTCATTGGGCTAGTGGGGCCTGGCATGCACACCGTGCTGCTATGCACGGACATGCACGGTCTGGCTGCACGTCGCACTGGACACCAGACGGGATGGAAGCTACTGTCATAGGCGTTTGGCTCTGGGCGGTGAAGGCCATGGCATGGGCCGGGTGCAACGACAGCCTTGAGGAAGGGACGGACGGATGGGGCACGGGGAGGCGACAAGCGGCAGGGAGGATGGAAGCACCACTGACGGCCTGCCTCTTGCACTGCGTCCTTGCACTACTGTCTGTGTTGCAGGCCCAAGATCAGCTGCTGATGGAGCGAAGAGGCCGGTGGTCGGGGAGCTGCCTCGTTGTGTGCACACATGTGTGGAAGGAGTGCGCTGCCGGCTGTTGTGACGCTGAGAGCGCGTGCGCGTTCGCGTGTGTGCATGAAACGCGCATGAAGGTTATACACTGCGCATCGAACGTTCGCGATGCACCATGCCACTTTTACCATGCACCATGCATCGAAGGAGACCCTAAGCTCAGCACGCACGTGGTCGCGTCGAACGAGCCTGTGCTCCTGCTTTGGGACGTGCTGCGGCACCTTAGCATTGTGTTGATGGCTTGGAAGGTTTTTGGCTGCCGTACGCTAGGCATAACGCAAGGCGGTGTGTGTCCATTGCAAAAACCACATGTATGCCAGCCCCACCACTTTGGGTGGGGCCTGGGGGGGATAGGTTCGTTGACTTCAGCACGTGCATAAAAGAGGCTGCATCACCTGTTGGGCGATTTTGTTTGAGAATCAAGCGAGCTTTGTTGCCGCCTTCTGCTACATGTGCTTGTGTTTCACTGTCTGTGCTGGCTGGTAAGTCGCTGTGGCAGGACTCAACTGCAAGGTGTGCAGGGTGCGGCTTGGCCCGCAGCAGCATGGAGTACCGCGCAGAGAGGGGCAGTCTTTGTGATCGGGGCGCTCTTCGTGACACGTGCCATGTACACTGCCATGTGCACACAGTGTTCGTGACCGCACACGCCCTTGCCGGTCTACGTACCGGTGTGTGGCCCCTACCTGGCAGATGTGGCAAACTGTGAGCACGGCGCCGCCTCAGGTAGCCGCTCTTGTGCCCGTGCGTGCCTCCCCGTCGCCCCGAGTACCGGTGAGCTACCGGTAGCTGTGTGGCATGCGGTGAGGGATGCGGCCACGCGCCCACGCCTGGTTCGTGCGGCAGTGCAAGGCAGCCGTGAGCTCTCGCTCGGTGCCTGTATCGCTTTATGTTGGCGGCGCTGACCCGACTGCCGTACTGCCGAGCTGGTTTTTGCCGTGCGTTTCTTTTATGGTGTACAAGCAGGCATGTGCAATGTGGCTGTGCACCTCGGGTCGGCCGTGTGTGCATCCTCCGTACCGCATAACGGTACGAACCAAGCTACTGGTACTGTTGAGTCCGGCCTTCTGTTGCCGGTGGGATATAGAGCATGCCGTGGCACGATGTCTTATGCATCACAATGTTTGCCAGTGCATGCTTGCTCATATGCTGTTCCTCGGTTGGGACGGGGCTGGCCTCTGGAAGCCAGTGTCCCGGTCTTCAGGATTATCATAATTTCGGCGGCCATTTTGGCTGCCTGTCAGGATTTTTTTGGGCAGAATCCTGACCGAATCAGGATTTTTAAGAGGGTTTTCGCCCAGGATTTGGCCAGAAATCCTGAAAATGTACGATTGTCAGAATCTCCAGACCCGAAGGCGCCGAAATTATGAGCCTTCCAGTGGAAGGTCGCCAACCAGTCAGTCAGTCAGTGTTACACGGCGAGGGTTCTCCCCTCCGCAAGTGCAACGACCCATGTACGAGCCGGAGGCTCAAGGGCCGACAAACTCGATACCAAGAATTTGACTTCGTCTCAACCAAACCTTCGACAGTAACTCTGCTAGCTTTGCCTGATTACCTTCCATCATAATATCACGCATTGTGGCACCTTCACCAAACTCTGCAGCAACCCGCAAGTCAGCATAAGCAGGGCACTCGAGCAAGGCATGGTATTCGTCCTCGACCACCGCCGTCCCACACACTTTGCAGACTCGTTGTTCCCTGGGTACCGACGCACACAACCGGTTGGCTGCCAGAGGCCAACAGCAGAGCCTGAAACGCATCAATTGCTTGTGTTGCGCGGTGGGGATGCCAGCCTTAACATGCGGTAGCCAGGACGCAGCCGCCG
>VFQN01004688.1_pt1 | contig 17749 bp, 16 predicted proteins | sample 3512371 | NCBI WGS metagenome assembly VFQN01 (sample SAMN10412370, study PRJNA504923) | tailings metagenome | isolation source: Replicate 2 from Balatoc abandoned mine | place: Philippines: Itogon, Benguet | collected 2017-08-28 | reverse complement strand
TACAGCGCCTTCTTGACGGTCTCGCCATTCGGCATCGGCAGCACATAGGTGCCGATATGGTGCACTTTCTTCACGGCGAAATCGCCGTTCTCGTTCTTCAGAAAGCGAATGCCGTAACTGTCCAGTTCCTCGATGATGCTGTAGCAGCGCTGCGCGTATTTATAGACCGCGGCCTGATCAACGATTCCGTCGTTCGCGATGGTGATTTCCTTGGTATATTGCTCGGGCGTCGCGTAGCCGGGGATCACTGCGTTGTTGAGACCGTCCATCCCCATGCTGATCGCGCCGGAGCGTTTGACGTTCGCCTTCTCCAGCAGCACCACATTCGCTTTTGGGTTCCTGGCCTTCGCCTTCAATGCGGCCATCGGTCCGGCGGTGCCGCCACCGATGACAAGAACGTCGCAGGAAATCTCGGAAAGGCTCTCGACGATATCGTCCATTGGAAAGTCGCTCCACGCTGCAGCGTTCTGTGTTGTCGAGAATTCCTCAAAGCCGGCCGCAATCCGAGCAATTAGTTGTCAGGTTATGCCGAAGGGCCTGCCTCAAAAGCGGACGCCGCCTGATTAATCAGGCGGCGTTTCACATGCGACCGGAGTGAACGCGCTGTCAGCGTTCCACGAAAGCCTTCTCGATCACGAAATGGCCGGGCTCGCTGTGATTACCTTCGGTGAACCCGCGCACCTCGAAAATCAGGCGCAGATCTTCCAGCATTGCGGGGCTCCCGCACAACATGATGCGGTCGGTTTCGAGCGACAATGGCGGCATGCCGAGATCGTCGAACAGCTTGCGGCTGGTGATGAGGTCGGTGATCCGGCCGCGATTGCGGAACGGCTCACGCGTCACCGTCGGGTAATAATGCAGCTTGCCGGCGAGCATTTCGCCGAACATCTCGTCCTGCCGCAGCCGCTCGACCACGGTCTCGCCATACGCGAGTTCCGACACCTGCCGGCAGCCATGGACCAGCACGATCGACTCGTACCTTTCGTACACGTCCGGATCCTTGATCAGGCTCGCGAACGGCGCGAGGCCGGTACCGGTGGACAGCAGCAGCAGGCGCGATCCGGGAATCAGGTTATCGGCGATCAGCGTTCCGGTCGCCTTGCGTCCGACCAGCACGGTGTCGCCTTCCTTGATTCGCTGCAGGCGCGATGTCAGTGGCCCGTCGGGCACCTTGATGCTGAAGAACTCCAGATTGTCCTCGTGGTTGGCACTTGCCATGCTGTAGGCACGCAGCAACGGGCGGCCATCGACCTCCAGACCCATCATGGCGAATTGTCCGTTCAGAAAACGGAAGCCAGGCGTGCGTGTCGTGGTGAAGCTGAACAGGGAGTCCGTCCAATGCCGCACGGACGTTACCTGCTCCTGATTGAATGCGCTCATGGTCATCCTCACGTTCGATGACCCGACCTAGCATTCTAGGCGCTGGACTAAAGGTCGTAGCGCAAATCGCTGTCGATTAGTTTCAAAAATGCCGAGAGCTCACGCGAACAACAGCGCCGCCACGATGATCACGGCGGTCAATAACCCGAACGACAGGATTGCGACCAAGACCACCGGACGCCATCCGAACGCCAGCAGCGTTCGCCACGGCAACATCAAGCCGATCGCGGCCATCGCCATTAATATGCAGAAGCGCGATAGCGGCAGCGTAACGGCCGTGAGTGACGTGGGTACGAGGCCGAACGTGCTGGCCAACGCGAACACCACGAAGAACACCAGGAATAGCGGCGGTTTTGGCACGAAGGAGCGATCTTGCCCGCCCCGAAAGAGCATCTCGACAAGCATCAGTGCCGGCGCCAACAGGGCAACCCGCAACATCTTGGTTACGGTCGCGGCGACGCCGGCAGCATCAGACATTCCGTAACCGGCGCCCACGGCATGCGCGACCTCCTGTATCGATCCACCGAGCACGAAACCCGCCGCCGCCGCATTGAAACCGACCAACTGCATCACAGGCGGATAGACCGCCATCGCGGCGGTCGAGAACAGGCTGATGACCCCGATCGCGCAGGCAAGATCGCGCTTGCGCTCCTCGAGCGAGGACAACAGGACCAGGGCGAAAGCCGCGGCGGCCGATGCCCCGCAAATAGCCACAGCGGCAGCCAGCACGATCGAGACGTTACGGTTCAGTCCGATCGCAGGCCCAAGTATCGCGCCTCCCGCGATGACAGCAAACATCGCAAGCACCAGGAGGAAGGAGGCCGAAGCACCAAGTGTAACAAACGCATCGCCGGTTACCTGGAAGCCCAGCAGCGCGACGCCGATCCTAAGAACAAGGCTGGCCGAAAGCCCGACTCCCGGTCGAGCAGTTTCGGGGATGCTAATAGCGGCCGCCAGCATCATGCCGATAAGGAGAGCCCAGATGATCGCGTTGCCGAGCCAGGCTCCGAGCACCATCGCGGCGATCGCGACGAGCGCGGCCAGAACAAGTCCAGGCACATAGGCAAGGAGCACCAGGGGCTGACTGCAAGTTCGGAGAATAGCGGTAATCATATGCGGTGCTGACGTGCGAAGGCAGGACGAATGCGCAACGTGGAATTCGCGTTGCGTCAATCAAAGCAACAAATTGCGTGAATCCGTGTGACGGCCCGCTATCATCGCAGCCATGCAACTACTCCTCAGCGACCGAGCAACCGTTTCAGCCGAGACCGCGCAGCCTGCGACCGTGCTGGTCCATGAGGACAGGCGCGCACTGCGCTTGAACGTCAGCGGGCAATCTTTCGACATTGGCGCCGACCGGCTGCGCGCGGGATGCCGTTGCGCGCTATGCACGCGCGCGAGGATCGACGGCACGTTCGCGCCCGTACTCTCGCGCATCGAGATTGAGCAGGTGACCGCGATCGGGCAGTACGGCCTGAATCTGGTATTTTCCGACGGTCATGCCCGCGGAATATTTCCGTTCACCTATCTCGCGGAACTGGCTGATTTTCAGGCACCCCTGCTGAACTCACGCCAGAAAGCGTCAGAAGCGGCTGCTAGCCCCTGTGCCCGGAGCCCGGCGCGCACCAGCTGACTGGCACAAAGCTTGCTGGATTAGCTCTAATCTGGGCTGATCATGAGCGCCGATGCAGGTCTTTGCCGCAGCGTCCCGAACAGATACTGCCGCCGCGACGCCAGCGGCCACAGCTTCGGTTGGCAGCCAGTCACTCCTACTGACGGAAAGCGGCCGCGCCCTCGGCGGCGGCCCCTCCCTGTTCGAGGCCCTTTCTCCTGCCGAACGCGACGTGGTTCTGTCACACGGAAAGAAGCGCGTGTTCTTCCGCGGCCAGACCCTGTTCAATCAGGGCGCGCGCCATGACGGCATCTTCCTCATTCAGACCGGACGCGTGCGGGTGTTCTACACCGCGCCATCGGAACGTGAGATCACCCTGGCCTATTGGCATCCCGGCAATTTCGTGGGCGGGCCCAATGTATTCGGTGACTCGGTCCATCAATGGTCGGGCGTCGCTGTCACTGATACGAGCGTCGTTCAACTGCCGGGGCGATCGCTGCGCAAGCTGGTGATAGAGGTTCCCAATCTCGCGATCGGACTGATCGAGGGCCTCACGTTCAAGGGCCGCTGCTATTCCGCCTTGGCCCAAATGCTCGGCACCCGCTCGATTACGGAGCGACTGGCGCATCTTCTGCTGCACCTCGCGGATCTTTACGGCGTCAAGGACGACGATGGCATTCTTATCGGTGCCGCCTTCACACATGCCGATATCGCACACATGGTTGGCGCCACGCGGCAATGGGTCACGATAAGCCTGAAGCGCATGCACGAGAAGGACATCGTGCTCTCGCGGAAATCGCGCATCATCATCCGAAGGCCCGATCTTCTCGAAGCCATGCGCGGCGACGGCTCGAAATTCGAGTGATGCCTATCTGCTCATCTTGGACCGCACGATCTGCGCAAAGACTGAGCATACAGACTTTCGCGGCAACTAATCGACCAATGTGGCCAGACTTGGTTTGCTCCTGATTTTTTGCATCGCACTATACGCATGTAGGAGCAGTGCCCGGGGCTCTTCAAACAGAAGGGGATTGCCGTGGGAAAACATTTGTTGGCGACGATAGCGGTTTCGGTTGCGGCGTTGACCGCATGCGGAGCGGCCAATGCTCAGTCCACCATCAAGATCGGAATCGGAACTCAGGACACCACCACGAATACGGTGACGACCGGCGTCGTTATTCGTGAGCTCAAGCTTCTTGAAAAGCATCTGCCGAAAACCGGCAAATACGCGAACACCAAGTTCGAACTGGACTGGAACAACTATACCTCGGGACCGCCCGTCACCAACGGCATGATGGCCGACAAGCTGCAGTTTGGCGGCATGGGTGACTTTCCGCTGGTGGTGAACGGCTACACGTTCCAGAGCAATCCGGAAAGCAAGAGCCAGCTGATCGCGGTCGCCGCGTACAACATTCATGGCTCCGGCAACGGGCTGGTGGTCCACAAGGACTCCAAGTATTTCGAGCTTTCCGACCTGAAAGGTCAGGTTGTCAGCGTGCCGTTCGGATCGGCCGCGCATGGCATGATCCTCAAGGCGATGCAGGATCGCGGCTGGCCCGCGGATTATTTCAAGCTGGTCAGCCAGAGCCCTGAGGTCGGCACCACCAACCTTCAGGAAAAGCGCATCGAAGGCCACGCCGACTTCGTGCCGTTCGCCGAGCTTCTGCCCTTCCGCGGCTTCGCACGAAAGATCTTCGACGGCGTCGAGACCAATGCTGCTACATGGCACGGCGTCGTCGTACGTACCGACTTCGCCGAGAAGCATCCGGATGTCGTCGTCGGCTATATCAAGGCGATCATCGAGGCGAACAACTGGGTCCGCTCCGATCCCAAGACCGCAGCCGAGAAGATCGCGGCCTGGACCGGCATCGACAAGGAAGTCGTCTACATCTTCATGGGACCGGGCGGCATCATGACGATGGACCCGACGATCAAGCCCGAACTCGTGAAGGATGCCGCCGATGATGCGAAGGTTCTCCAGAATCTCGGCCGCATGAAAGACTTCGACGTCCAGAAATGGGTGAACGACAGCTATGTGCGAAAGGCCTATGCCGAACTCGGCATGGACTACGACAAGCAACTCAAGAGCTTCGCAAATTACGAAGTGTCGGGCACCGATCCGTTCTGCAAGAAACCGGTCACCGAACCGCGCAAGGCAGGCGAGATCTGGATCGATGGCGAGGCCATCACGCCCTATTCCAGTGCGGCCTGCACGCTGGGCGCTTTCGCTGAACTGAAGGCCAAGGGCAAGAAGATCAACGTCGCTTACGTCTTCGACGCCGAGCGCGGCATCAAGCTGTTTGCCGACCAGGCATTCTATTCGGTGAATGGCAAAGGCGACATTGTCCCCTTCCTGCTCAAGAAAGACGCCGAGGCCTATGCCGGCAAAAATGGCGGCAAGGTCGTGAGCTTCACTGATGCGCTGAAAACCATCGGAGGCTGACTTGCAGCATATGGCTCTGAACTCGGTCGCGGCCGAGCCTATCGCAGACGACAGTGCGCCTGCCATCGGCACGCCATCGGCCATGGAGCCAACGCAACAAACGGGGCGCGCGGCGGAGAAGCCGCGCGCCGTCAAGCGAATGCGGCGCTGGTTCTGGATGTATCGCGGCAAGTTCCGCGCTGCCGCCGTCGGCCTGGTGGCGCTGCTTCTGTTTCTTCTCGCCTGGCACCTGCTGACGACTTACCGCGTCAACATCTACGTGCGATTCCTCAACGTACCCTCGCCCGAGCAGGTTCTGGACCGCGCGATCCGCGCCGCGGGCGATCCGAAATTCTTCAGCCACGTCACGCTGAGTTGCCGACGGATTCTCCTCGGCTTCATGATCGCAGCCCTGATCGCAGTGCCCCTCGGCCTCATCATGGGGCGCTTCCGGCTATTCCGGGAATTCATCTTCCCGGTCACCGAAGTCTTTCGGCCCATCCCAGCGATCGCATGGGTACCGATGGCGATCATGCTTTGGCCGTCCAACGAGGAGAGCATTGTCTTCATCACGTTCCTCGGCTCGTTCTTCCCGATCCTGCTCAACACATTGCACGGCATGGCCTTGGTCGATCCGGTTCTCGTTCGTGCTGCGGAAAGCCTCGGCGCGAAACGCTTCGCGATGTTCCGCGATGTCTATTTCCCCGCAACGCTGCCGCATGTCTTCACCGGCCTGACCATCGGAATGGGCGTGGCGTGGGTATCGCTGATCGCCGCGGAAATGATCTCCGGCCAGTTCGGCATCGGCTATTTCACCTGGGAAGCCTACTCGCTCGTCCAGTATTCGGATATCGCGCTCGGCATGATCTGCATCGGCGTACTGGGACTTGCCTCCAGCGCGTTGATCCGCGGCGTCGGCCATCTTGTCATGCCGTGGCGGAAGTCATGAGCCAGGCACCGGGCGCCGTGATGGGCACAACGGCCGCGCCGTCGGCGAAACGCGGTTTGATCGAAATCGACGATTTCAACCTGAACTACGAAACCATGGACGGCGCGGTGGAAGCCGTGACGGACGTCACGATAAGCGTGAACCCGGGCGAGTTCGTTTCCATTATCGGCCCGTCCGGCTGCGGAAAATCCACTCTGCTCAACGCTGTCGCAGGCTTTCTGAAGCCGACCAGCGGAACTGTGATGCTAGACGGCGAGCGCGTATCCGGGCCCAGCGCGGACCGTGGCATGGTGTTTCAGCAATATTCGCTGTTTCCATGGATGACCGTGCGCCAGAACGTCGAGTTCGGACTGAAGATGAAGGGCATCGAACGCTTTCGCCGCGAACAGGCGGCGCGGACGCTTCTCGGTATCGCCGGCCTGTCGCAATTCGAGGATCGATATCCGGACAGCCTGTCGGGCGGCATGAAGCAGCGTGTCGGTATCGTCCGCGCGCTCGCGACCGGCCCGAGGGTGTTGCTGCTCGATGAGCCGTTCGGCGCGCTGGACGCGCAAACCCGGCTGATCATGCAGCAGGTGCTGACCAACATGTGGCAGAATCTGAAGATCTCGGTGCTGTTCGTGACCCACGATATCGACGAGGCGATATTCCTGTCGGACCGCGTCTATTGCATGACGGCGCGCCCCGGCACGGTGAAAGCCGAAATCGCGATCCCGCTCGAACGCCCGCGGAAGCAATCGATCATGATGTCCACGGAGTTTCTCGCCTTGCGGCGCGGACTGATGTCATTGATCCGCGAAGAGAGCCTCAAGGCCATGGGAAGCGAAGCGAGCGCAGAGGCGATCCAGGGTCTCAATCTCAATCTCGAAGAGACGCTCGCGCATCTCGTCTAGCGATTCGGCGGTTCACGCATCTTGGAACCGCAAAAAGATCGCGTTGGCACATGCGTTGCATCACATGAGTGGCCGACACGACTGCAAACAACAGCGCTTAGCGCCTGCTTGTTGCATCCGCACACTCCGAGGATTGTCCCATGCGTCACACCATTCCTAACGAGCGACACCGCCGATCGGGTCTTAATCGGCGGCGCGCTTTGAGCGGCGCCTTCGCTCTCCTGGCAGCGCCGCATGTCGCAATGGCCGCCGGCGACACATGGCCCAATCGACAGGTGAGAATCATCGTGCCGTTCGCTCCAGGAGGGACGACCGATGCGATATCTCGGATTCTCGGCCAGAAGCTATCGGAGCGCATGGGGCAGCAGATCATCGTCGAGAACCGGCCCGGCGGCGGCACCAATATTGGCGCGGACGCCGTCGCAAAGTCGCCCGCGGATGGCTACACTCTGTTGATGGGAACGCCGAGCATCGCGGTGAACCCGGCGCTCTTTTCATCCATGCCATATGACTGGCAGCGCGAGCTGGTGCCGGTCTCCATGGTCGGCTATCTGCCAAATCTGCTGGTGGTCAACCCTTCCCTTCCCGTCAATTCGGTTCAGGAGTTGATTGCGTATGCGCGCGCCAACCCCGGCAAGCTTGAGTTCGGATCATCGGGAATCGGCGGCGCGATTCACCTGTCCGGCGAATTGTTCAAGGCCATGGCCAATGTCGATATGCTCCACGTCCCGTATAAGGGAAGCGCACCTGCCATGAGCGATCTCCTCGGCGGCCGCATAGCATTGATGTTCGACAATCTGCCTAGCGCATTGCCTCATGTCCGCGCCGGCAAGGTCAAGGCTCTGGCTGTCACCGGGTCGCGCCGCTCCATTGTGGCTCCCGAATTCGCGACCGTGGCCGAATCCGGGCTGGCTGGCTTTGAAGTCCTGTCATGGAATGGGATATTCGTGCCGGCCGGTACACCGCAGGCTGTCGTCACGCGTCTGCGGTCCGAGATTGTTGCGTCCATGTCGGACCCGGACGTGAGAAGCAATACCGAGAAGCAGGGAATTGAAACGACCGGTGTCGACGATTTCGCTGCCTTCGTGCAGAACGAAGCGTCGAAGTGGCAGCCGCTCGCAAAGCGGATCGGACTGCGAGCCGGATAAATGAGTCTGTCAGACGCTCCGCCGAGAAACGTCGCCACCGAACTCACTGCTTGGATCGACGCCCACACGGATGAGATCGTCGAATTGCTCCGCGATCTTGTCCGGATTCCCAGCATCACAGGTGACGAAGCCAAGATCGGCGCATTCGTCGCGGATTATTGTCGCGAGCTCGGTTTCGTAGTCAACATCGTGGAGGACATTCCCGGGCGGCCAAACATAATTGCGACCTTCGATAGTGGACTGCCGGGCCCAACGCTTCTCCTCAACGATCATCTCGACATGATCCCGCCCGGCCCATTGGAGGCTTGGACCTATCCGCCATTCGCGGCCGAAATTCACGACGGACAGGTTTTCGGACGGGCGACGATCGACACAAAATCGGGGCTGACCACAATACTGGCGACCGCGAAGGCGATCGTGGCATGCCGGTTTCCGTTCAGAGGAGTGCTCAAGCTCATCTTCTCTTGCGATGAGGAAGTCGGTGGCCGTCACGGCATGCAGTATCTCGGCGCGCTTGGCCTCATCCGGGCCGACCTTGCACTTGTGACGGAGCCCACGTCGATGCAGGTCGAGATCGCGACAAAAGGGCGGCTGAATTTCGAGATAGTCACGCACGGCGTCGCGACACATGGCGCACGTCCATGGCTCGGCCACAACGCCATCGAGGACATGATGGCGGTAATCGCAGAATTGCAGCAACTCGCGGCGACACTGCGAAATCGTACCGATCCGCTGTTAGGGTCGGCGTCACTCAATGTCGGGATCATCGAGGGCGGCACCGTGCCCAACATGGTGCCTAATCGTTGCCGCATCGAAGTCGACCGGCGCGTGCTGCCATCGGAGCATCCGGACGATGCCGCGAGCGAAATCAGGAGCTTGCTGGACAGTCTCTCAGAGCGAATTCCCGGCTTCAATTATGAGTTCAGACGTCTGCTCTGGTGGCCGGGATACGCAATCCAACACGATGAGCCGATTATCGCGCTGATGTCTGACGCAGTAGAATCGGTGACCGGGAAGCGGCCGCAGATCCGTGGAAAGGATGCCGGGACCGATGCGTCCTGGATCAACCTGCTTGGTGGAATTCCGGTCGTGATGTTCAGCCCCGGAGATGGTCCGCGGGCGATGAATGCGAATGAAAGCGTTTCAATAGATGGACTGATCGCCGCTACAAAAGTGGTGGCGCACTTCACCTCGTCCGTGCTGGCGCGCGGCGGGTAATGGAGTGGAATGAGAAACCGACTTGCCTAATGACTCTGTTGTTCGGACGCCAACGCAGCGCCCTCGCCTCGAATTTGTTCATTAATGCCGTTGAACAGGGTCATCAGCACCATAATGATCAGAATCAGGGTCATAGCGCGGTGATGTTGCAGGTCGTCGTGCACGGGTTCAGCCGATATCTGGCCCCTTCGATGAAGAGCAATCTCTTCGCGGCTACATCGGTTTTGTCAGCAGCGAAAGTTTTGATGCGTCTACGCGCGGCGATGCCGCCAAGGCGTTGCGAAGCTGAGGTAAGGGCCGAGTCCGGCACTCCCGAGCGCCCAGCTTGCGAAGATCATACCCCCGGCTCCGCCTCCTAGACCGCCAGGCGGCCCTGAGCTAACATTTCGACGGGGACCGCTCGATGGAGCATGTTTTCTCCACCCGAGACTGAGGAAATGAGCGGGCCGACCATCGAGATAGCGCGCCGCGCGGACGGTTCGATCTTGATGCGCAATCCGCAACCGCTCGGGTCCTATCCGCGCGTCATCACCGAACGATTCGCCGCGGCGCTGACCGAATGTCCGGACCGGATATTTCTCGGCGAGCGCGATGAAAGCGGCGTTTGGCGCACAATGACCTATGCCGAAGCCGAGCGTAGGATCCGCGCCCTTGGACAGGGCTTGCTCGACAGCGGCCTCTCGCGCGACCGGCCGCTCGCAATTCTCTCGGCAGGGTCTATCGCTCACGCCCTGATGGCGCTGGCCGCCTCGCATGTCGGCATTCCCTATTGCCCGGTGTCGCCGGCCTATTCGCTGATTGCGGCAAGTTTCGAAAAGCTGACCCATGTGGTCGATGTGATCCGTCCCGGCATGGTATTCGTCGAAAACTACGACGATTTCGCGCCGGCGCTGGCGCGGATAGATAAGGGCGACCATCTGGTTGTCGCCAATCGCGCAGCACCCGCACATACATTGTCCCTGGCCCGGTTGGCGGAGACGACACCAACTCACGGGGTCGACAAAGCCCATCACCGCATCGCGCCCGACGACATCCGCTCGATCCTGTTTACCTCCGGCACGACCGGCCGCCCGAAGGGCGTCATCACCACCCACCGCATGACCACGGCCAATCAGCAGATGTTTTTGCAGAGCTTTCCGGAATTTGGCCGGGAACCGCCCGTCATCCTGTCCTGGCTGCCATGGCATCACACGTCCGGCGCCAACTCGATCCTCGGTTCGGTCCTCTACAATCTCGGTACGCTCTGGATCGATAGCGGCAGGCCAGTCGACGGGTTGCCGATGCAGGAGACGATCCGCAACTTGCAGGACATTACGCCAACGGCGTATTTCACAGCTCCGTCTGGCGTTCGGCTACTGGCAAACGCATTGCGTGACGATCACAGCTTGCGACGGAAATTCTTCTCGCGGCTGTCGTTCTTCTTTTATTCAGGCTCCGCCATGCCGGAAGCGCTCGCACGGGACATGGACTCGATATCCCGAGCCGAGATCGGCCGCCATGTGCCCTTCTATTCCTGCTACGGCGCGACGGAAACGGCGCCTTTCGCCCTCGCCGTCAACTGGTCCGGTGCGAGCGGCCGCCTGGTCGGGCTGCCCATGCCGGGCGTCACGCTCAAACTCGCACCGCTCGATGGCGCCAATGTGCTGGAAGCACGCCTGAAGGGCCCCTCGGTGACGCCCGGTTACTGGCGCGATGCGGAAGCGACGGCACAGGCATTCGACGACGAGGGCTACTATCGCTACGGCGATGTACTCGTCCCCTTCAATTCGCAGGACTTGTCTAAGGGCCTCGTGTTCGACGGCCGCATCGGCGAGAATTTCAAGCTTGCGACAGGCACCTGGGTCAATGTCGCCGGCCTGCGCGACCGGCTGCTGACGGCAAGCCAGGGAAGCCTCATCGATGCGGTCATCGCCGGTGAGGGACAGCTCGACGTGGGCGCTTTGCTTTTTCCCAATCCGAATTTTCGTGGCGGTCCGCAGTCGCTTCGAGACCGGTTGCGCACCGCACTCCGCGAAGTCGCTATGGGCGCGACTGGATCTTCCACCTTCATTGCACGCGCCATTGTCCTGTCGGCTCCTCCGGACGCGGCGGCGGGCGAAATGACCGACAAGGGCGCGGTCAGTCAGAAGGCGGTGGTTCGCAACCGGGCAGATGCCATCGCCCGCCTGTTCGCAGAGCCGCGTCACCCCGAGGTTATTTCACCCGATGAAGCATAGGTGATGGCGACACGAAGTCGGGCTTCTCCTTGGCCGCGAAAGCGCGCAAGCCTTCCGTGACTTCCGGCGAATCCGAATGCTGTATCGCCGCCGCAAGGGCGGCATCGATCGCCTCTTGCTCGGACACCTCGCGCGCCAGTCGCAGCGATTTTTTGATTTCGGCGATGGCGCCCGCCGGCGCGGCGGCAAGCCTCTCGGCGAGCGCACGTGCCTCCCGGTCCAGGTCGGCCAAGGGCACGGCACGCGTCACAAGGCCCCACGCGCAGGCCTGTTTCCCGTCAAGTTCGCGGCCCAGGATCAGCAATTCGCGAGCGCGGCCTTCACCGATACGCTGCTGCAAGCGCACCGTTCCGCCGAGCGCAGGAAAGACACCGAGGAAAATCTCGGGAAACGAGATGCGGGTGTCCTCGGCTGCCACGATAAAGTCGCAGCACATGGCAAGCTCCAGTCCACCGCCCATTGCGACGCCCTGGATCGCGGCGATTGTGGGGATGTCGAGGTCTGCGATCGCCTTGAACGCTCTCGCTTCCGCCTCAAGCAGAGGACCCGGCCCTTTCCCCTCGGTGCGCAACTGCGCAAGCTCGCCGATGTTTGAGCCGGCGCAGAAGTTTTCGCCCCCAGCGCCCTTAATCAACAAGACGCGGACGTCTCGGGACCGCGCGGCGCGGCCCGCAATCTCTTCCAAAGACACCGCCATGTCGCGCGTGATCGCGTTTGCCCCGCGCCCGGCCAGCCGTACGGTCAGCACATGTCCGTGCAAGACGTCGTCGATGTGTCCCACATCGCGCTCCTGATCACCCACTCTCTGCATATTGCCGCATGCAGGCAACGGAAGCCATCGGCAACGCCCGCGTCCTGCCCATGGTATGACGCCGCAATAACTTGGGCACAATGTCCCAACAAGCGCGGCGCAAAAGACATCAGCCGCGGGCACACGCTCGAAGCATGAGCGCCATATTGCGGCAAATGATGCCGGCGAGTAGTTGTTTCAGCGATAATGCGCCGTGTAACGCGCAAGCACGTGATAAACGCTGGAGGATTGCTTGGAACCCCGCCTCGAATTCGTGTTCGAAACACGCCTGAAACTCGCGCCGCGGCTGCGCATGGAAAATCCTCCAATCGGCGGTGCACGATTGTCGGTACCGGTGTTGGAGGGGGTATTCGAAGGTCCGCGCCTGCGCGGCAAGGTGCTCAATCACGGAGGCGAGTTTCCGCACGTGCGCGCCGACGGAGTATTCAGCTTCGATGCGCGCTACTTCATGCAGGAAGACGACGGCACCGTGATCTATATTCAGAACCGCGGCTATCGGCACGGTCCGCCGGACATCATGGATCGTCTTTATAATCTTGCGCCTGGCGATGTGGTCGATCCGTCGCTCTATTATTTCCGCTGCACGCCGACCTTCGAGACGCCGCCCGGCAAACATGACTGGCTGACCAAATATGTTTTCATAGGGGCTGGCGCACGCGACGAAAAGGGCAACAAAATCCGGTATTATCAAGTGCTGTAGCAATTTCCGCTGGGCGGAAAATAAAAACGACCGAGGAAACGACATGGGTTTTGCTTTGAACGCGTCCAGCGCGCGATATCTCCTGTTGGCTGCAGGCGCTCTTGCTGCCGCAACAGTTTTTTCAGGCCACGCAGGCGCGCAAACTTATCCCGACAAGCCGCTGAGGGTCATTCTCGGTTTTGCTCCGGGCACACCGCCCGATCTTGCGATGCGCCGCATCGCCGACCCCGTCAGCGCGATCCTTGGTCAGCCGCTGCTGATCGAGAGCAAGCCCGGTGCTGCGGGCATCATTGGCGCCGAGTTCGTGGCTAAGGCTGCGCCCGACGGTTACACGCTGATGGCCGGCACGCTCGGTACGCACGCCTTCAATCCCAATCTTTACAAGGCGCTGCCCTACGACGCGCTGAAGGATTTCACGCCGATCACGCGAATTATTTCCGGCGGGTTCAACACTTTCCTGGTCAATCCGAATTTGCCGGCCAATAACGTCCCGGAGTTCATCGCGCTGGCAAAGGCCCGTGCGAAGGAAGGCAAGCCGCTCACTTTCGGCTCCGGCGGAGTCGGCTCGGTCGCGCATCTGGCCGTCGAGTTGTTCAAGCAGGCCGCGGGCATCGAGCTGACGCATATTCCCTACAAGGGCTCGTCACAGGTTGTCACCGACGTGATCGGCGGCCATGTCGATCTCATTGTGGCGGGACCTTCGGTTGCTTTGCCCATGGTGGAAGGCGGCAAGCTCAAGGCGATCGCGGTCGACACCCCGGAACGCCAGAAGCGCATGCCCAACGTTCAGACCATGTCTGAAGCAGGCATCAAGAATGTCGAACTCGTGGTGTGGGTCGGCGTTTTTGCGCCGGCTAAAACGCCACCGGATGTCGCGAACAAGCTGCATGCCGCGCTGATCAAGTCTCTCGCCTCGGACGAGGTGAAAGCCGGGTTTGCGCGCGACGGCATGGATATCATCACTGACGAAAGTCCCGAGGCCTTCCGAAAGGTGCTTGCCGCCGATATCGAGAAATGGGGCAAGGTCATCAAGGCGGCCAAGATCCCGCCTCAATAGCAACCCGCTACGCTGGCATCCTGACCTGCCGGACCTAAGCCGTTGCCGACGGTCGCCGACACTCACGAGATGCCGGTATCACAGCGCGAGCAGATGCCTCTGCACTGGGCCGCGTTGCGAGTCTCGAAAGTAAAAGCACTCGGTAATCGCCGGCATTTGCAGCAGCCGGTTGTGCTCAATCGTTCCGTACGAATGCCGTACGGATCAGAATCTCAGGATGAGATATAGCGAGGGCCTTGAAAAAACTGGCGCTCCCTAGGGGAATCGAACCCCTGTTTCAGCCTTGAGAGCGCTCGGACTACAGGCTTCGCCAGGTCGTGGACGTTCGCAGAAGTCCAACGTAATTCGACACCTGACTAAATTGAGTTCGCGAATGATCGTGCTGACACTGAGCGATCTATTTGACGAATACTCGACGCCTTTAGGATCACGACGCGATGGGAAAGACCCTTAAAGAGGCGCCCCTCACCACAATCAATGCGCGAAGTGGCGGCACTTCACGATACGTCTGTGCAGATGATTGATAAGCACTATTCTCGCTGGATTGTCGACGGTCTCGAAAAATTGGCTGCGCCGTAAATGCTGTCATGTGCTCGGCAGCCGAAGCGGCAAATTCTGGATCTAAGTCCGCACGCGACAGCCCGAGGTCGGAGACGCGCACCAATTCACCCTGGCTCATCGGGATGCCGCCGACGATCTGCGCGAGATATTCTCCGAAGCCGATACGGACTTCGAGTTCCTCGATCTCACCGTATTGCCCTCGGCCTGCATGCGCTCGGCATAGGCCAGGAGCTGGCGCAAGCCCTCGACATAGGTGGCGAGCCAGGCCAGCCCATGGGTCGCTCGCTGTTCGCGATCGAACACGCGGCCCATGGTGTCACCGCCGTCGATCGCGACGCGCTTGCGCACCGCGATGGTTGCGTCCTGCAGAAGCGCTTCGATGATCCCAAGCGCCTCCCGGGCCTGTGGGATGAATGCGTCGGATACTTCGGACCGTTGCGATGCGGCTGACATCACGCCCATGTCCTGTCGCTTCTGCTCGAGCACGAACACCTCCTCCCGCAGATCGGACGCGCGCCAGTTCGATCATAGTCGGCGGCACGAACAATCCGTCCGCCGGCAACGCACGATCCTTGTCCCAGCGATAGCGAATGCGGCTTTCGTTTTTCGTAATCCAGTCGTCCAGACGTCCTTCGACTCACGATCGATGACCGGACCGACATGCGTCGACGGATCGCCGGGGTTACCGAGCTTGAGCGTCGCTGCCGCTCCCGCGGCCATGTCGAAGATGTGGTCGGCGTCCTGATCCTGCACGCAAAGCAGCCGGAAGGCCGAACAGCGTTGCCCTGCCGCCCGTCGCCCCTGCAGCGTGAGGAACGGTGTCATACCGTGATCTCCAGTTCAGCGATCTTTTCGCCAGCGAGGACGAAGAAATAGCGGAGATCAACCGGGCTTCCGGGGAAGTCGCCGGCTACGTGAGCCGTCACTTGGGTTTTTCCATTTTCAGCGGCGATGAAGAAGGGATCGGTGGTCGTCGGGCCGTATTTCTGGCTGTACTCGACTTTCCACTGACGGATGGCGTCATGGCCCACGAGGGTCTCGCCTGCATCCTTGACGATGGCGTTCTCAGTGAAAACGGCAGCGAGTTCGTCGGGGCCGCCGTCGCGGTCGGCGAGGAAATAGGCCTCAATAGCTTCGGGCAGTCTGATAGACATTTCGGTTCTCCAGGCTTGTCTATGCGGCCTCCTTGGCCGTCAGGGCGACCCTTCATGGGCCGGCGCTTACAGATCTAGACCTGGACGATTGACGCGATAACAGGGACAGATCAGGATGAAACATTGCGAAAAGAGGGATAATGACCCGATCATTCCTTGCCGACCTGGATGCTGTTCTCAGCATCGCCCGCCAAGGTTCCTTTCGAGCTGCAGCGCTCGACCTCGGCATGTCTACGACCGCCTTAAGCAATGCCATTGCTAAGCTCGAGCAGCGCTTGGGTATTCGCTTGTTCAACCGTACGACGCGAAGCGTGTCGCTCACCGATGCCGGACGAACATTCGTCGCACGGGTCGGGCCGGCAATGACCGACATTCACGACGCCATGCTCGCGGCTCAATCGCTACAGGCAACGCCGACCGGGACGTTGCGTATCAACGCATTCGCCTCAGCTGCCCGCGAAGTCATGACGCCGCTCATCCTGTCGTTCATGAGGCGCTACCCGCAGGTACATGTCGACCTGGTGACCGAGGGCCGGCTGGTCGACATCGTCGCGGCTGGCTTTGACATGGGCCTCAGGCCGTCAGACCTGGTGCCGGGCGACATGATCGCCGTCTCTCTTGGTCTAAAGCGCGGCAACGCCGTCGTCGCGTCTCCGGATTTTCTGCGCACGCATGGCCGACCCATCGTCCCGGCCGATCTCCATCGTTTCCGGTGCATCCGCGCGCGCCTTCCAAACAATGCATTGTTCCGATGGCGCTTTGAGAAGGACGGGGATGCCATCGATATCGATGTGCAGGGCCCTATCACACTTGATGAGTCGAGCCTCGTTCGGATCGCCGCACAGAATGGCGTCGGTCTAGGCTATGTCATCGAAGCGGACGTGCGGAACGATATCGCGGAGGGGCGACTTGTCCGCGTTCTCGAAGATTGGACGCCACCCCTTGCGCCTCTCGCACTGTACTACCCGAACCGAAAAAACCCGCCAGCAACTTTTACCGCGTTCATCCAGACGGCCCGGGAGTTTGCAGCCGGCAACGGTTAGTCGCACTAGAACCATGTCCGCTTTGGGTCAGAAGCGGACCTCGTGACAGGCGCCATATTGATCAAGCACGTCGACTTTGACCTTATATTCTTACGAAGGCCACAGCCCCTTTGTCGTTACGTCATGACTGCAAGGCAAAGCCTCACAGCGCGGTTAGCCTATGCCGTCGCAAAAAAGCAGGCATTTACGCTGGCCGCGACACCGGGCAGAGGGTTTATGCTCCGGTCTCCGGAGCGTGACTCCCGAACACGGGAGTCTTCGCGGCAATAGCGGGAGACGTGCCGCGGTTTTCGACGCAAGAACTCGGAATTCCACCACCCCGAGACTATAAGCCGCCTCCAAAAGCGCCCGTTTGGCGGGCTCTATCAACATTTTGGGAAGGTTATGGAACTTGGGACGAACATTCTTTGAATGCTGATCGCAGAACTCGAAGGCCCAAAGGAAAGGCGTGATCTGGTCAACGTATTGACCGCCTTTGGTCGGTTCGACGCTTACATGGCGCGCAGGCCTAGACGATTTATCAATTGCTTGTCGCGGTCGGCCGCGGGGTTCGGCGTCGTCAGCAGCTTCGGCCCATAAAAAATA
>VFQN01004687.1_pt1 | contig 17772 bp, 16 predicted proteins | sample 3512371 | NCBI WGS metagenome assembly VFQN01 (sample SAMN10412370, study PRJNA504923) | tailings metagenome | isolation source: Replicate 2 from Balatoc abandoned mine | place: Philippines: Itogon, Benguet | collected 2017-08-28 | reverse complement strand
GCGCGGCCAACGTCGGTATCGAGACGATCAGGTTCTATGAACGCCAGCGGCTGATCGAGCAGCCTTCGCGGGCGGCGGGCGAAGCGGCGCGTCGCTACTCGCCACAGATCATCGACCGCATCCGGTTCATCCGAGAAGCGCAGCAACTCGGGTTCACCTTGCGCGAGGTGCGCGAGCTTCTTGCCCTGTATGATGATCCCGATGCCGATTGCGCCGACGTGCGCGAGCGGGCGACCATCAAACTCGGCGAGGTCGAAGGGAAGATCCAACGGCTGGCGAGGGTTTCCGCCGCGCTGAGGCTGCTTATCGAGGACTGCCCGGCGCGTGGCCGATTGGAAGGCTGCACCATCATCGGCGCGCTCACCTCTCCAGCGGCGCTGAACGACTGATGCCGGGCTCCCCCGCAACCGACGCGCCCGCGCGCGAGCGCCTGCTGCGGGTGCTCGCCGCCGCCACCTTTTTCATATTCTTTCAGGGCTTCATGATCGCGCCGATCATCCCCCGCCTGTCGGCTGATTTCGGCACCTCGCCGCAAGCGGTCGGGCTGATCGTGCCGGCCTACCTGATCCCCTATGGTGCCGCGACGCTTATCTACGGCCTGCTCGGCGATCGGTTGGGCCTTTGGCGCGTGATGGCGGTGTCGCTGGTCGCCTTTGCCGTGCTGACCGTACTGACGGCGACAGCCGGCACGGTCGAGGAACTCGCGCTATGGCGCGCCCTGACCGGCCTGGGCGCGAGTGGCGTGGTGCCGCTCGCCCTGGTCCTGGTCGGCCGCCTCTACCCTTATGCCAACCGCGGCCGAGCCCTGGGCTGGCTGTTCGGCGCGATGGCCGGCGGCATGGCGTTCGGCTCGACCTTCGGGGCGCTGCTGGAGCCATATCTGGGCTGGCGCGGCATCTTCGTCGCGGTCGGCGTCGGCGGGGCGGTGCTCCTGGTCGCGCTGCTGCCGTATCGCGGACTGATCGCGAGCGCGGTGCAGCCGAGCGCGACCAATGTCGCCGGGCTGTTTCGCGGGTATCGCGAGCTTCTGGCGGGCGGGCGCGGCCGGTGGACCTACTTCTATGTTTTCGTGAACTCGATCTTTCATTCGGCCGTCTTCACCTGGCTCGGCCTGTATCTGGAGCGCCGGTACGGCCTTGGGCCGGTCGGCATCGGGCTTGCGCTGCTCGGCTACGGCATTCCGGGTTTTCTCTTTGGGCCGTTGATCGGCCGGCTCGCGGATCGGCAGGGCCGTGGCCGCTGGCTGCCCGTGGGTCTCGCGATCGGAGCCGCCGCCGCGGCGCTGCTCGCCTTCGACGTGCCGCTCCTGCTCGCCGCGCTCATCATCACGCTCCTGTCCCTCGGCTACGACATGACCCAGCCGTTGCTCGCGGGGATCGTGACCTCGCTGAGCGCGCAACGTCCCGGGCAAGCAATGGGGCTCAACGTCTGCGCGCTGTTCACCGGCTTCGGGATCGGGAGCCTGGTCTTCGGCGAACTGCTCCGCCTCGGCTTCACCCCGGCGCTGGGCATCTTCGCCGCGGTTGAACTCGCGCTTGCGCTTGCCGCGGTTCGCCTGTTCCGCGCCGAGGTGCCGAAACCCTCCTACCCGATCGGGACGCCCGGGTGAGCCGAGCGCGGGCACCCGGCGGGAACAGGGGGTCGGAAGCGCGATGGCTGACGCTGCTCCTGGGCAGCTACACCATGCTCGGCCCGTTCTCTATTTCGACGTACATGCCGTTCTTCCCGGCGCTGATCGTCGCGATGGGAGCGACGCAGGCGGAAGTCCAGCAGACCCTGAGCATCTATACCTTCGCGTTCGGGTTCGCGATGCTGGTTCATGGGCCGTTGGCGGACGCCTTCGGTCGCCGCGTGGTCGTCCTTACCGGGCTGGCGGTTTACCTCGCGGCCTCGATCGGCGGCGCGCTGTCCGCTTCCCTTGTCGTGCTGCTCCTGGCGCGCATGTTCCAGGGCCTATCGGTCGGCGCGGGAAGCGTGGTCGGACGCGCGGTGATCCGCGATCGGTTGGAAGGAGCCGAAGCGCAAAAGCTCCTGTCGCGGGTCACCATGATCTTCGGCCTCGCACCCGCCATCGCCCCGGTGCTGGGCGGCTGGTTGCAAAAGCTGTTCCCGTGGCCGTCCGTGTTCGTGTTCCTGGCGCTGTTCAGCTTGATGCTGCTGGTCGCCACCTACTTCTATCTTCCCGAGACATTGCCGCCCGAGAAACGAGCATCGCTCAAGCCGGCCGAGCTGGCCCGGAACTACCGATCGGTGCTCGGATCGAAACCGTTCTGGCTCCTCTCGCTCGCGCTGAGCGGCAACTTCGCGGGCTTCTTCCTGTACGTGTCGTCGGCTCCCCTGTTCGTCCTGGAGCATCTCGGGCTCGGCCGCGACCAGTTCGGCTGGCTGTTCATCCCGGCGATGGGCGGTGTGCTGCTGGGGTCTTTTCTATCGGATAGACTGGCCGCCCGGCTGCAACGACCCGCCACGATAGGCTGGGGCTATGGCGTTATGTTCGCCGCCGTGGCGCTCAATCTCGCTTATAGCGGCCTCTTTCCGGCCCGGGTTCCCTGGGCCGTGCTGCCCGTCGCGCTCTACACCACCGGCATGTCGCTCGCGATGCCGAGCATCACGCTTCTGACCCTGGACCTGTTTCCCAAGCTGCGCGGGACGGCGGCGTCGATGCAGGGCTTCATCCAGACGATGGTGATGACGTTCACCTCGGCGGTGCTCGCCCCGCTCCTTGGAGCCTCGGGTTTCAAGCTGGCATTTGGCCTGCTGGGCTTGGCGCTGGCTGGATACGCCGCCTGGTTCACCTACCGCCGGCAACACCAATGAAAAGGGTGTCCGTCCTCTCGGACGGACACCCCCGGTTGGCGAACTAGCCTAGCCGCTTACTTGCAGCAGGGAAGCCCGCACGCCTCTGCGACCGCGTGAACCGCATCCGGCGCGGCGGCGTAAGCCGCGGTGGCCGAGCTGAACAGAACAACGACGGCTGCGATGATCTTCTTCATGGTATTCTCCGTTTTTCAGATTTCGATTGGTTGAGGTCAGGGGGCCGCCACGCGCGGAGGGGGCGGCTCCGGCCCCGACGTGAATTGCTTCATCGCAACCGGCCCCGCGCCATTGTTTAGGCTCGCCAGGAGCTTGACCGGCTCGAAGCTCGCGGATGGGACGATGGTCGTCGTGCATGCCGACACGCAGGGCGGGAGCATGCAGGTCTTGGACTTATGATCGCAGCACCCCTTTTCGGGTGAGGACTGCTCGACGCTGGCGGCGATCCTCGTGGGACACGCCAGCGCCGCGGTGCCGAACCCGAACCAGGCCAGGATCGTCAGAAGGGCTATCGCGACCCCGAGTGGTGCTCTGCGAGCCATGATGCCCATTGTAGTCGTTTGCGGCGGCTAACGCCATAAATGTCACCGGTGCCGGCGCAAGGGTTCAGCATGCCGGCGTGACGTGGCGATGTTTTGCCGATCGTGAACTCCTCCTCGTGCGCAACGTTAGCCGGGTGGTGGCCTGATCCGCCGCTATCCCGCCTAGAACCCGCGCTCCTCGATCGAGCGCAGCAGCTCGGGGTCGGTCGCGAGCCGCCGTGTCGTCTCGGCCGTCCGCTCGATCCACGCCCGGCTGCCGCGGCGGGCCGCGAGGTTCGCCCGTGCCTGCTCTAGCAAGGCGTTGCGGCTCGTCTCCGGCTTGAACCGATCGGCATAGTGGTCGCGAAGCGCCTGGTGGGCTCGGGGCCTTCGCGTCGCCCTCGGCTTGGGCCTCCTCCTCGCGCAGCTCGGCCGCGCGTTGCGCCCAATCCTCCTTGTGAAGATGGTCGAGGTGGGCGTCGATGCCCTCCGCGATGCGGTCGAACTCCGGATCGTCGCTTATGCCTACCTTCCTTCCTCCGGCCTGATTCTGACCGTGCATCGCACCGGCTCGCCCGTCTTGTTCGCCGCCCGCGTGCAACGCTCAAGCGCCTCGTCGTTACCCCGGCCGATCACCGCGCCCGCCACCATCGCGTTCCAGGCGTCGGGCGAGTCCGACGCCGCCAGCCGGCGCGCGCCCTCCCATGTCGACCCGCCAAGGGTGCGCGACGCCGCCCGCTCGGGCCACCGCCAGCTATCCGGCGTCGCGCGCAGCAGCGCGCCGCCGAACGCCGCCCACAGCACGATGCCGACGATGACGCCGATGCCCGCGGTCCAGCGGAGCGAGCGGTTCTGCTCGTCGCCCGTTCGCCCTGATACGACATAGGCGTGGAGCTGCCGCGTCACGTCCTCCAGGCCCTGCCTGGCGGTCGCCAGCGCCGCCTGGTCCTCGCGCCTGGCCGCGGCTCCCGCCGCGGTGATGCGTTGCGCCATCTGCTCGGGCGTCATCGCCAGTGCCGGGGCCGCTTTCAGGAACTGGCCGATGCGCGCGATGTTCTCGGCCGCGGTGTCCACGCCGCGCTGCAACTCCCCCAGTGTCTCGGAATAGTCGGGCGGCTCCGGCACCTCCGCGCGCTCGGCCGCCAGCCGCTCGACGGCGCGGCGCAACAACGCCAGTTCGCCGCGCATGGCGTCGAACGCCTCCGCCGCGGCGTCGCCCTCGTCCCGCCCGTGGTCGGCCCGGTCCTCGTCGTCGCGCATCGCCCCTCCCCTTACCGGCTCATGCCGAGGTCGCGGTCGCGGCTGCGCTCAAGCACCCGCTCCAGCTCCGGCCGCACCAACATGCCACGCTCGCCGCGCAAGCCCAGCTCGGCCGCGCGACGCTGTAGGACGGATTCGAGCTGTGGGTCGCGCGCGAGCCCGCCCGCTAGCTTCTCCATCCGGCCCCGGGCCTTCTCCGCACCCGCTTCGTCGCCGGCACGCTCCAGCCCGGCGCGCTGCTGCTGCAACCCCCGCCACGTCTCCACGAACCGCTCCGCGCGCTTCTCGGGATCGACGCGGACCTGGCGCTCCGTCTCCATCGCCCTCGCCGCCCCGCCCGTGTTCCCCGCCGCGGCGTCTTGCCCGAGCCGGGGATCCCGCTCGAGCGCGGAAGCGAGATCGCGCGCGGCGTGGGGCCGGGTGCGGTCGAGCTGGTCGCCGGCGTCGCGCAACGCTTGGCTTTGGTGCGCGAGCACGGGCAAGCCCTTCGCGCGCATCCGGTCCATGTCGGCCGCGGCGCGGGCGTACCGCTCGATCGCCTTGCCCTGCGAGGGCGCCAGCGGCCGATCGCCCGCGATGCGCTCCGGCGACGCCGTTCTCTCGGGCGACGTCGCCGGCTTCGGCCGGAACCCCGCGAACATGCCGCGCGCCTTCTCGCGCACGCGCGCGACCACCTCCCGCGCGAGCTCCGGGAACCGGATCTCGCGCCGCTCGGCGAACACGCGCGCCTGGTCCTGCTCCGTCCGCTCGGGCGCATAGTCGCCCGCCATGTCCTTGCCCCGGTCGCGCGACAGAGCGCGGACGAGCTGGCGCTGATCGGCGAAGTCGTCGCGGCCATAGTGAAGCTGCACGCCGTCACGGTGCCGGGACAGCGCGACATAGGCCCCGTGCCGGTCCATGCCCGGCGTCGCCAGCACATGCGCCCGATCGACGGTCACGCCCTGCGATTTGTGGATGGTCGCGGCATAGCCGTGATCGACATGGGCATAATCCTTGAGGTCGAACGCCACCCGGCTGCCGCCATCGAGCCGCACCGCCATGCGGCCTTCGGCGACCTGCTCCAGCGTGCCCAGCGTGCCGTTCTTCACGCCCATGCCGCGCTCGTTGCGCAGGAACATGATCCGGTCGCCGGAAGCGAAGTCGCGCCGGCCCCGCTCGACGGTGACGCCCACGTCCTGGCCCAGCTTGCCCGATGCGCGCACCCGCTCGCGCGCTTCCTGGTTGAGTTCGCGCACCTCGGCATTGGTGTGGGTGAGGATGATCCGGGTTTTGTCCGGCTCGGCCTGGCGCTGGCGATCCCAACCGTCCACCAGCTCGCCCCGCGCCGCCTCGCGCGTGTCGGCCGCCTGCACCATGCCCCGGCTCTCATAGGCGTGCAGCGCCTCGCCGGTGCGGCCCGTGGCGAGCGAGCGCGTCGCCTCCTTCTGCCAGTCGTCGCGCTGCCGGCGAACCTCGGTGATCTCGGCCGCGCCGTGCCTCTCGGCGATCGACCGGAACGCGGCGCCGGCTTCGATCGCCTGCAACTGCTCGGGATCGCCCACCAGCACCACCTTCGCGCCGGCGTCACGGGCGTGCGACAGCACCCGCTCCATCTGGCGGGTGCCGATCATGCCCGCCTCGTCCACCACCAGCACGTCGTTGCGAGAAAGCTGGTCGCGGCCCTGCGCCCATGCATGTTCAAGGCTGGCGATGGTGCGGGACTGGATGCCCGATCCGCCCTCAAGGTTCTCAGCCGCGATACCGGACAGCGTCGCACCCCGCACCTGATAGCCCTCGCGCTCCCACGCCTCGCGCGCGACGCCCAGCATCGCCGACTTGCCGGTGCCGGCATAGCCGATGACCGACGCCAGCCCTTGACCCTCGGTGATACGGTCGAAGGCGTCGCGCTGCTCGCCCGACAGCACCAGGCTGCGCCCTTCCGCCGCCTCAAGCGCCCCGGTGCGATGGGAAACGGACACGCCATGCCCGGCACCACGCGCCAGCTCGTCACCAGCGCGCTCAAGCCGCGCTTCGGTGGCGATCATCTCGCGGGACGTGAACCGCTCCTGGTCCCGCCCGTCCTTGCCCAGCACCACCAGCTCGGGACTGGCGCGCACCGCCCCCATCACCCGGTCGAACTGCTCCTTGCCGTCCGAATGGCGGAACGCGAACACGGCCAGGTCGCGGGTGGTGAAGGTAGCCTGCTGCCGCGTGATCGCATCGAGCGCGACGCTCGGGTCCGCGACGATCTCAAGCTACTCGGCCATCCCGATGCCGATCCGGCGCTGGCGATCACGCCTCTGGAACAGGTCGGCTAATGGCGGGGCCGCTCATCGGCGGGCGTCGGCCGATCAGCTGGCGGCTCGCGATCGTCGTCTCGTTCGTCGCGGCCTATGCGACGGCGCGATGGCTGGAAGGCATCTTCGGCGTCGGGCAGATTTCCGGCACCGTGTCGTTCCTGGTCCTGGTCGGCCTGATCGGCGCGACCTGGTGGATCAATAGCCGGGCCGGCAACCGCAGGAACGAGCTGCTGGGCTCCGCCCGCTTCGGCAACCGTGCTGACGTGCGCAAGCTGGAAGCGAGTGGGGACCTCCTGATCGGCCGCGCCAAGGAGTCGGGCAAGCTGCTCCGCTACGACGGCGCGGCCCACCTGCTGACGATCGCACCCACCCGCTCGGGCAAGGGCGTGGGCACGATCATCCCCAACCTGCTCACGCTAGATCGCTCGGTGGTCTGCATCGACCCCAAGGGCGAGAATGCCCGCGTCACGGCGCGTGCGAGGGCGACGAAGGGCGCTGTGTGGTGCCTGGACCCCTTCGGCGTCTCCGGGCGTCCTGCGGCCCGCTACAACCCTCTGGCGCAGCTCGACCCGGCGAGCCCGGACCTCGCGGAAGATGCGCAGACGATCGCCGACGCGCTGGTCCATGACGCGCCGGGACAATCGGGCGAGGCGCACTGGAACGAGGAAGCCAAGGCGCTGATCGCCGGCGTGATCCTGCACACCGTCGTCCACGAACCCGCGTCTCAAGCCACGCTGGCGGTCGTGCGCGACAAGCTCACCCGCGACCCCGCCGCCTTCGCCGCGCTGCTGGCGGACATGCAGGCCAGCGCCGGCGCCCACGGCCTGATCGCGCGCGCCGCCAACCGCCAGCTCGGCAAGTCCGATCGCGAGGCCGCCGGCGTGCTGTCGTCCGCCCAGCGCCACACCCACTTTCTCGACAGCCCGCGCCTGGTCGAAAGCACCTCGGCGTCTGATTTCCGGTTCGCGGACCTCAAGGAGCGGCCCGGCACCCTGTTCCTGTGCCTGCCCCCCGACCGGCTCGATACCTATGCCCGCTGGCTGCGGCTGCTGGTCGCCCAAGCTGTCACCGACATGGCGCGCTCCTCTGCCCGGCCGACAAGTCCCGTGCTGTTCCTGCTCGATGAGTTCGCGGCGCTCGGCCGACTGGAGCCGGTGGAGCGCGCGATGGGGCTGATGGCAGGCTACGGCCTCCAGCTCTGGCCGATCCTCCAGGACATGCACCAGCTCCGCGCCCTCTACGGCGAGCGCGCCGGCACCTTCCTGTCCAACGCCGGCGTGATCCAGACGTTCGGGGTCAATGACCATGTCACCGCCGACATGCTCTCACGCACGATCGGCGACACGACGCTGGAATATGCCACCCTCAGCACGTCGCGCGGCACGGGCTGGGGTGACAATCGCGCCGGTCCCTCGGAAAGCGTCAGCACGCATGTCACGGCGCGGCGGCTCGTCACGCCCGACGAAATCATGCGGATGCCGGCCGACACGCTCCTGCTGCTGCGGCAGGGCGAACGTCCGCTCTGGGCCAGCAAGGTCCGCTACTATGACCAGCGCGAGTTCGCCGGCCTGTTCGATCCGGCGTGATCGCACACACCCGTTCCTGGAAGATCGAACGGTGAGCTTTGGGGTATCGCCTTCGCCGCCCTCTCCGCCGGTGGGACGCTGAAGGTACACACCGCCGGTTTTGCTTGGCTTCTTCCGGAAGCCCTGCGGCCGTTAGGCCGCTCTGGTGACGGCGATAGCCGTCACGGAACGAAGGCGCATTGGCCGGTAGGCCAATTCCGCATTGCTCTTCTCAGGTCACGGCTCTGGGTGCGCCCTGACGTTAAGAGATTCTGTTAAATAGGAATCGTTAAACAAGTTAAGCCTGTGGAAAAGCGGAAATATCGCTTTCGGTACAATCCCTTGCCACATCGCCCGGTGGGTGAAACCACGTGATTCGGTGTGTGATCCCACGATAGCAGGGTGTGTGAAACCACGAACGGAAGGTGTGTGATCCCACGATAGTAAGTGGCTCCATATTTCCCTTCTCGGGGCGGCTTTTGACTCATCATCCAGGTCTCGTTGCCCGCCCGTCCAAAGCTGCGGTGTGTGAAACCACGATAGTCAGGAGCGGCGTGCAAGCCGGTCCATGAGGTCATCAACCTCGGAGGTTCTCCGGCGATCGGCCTCCAAGCGAGCACGCCGTTCCTGCTCAGCCTGGAGTTGCTCGGACAGCGCCAAGGCCTCCGCCTCCCCTCTCAACCGAAACGTCACGGCCGGGCTGCCATCTACGGTCGTAGCCATTTCCACCGCGTAATCAGGAAGCTGGTTTGCCTCGATGATCTTGCGCAGCATCCGGTTGAACTCTTTGGGCTTGCTGTCGCTACCGGTCTTGTCGCGCAACACCTCAACCCGGCACGTCCATCCGCCTCGCTGGTTGCCGGCGTGCTTGCGGGCGATGCGGTAAAGTGCTCGCTCCAGTCCTCCGGAGAGCAGGAAATAATCGGGGTGCATGGTGAGCAGCGAGCGCTCCGCCATGATGCCTTCATAGACCCAATCGGACAGAGTGATGGTCAAACCACGGGGCTGGTCAGTGTCGGGGTCCACCTCCAAGGTCCATTTATCCAGCCAGTTGAAGCCTGCCTTGCTGCGCCGCTTGGGCGCGCGGATGGACGTAGAGATGGAAGTGGTTTGTAGTCGCTGGAGGGCTGCTTGCAGCTCCTGGTAGGCCCTCCCGCTGGTGTCGCGCTTGATCGCCCGCAAAAGGTCGTAAGATGTTGTATTGAGCGTCCTCGGAAGGTCGTTGATCCCCTGCTCACGCATTCGGTTCAGCGTCGAGGTGGCCCAGATGATGATATCGGCATCCCAGATCGTCGCCATGCCATAAGCCGGGATCGCTTCGATCTTCACCCAGGTCGCCCCATCGGGGCTGGTATATTCGATCGGCTTGACCCGCTTGCGCTTCTGCAAGGAGAAGAATGGTCGTTCCATCGTCTCCCGCTGATCCTTGAGCGGAAGGTCGCCCATGATCGGCAGGAAGAGATCGAACTCCGGATTAGGGTCCTGCCGCTTCTTCACGTCTCAACCTTGCACGCTTGCAAGTGTGCAATATTGCACACCATCACCGGCCAAACTGCTGCTTAGCGTCATACTTGGCCACCAACTCGGCAATCGCTTCGGCCAGCAAGTCCTGATGGCTGCGCCGCGTCCGCGCTGCCAACACTCGGAAGGCCTCCGCAGTCGGGTCTGCCGGATCGAAATAGGCTCCGAGATGATACTTGCCGGGTCGTCGCCCGCCGGATCGTGCTGCCGGCTGTTCCGGTGCGGGGGAAGGCCGCGCCTCCGCCGCAGCGTCTTGCGCTGGCTTCTCCGGGATTGCCGGCGCGAGAAGAGATGAACGACGTGCCATATCAAACCTTCACATTTGCAGGTGTGCAGTCCTGCAAGACTTCAAACAGGAACTCACGCAGGGATGCAATCTCCTGAGCGGCTTTTCCCGCCGGCTCATGCTCGATGACGCCAAGCCCGTAAGGCCATGCTGCGCGATAGACGCTGCGCTCGCGCAGCACCGCGCGTGCGACTTTCAGCCCCGAGGCCTCAACCAAGGTCCGGGCATCTTCCAACAGCGCCGTGGCCGTCGGGGGTGCAGCATTGAGCACGACATAGCCGCTCTTGCCGGTGCTGCTGATGAGCTGGGCGGTGCGTTTGATCGCGTCCAAATCGATGAGGGAAGGGCGGCACGGAATCAGAACAAGGTCGGCGCGTTGCGCGGCGGCAACGGCTTCAGCGCCAGCGGCAGGTGGTGTGTCGATGATGGTGAGCGCAAAGCCATTCGCCCCGGCGGCATCGATCGCCTGATCCAGCCGCCGGGCGCTGATCGGCTCGACATGCGGCAGTTCGGCCTCACGGCGCTCACTCCATGCTGTGGCGCTCTCCTGCGGGTCGAGGTCGAACAGCGCGGTCTTGATACCGATGGATTGGGCAGCAACCGCCAGATTGACGGCCAACGTGGTTTTTCCAACCCCGCCCTTTTGAGCTGCTAGTGTGATTATTTGCACGTGTGCACACCTTCAATCTTGTTGGTGTGATATTATGCAGATTGGAAGGATGGCACAACCCATTGGAGTTCCGCCACCTACCGTTAGCCTGACTTTTGCGATCTAGATTAGCCCGCCGCCTCATCGTCGCTGTCGAGCGCATCGTGGCGCATGGGTCCGTGGCCGTCGACCGGGCACAAGGGCGCGCCCGCTGTCTCCAGCCATTTGCGCGCCGTCCTGACGGTATAGCCGCACGTCGCGCATTCGCATTTCAGCATCCGCGCCGCTTGCTTCTTGGGCCGGGTGGTCTCCCCGTCAGTGTCGAGCCGAGCATGGGGCAGGGGGCCTGCCGCAGCGAGGATCGGCGCAATGGTGCCAAGGAAGGCATCGCCGGGGGTGGTGGCGCGCATTGGCCCGACCAGCCCCAGCCCGACCGCGACCCGTTTAAACGCTCTCCCGTGTCCGGCCGCGATCCCGACCGCCGCGTGGACCAGCTCGTGCGCGAGGATCGCGGCGATCTGCGCTGGCATCGCATCAGGGGCGTGGGCAAGGTCGGGCCGGATGAATATCTCGAAATGCCCGTCGCCGCTGCGCCGGTTGTCCCAGCACTCGCCGATCGCCTTGCCCTTGGCTCCCCTGCTGGTGAAGCCGATCGCCACCCGCACGCGGGAGGGAAGGGGGGCGTCCAGCGCCTTGAATAGCGGCCCCATGCCGATCGCCACCCGGTTCAGCCAGCTTTCGCGATTATCCTGCTCCATGTCCTGCTCCCTTCAAATCACCCTCGGGGCGATGGCCTTGGCCATCGGCTCTGCCTCGTGGCGAACAGCGGGGGGTGAGGGGGCAGCGGGAATCTGCCGGGGTGGTGCGGGCGCAGGCGTAGCCGAGCCACGGTCCGGCTGATTGCCGTTGCTGGGAGAGGGGGGCGGCGCCCCACTTTCCCTCCGATCAAATGCAACGCCGCCGGCGTCGCCGGCGCCACCCTGGACGGGCGCGCCCGTCCCTCGCGCCAGCGATCGTCACCCGTGTGGGACGAGACGCCGGTCGGCGGCTCGGTCGGAGCGAAGCGGAGATAGAGCGCGGTCCAGAAGGACGCGCCGACTTGGCGCCTGCAACTTACCAAGGCTATCGTGCCGCTACATATTCAGGCGGAGTAAGCGGTGGCGATCGATTTTACATTCAGGAAGAAGGCGGTCCGCAGCCTTACCAACCAGATTGGCGTCTACGTCCTTTGCGATCTGGACCAAGTGCCGATCTACGTTGGCCAGTCCAAAGATGGCATTCGCAGCCGCGTTGCGCGGCATCTGACTTCCGCCCGCTCCGACATTATTGCCAATCGTCAGATCGACGTTTGGGAGATCGCTTGGGTGCTCGCCTATCCAGTGGAAACGAAGGAAGAGATCACGCCGCTGGAAGGCGTGCTGTTCCACCACTTCAACCCAAAGTCTCAACTGATGAACGGGTCGATTCCTGCGGCTCCTCCGGAAGGCGCGCCGGTGCCGGAGCCAGCCCAGGTGATTCAGGTCATGTCGGATGAGGAGATCGCCGACAAGATCGATCCGGTGCAGCGGCTTCCGCGCCAGGCAGGCCACTACACTCAGATCGTCGGCCATTTCCTGGCGGTGAAAAACTCACCCCAAGTAGCTCGGGCTATGGATGCTCACTTCAATCGACTGGCGAGCTACCATGCCGAGCTGCTGGGCCTGACGGGCGAGTCTGATCCTGGAGAAGAGTAGGGGGCTTGCTCATTTTTTAGAACAGACGCAGAACATACTAGACAGAAGATGATTGTGGCGCCACAATGGCGCCATGACCACGAACTCCAAGCCCGCCACGGTGCGCGACCTTGATCGCATAAACCTGCGTCTCTCTGCTGAGACGTTCGCGCTGATCGACGCTGCGCGCGCCGGCCGTCCCGGCAACGTCTCGCGCAACACCTGGATCACCGAAGCCATCGCGGAGAAGCTGGCGCGCGAGACGGGCGCCAATGACCGCCGTGAGGAAGGTCGGGTCGCCAATGGCTAAGTTTTATGAGTTCTTCGCCGGAGGCGGCATGGCCCGCGCCGGGCTGGGAGCGGGTTGGACCTGCCTGTTCGCCAACGACTTCGATCATAAGAAAGGGCTCACCTACCAAGCCAACTGGGGGACGGGAGGCGAGCTGAAGGTTGGCGACGTGAAGCAAATCACCGCTGCGGATTTGCCCGGCGTCGCTGATCTGGTCTGGGGGTCGTTCCCCTGCCAGGACCTGTCGCTCGCAGGCGGCGGCGCCGGCTTACGCGGCGAGAGGTCTGGAACCTTCTACCCGTTCTGGGACGTGATCAGGGGGCTGATCGCGGACGATCGCGCGCCCCAACTGATCGCGCTCGAGAATGTCTGCGGGACGCTGACTTCGCATGGGGGCAAGGATTTCGAGGCGATCTGCCAGACCTTCGCCGACGCCGGTTATCGCTGCGGCGCCCTCGTCATCAATGCGGCCCTGTTCCTCCCGCAATCCCGTCCTCGGCTGTTCGTGATCGGCGTTCATGGCGACGTGCAGGTCGATCCGGCATTGCTCGCGCCTGGTCCCATTGAGCCCTTCCACACTCGCGGGCTGCAAAGCGCCGTAGAACGGCTGCCGGCGGCGTTGCGCGAGGCAATGCTGTGGTGGAACATGCCGACGCCGAACCGCCGCAATACGACGTTCGCCGACATGATCGAGGAGAACCCATCGAGCGTGCCCTGGCACACGCCGGCCGAAACCCAGCAACTCCTAGGCATGATGTCGCCGCTCAACCTCGCCAAGGTGAACGCGGCCAAGCGGGCCGGGCATCGCGTGGTGGGCGGCGTCTACAAGCGCACGCGGCTCAACGAAAAGGGCGTGAAGGTGCAGCGCGCGGAAGTGCGTTTCGATGACATTTCGGGCTGCCTGCGAACGCCCGCAGGCGGGTCCAGTCGGCAGGTCATCGTCGTCATCGACGGCGCCAAGGTCCGATCGAGGCTGATCTCCGCGCGTGAGACGGCCCGCCTGATGGGCCTGGAGGACGACTACAAGCTGCCCCGCAACTACAATGAAGCTTATCACCTCACCGGAGACGGGGTGGCGGTGCCGGTGGTTCGGCACTTGGCCCATCATATCTTGGAACCCTTGCTCGGCATGGCGGAGGCGGCCGAACGGGCGGCTGCATGAGCGTCATCCCCTGCGAGCAGAACAGCAATCTGCGCGCGCAAATCGAGCGGTTCGCGGAGGTCTTGAAGACCGAGGCGCACCGGCTCGGCGATCATGGCCTGGACGAACGCGACTTCTACAATTCGGGCCTCTTCCGGGGCGCGGTCGAGCGGGTGAGGGGGCAGTTCTCCGCGACGATGCGCGCCAAGCGCGAGTTCGTTCAGCACGTCCTGAACCACATGGAGGATGAAGGCTTCATCGCAGGATGGGACCTGACGGAGGACTCCAGCCGCAACGATTATGCCGTCCGGCTCCCAAGCGGGCGCAGAGCCGTCATTGACCTGAAAGGCTGCCTGGACGGCAACAACACCAACATATTCGAGCGCCCGGCCGATGCCGATGAGTTCGTGATCTGGAGCATCTGCACCAACCTTGGCGCCGATCCACGGCGCAATGCCTGGTCGGGGATCCACACTCGCCTCAGCGCCGAGGTGATCTCACGCAATCAGCGGGTGGATGGGCTGATTGTCTGGGACATGGTGTGCGGCACGATCGGACGCCCATGCCCCAAGGTGGCTGGCGAGGACGGATCGAGGCTCACCGACATTGGCCCTTTCCGGGTTCCGCCCGCCTGCATCTATCTGTTTCCCAGCACCGTGCCGTCCCTCGCCAGCCCCTCCGTCTCAGCCCAGCCAATCGATGCCGTTGAGCTGCTTTCAGCCTTCCACCGCTGCTTCAAAGGATACGATGCCGAGCTCAATCACGTCGATTTCGAGGTGATGCAAGCCGGTGCCGACCTGATGCGGCGCACCACGGTCCGGCGCGCCGGCGCCGTCCAGAAGGTATCGGACATGGCGGCTATCCGCCGGGCCTAACCGCCAAGAAAATCGGTCAGGCGGCAGGATAGCTCGTCGGCGTTCCGCATCTCGCATTCCCATATCACCAGGGCTCGCCAGCCTTGGCTCTCAAGGCGCTGCCGCGCTTCCCGATCCCGTTCGACATTCCTCGCCAGCTTGGGATGCCAATAGCTGGCGTTGCTCGCCGGTCGTCGCGCGCCGCGCGGGCAATCGTGCTGATGCCAGAAACATCCATGCACGAAAATCACCGCTCGCCGGGCCGGAAACACGAGGTCCGGGCTGCCGGGCAGGTCGCGCCGATGCAGGCGAAAGCGATAACCGAGCCGGTGCGCCAATCGACGCACCACCATTTCCGGACGGGTGTCCTTCCCCCGCACTTGGCGCATGCGCTCCGATCGAGCCGCTGGGGTCAGCGTGTCAGTCAACTGCTTGACGGGCGCGGTGCTCCCGCAACACGCGCTGTACGGTGGAGCGAGATACGCGGAAGAGGCTAGCGAGCTGGGCAGGGGAGCCCTGGCCGGATTCCGCCTTGGCGATGATCTCGGCGCGCTGCTGACCGGTAAGGCTCGGCCGGCGTCCAAGATGCCGGCCAGCTTTGCGCGCGTGCGCCAGCCCATTCATGGTTCGCTCGCGGATCATGGCGCGCTCGAACTCGGCGAACGCGCCAAGCATCTGCGTCATCAGCCGGCCGGGCGCGGTTGTGGTGTCGATCGCCTCAGTCAGCGACCGGAAGCCGGCGCCGGCTGCCGTGATCGCCTCCAGGGTGAACAGGAGGTCGCGAAGCGAGCGGGATAGCCGGTCGAGCTTCCACACCACCAGCACGTCGCCCGGCTTCAATGCGTCGATCGCGCGCGCCAACTCGCGCCGATCGGCTTGGCCGCCTGACGCTTCCTCCTGGTAGATCGTCGCGCAGCCGGCGTCGGTCAGCGCGCGGAGCTGCGGGTCCAGGTCCTGGTGATCGCCACGGGACACCCGCGCATAGCCGATTTCCATGCGATCGTTTCTGACACAGGGTTTTGACACCTGCAAACCGTTGGAAAGGCTGGGGCAGGGCGCTGGTGTCAAAACCGAACGAGACTGTTGAAAAACGGTTGCTTGCGAGGGGACTGGAAGCGTGATTCAGTCCTCCCAGGCGGCAAGGAATAGCGGACATGATGGGTCGGCAGGTAGCGCAAGGCGCACTGTTCTACGGGTTCCGGCTCGACGATCATATGCCTGCCGACCACCTGCTCCGACGCATCGACGGGCTGCTCGACTTCGGTTTCGTGCGTGAGGCGCTGGCGGCGAGCTATAGCACAAGCGGACGGCCCTCGATCGATCCGGAACTGATGCTCAGGATGCTGCTGGTCGGCTACCTGTTCGGCATCCGCTCGGAACGGCGCCTGTGCGAGGAGGTGCATCTCAACCTCGCCTATCGTTGGTTCTGCCGGCTCGATCTGGTCGACCGGGTGCCCGACCATTCCACCTTCTCCAAGAACCGGCACGGCCGCTTCCGCGCCTGCGACCTGCATCGTCTGCTGTTCGAGCAGGTGGTCGCTCGGTGCGCCACGGCCGGGCTGGTGGCGGGGCGCGACGTGGCGGTGGACGGCAGCACGATCATGGCCGACGCGAGCCGCGAGAGGAAACTGAATGGAGCCGATGCCGCGGATGAGCTTCGTGCCGGGGACAGCATATCGCGACCGGTCGCCGAATATCTGGCGGCGCTCGACGCCGCGTTGCCGGTAGATCCCGACGAACCTGCGCCCTTCATCCCAACCAGCATCTCGCCGACTGACCCGCAGGCGGCGCTCACCTGCAAGCACGGGCCGGCGCGCTACGCATACGCGATCAACCCGCTGCTCGACCTCGATACCGACTGCATCCTCGATGTAGAGGCGACGCCAGCGCGCTTCTCGTCCGAGGTCGCGGCGACCCGGACACTGGTGTCGCGTGCCGGCACCACGCTGGGCATCGCACCCGAAAGCCTTGCGGCTGACAAGGCGTATGGCAGCGGCCCGCTACTTGGCTGGCTGCTCGACCGGAATATCACGCCATACATCCCGGTCATCGATCGCAGCCGCCAGCGCGACGCCTTCTTCACCCGGGATGCCTTTCGCTATGATCGCGAGGCCGATGTCTATCGCTGCCCAGCGGATAAGCCGCTCGGCTATTGCGGCACCAAACGCGCCAGTCAGGTTCGCGTATATCGAAGCCATGTCGCCGATTGTGCTGGCTGCGAACTGAAGCCCCGATGCACTGTCAGCCAGAAGCGCAGCATCACCCGCCTCGTCAGCGAGGATGCCCGCGATACCGTCCGCGCTCTTGCCGGCACCGACGCTTATGTGCGCGCACGGCGTCGAAGACAGCGCATCGAGCGCGTGTTCGGCCACCTGAAACGTAACTTGGGGCTACGAACGCTCAAGCTGCGGGGCCTCGCCGGAGCAGCCGAAGAGTTCACCATGGCTGCCGCAGCATACAACCTTCAGCTGCTAGCCCGGCAGGCCGCGCCGGCCTGATACGTTGCGCATCCTCCGGTGTACGACGTCACCAGCCCTCCGCCACGCCGATCTCACGCAGGCCTTTTTCAACAGCCTCGAACGGTTTTGACACCAGCTCGCAAATAGTATTGTCGTCCGCAGCATACTCGGAGCAAGGCGGCCAGGGTGCCGATTGAGCCGGCGACTGACTTGGCGAGCATCGCGACCGCGGCCGAGTAGCTAGTTCATCGAGCGCGGGTGCTAAGCCATGCGGAGAATTACCCTCTTGACTCCGTACATATGTACGGGTGCTAAGGGGTGCCCCGAGGTGCGAAAATGGCGGCAATCACCATCGGGCGCGCGGCACGCGCGGCCAACGTCGGTATCGAGACGATCAGGTTCTATGAACGCCAGCGGCTGAT
>VFQN01004686.1_pt1 | contig 17779 bp, 15 predicted proteins | sample 3512371 | NCBI WGS metagenome assembly VFQN01 (sample SAMN10412370, study PRJNA504923) | tailings metagenome | isolation source: Replicate 2 from Balatoc abandoned mine | place: Philippines: Itogon, Benguet | collected 2017-08-28 | reverse complement strand
AAGTTATTGCGGTAGCTGCGCGAACGGACTTCAAAACCACGGAGGATGAAGGAGTCCGGCTGCAGCTGGTTATTGAGCTTCACCGCACCGCTGACGTCGCGCAGGATGTCGTCCATGCGCAGGGCCTGCTGGTCGCGGATCGTATCGCGAGTGACGGTGCTGACCGAGGCAGGCAATTCGAGGTCTGGCACGTTCAGAAATGTGGCGGTGGTTGACGACGGAGCCAGATAGCCATCTGCGGGCGGTGAACCGAAAATGGAATTGGTGAGGATTGTTGCAGCCGGCAGCGGCGTGGGCGTATAGCCCGGCGGCAGGAAGACGTCATCCGGGTCGGTGGTGACTGGCAGCGGAGTCGCCTGCACCTCGACTTCCGGCAGCGTGGGCGGCGAGTCGGCAGGAGGTGCCGGAGGCTGGGCGAACGCCGTCAACGACGTGCTGCCCAGCAACAGCCAACTTGCAGCAGACCTGGTCCAGCCTGGAGATTTCACAGCAGATCTTCCCTGAATCGATCGACGCCACCTTGCGAAGTCACTACTGCCTGCAGCAGCCCTACCTCTCGAATCGGAGAGGTTCCGGCAGGGGCTGGACAGGAAAGAACAGAAGTGAAGGGCACAAAACGACAGCAGCCGCACAGGCAGCAAAGGCGGTAAACCTTGCCAGGCAGCGTCGGCAGGACAGTTGCAGGACGCGAGCGAATCGCTCTGACGACCCTAAGAATGTCATTGTTTTCCGCCCGGGAAATCCGGGCGATTTTCCACCTGGCACCGCTTGTCGGAATGTTGCTTTTTCGAAACATGCCGTCAGGGGGACTGCCAGGTTGCCTGAACATCAGGGCCGGACGAACGGCTTTCTCACGGACGTGATGAAAATCTCCAACATTTCCCGTCGCCACGGCCTGGGGTCCAGATTCGCGATCAGGGCCCTGAAAACCGACCAACCAGTCGGCGGAATCGTTCCAGACGGCCACGACTTGCCCGACCAGAGGTCAGCAGCTGGGGTGGGGGCGACCAGCCTGTTCGCACGACCGGCACGTCCAGACCGGCGTGTCCTGCCAGGACCACCCGGTCGCGGGGCAGCGTGCCGGGAGCGGCATTTGAAATGCTGTTTCCGGAGTGGCCAGAACCTTTTCAGACAGGATTTCCTGTCGCAGTGACTGCGAAGTCTCCTTCACCAGGGGTAGCCGGTGCGCTGTTGATTTTTTCGCTGAGCCGACTTGCTGTCCGTCTGCGGGCAGCCGGTCCACGATGGACGGATTAAGTGATGACACCGCCAGCATGGTTGCAACAGTTTGCCGATCGCGTGAGCGAACAGATTCGCGCGGTCGACGTGTTAGCCCCATTGGGGTGCCACTTCTTTGAGTCGCCGGATCAGTGGGAAATCACCCTGTTCGTCTCCGCCACCGAAATCCTGGGGGGACCGCAGGATGGCCGGCGGCGGGTGTCACGCTTCTTCGTCGACGTCCAGGGGGTCTGCAATACGTTCGACCATGTCGAGTCGGTCACCTGGCAGGCCCAGGGACTGGGCGCGGAGGACGATCTGGGGCCGCATCTGTCGGTGGAAGGCATCTTCCGCGGGCAAGCGATCTGGTTGCGAATCCCCGCCCTGACACCGCGAGCGTTCGAGCCGGGACGAGTCGCCGACGTGCATCAGCGGACCTGGGAAGAGATCTGGTAGGCCGCTGTCGGAGCGTTCGTTCGTGCCTGTCGCGAAATTGTCGTATTGACAGAATATTCAGCCCCGGGACGGGCGGCAGATCGTAGCCCCGGTTGATAACCCGGGGCTACGTCCCTGACAAACAGGCTCAGCCGTTTGCACCGGGCTGGCCGACAACTGTTCCCTGAAAACGCACAGACGGCGACGTCAGTTTCCCGACGCCGCCGTCTGGCGAGTTTCACGCTGTCAGAGTCCGGTCATGGATCACAGACCGGCCATCAATCAGAGTGCGGTCATGGACCGGCTAGCGGAGCAGGCTCAGCACCTGTTGCGGATTCTGGTTGGCGATCCCGACCACCGACATACCGGCCTGGCTGAGAATCTGGGCTTTCTGCAGCTGGGCGGTTTCTTCGGCGAAGTCGGTATCGACGATCTGGCTGCGGGCATCGGAAATGTTTTCCAGAGCCACACCCAGCGTGGTGATGTTGGTTTCGATCACGTTCTTCTGGATGGCTCCCAGGCGACCGCGGAGAGTCGACACGCGGTTCAGGGCCTGATCGATGATGTCCACCAGATCCTGAGCCACCGCGTTGCCGTCGGCCACGTCCCGCAGGCTCTTGCCATTGCCGGAACCCAGTTCGTAGATCTTGCCCGAGATCCCGCCGAGACGAGCAGTGTTGATCGCCTCGATGCCGATGCCGATCTGACCGGCCGCGGACACTTCCTGACCGATCTGGAAGACTGCCCCGCCGCCGGTGATGCTGATCGTCGCCGTCTGGTTCGCCTCGTTGTTGGCTTCCTTGAAGCTGATCGAGGCATCCAGGGTGGCGGTCTTGACCGAGGCCTTCAGGCCGTCGCCGAGGGCCACCTGACCGTTGATCTGCACGGCGATGTCTGCTCCGGCGTCACGCTGGGCAATCGTGCTGCCGTCAGCGAGCGTCGTCTGGAAGTTCCCGGACAGGGCCGTGACTTCCACGAACTGACGGGAACCGTATTCCGAGCTGGTGAAGACCAGCACGTCTTCGCCGGTGGATTCCGACAGTTCTGCGGCAGAGCGGGCGGCGACCACACCGCTGCCGTCGCCCGAGGCTTCGGCACTGACCAGCGCCCGGGCGGCCACCGCTCCGGCATCGCTGCTGGTGTTGATGTAGTCGGACAATTCTTCCGCGGTCGTCGTGACGGCACCGGTATTGTCTGTCGCCAGATTCACGGTGATCAGCTGGTTGCCGTTGCCGTCGATGGTCACTGCGACGCTGAGTGGGCTATTGTTGGCACCCGGGTCGGCGAAGGCGACATTGATCGACTGCGTCTGTTCGCCGGTGCGGACATCGGTGAAGGTGACGTCGTTATTGGCACCGTTGTCGCCGCCGGTCAGGGCCTGGATGCCCTTGGTTCGCAGCACTCCGGAGCCGTCGCCCGAGGCATCCACGTTCACGAGGTCACGAGCTTCGGCAGCACCGGCGCTCACATCGTTGGCAAGGAAGTCGGCCAGATCTTCGGCCGTGGTGGTGATGTTGCCGCTGGCATCGGTCGCCAGGCTGAACGTCACCGTCTTGTTCCCGGACGAATCCTGCGACACGCTGACGCTCAGGGACTGATTCGCCCCGTTGCTGATCATCTGCACGGAAACGCTGGTATCGAACTCGCCGACCGAATCCGTCGCACGGGCGTCGGTGAAGGTCAGGTCGCTGTTGGCGAGGTTGTCCGCTCCCGTCAGATCGGTGCTGGCGAAAGCCTGCACGTTACCGCTGCCGTCGCCCGAGAACTCCACCTTGTATTGGGAGATGTTCGGATTGGTGCTGTTGGCCAGCAGGTTCTTGATGTCTTCGGCGGTCGAGGTGATCACGCCGTCGGCATCGGTCGCCAGGGTGATCGTCAGGGTGCCGCCGTCGCCGTTAGCCACGAAGTTGGCCGCCAGTTCCTGATCGGCACCGGAGTTGACCATTTCAATCGCGAGCGGATTCGTAAAGACCGCGTTGGTATCGGTCGCACGGCCGTCGGTGATGGTCAGCTGGCTGTTGGAAACGTTGGTCAGAGCTTGCGGAGCCGAAGCCTGCACCACGCCGCTACCGTCGCCGGAGGAGGTGGCAGAGAGCAGGTCGCGGGCCTCGACGGCACCGGCGCTCAGATCGTTCGTGAGGAACTGGACGATGTCGTCCGCGGTGCTGGTCACGTTGCCGTTGGCATCAGTGGCCAGGGTGATGTTAACCGTTTTGTCCCCGAACTCGTTTTCGACCACGTCGATGGCGAGTGCCTGGTTGGCAGCTTCGGCGATGAAGGCGGTCGCCACGTTGTAGTCGCCACGTTCGGCGACCGGACGGGCATCGGTGAAGATGACGTCGTTATTGGTGGTGTCCTGCCCGCCGGTGAGCTGCTGTTGTCCGGCTGTCGGACCGTAGGTGTCGGCACCGACGGCAGCGCCGTAACCGCCGGCCGCAGTGGCGGTGGCAGCGATCAGGGCCGAAGCACCGTCGTGGGCGGCAATCGCGGCCTGGATATCCGCCAGGGTCGCGATGGAGTCGGTGCCGTCGTCCGCGAGGTTGATGGTGACGATATGGTTGCCGGAGGAATCGGTTTCCACCGTGTCCACGACCGAGTTCGCGAGGTTGCCCGCGGTATTGACCAGATTCACGAAGACCTGGCCGCCGAGGGTGGCCGCATTACCGGTGGTGGTGGTGGCCCGCACGTCGGTGAAGGTCAGCAGCGAATCGCCTTCCTGGCTGGCCGCCTGGAAGAAGCCGGCCCGGGCATCGCGGGTGACGTTGATCGCGCCCGCGGTGGTCAGCTGGGCGCTGGCCGCCTGGGTGTTGCCGACGACTGTGCTGCCGGCCGTGGCATTGCTGACGGTCAGCGAACCGGGAGCCGAGTTGATCACCGACGCTTTTACACCAGTCACGTCGCTGATGCCGTTAACGGCGTCGGCAATGTTCTGCACAGAGCTGCTGCCGCCGAGGAACAGCACCTGGCTGCCCTTGGCTCCGGCGACCTGCAGGGTGGTGGAAGACGACAGCGGTCCGCCGGAATAACGCAGTTCGGCCTTCTCGGCAGCGGCCGTCACCGTGGCCTTCATGTCGACCTGGGAGGCGGAGCCGAACAGGGCTTCATTGATCTGGAAGTCACTGATCTTGGCGGAGTCCGCGACGTTGATCGCCGTGGTGAACGCCTTGCTGCCGTCGATCAGCTTGTCGCCAGCGAACGTGGTGTTGGCCGAAATGCGGTTGATGGCGTTCAGCGCCGCATCAATCTGCATCTGGTTGGCCTGAATTTCGGAGTCCGAGAGGGCACCGGTGTTCAGACCTTCCTGGACCAGTCCGCGAACCTGATTGAGCAGGCCGCCGATTTCGCCGAGCGCCGAGTCGGCGGTGGAAATCACGTTGTTGGCGCGATTGCTGTTCTTGATCGACTGTTCGATCGTCGTAATCTGCAGACGCAGGCCTTCGCTGGCGATCAGGCCGGAAGGATTGTCTTTACCGGAGTTGATCTTGAGACCGGTGGACAACCGCTGCAGCGAGGTGCTGAGCATGTTGTTGGATTTTTGAATGTTGCGCAAACCCCGCAACGACTCAACATTTGTGTTAATCCGCGTCATCGGACAGGCTGCCTTTCTCTCGGGCTGCGTTGCACCGGGAAATCAATGGGGGAATCGGGGTTGCCAGACGTGCCGGTTACTGGCCCGCGGCATCAGGAAGAACGCTCCGTCGCCAATCGTTCTTCCCCTGCCTCCGGCGGGGCATCGCCCCGTTTCTTACCCACGTCGCCAACGTCTGTAGCGATGGATGCTCGCTACACGTCCCGCAACCTTCCCGGTGCGATCCGTCATTCGCAGGACTGATCGAGCTCACGGGGGCCTGAAACGGTCTATCGCTGGAACTATCGGTCCGGATCAGACGTCAGGTGAGATTTGGCAGCGTCGTCGCAAAATTTATTCACGGACACTGCCAACGATAGGCGTTCTGCCAGATCTGGCTGGTGTAGCGAATGCGCACGCTGTACCACCTGCGGCGAACGAACGCCCCGCGACCGTGCCAGCCTGACCACCCGCCAGACGTTCACGCACGGCATACAGGCCAGGCGGCGGAGCACAGGTTCTGGGCCGGAACCGTGCTGCCACGCCGCCGTTTACCGCGAAATCAGGGCCAGACCACAAGGGCACACATTGCTCGCCGGGGCAAGGGCGCAGCTGCGGGAACCGATCGCAACGGCGCGGAGTGAAAGCGGGCAACCTCCGTCTTTCCACTCCACAAGCGCGCTGCAATCGATTGTGCCGGCGTTGCGGGGGCGTGCCAGAACGTCCACGGTCTGGCACACTGGCCCTGTCCGCCGATTCCACTATTTGCGGGCATCTGCCGTGGCGGCCGTCCGCTGCTGTTCGCGCTGAATCGCCTCGTACACTTCCTGGCGATGCACCGGAACTTCGGACGGAGCTTCGATCCCGAGACGAACCTTGTCGCCCCGGATATCGACCACGGTGATCTTGATGTTATCGCCGATGAAAATGCTTTCGTCGCGCTGGCGTGAGAGTACGAGCATTGCGAGATCTCCTATCTGCGCCTGCTCTGGGCCGCTGTACGGCAGAGCGAGCGAATTCCCGGTTGTTAGAGCCACTGAACGCGATGGAATCCGACAGAAACTCCTGAGGAGGCTGGCTAAGGGTGTTGACGGCTCCGGTCTGGCAAGTTGCACAATCCCGAATCCGTCGACTGCCGCTGTCACACCAACCCGCACCTGCAGGTGAAACTGTCTGAGTCCATCATCATCTCTGGCAGACAACCCAAGAATCGTCCCTTTGCCGGGAATTCTCGTTCTGACAAGCCGGAAAATCACACAACCTGGCGAATCCACGCGGACACGCGCGACTGTAGCGATTGCGCCACGGCATCCGGTTTCTCTCATGCTCCCGCGGGCGACTCACCCCAGCCGATCGCCGTCGCAGTTGCATACTCGCGGCAATGAGAAATCGTGATCAGAATCCGCTCGATCCCGCGCAGCCGGGCCACGTCCCGCACCGGGCCATGCAAGACCACCTCCGGCTGTCCGGACGACAGCGCCGGGATTTCGATGTCTTTCCAGCTCACCTGCTGGGCCAGGCCGGTGCCCAGCACTTTCATTACCGCTTCCTTGCCCGCCCAGCGGCCGGCGAAATGCTGCATGTATTCCCGCCGCCGCTGGCAATAAGCGATTTCGTCGGCGGTGTAGATCTTGTGCAGAAAGTGATCGCCGTGCCGTTCGATCATCCGGCCGATGCGCAGGATCTCAACAATGTCGGTGCCCAGGCCAATAATCATGCAGCAGACTCCAGCGGCCGGCGCTGCAGACTCTCCCTGCCTGCAGCGGGCCCACATTCATTCGTGAACAGCAGTCATTCGACCACACCATTCATTCGTTCACAGCGTCAGACCGGCGCTGCCGGGCGTTCCGGATTCGTCCGGGTGGAATTCAGCCAGATCCGGCCGCCATAACCGACGCAGCCCGCCGTGACCATCGCCAGCAGCACTTCCAGCAGTTCTGCGGTGAGATAACCGCCGGGAAATGCGGCTCCGTAGCGCAGGCGGGACCAGCGCTGGTGCCGTTGCGGCAGCGTGGCATCCTTGCGGACAATCAGGACGTCCTCAACCGGCGTGGACGGCAGGGATGTCGCCTCCGGCGGCAGATCGGACATGGCGGCGATCAGGGCTTCCGCCGCTCCCGGCGTGCCGGCTTTCAGCGCTGCCACCCAGGCACGCTCTGCGGAAATATGAAAGGTCGCTGCCAGCCCCAGGCCTGCCAGAATCATGGTCTCGACCAGGTAGCGGAAGCGATCCGGGCGCGGGAACCAGACGGTCACCGCTACAGCGGCGGCACCGGTCAGGAAACCGAACAACACTCCGTACCCCCAGAGCGGTTTCACGCGTGTGGAGGCCCAGCCTGCCAGCAGCCCGCAGGCCAGCAACAGGCACAGCCGGTTCAGCATCGGCGATGTCGACCCGACGGTGCGGGTGGCAGGTAATTCCGGGACATGACTCATTCGCGTCGACTCAATCCACACGCTGCCCGCACCCGGTTCAGGACTTCCTGGCCCTTGGTCCGGGCGGTCGCAGCCCCGGCCTGCAAGTAGCCTTCCACCACGTCGGGCCGGCTTTCCAGTTCTGCCCGTCGCTCGCGGGCCACGGAGAAGTAACTCCAGGCGGCTTCAAACAGGGCCTGCTTGGCCTCGCCATACCCCATGCCGCCCGCCCGATAGCGGCCGGCCAGTTCCGCCTGCTGTTCTGCGGTCGTAAACAGTTTGAACAGCGTGAAGATGTGGCAGGTGTCCGGATTCTTGGGTGCCTCGACCGGTGTGGAGTCGGTCTTGATGCTCATGATCTTCTTGCGCAGTTTCTTCTCTGCCTCGAAGATCTCGATGGTATTGCCGTAGCTCTTGGACATCTTCTCGCCGTCCAGGCCAGGCACCTTTGCCGAACTGTCGAGCACGCGGGCTTCCGGCAGATGCAGGAATTCGCCGCCATAGATGTTGTTGAACCGCTGGGCGATGTCCCGCGTGACCTCGATGTGCTGCACCTGGTCGACGCCAACCGGAACAACGTCGCTGTCGTACAGCAGGATGTCGGCCGCCATCAACACGGGATAGGTAAACAGGCCGGCATCGGCCGCAATCCCCTTCGCCACCTTGTCCTTGTAGGCATGACATTTTTCCAGCAGGCTGTGCTGGGTGACCGTCATCAGCAACCAGGTCAGTTCGGTGATTTCAGGCACATCCGACTGGCGAAACAGCGTCGCCTGATTCGGGTCCAGGCCGAGGGCCAGCAGATCCAGCGCTGCGTCGTGCGTGAACCCGCGCAATTCTTCCGGGTTCCGCACCGTGGTCAGTGCATGCAAATCGGCGATGAAATAGAACGCCTGCTGATTGTTCTGCAGGGCGATGTACTGCGCAATCGCTCCGAAGTAATTGCCCCAGTGAAACCGGCCCGTCGGCTGAATGCCCGATAAAACTCGCATCGACTCGTACTTTCCCACGCTGGCGGTTTCGCGTTCGCTGTTCTGATGCTTCGGAAAGATCCAGTGCGTCGTCCACACTGAAGACTTGTGCTGGTTACAAGTGGGTAGTGGATAGGGAATAGTGGGTAGGAGCAAGACCGCCAATGAATTCCTGGATTTCCTACCCACTATTCCCTATCCACTACCCACTCCTGCTGCAACACCGCTTTCAGATTTGACGAAGCATTAATACTTCGGAAACCTCAGGGTTCCCACGATATCCTGGACACTCCCGCAGCCCAGTTCGTTCAGGGTCGCCGACAGTTCCTCGACCAGGCGGACCGGCAACTCGGGAGAATAGAAATTCGCCGTGCCGATCTGCACGGCGGAAGCGCCGGCGACCAGGAACTCCATCACGTCGTCCAGGGACTGAATCCCGCCGACGCCGATGATCGGAATCCTGACGCGCTGGGCCACCTGCCAGACGATGCGCAGCGCCAGCGGCTTGATCGCCGGACCGCTCAGACCACCCAGCCCATTGCCCAGCACCGGGCGGCGCTTGCGCCAGTCGACGACCAGTCCCTGAAATGTGTTCACCAGCGACACCGCGTCTGCTCCGGCTGCCGCAGCCGCTTCCGCAATCACCGGCACGCTGGTGACGTTGGGAGTCAACTTGGCGATGATCGGAAACGGGCACCGCTCACGCACAGACCGGACCACCGCAGCCGTCTGGGCGGGATCTGCTCCGAAGTCGGTTCCGCCGGAGACGTTCGGGCAGGAGATATTCAATTCCAGGGCGGCGATGCCGGAAAATTCGCTCAGCCGGGCGGCCATCTCCGCGAACTCGGCATGGGTCTTCCCGGCGATGTTCACGATCAGCGGAGCGCCCAGCGTGGTCAGCACGCCCAGATGTTTGGCGATGAACGCTTCCAGACCGTCGTTATCCAGGCCGATGGAATTCAGCAGTCCGGAGGCCGTCTCGACGGTGCGCGGCGGCGGATTGCCGGCGCGCGGCAATGGTGTCACCGTCTTGGGGATGATGCCGCCCAACCGACGAAAGTCGACAAACGCCTGCATTTCGCGGGCATAGCCGAACGTCCCGGAAGCCACCAGAATCGGGTTCGGCAACGTCAGCCGTCCCAACTCGACCTTCAACTCCGCCACGAGAATGTATCCCCAAAATCCTCTTGCCTGCTCCCCGGCGGCAGCCACACCGCTGGCGGTTTCGCGATTCTTCCAGCCTCTAAATCCCCACCGCTGCCAGCTTCCGCAGCACATCGACCGTCTCAATGGCTGCCAGGGTCGCCTCGACGCCCTTGTTTCCGGCTTTCCCGCCGGCCCGGTCCAGTGCCTGGTCCATCGACTGGCAGGTCAGCACGCCGAACGTCACGGGAATGCCGCTGGTCAGGCTCGATTGCAGAATGCCGCCAGCCATCTGGTGATTGATGTACTCATGATGCGTTGTCTCGCCCTGGATGACGGCTCCCAGGCAAATGACGGCCGCGAATTTGCCGCTGTGCGCCAGTCGCTGGGCCACGATCGGAATCTCGAACGACCCCGGCACATGCACGACCGTGATGCCGGCTTCCGGCAAACCGTGTCGCTTCAGCGTATCAATGGCCCCGTCCAGCAGACGCCGCGTGATCAGATCGTTAAAGCGGGACACAATGATGGCAAACTGGTCGTCGCCCGCCAGTAACTGGCCTTCAAATACCTGCACGATGGCACTTCCAGGATCGATGAATGACAGAGGCTCGGTGAAACACGATGGTCTGACTCCCAGTGTAACCAGGTGACCCGCCCCTGTCGCCGGAGTGCTGCCGGATCATGACCTTCGCCAGCCCGGTCGCCCCCGGGAACGAGCAAACGCCGGTCGGGCAGGGAGCCAGACCGGCGTTTTCAGGATTCAGCGCGCGTGGAAGATCAAAACCGCGGATTCACTGTGCGACGGGCAGGTTGCAGTCGCCCACTGATGGTGACCGGGTTTGTTGCCGGAGGCTTGTATCGGCCCGTGTGGCATGCTTGCCCTGCCAGGCAAGCATGTTTTCCGCCTGGACGGTCTGCCTCGGTTACCAGAGAAGCCCATGCTTGCCTTGAAGGGCAAGCATGGCACACGAAATGATCACCAGCTGACGACCGTACCCGGTCGGCAACCCGATCACCAGACGATGTCGTCAGCGGCCGGCATGGAAGGAATCGGGGTGAGACCTGACGGCAGCGGGGCATAGGTGTCGCCGTTGCGGCCGCTGAGGTAGAAGTCCAGGTGGGCAGACCCCGGCCCGAATGCCGCCTGGCCGTCGATCGCGGACGGGACGCCGTACGCATCCACCGGGCCGAAGTTCTCCGGAGCATAACCCTGATACGGCAGGGCGCACCCGGCAGACAGGGGACCGGCACAGGACATGGGGGCTGAACACCCCGCGGGGGCGCTGCAGCCGAAGGGCTGGCTGCACCCGGCAGGGCCACTGCAGCCATAGAACGGCACACTGCAACCGGGCATGGAACAACCGGGCATCGAACAGCCGGGGGAACCGCAATTCCACGGGCTCCCGCAACCGCTCCAGGGACCGGCACAGCCGGGACCAGCACAGCCCGGGACGGCACAGCCGCGGCTGCGGAGTTTCAGTTTCCCGCCGCCGGCGTCCGTCATAGCGTGCGGCATGCCGACGATCAGACTCAAGGTCATCCACACCAGGATGTTGCGGCTCATTTTCTGATCCATTCTCTGACGTCCGGCCCGGGAATGACCGGGGAAGCTTGCGTACGGCGCGATTTCGCCGCTCTTGCCTGTGAACCTAGAGAGCATCGGGGCGGACGCAAGCGGATTCCCGGCACGGGCAGACCGTTTCCGGGAGAAACCATGGGGGCTGTCCGGAATGCGCCGGCCGATCAGGGAATGCCGACTGCGCCGGACAGGATCTTGCCCAAATGGCGCGCACTCCTTGCCTTCCGGTACTGCATTTGCTGAACTGGTGGTCGACTGGCTGTCGATGCCTCCTCGACACATTACCGGAGAGTCTGGACCGTGCCCGAACTGACACCGCGTGAAGTCCTGGCTCTGTGCCGGGAACATGAAATCCGTGCCGTCGACCTGCGGTTCATGGATTTCCCTGGAACCCAGAAGCACTTCACGATTCCCGTAAATGTCCTGACGGAAAGAACTTTTGAAGAGGGGCTCGGGTTCGACGGCTCCTCCATCCGCGGTTGGCAGACGATCAACGAGAGCGACATGCTGGTGGTGCCGGAAGCGGCCACCGCCTTTGTCGACCCGTTCATGCAGCATACGCTGGTGATGACCTGCAACATTCAGGATCCCATCACGCGCGAGGACTATGCCAAAGATCCGCGCAACGTTGCCCGCAAAGCAGAAAACTACATGCGGTCCACCGGCCTGGCAGACGCTGCCGCCTTCGGCCCGGAACTGGAGTTCTTCCTGTTCGATTCCGTGCAGTTCGACCAGAACGAACACGAAAGTTATTACCACATTGAAAGTCGCGAGGGTCAGTGGACCCGCGGACGAGCTGCCGGCGGCGGTTCCGGACATCAGATCCGGTACAAGGAAGGCTACTTCCCGATGCCGCCGGCCGACACCCTGCAGGATCTGCGCACCGAAATCATGCTGGTGCTGCAGGATTGCGGCGTGCAGGTCGAGGCCCAGCATCATGAAGTGGCGACCGGCGGACAGTCCGAAGTCGACCTGCGCTACGACTCGCTGATGCAGACGGCTGACAACCTGTTGCTGTCGAAGTACATCATCCGCAACGTCGCCGCCCGAAGCGGCAAAACGGCGACGTTCATGCCCAAACCACTCTGGAACGATAACGGTTCCGGGCTGCATCTCCATTTTTCACTCTGGAAGGGCGACCAGAACCTGTTCGCCGGCGAGGGCTATGCCGGGCTGAACGACACCGCGATGTATGCGATCGGCGGGTTGCTGAAACACGCCCCCGCCCTGCTCGCGTTTTGCTGTCCGACCACGAACAGTTACAAGCGGCTGATTCCGGGCTTTGAAGCACCGGTGAATCTGACGTACAGCAGCCGCAACCGCTCGGCCGCGATCCGGATTCCGGTGCACACGCCCTATCCCCAGAACAAGCGGATTGAATTCCGCTGTCCCGATCCGGCTGCCAACGGCTACCTGGCGATGTCGGCGATGTTGATGGCGGCGCTGGATGGCATCCAGCAGCGGATCGATCCTGGCAGGCCGCTGGACAAGGACATTTACGATCTGGGCCCCGACGAACTGGCAGATGTGCCGCGCGTGCCGCAGACGCTGGAAGAATCGCTGCAGGCCCTGCGCCGGGATCACGAATTCCTGTTGCGCGGCGACGTGTTCACGGAAGACGTGATTGATACCTGGATCTGGTACAAGAGCGAAAAGGAAGCAGCGGCCCTGCGGCAGCGGCCGCACCCGTTTGAGTTCGCCATGTATTACGACGTCTGAAACCCTGTATTACGACGTCTGAAACATTGACCAGCTGGTAATGACCGGGTCGTAAAAAATGAAGAAGCCCCGGGATGGCGATCCCGGGGCTTCCTTGTGTGATCTCTGAAATCACTGAGGACAACTCTCAGCGGCGGGGATTTCAGTTGAGCGTGTCTTCGCCCTTCTTCCAGTTGCAGGGCACCAGCTTGTCGGTCTGCAGGGCGTCGAGAATCCGCAGGACTTCATCGACGTTGCGACCGACCGGCAGGTCGTTCACCGAGGCCCAGCGGACGATTCGCTGCGGATCGATCAGGAAGGTGCCGCGATAGGCGATGCCCTGGTCTTCCTTGAGCACGCCGTAGGCGGTCGACAGGGCGTGGGTGGTGTCGGCCAGCATCAGGTGCTTCATGCCGCGCAGGTCCGGATGGCTGTCGCACCAGCCCTTGTGCGAGTAAACGCTGTCGGTGCTGGCGGTGACGAGGGCGCAGTTCCGGGCGCCAAATTCTTCGACAGCATCGTTAAAGGTCACGATTTCGGTCGGGCAGACGAAGGTGAAGTCGAGCGGATAGAAGTACAGGCAAACCCACTTGCCCTGGAAATCGGACAGGCTCACCTTGGAGAACTGGGCATTGGTATCGTCTTTCGTGCGATCGTAGGCTTCCACAGAAAAATCGGGAGCCAGTTGGCCGACGCGGGCGGTCATGTCGCAATTTCCTCTCAGGAATCCGGAAGGGGGCAGCGGGAAGCGGGCATCCCGCAGAATGTCTGTCTGGACGAAGGTTGTGGTCAGCGCCACTCCGGAGAGTATAGCGGTGAGGAATCGAGCAGCAAGGATTGCCGCCCTGAGCACCGCCAAAGTTTACCGGTTATAGCGGTTGCCCTGGCCGCATCGATCATTCCAGCCCTGACGATGGTAACTCCCCGCTGCCTGCCGGCTTCCCGGGGACGATAGGAAGCGAACAGCACGCCGGCAGACGGGTGCAGGACGCCGCCGGGCCGATTCTGCATCCCGGAACCGGTGCGGAGCGGGTTGAGATCGCGCAAGGTGCGGTGAGGTCGGCAGTTGCCGGCGTCGGTGCAGCACTTCAGGGAGGCACGCAATGGGTCTGACATCGGCGTTGAACACCTCGCTCAACGGTCTGTCGTTGAACGAAACGACGATTGATGTGTTGGGGAACAACATTGCCAACGCCGGAACCAACGGGTTCAAGGCCTCGAATGTACGTTTCTCCACGCAGCTGTCGCGGACCCTGAGCGTCGGCACGCGACCCACCGAGGGGTTCGGCGGCACCAACCCGATGCAGGTCGGCCTGGGAGCTGCCGTCAGCGTGATCACCCGGGACTTTAACCAGGGCAGCATCACCAACAGCACCAGCCCGTCCGATCTGGCGATCCAGGGGAACGGCTTCTTTATCCTTGATGGCCCGAACGGTCGCGTTTATTCCCGGAACGGCAACTTCACGCTTAACAGTTCCAGCCAGTTGATCAATGACCAGGGCGCCTTCGTTCTCGGTTACGACGTCGACCAGAATTTCGACCTCGTCACGACGCAGCTCTCGCCGCTGAGCATTCCGCTGGGTGACCTGAATATCGCCCAGCGCACGCAGAACGCCGTGATGGGCGGCGCGCTGTTTCCGTCCGGAACCCTGTCCACGCAGGGCGCGCTGTTGAGCAGCGAAGTCATGACCGATACCACGACGGCCAATCCGGCCACGTCGGCGTCCCTGCTTTCCGACCTGCGGAATTCTGACGGAGACACGCTGTTCAGCATCGGCCAGCAGGTCACGTTCACACCGAAGAAGGGCGGACGGCTGCTGGACGACGAAAAATTTGCCGTCACTGCCACTTCGACCCTGGCAGACTTTGCACAGTTCATGGACGAGACGATGGGGTTGCAGTCCGGAGCAGGCATCCCCAACGATCAGCCGCAGGGGCAACCTCCAGGCGTCACGATTGTCGGCGGTCGTCTCCAGATCATCGGCAACGGCGGCTCGGTCAACGATCTGGTGGTGACCTCCGGTGACCTGCGGATCGGCAATTCCAGTGTGCCGCTGGACTTTACCAAGGGACAGTCCGCGGTCGGAGAGAGCACCTCGACGGAATTCGTCGTGTATGACTCGCTCGGTCAGCCGATCCGGCTGCGAGTGTCCACAGCGCTGGAGTCGCGTTCGACGGACAGTACCACCTGGCGGTACTACTTTGAGTCGGCGGACGACAGCCGACACGACATCGCGCTCTCCACCGGCACGGTCTCCTTCAACAACGAGGGACAGATCACCGGCGATCCGATTATCAACGTCAATCTGGAACGCGAAGGGATCGGCGCGATCAGCCCCATGCAGATCGGCGTGGATTTCAGCGGTGTTTCCGGAATTTCCTCGGCCAGTTCCGGCAGTGACCTGAACCTGATCGATCAGGACGGAGCAGCGCCCGGCACCTTACAGAGCTTCGTGATTTCCGACAACGGCGTGATCAACGGCGTCTTTGACAATGGCGTGATCCGGTCGCTCGGCCAGGTGGTGCTGGCCCGTTTCGCCAATCCCAACGGCCTGATTGAGGACGGGGCAACCGCGTTCAAGGAAGGAGTCAGCTCCGGCACAGCCGCCTACGTGACTCCCGGCACCTTCGGAGTGGGCACGGTTCGTCCGGGGGCGATTGAACTGTCGAACACGGACATCGGCAAGAGCCTGGTTGACCTGATCGTGGCTTCCACCAACTATCGCGGCAACGCCCGGGTGATCTCATCCGTGCAACAACTGGTTGATGAATTGCTGGTGCTGGGTCGTTAGTGCGTTGTCCTTGTTAAAAGCGGGACTGGCTACAAGTGATTAGTGATTAGTCGGTAGTGGGTAGGAAATTCCGAAATCCACTGGCGGCTTTGATAAAGCACTGGCCCGAAGCGCCAGCGAGGGACGGAGGACGGAAGAGAGAGGGCTTCCTCGCTCGCGCTTCGGGCTAGTGAATATCCGGGCGACAGACTCAGGAAACGCGATCGAACAGACACCGTTCTCGTTCCCGGAAACTGGTGTCGGGGAGTCTTGCATGATCAAGCTGACGCGGCTGAGCGGTGAGGAATTCGTCCTGAATGCCGATCTGATCCGGTACGTCGAGCGCCGGCCGGATACTTACATTACCCTGACTTCCGACGAACGGGTCATCGTAAAGGAAAGTATGGATGAAGTCGTTGCCCGGTCGATTGAATACGCCCGGAAAATCCGGCTGGCACCCGGACTGGGCAGCCGGTGAATTCCGGGTGCGACGACCGGATACAACAGGAGTATTCAAAGGCGGAACATCGACACCTGGAGCATTCACGCGGATGAATCAGGTGATGAAGCCTGGTCACGGGAAGTTGTGCCTTGCGGGATTCCTGAATGACGAACAACTGCAATGCGGGAGAGAACTTCGATTTTTCGGGTGGCACGCCCTGAGTCAGCGAAGGGCGTAATAATTTTCGGCCTCGATCAAACACGCACTTCGCGGACTCAGGGCGTGTCACACTTTCATTAAAAGTCCCGGCATAACGCTCAATTTCAAACAGCGCCAGCGAGGGGAAAAACAAGACTTCCCCGCTGGCGCTTCGGGCTGGCAGATCATCCGGGTTAAAGCAGTTATAACATGGAAAAGGCGACCGTCATCGGAGTGGTGCTGGCGAACGGTGCGATGATCTACTCGATCATTGTGGCGGGTGCCAGCTTCAAGGCGTTTTACGATCTGCCGTCGATCATCATGGTGATCGTGGGCGGGCTGGCCGCCGTTGTGATCGCCTACCCGCTCGGCGTCTTCCTCAGCGCACCGCAGGTGATCAAGAAGGCCTTCATCCCGAATGTGCCGGCTGCCGGTCCCGTGATCACGCAGCTGGTTGAGTTCGCCGAGATCGCGCGGCGGGACGGCATCCTGGCGCTGGAAAACAAGACCGCGGAAATCAGGGACACGTTCATCCTGATGGGCGTCCAGATGGCCATCGACGGCACCGACGCAGAAGTCATGGAAACCATCCTGCGGTCGGAGATGGAAGCCACTGCGACGCGGCATAAACAGGGCAAGGCGCTGATGGAGACCACCGCCCGTTATTCGCCGGCGTTCGGCATGATCGGCACGCTGATCGGATTGATCATCATGCTCGGAAATATGTCCAATCCCGACGCCATCGGTCCCGGGATGGCAGTGGCCCTGCTGACGACGTTGTACGGGGCCTACGTCGCCAACGCCTTCTGCCTGCCGATCGCCGACAAGCTCAATTACTACAGCAAGAAGGAAATGGAAGTTCGTGAAATCATTGTGCGGGGGTTGATGTCGATCCAGAACGGCGACAACCCGCGCGTGCTCGAACAGAAACTGGTCACGTTCCTGCCGGCCAAACAGCGGGCTGCCATCGCCCGCAAGAAAGAAGCCGCCTGATCCGGAAAACGATGCCCGTTTCCGGCCGACCACAGCCATCGTCCAGGCATGTCCCTGCTGACAGCGTGACGGCAGACCGGTCGCCCGCCCGGTCGTTTCGCCCGACAGTGTCCTTTCGCCCAAATTGATTGCCTCATGGCCCTGCCGCCCGATGATCCGCCGCCAGGAGTGCCCGAGTGGGTGGTGACCTACGGGGACATGATGTCGCTGTTGCTGACGTTCTTCATCATGCTGGTCTCGATGGCGGAGATGAAAAGCGACGGCAAGATGCGGCGGATGATGGATTCCATGATCCAGCGGGTGGGCCAGCCCGACGCGTTTTATGGCACTGCCGGCTGGGTGTTT
>VFQN01004685.1_pt1 | contig 17783 bp, 18 predicted proteins | sample 3512371 | NCBI WGS metagenome assembly VFQN01 (sample SAMN10412370, study PRJNA504923) | tailings metagenome | isolation source: Replicate 2 from Balatoc abandoned mine | place: Philippines: Itogon, Benguet | collected 2017-08-28 | reverse complement strand
GACGATGATGCGCGCGCCGACGCTGTCCATGCGCTGGATCAGCCGGTCGGGCCAGCCCCAGAAGGCCCATTGATAGTTGATCGGGATCGCGATCACGCCGTTCCGGCAGCTTGCCGGCACGATTCCGGTCCAGCCGTACTTCACATAATCCTTGGTGCAGTCCTTGGCTTCGTTCTTGAGGTCGAACGACCAGTTTGCGGGCAGCAGCTGGCGCATCCGCTTCACCGGACCCTCGGCACCGTAGAAGGCGTCGCCGATCTTCGCGCTGTCGCGGCCCGATGCTTTCAGGATCGCGAAAAGCTGGTCGGCCTCTTGCGGGTTGCGCGATTTGAAGTTGAAGAGGATCGGGTGGACGGGGAGCGCCGCGAGCCCCTCCTCGACGGTCGGCATCTTGCCGATGCCCTTGCCGCGTAAGGGGAAGGTCTTGCCGCCGTCGGCGGTATAGCCATAGCCGATGTCGAGCGCCTTCAGCTCGGCCAGCGTCAGGTCGCGTGTTTCGCCCTTGCCATCGGTGCGGCAATCGACGGTCCAGTCGTGGAAAAGGACCATGCGGCCATCCCTGGTCGGCGACACGTCGACCTCGACCATGTTCGCGCCGAGCCCGACCGCCCAGCGCATCGATTCGGGGGTATTCTCGAATACCTCGTGCGTCGGCGGATAGGCATATTGCGCGGTGCAGGTGTCGCGGCCCGTCGCGCGGCGCTTGTCATAGAGGTGGTAGACGCCGCGGTGCGCGATCAGCTTCGCCTTGCCTTGCGGATCGGGGGCGAGCCAGCTGGCGTTGCTGAGCGTGAGCCAGGCGACGAGCGCGGTGAAGGCCCAGAGGAAAATCTTGGTGCCGCGGCGCATCGGCTTTTTCTTCGGGCCTTCGAGTGCGTCGGCCCAGTCGCTGCTGTCGGTCATGATCCCCCCGGATGCTGTTACAGGTCGGCGAGCAGCCGCTTCGCCTCGTCGCAATCGGCCGCCATCTGCGCCATCAGCGCGTCCATGGTGTCGAACTTCGCCTCGGGGCGGATGAAGGCGTGAAAGGCGACGTCGATTTCCTGCCCGTAAAGATCCTCGGCGAAGTCGAAGAAATAGGGTTCGAGCAATTCCTTCGGCGGGTCGAAGCTGGGGCGGATGCCGAGGTTCGCGGCGCCTTTCAGGACGCGTCCGTCGGGGAGCTTTCCGGTGACGGCGTAGATGCCGTAGCGCGGGCGGAGATATTGCCCCATTTCGAGGTTTGCGGTCGGAAAGCCGAGCAGGCGGCCGTTCTTGTCGCCGTGCTGCACGACATTGCGCACCGTGAAGGGGCGGGTGAGGAGGCGCGTCGCCGCGGCCGGGTCGCCCGCCTGCAGCGCCTCGCGGATGCGGCTCGACGAGATGACTTCCTCGGCGTCGTCGACCGGTGCGACCATTTCGGTGAAGAAGCCGAGGCGGCGGGCGTGGTCGGCGAGCGTCACGACATCGCCGCCGCGGCCCTTGCCGAAGGTGAAGTCGGCACCGGTGACAACCCCCGCCGCGCCGTACCGATCGAGCAACAGTTCGGTGATGAAATCCTCGGCGGTGGTCGCGGCGAGTGCGGCGTCGAAGGGGAGGACGAGCATCGCGTCGGCGCCCGCCGCGCCGAACAGCTCGAGCCGCTGCGCGAGCGTGGTCAGGCGAAAAGGCGGCACATCGGGCTTGAAGAAGCGCACCGGATGCGGGTCGAAGGTCGCGACGATCGCGGGGCGCCCCTCGTCCTTCGCGTGGCGCACCGCGCGGCCGACGACCGCCTGATGCCCCGCATGGAAGCCGTCGAAATTGCCGAGCGCGATGACGCCGCCGCGCAGATCGCCCTCGATGCGCTGATGGCCATCGAGGCGTATCATAGGGCCTCGGCGAGCGGGAGCGGCGTCCGGGGCAGCGGGACGATGCCCGCCTTCAGCACGCGGATCGCATTGCCGCCCATCGCGGCGCGAATTTCGTCGTCGGTGAAGCCTGCGTCGATCAGCGCCTGCGTCACCTGCACCAGCTTCGACGTGTCGAAGCGCACCGTGGTACCGCCGTCATAATCGCTGCCGAGCGCGACATGCTGGATGCCGACAAGGTCGCGGACATGCTTCATCGCCTTCGCGATGCTCGCGGGCGAGGTGTCGCAGATCGCGGCGTCCCAGTATCCGATGCCGATCAGCCCGCCGGTCGCCGCGACGCCCCGGATCTGCTCATCGTCGAGGTTGCGGTTGACCTTGCACGTCGCCTGCACCCCGCCGTGGCTCGAGACGACCGGGCGCCGCGCCATCTTCAGGATTTCGGCAACGCAGGTGCGGCTGCAATGCGCGATGTCGACGATCATGCCGAGTTCTTCCATCCGCGGCACGACCTTGCGGCCGAGCGGAGTCAGGCCGTATTTCCTGGTTCCGTGCATCGAACCGGCGACATCATTGTCGAAAAAATGCGCCAGCCCCGCCATCCGGAATCCCGCTTCGTGGAGCCTGTTCAGGTTGCGAATATCGCCTTCAAGATCCTGCAACCCCTCGATGCTGAGAAGTGCGCCGGTCTTGAGCTGATTGCCGCGGCGCGCGGCGAGCAGGACGTCGATGTCGGCGGGGTCGGTGATGTCGATCAGCTTGCCGTCGGCCTTCGCAACCGCAGTGTGAAGCTTTTCCGCGTGCCAGAGCGAGCGTTCTAGCAGCGACGTCCACGTCCGCGGCGGTTGGAGCTGGGCGAAGGTCAGCAGCGTTATATTGTCGGTGTCGCCGCTATTTGCGTCGTAATTCTGCCCCTTGGGCGTCTTGGTGACGCTGGAGAAGATCTGCAGCGCGACATTGCCCTCTTCGAGCCGCGGTAGGTCGACATGGCCGCGCTCGGCGCGATCGAGCATGTCGCGCTGCCACAGCAGGGTATCGCTGTGCAGATCGACGATCGTCAGCGTCTTGTGCAGCGCCTTCGCGCGCTCGGATGCCGCGGCGAGCGGCTTGCCGTCGATCTTGTTGAGGCTGCGTTCGGTCATGCCGGGGGCAAGGCCGAAAAAGGCGGCCGCGGCGACGATCAGCAGGCTCGCGAGGCCGAGGAGCCAGCGCTTCATCCGCGTTTCCGGGCCAAGGTGACGAAGGCAAAGGCGGGCTTGCCGTCGGCGGCGGGGTGTTCCTCTCGCGCGACTTCCGTCCACTCACCTTTGTCGGGCGCGGGGATCGAAGCATCGCCGTCGGGCGACAGCGCCACTTCGGTGAGCTCTATACGATCGGCGAGCGGCAGGAAGAGGTTATAGATTTCGGCGCCGCCGATCACCATCACATGCGGCGCATTGGCGAGCTTCAGCGCGTCCTCGATCGTCGCGACGGGTTCGGCGCCCTCGTCCTGCCAGTCGGGGTCGCGGGTGAGGACGATGTGGCGGCGGCCCTCGAGAATCGCGGGCAGGCTGTCGAAGGTCTTGCGCCCCATGATCATCGGACGGCCCATGGTAAGCTGCTTGAAGCGGCGGAGGTCGGCGGGAAGGTGCCAGGGCATTTTACCGCCGGCGCCGATCACGCCATTTTCGGCGCGCGCGAGGACCAAGGTGATTTCGGGGCGATTCATGCGGGAGAGGCTCCGGCCCATGTGGCGTGGCCGAGTTTGCGGCCTTCGCGGACTTCGGTCTTGCTGTAATGATGGACGTGGCAATTGTCGTCGGCGAGGAGCGCCGGGATCTGCGCGATGTCGGCGCCGATGAGGTTGCGCATCACCACCGGCAGCGCGCGCGTCGCGGTGCTGCCGAGCGGCAGGCCGGCGATCGCGCGGACATGATTCTCGAACTGGCTCGCGACCGAACCCTCGATCGTCCAGTGGCCGCTGTTGTGGACGCGCGGCGCCATCTCGTTGAAGACGGGGCCATCGTCGGTGGCGAAGAATTCGCCCGTGAGGACGCCGACATAGTCGAGCGCCTCGGCAACCTCGGCCATCATCGCGCGCGCTTCGGCCTGCTGATCGGCGACTTGCGGCGGCGGCGGCAGGCTGGCGGTCGCGAGGATGCCGCCTTCGTGGACGTTCACCGTCGAATCCCAGTAACGGATTTCGCCGTCGATGCCGCGGACGAGGATCACCGAAAATTCATGCTCGAAGGCGACGAAGCCTTCGAGGATCGCGGCGTGGCGGCCGATGGTCTGCCAAGCCTCTTCGGCGTCTTCGATGGTGGCGAGGCGTGCCTGTCCTTTGCCGTCATAACCCATGCGCACGGTCTTGAGGATTGCGGGCGCGCCGATTTCGGCGAGCGCGGCGTCGAGCGCGGTGCGGTCGGGCACCGCTGCGAAGGGCGCGGTACGGCCGCCGAGGCTCGCGACGAACTTCTTTTCGGCGAGCCGGTCCTGCGCGATTTCGAGCGCGCCGGCGCCGGGGTGGATTGCGACATGGCCCGACAGGAAGCGGACGGTGTCGACCGGAACATTCTCGAATTCGAAGGTGACGATGTCGCACGCCGCGGCGAAAGCGGCGAGGCGGGGTTCGTCGTCCCATGCCGCCTGGCTGTGGTGCGCGGTGACTTCGGCGGCGACGCTTTCGGCGTCGGGCGCATAGATATGGACCTTATAGCCGAGCTGCGCGGCGGCGACTGCGAGCATGCGGCCGAGCTGGCCGCCGCCGAGGATGCCGATCGTCGATCCGGGCGGCAGCAAGGGCCTAGCCTTCGCGAACGGGCGTCGGCGCGACGCTGTCGGTCTGCTTCGCGCGCCAGGCGTCGAGCTTCTGCGCCAGGTCGGCGTCATCGTTCGCGAGCAGCGCGGCCGCGAACAACCCGGCGTTGGTCGCACCCGCCTTGCCGATCGCAAAGGTCGCGACCGGAATGCCGCCGGGCATCTGGACGATCGAATAGAGGCTGTCGACGCCGCTGAGCGCGGCCGACTGGACGGGCACGCCGAGCACCGGCACGCGCGTCATCGAGGCGGCCATGCCGGGCAGGTGCGCGGCGCCGCCGGCGCCCGCGATGATCGCCTTCAGTCCGCGGCCTGCGGCGCTTTTGGCATAATCGACGAGGCGATCCGGGGTGCGGTGTGCCGAGACGATGTGGACTTCGTGCGCGATGCCGAATTCCTCGAGAATCTGGACTGCGTGCGCCATGGTCGGCCAGTCCGACTGGCTGCCCATGATGACTCCGACGAGCGGCGCGCTCATTCCATACCCTCCTGCCCCGGCGATGAATCACCGCTTCCCGTCCCCTAGCGACTGTCCCGCGTCTGGGCAACTTTACGCAAATCTTCCCGCGCGTTTACCTCTTGGTATCAAAGGCTGGCTAACGTTCCGGCTGTATATCGTGCCGGCGGCCGTCGGCGGACCATCTGGGTATGCACCGAGGATTAGGGAATGGATAGCGTAGGGGGGGCAAGGATCGCAGTCGACCAGCTCGGCTTCGCTTCCGTTGACTCCATTGAGGACCAGTTGCGCGAACTGCGCAGGGAACGCGACGCGCTGCGCCGCGAGAACCGCATCCTGAAGATCGCGGTCGCCGAGCTCGAGCGCGTCTCCGAGCGCGATACGCTGACCCCGCTGTTCAACCGCCGCTATTTCCTGACCGCGATCCACCAGCGCCTCGCGCGCTTCGAGCGCCACAATGAATGTGCCGCGGTGGTGTTCGTCGACGTCAACCAGCTCAAATATATCAACGACAGCTTCGGCCATGCCGCGGGCGACTTCGCGCTGATGGAAATTGCCAAGCGCCTCGACGAATCGATCCGCGCGACCGACGTCGCGGCGCGCATCGGCGGCGACGAGTTCGGGCTGATCCTTGACCAGTCGACCGAGGATGGCGCACGCGTTCAGGTCAACCGCTTGGGCCATGTTCTGAGCGCCGAACCCGCGATCTACGACGGGCAAACGATCATGCTGTCGGCCTGCTTCGGCATCGCGATGCTGCAGACCGGAATGACCGAATCCGACGTCTTGGCGGCCGCCGATCGCGACATGTATCGTAGCAAGCAGGCGCAGCCCGGCTTCCCCGGCCAGCGCTGAAACAGCCCCGAGATGGCGGCCCGGCCGGCCTGCAAACGGCCAACTTCTGCGCTTCCGGTGCTCGCATACTGGAATATGCTGCGCTCCGGTTCTCGAAATTGACCATTTTCGGCTCGCCCCGACCGCCATCTCGGGGCAGTTTTGGCGCTTAAATGCCCGTTAACCATTGAAGCGCATCCTCGCCGCAGGGACAGGGGGTGCAACATGCGTATCCAGACGGACCATTTCATCGATATTCAGGACCGGATTTCCGGACAGATCGGCGCGCTTGCCGAGGCCTTGCCGCATTGCGCGGTCGGGCAGCTGGTGCAGGGGGTGGACGATATCCGCTGCCTCGCGCGCGATCACGGCTTTGCCGCGGTCGAAATGCTCGCAAGCCGGCTGGAGTCGGCGGTTGCGGCGGGTGGCTATCGCGCCGCGGTGCTGACCTATCTCGACGCGATGAGTGACGCAGTGTTCGCGCCGCGCGGGCCGCTACCCGCCGCTGCGCAGGAAGCGTGGCTCGCATCGGTCGCGATGCGCCTCGGCCACTGATCGGGCATTGACGCCGAAGAGCGGACGTCGCAGGCCCTTCGCATGGACGCCATCATGCTCGCGCTCGTCGCGGTCGCGCTCGCCAATGCCGACGGCCGCACGGGGATTTTCCTTTCCGAACTGCTGAGCCTGCGGCGTGACCGGCGGGTCGTCGTCGCGATCGCTTTCGGGGCCTTTCTGATCAATGCCGCGGTGGCGGCGATTGCCGGCGCGATCGCCAACCGGATGATCGGGCAGGGTGTCATCGCGCTGCTCGTCGCCTTTGCGATGCTGTCGGCGGCCGCAGCGTTGTTGTGGCGTGGGCGGCTGGGGCCGTCTGCGGAAAGCCTCGCCGGAACGCTGCCGGCGGCACTCGCCATCCGGATGCTCGCGAGCCAGCTCGGCGACCGCAGCCACTTCCTGATCGGCGCGCTTGCCGCGACGAGCGGTGCGGGGGCATGGGCCGCATCGGGCGGGATGATCGGCTGGGTGCTGGCGATGCTGCCCTTTCTCGCCTTCGGGTCTGCCCTCGTCGAGCGGCGCGGGGTCAAGCTGCTGCGCTGGGGCAGCGCGGCGATCCTGATCCTGTGGGGCATCAAGACCGCGATGGGCGCATTCGGATTGTAAATCCGATCGATGCTTCCCGTTTCATCGCTTTTGTCGATGACACCGATCAAATGCTTCCATGGGAAATGCGCGGAACGGCTTTCTATATCGCGGGGACAACAGAAAGGATGCTCCCATGTCGAACAGCAACAACCAGCCCGCGGTCGCCGATGCGCTCAACGCGCTCCTCGCCGACAGCTTCGCGCTGTATCTGAAGACGAAGAACTATCACTGGCACGTTCAGGGGCCGCGCTTTCGCGAACTCCACCTGCTGTTCGACGAGCAGGCGACGCAGATCCTTGCGACGACCGACCTGATCGCCGAGCGCGTGCGCAAAAATGGCGCGCCGACTTTGCGCTCGATCGGCGATGTGTCGCGCCGCCAGTCGATCCGCGACGATGATGCGGCGTTCGTCGAAGCCGACGGCATGGTCCGGACGCTGGCGGCCGACAACAGGACGCTGCTCGCGCAGCTCAAAGAGGTGAAGACCGCGGCGGAAAGCGATGGTGACATCGCGACGAGCGGGCTGATCGACGGCTGGGCCGACGAAACCGAACAGCGCATCTGGTTTCTGGAAGCGACGCTCGGTTACTGAGTCTGCCTCAGGTGCCGCACAACAAAAAAGGGCGCCTTTCGGCGCCCTTTCCGTTTTAGCGATGAGGTTTCGCTCAGTCCTGCGTCGGCTGCAGGTTGACGGCGGCGAACTTGCCGCGGTCATCGACCTCGATGTCGAAAGCGACGCGGTCGCCCTCTTCGAGGCCTGCCATGCCGGCGCGCTGCACCGCGCTGATGTGGACGAAGGCGTCGGCCTGTCCGTCGTCGCGCGCGATGAAGCCGAAGCCCTTCGTCGTGTTGAAGAATTTGACCGTTCCCGAGGTGCGTTCACCGGTCAGCTGACGACGGCCGCGGGCGCCGCCCGGACGGTCGCCGCCGGGGCCGCCGCGATCGTCGCGGCGCGGAGCGAATTCCTCGATCGGGAGCGGTTCGCCCTCGATCTTGAGATCGATCGCCGACACCTTGCCGTTGCGCTCGACGAGCGTAAAGCCCAGCGGCTGGCCCGAAGCGAGGCCCTGAAGCCCGGCCTGCTCGACGGCGCTGATGTGCACGAACACGTCTTCGCCGCCATCGTCGCGGGCGACGAAGCCGAAGCCCTTCGATGGGTTGAAGAATTTGACGGTGCCATTGCCTTCGCCGACGACCTGCGCGGGCATGCCGCCGCCGCGTCCGCCGCCGAAACCGCCGCCACGGTCGCCGCCGCCGAAGCCGCCGCGATCACCGCCGCCGAAACCGCCGCGGTCGCCACCGCCGAAGCCGCCACGATCACCGAAGCCGCCACCGCGGTTGCCGCCGCCGTAGCTGTCGCCGCCGTAGGGAGCCGGTTCGAAGCTGTCGAAATTGCCGAAATCATCGCGCTTGCCGCGCCCCCGCTGGCCGCGGCGATCCTTGTTGAAACTCATTGTCTAATATTCGCTTTCGGTTCGTCCACACCCCATTGACGCGGCTCCTTGCGCCGGACGGGGACGCAGTTCACCATGGGCATAGACTCACCCCATGCCGCTAACGGCGCAAGATATAGCCTAATTATCCACATCCTGCGAACAGAAAATTCAAAGCGGCGGTGCAGAATTTTACACGCTTCGCCTCGATCGGCGCCTTGTTGCGCGACCTCAACGAATCCAGTCATTGAGCGGCAAGGCGGCTTGGCCTAAGGCGGCTCCTATGACCGTATATTTTCACGAAGAAGATCTGCCCGAAGGCGCGCTGGGACCCGGCGCGGTCGCGGTGGACACCGAGACGATGGGTTTGAACCCGCTGCGCGACCGGCTGTGCCTCGTCCAGATCAGCGACGGCGGGGGCGACGAGCATCTTGTGCGCTTCAAGCCCGGCAGTGCCTATGACGCGCCGGTGCTGAAGGCGATCCTGACCGATCCCAACCGTTTGAAACTCTTTCATTTTGCGCGCTTCGACATCGCGGCGCTGCAGCAGGCGCTCGGCGTCGTCACGGCACCCGTCTATTGCACCAAGATCGCCTCGAAGCTGGTGCGGACCTACACCGATCGCCATGGCCTCAAGGAACTGGTGCGCGAGCTGCTGGGGCAGGATATTTCGAAGCAGCAGCAGTCGAGCGACTGGGGCGCGGCCGAGCTTTCCGAAGCCCAGCGCGACTATGCCGCGAGCGACGTGCGGTTCCTGCATGCGATGAAAGAGGTGCTCGACGCGCGTCTGGCGCGCGAGGGACGCACCCAATTGGCGCAGGCCTGTTTCGATTTCCTGCCGACGCGCGCGGCGCTCGATCTCGCCGGATGGCCCGAGGTCGACATCTTCGCGCACATGTAATCGAGAGTGATTCGCAGATAGATTATGTCCGAACGCGCCGATCATGATCGCACGATGCGCCGGATGTGGGCGGCCAGCGGGTCGAGCCACGACCGGGTCGTGCGCATCTTGCGTTTCGGCCTGCCGCTGGTGATCGGCGTTGTCGCGGCGGTGCTGATCTTCTCGCCCTTCACCCAGCGCACCGAAATCAGCTTCCTGCTCGCCAAGGACAAGGTCGATATGGCGAGCGAGCGGATGAAGGTGACGCGCGCCGAATATCGCGGGCAGGATGCGAAGGGGCAGCCCTTTGCGCTGCTGGCGGGAAGCGCGGTGCAGAAAAGCTCGGCCGAGCCGATCGTGCGGATGAGCCAGCTGTCGGGCGCGATCCGCCTGAACGACGGCCCCGCGACGATCGCCGCGCCCGACGGCGCCTATAATATGGACACCGAAAAGGTTTCGGTGCCGGGCACGGTGCGCGTGCGCAGCGCGAGCGGATACCGGCTCGACGCGAGCAATGTCGCGATCGACCTCAAGAGTCGCAGCCTCACCGGCACCGGCGGCGTCAGTGGCGCATTGAATATCGGACAATTCTCGGCCAATCAGCTGTCGGCCGACCTCGACCAGCGCGTCGTCCGCCTGCAGGGCAATGCGCGGCTCAGGATCAATCAGGGAGCGCTGAAGAAATGAAGGGGCTTTGGACCATGAAGAGCATGGCGCTCGCGGGTGCGAGTTTCGCGCTCACCAGCCTCGCGATCCTGTCGGCTGGCGGTGGCGCGCCCGCGCACGCGCAGGCGCTCGCCAATCACAACAGCAATGCGCCGGTCGATTTCAACGCGGGCAGCATCGAAGTGCAGGACCGTTCGGACCGCGTCGTGCTGTCGGGCGGGGTCAAGGTGACGCAGGCGGGAATGACCGTCACGTCGCAGCGGATGACTGTCGCTTACACGCGTGCCGGCGGCACCGACGTGAATCGGCTCGATGCGACCGGCGGCGTCGTGGTGACCAAGGGCAACGAGACGGCGAAGGGCAATGTCGCGATCTACGATCTCGACCGGCGGCTGATCACGATGGTCGGCAACGTCCAGCTGACGCAGGGCGCGAACCGGCTGAACGGCGGCCGATTGGTGATCGACCTCAACAGCGGCAAGGCGACGGTCGATGGCCGCGGCGCCGCGCGCGGACCCGACGGAAACCCCGTCAGCGGCCAGAGCGGCGGGCGTGTCACGGGCACCTTCACGGTTCCGGAAAGAAAGCAGTAACCTTAAAGCTTAAGCTTTGCGAAAGCGGCCCGCGCGATCCTCCGCGCGGGGACCAGACCCGTTTGCGGTGCCGGGGGGCGGCCGCGCAAGGCAAGGCGTCCCCGATGCGATATTCCCCGCTGCTTCCGACCCGCCGCCCCGTCTTCGGCCGCCGCGTGCGCGCCGCCGACGAAGCCCTGCCGGTCGAACCGACGCGCGAAGAGCGGCGGCTGCTCGACCGCATCATCAGCCATATGGGACAGCGAACGCGTTGATGCGCTTGGCGTAAGCCGACCGGCATCCTACATGGGGCGCGCATGCCGCCCCAGACGCCTTCCCCCGATACGCCCCGCGAAGAACCGCCCGTCCTCAAGACGCTGCGGCGCTTCCTGCCGTATCTCTGGCCCGCGGGGCAGACCGAGGCGAAGGTCCGCATCGTCCTCGCCGCCCTCATCGTGCTCGCGTCGAAGGGCGTGCAGCTGTCGATGGGCTTTCTCTATGGCGCCGCGATCGACAAGATGGTGCCAGGGATGGAAGAGGGCGTCGCGCTCGCGATCGGGCTGGTGCTCGCCTATGCCGGTGCGCGCTTTGCCGGGGTGCTGTTCGACAACCTCCGCAACGTCGTGTTCGAGCGTGTCGGGCAGGATGCGACGCGCGAGCTGGCGATCACGACCTTCACCCACCTGCACGCGCTGAGCCTGCGATTCCACCTTGCGCGGCGGACGGGCGAGGTCACCAAGGTGATCGAGCGCGGCACCAAGAGCATCGACACGATGCTCTATTTCCTGCTCTTCAACATCGCGCCGACGGTGATCGAGCTGGTCGCGGTGCTCATCATCTTCTGGACCAAGTTCAGCTTCGGCCTCGCGAGCGGCACCGCGCTCATGGTGGTGGTCTACATCATCTTCACGCGCAAGGTGACCGACTGGCGCAACGCGCTGCGGACGCGGATGAACGACCTCGATACGCTGACGGTCGGGCGCAGCGTCGACAGCCTGCTCAATTACGAGACGGTCAAATATTTCGGCGCCGAGGGCCGCGAGGCGGCGCGCTATCGCGACGTCGCAGACCAATATGCGCGCGCCGCGGTGAAGAGCGAGAACAGCCTCGCCTGGCTCAACATCGGGCAGAGCTTCATCACCAACGCCGCGATGGCGGCGGCGATGGCCTACACCGTCTGGGGTTGGTCGATCGGCGAATATAAGGTCGGCGACGTGGTGCTGGTGAACACGCTTCTCGCACAGCTGTTCCGCCCGCTCGACATGCTCGGCATGGTGTACCGGATGATCCGGCAGGGGCTGATCGACATGGAGGCGATGTTCCGCCTGATCGACACGCCGCCCGAGATCCGCGATGCGGACGGGGCACCCGCGCTGGTCGTCAATGGCGGCGCGGTGGCGTTCGACAATGTCGTGTTCGGTTATGAGGATGATCGCACGATCCTGCAGGGCGTCAGCTTCGCGGTCGATGCCGGCGAGACGCTGGCGATCGTCGGGCCGTCGGGGGCGGGCAAGTCGACGATCGCGCGGCTGCTGTTCCGCTTCTACGACCCGCAGGGTGGACGCGTGACGATCGACGGACAGGACATCAAGGCGGTGACGCAGGCCAGCCTGCGCGCCGAAATCGGCATCGTCCCGCAGGATACGGTGCTGTTCAACGACAGCATCGGCTATAATATCGCTTATGGCCGCGCCGATGCTAGCGTCGAGGAAATCGCCGAGGCCGCGAAAGGTGCGGCGATCGACGGCTTCATTGCGATGCTGCCGCAAGGCTATGAGACCGAGGTCGGCGAGCGCGGCCTCAAGCTGTCGGGCGGCGAGAAGCAGCGCGTCGCCATCGCGCGCACGCTCTTGAAGAACCCGCCGATCCTGATCCTCGACGAAGCGACGAGCGCGCTCGACAGCCGCACCGAGGCGGCGATCCAGGACACGCTCGAGCGCATCGCCGAACGCCGCACGACGCTGGTGATCGCGCACCGCCTGTCGACCGTGGTCAACGCCGACCGGATCATCGTGCTGGAAAAGGGCCGCGTCGCCGAAACGGGGACGCACGACCAGCTTCTCGCGATGCGCGGGCTCTACGCCGACATGTGGGCGCGGCAGCAGGCCGAGCGCGACGAAGGCACCGTCGAGGCCTAGACTTCCCAATAAGGCGGGTCGCCGAACGCTTTCTTCAGATGATCCCTTAGAGCGCGCAGCTTCGCCGACGGGTCGCGGCCTTGCGAGTGCGCCATGTAGATCCATTCCTTGTCGGGCGCGATATCGAGGGGGATGGCGACGAGCTTGCCGGTCTTGATCGCGGGGCCGGCGATGAAAGCGGGGAGCATTGCGATACCGAGGCCTGCGGCGACCGCGTCGCGGATCATGTCGCCGTTGTTGACGCCCAGCGCCTGTTTGGCCTGAATCGTAACGGGGCCATCTTCGGTTCGGAAGTGCCAGTCGGAGGCGCCGCGGTTGGTGTAGAAGATGCCGCGATGGTCGCGGAGGTCTTCGAAGCAGGTCGGCGTGCCGTTCTCGGCGAGATAGGCGGACGAGGCGGTCAGGATGCGGCGGCTCTTCGCGAGCTTCCAGACGATGAGGCGCGTGTCGTCGATCACGCCCTGCCGGATGATTGCGTCGTGGCCGCTCGACGCGACGTCGATGCGGCGGTCGTCTAGGTCGAGCGTGAGCCGGATCTCGGGGTGGCTCTTCAGGAAAGGATAGAGCGCGGGGCCGAGGTGCATATGACCGAAGGTCACCGGCGCGGCGATGCGCAGCGGTCCTGCGAGCGTGCCGCGGCGTTCGGCGATGTCGGCGGCGGCTTCGGTGACGTCGCGGGTGATCCGCTGCGCGCGCGGCAGGAAGGCGGTGCCGTCCTCGGTCAGGCTGAGCTTTCGCGTGGTGCGGTGGAGCAGCGCGCTGCCGAGCGAGCGCTCGAGTTCGGCGAGGCGTTCGCTCACCACCGATTTCGACAGGCGGAGCTGGCGCGCGGCGCCGCTGATCGAGCCATGCTCGACCGTCGCGACGAACGCGGCGATGCCTTCGATGCGGATCATTGTTCGGCTATTCCGAATTATAGAACCAAGAACTGCCGTCTATCCCGAACGAATGGGAAAGTCCACTTTCTCCTCATCGACCACGGGCATCGGGCCCGCAGCCGAACAGGAGAAGACCCATGAACCGTTTGCAGAACAAAGTCGCGATCGTCACCGGCGCCAGCGCCGGCATCGGCCGCGAAACCGCCAAGCTCTTTGCCGCCGAAGGCGCGAGCGTCGTCGTCGGGGCCCGCCGTCAGGCCGAGCTGGACGCCTTGGTGGCCGAAATCACCGCCGCGGGCGGCAAGGCCGTCGCGGTTGTCGGCGACGTCCGCAGCGAAGCCTTTCATGCGGCGCTCGTCGCCGCTGCTGTCGACAATTTCGGCAGGCTCGATGTAGCCTTCAACAACGCCGGGGTGTTCGGCGAAGCCGGCCCCAGCACCGAAGTCAGCGAAGCAGGTTTCAACGACGCGCTGCAGGTGAACCTGACCGGCTCCTTCCTCGCCGCGAAACACCAGATCGCCGAAATGGTGAAGCATGGCGGCGGGTCGGTGATCTTCACCTCGACCTTCGTCGGCTACAGCTTCGCCTTCCCCGGCAGCGCCGCTTATTCGGCGAGCAAGTCCGGGCTGATCGGATTGACGCAGGCGCTCGCCGCCGAGTTCGGCCCGCAACAGGTGCGCGTTAATGCCGTGCTCCCCGGTGCGGTCGAAACCGACATGTATCACGACGTCAACGACAGCGCGGACAAGAAGGATTTCGTCACCAACCTGCATGCGCTGAAGCGTGTCGCGCAGCCGATCGAAATCGCGAAGTCGGTGCTTTACCTCGCCTCGGACGATGCGAGCTTCGTGACCGGCACCGCGTCGCTGCTTGACGGTGGGGCTTCGATCACGCGCAGCTGATCGACCCGATCGCGACCATTGCGCCGGGCTCTCGAAAGAGTGCCCGGCGCAATTTTGTGCGCCGCGAAACTTGACCCCGCGGCACGGCGCCCCCTAGGCAGGGGTATGCCACACGACACGACCCTTATCGGCACGGTCGTGGCCGGCCTTGGGGTTGCCTTCCTGATGGGCGCGCTTGCGCACCGGCTGCGAATTTCACCGATCGCGGGCTATTTGCTCGCGGGCATCATGGTCGGCCCGTTCACGCCGGGCTTCGTCGCCGACACGGGGCTTGCGATGCAGCTCGCCGAAATCGGCGTGATCTTGCTGATGTTCGGTGTTGGTCTCCATTTCTCGCTCAAGGACCTGCTGTCGGTGCGCAAGATCGCGGTGCCGGGGGCGATATTGCAGATCGCCGTCGCGACCGCGCTCGGCATGATGCTGGGGCTATGGCTCGGCTGGTCGGTCGAAGGGAGCGCGGTGTTCGGCCTCGCGCTGTCGGTCGCCTCGACCGTCGTGCTGCTTCGCGCCTTGCAGGCGCGTGACATGGTCGAGACCGAGAAGGGGCGGATCGCGGTCGGCTGGCTAATCGTCGAGGATCTGGTGATGGTGCTCGCGCTCGTGCTGCTGCCCGCGATGTTCGGATCGCGCGGCGACGAGGCAAACGGCGCCGGGCTGCTCCAGTCGGCGGGGATCGTGCTCGTCAAGGTCGTCGGCTTCGTCGCCTTCATGTTCGTCGTCGCGCGGCGCGTGCTACCGTGGGTGCTCCACTGGGTTGCGCATTCGGGATCGCGCGAGCTGTTCCGCCTCGCGGTGCTGGCGATCGCGCTGGGCGTTGCGTTCGGCGCGGCGGTGATTTTTGATGTGAGTTTCGCGCTCGGTGCCTTCTTTGCGGGGATGATTCTCGGCGAGACGCAGCTGAGCCGCCGCGCGGCGGAGGAGACGCTGCCGCTGCGCGACGCGTTCGCGGTGCTGTTCTTCGTATCGGTCGGCATGTTGTTCGACCCAAAGGTACTGATCGAACAGCCCGGGCCGGTGATAGCGACGGTGGCGATCATCGTCGTCGGCAAGTCGCTCGCCGCCTTCGCGCTCGTCCGCGCCTTCGGCCACCCCAACCAGACCGCGCTGACCGTGTCGGTCAGCCTTGCGCAGATCGGCGAATTCTCCTTCATCCTCGCCGGGCTCGGCGTCGGGCTGGAGGTGCTGCCCGAGACTGGGCGCGACCTGATCCTGGCGGGGTCGCTGCTGTCGATCCTGTTCAATCCGATCCTCTTCTCGCTCGTCGTTAAGCGCATTCGCGCCGACGCGCCCGAAGAAGAGGAATCAACGGACGAGGCCGATGTTCCGGCGCCGTGCAATGCCGGGGTGGTACTGATCGGATATGGCCGCGTCGGCAGCCATATCGGCGGCCTGATCTGCGGCCGCGGCGAAGGGCTGACTGTGATCGAGGACCAGAAGGATATGGCCGCTGCTGCCGAGGCCGCGGGCGCGACGGTGATCGTCGGCGATGCGACCAAGGAAAGCGTCTTGCGGCGGGCCGGGCTGGACGAAGCCTCGACCTTGCTGATCGCGATTCCCGAGGGCGCCGAGGCGGGAGCGATCGTACGGCGGGCGCGGACGATCAATCCGAAGCTGCTGATCGTCGCGCGCGCGCATTCGGACGAGGAGGTCGACGACCTCGTCCGCCGCGGCGCCGACCATGTCGTGATGGCCGAGCGCGAGACCGCGTCGCGGATGGCCGAGCGGGCGATGCTGGCACGGGCCTGACGCGTTTCGGCGAATCCGGATGGGTTGGGACTTCCCTCGCCGCCGCTTCCTTTCTATCGCGGGCCGACGATGTCCGCCGACGCTCTCCTCCCACTGCTCAAATCCACCTTCGGTTTCGATGCCTTCCGCGGTCGGCAGGCCGAGGTTGTTTCGCGCGTGATGGCGGGCGAGCGGACGCTGGCGGTGATGCCAACGGGGGCTGGCAAGTCGCTGACCTATCAGCTTCCGGCGGTCGCGCTCGACGGCTGCGTCGTCGTCGTGTCGCCGCTGATCGCGCTGATGCACGACCAGCTGCGCGGCGCGCGGGCGGCGGGGATTCGCGCAGCGAGCCTGACGAGCGTCGATGCCGATTTCGCCGATACGCGACAGGCGTATCGCGACGGGCAGCTCGACCTGCTCTATATCGCACCCGAGCGCGCGACGGGCGAGGGGTTCCGTTCGCTGATGGAGGCGCGGACGCCGGCGCTGTTCGCGATCGACGAGGCGCATTGCGTGTCCGAGTGGGGGCATGATTTCCGGCCCGACTATCGCCTGCTGCGGCCGTTGCTCGATGCCTTTCCATCGGTACCGCGCCTCGCGCTGACGGCGACCGCCGACAAGCACACGCGCGAGGATATTCTCGTCCAGCTCGGCGTTCCCGCCGAGGGGCTGGTGCTCGCGGGTTTCGACCGGCCGAACATCCGCTACCGCGTGACGCCGCGGATCGGCGCGGCGAAGCAGCTCACCGATTTCATCGCCACCAATCCGGGTCCGGGGATCGTCTATTGCCCGACGCGCGATGGGACCGAGCGGATGGCCGAGAAGCTCGCCGCCGCGACGGGGCGCAGCCTCGCCGCCTATCACGCCGGGCTCGATGCCGAGCGGCGCGCGCAGGTGCAGCATGATTTCGTCGCGTCGGAGGACGGCATCGTCACCGCGACGGTCGCCTTCGGGATGGGGATCGACAAACCCGACGTGCGCTTCGTCGCGCATGCCGGTCTGCCTAAGTCGATCGAAAGCTATTATCAGGAAACCGGCCGCGCGGGGCGCGACGGCGACCCTGCCGAGGCGCTGATGCTGTGGGGCGCCGAGGATTTCGCGCGCGCGCGGATGCGGCTCGGCGAGCTGCCGGAAGCCCGTATTTCGGGCGAACGCGCGCGGCTCAATTCGCTCGCGGCGCTGGTCGAGACGGTCGAATGCCGCCGCGCACTGCTGCTCCGCCATTTCGGCGAAAATCCGCCCGAACGTTGCGGCAATTGCGACAATTGCCTCGAACCGCCGCGGCAGGTCGATGCGACGGTGCTCGCGCAGAAGCTGCTCTCCGCGGTCTATCGCACCGGGCAAAGCTATGGCGCGGGGCATGTCGAGGCGGTGCTGACCGGCAAGAATGACGAGCGCATCGCGAACCGAGGCCACGACAAGCTCTCGGTGTTCGGGATCGTCGAAGGCGAGGAGGCGCGGCTGATCAAGCCGCTCGTGCGCACGCTCGTCGCGCGTGAGGCGCTCGAGACGACCGAGCATGGCGGGCTG
>VFQN01004684.1_pt1 | contig 17786 bp, 11 predicted proteins | sample 3512371 | NCBI WGS metagenome assembly VFQN01 (sample SAMN10412370, study PRJNA504923) | tailings metagenome | isolation source: Replicate 2 from Balatoc abandoned mine | place: Philippines: Itogon, Benguet | collected 2017-08-28 | reverse complement strand
TCTAAAACCGTTCTAAAAATTAAGAAAAGAAAAGAAAAGAGTTTCGGACCAGTCTGCTGTGAGGTTGAAGGGAAGTGTTATCGAGAGTGAGCAGCAACTGTTAGATTATTTTACTGTGATCATGCGAGACATTTGAAGCGAATCCACAAGATATTGATCTTTTTATTTTCATCGTTTGGAAGATCGAATCAATTAGGACATCAGAAGGGAAGGGGAAAAAAGAAAACAAAGAGAGTTTAAATGTGAGAGATATATGAGATAACTGAAGAAAGCTTATATATTAATATTATATGGCAAAATTAAGACGTTGGATTCACTGCCATTGATTTGTGACCTTTAAAGAATGTAAGTGATTCAGTGAATCTACTGGGAAAGATATGATATCTTGATAATCGATAAAAGTATTATTTGCCTTCTTCTTCCTCTGCTGGCAACCATCCCCAACTACGATAGATAGGATCCCACTCACCAACAGGTAAAACAAAGAAACTATTATCCTTGGATAAAAATCCAGCATAAGCACAGTACCATGCAAGGAAAGCGACCATGATTCCGAAACATCCAGCAGCGATCTGACAGTTAATCGATCCTGTGAAGAAATGAATCGAAAGCATAAGAAAGGTAAGCACGACTAAAAATAAAATAATTGTAAAAGCCACAGTAGTTCTGTGACTTGCTATTGTCATCCAGATGGAGAATATTGTCCAGGCGAGGAAATAAATCCCGAGATCATTGTTTAAGTCGGTCTCATTTGTATATCCATTAAGAAATCCAAAGGCATCGATAAACAACGCTGCAAAACTCATCCAAAAGCATCCATAAGATCCAAAAGTTAAAGCACCAAAAGTATTTCCAGTTTCGAACATCCACATTCCTGCAAGGAATTGACATACACCACCGTAAAACAACACTAAACCCATTACCACACCGTTGGAAGAAGACCAGATAGCTATGAAATGAATCGTTTAGTTTGATAAAACTTGTCAGAATAATAATATTCAAATCACTTACATCGCAATCCTCCTGCATTCATCATCGAGAGAACGAATGCTGTCAAAGCAAAGCCACATAGGCCAAGAGGAGCTGGATTAGCAACTGTCGGAAATTGTTTTGAAAGAAATCCATGAACTTTTTCCATCTCCTCAAGATACATATATGTTGGATTCTTGATTAAATAGTTTAAATGACGCAGATCCTTCGAGCTGTTCACTCCAATCTCAAGGTCGGTCGAATCAGCTGTTTCCTTTCTATGTGACATATTCTCTTAGAGTTCTTTCTTCAAAGGAATTGTAGAATTAGATTAAATTGTGAAATCAAAAGATATTGTCAATCATTACTATGAAAGACAAAGATATCGCGACTCACTTCAACAACTTCAATTGAAGACCTCTCCCTCTCTGCATCTCAGTCGCTGATCTCAATCCCTCGTACCGCTGCCCCTGTTATTTCTCTTCTTCAGGTCAACACCATCAACATCTCTGCCTCAAGAAAGACTATATAAAACTTAGGAGAGTGAGAGACTCGCTCACTACCTCGACGAGACTCCTCAAGGCAAAAAGCTAGGAGAGAGTGAGACTTGAGGTAGAGAAATCTCTGACGTCGGTTCGGTGCATCATTTCAGATATTAACAACGAAGAATATCTAATACTTTGCGCGTAACGGTGCCAAGGTCATCTGAAAGGAGTTTTTAGTATTTACAATCACTTTAACATCCTGTAACTTTACAACAACACACATATCAAACACAAACAAACAGTAATCAAATATGAAAGAAAATAGACTAAATTCTCTACCACTCAAATAATAAACATATCATACAAACTTCAAGTTCTTATATCTTGCTGCAATACCTCTTGCATCTTCTAATTCTTTCTCTATTGACATTAATTGATTTCTTTGTAATATTTTCACTTTTTCAGGATATTTTTCTTCTCTTGCAATCTTTATTTGTTCTTCTACTTCTTCTAATTCCTTTGCATCTCTTTCATTAATCTTTTCCATGATATAATCAAAGACAGGATCTGACTCAGGTGGTGTATGATATCTTCTTGCACATCCGATAGCATTCTGATCAGTCAGACGACAACATCCCCAACGCTTCTTTCGATGCACTGAGCAAAGAGCAGTGAGACCAGGTTGAGGACAGGTCTCAGGACATTGCAGTTGATAGGTCTCAGGATGATAAGCACAGGCAAGAGAATGATTCTGTGACGCAATATAAAAATTATAACAATGTTTACATTGTACAGGTCTTTCTCGCACACGATGCATCAGAGAAGGAGGTGTAGGCGGTGCCGCAGCAGATAGTGAATTCGTATTCGGATCATTGGAATAACTCTCTTGATGATGATGTTGTTTAATCGCTAATTGTTTCTTAAACTGTCGATCAATATCTAATTGCCTTTTAATCATTTCATATTTTAATTTATAAGCATTCTTATTCCCACGATTCCAATAATAGAATCGTATCCATCCTTTTAAAGCGTTGGATAATATATTATAACGATTTTTTGGGAAGAAAGTTTGGTTGAGTAATGATCGTCTCATACGATTATATTCTGAACATTTTAATTCTCTTTTCAATAAATGCATTGACTTTTCACGATTAATTAAATAATATTTATTTTCTGATAATAAATGTTGTAATAACATTAATTTTCTTTCTGTTGCAATCATTTCTGAACGATGGATAATAGATTGTATAATTGTATTAAAGTATGACATATAAACACGTTCACGTAAACGATGTGTTTCAAAACGTTGATAAAAACCATTAATCGATTCAGAATCAATAAATTGACAATTTGAGACAATACGACGTTTTAATTTATCACGATTTTTATTTCTTTTTAAACATACATTATACCAATCACATGATTCTTTATATTCCTCTTGTCCTAAAGAATATAATTCAATAAATTTTAAATATTTTGTTTTATATTTTAATTCTTTTTCACCAATTTCACGACAAAAGATTGAGATTTTATCAATATTATTCATAATGGTTTGTAATTGATTGGAAGAAATATATAATTCTTCTTGACTTTCAATCATTAGTAGTTCTGATTTACGTGTTATTTGTTCTAATAAACGATATTTGATTTCCCATTCTTTATAGGATCGTTGTTCTAATCGTAATAATCGTTTTTCTTCACGTTGTAATTGCTTTGTGATTTTCTTTTGTTTTTCATTGACAGTAACACGTATTTTCAGGTATTGATTTCTTTCAAGGATTGTTAAATCATTAAAACGTTTTGGTAATGATGAAAATAACCAATCAGGTATTGGTAATTGTTTTGTTGATAATAGTTTATCATTTGGTCGTATTGATTGGATGATTTTCTCTGATTGTTCTCGTGTAAATCCTAAACTTACACCAACGGTTTCAACACCTTCAGTTTGATTTGCGAATTGTTGAATTAACGATGTAATATCATTTTCATCCTTTTTAGTAGTAATAATTTTATTGCCATTTTCATCAACCTCGACACCGGCTTCTCCCTCTTCTTCATCTTTGCCGAATTCTTGTTCGTATGCTTTCTTTTGACGTTCAATCTTATCTAACTCTCTTAGTTGATAGGATAACTCATCTTCTAGAATCATTAATCGTTGATCTTCTGTTCTTCGTCGTCGTTCTAAGGTAAGATCTTTTAACTCTTTTCTTCTCTTCTCATAGGTTAATGATAAATCTCGTTTTGCAACAAGTTCAGAGGACATTAATTGATTCATATCTTCATTTGTCATTCTTTTCAATAGTTCTTCTTCATTAAAATCATCTTCTACTCCAATTCCACCTGATTTCTGTTGACGTTGTTTCTGTAAGAGTAACATTCTTTCTGCAATTGCTTTTTTCAATTTTTGTTCTTCTTTTCGAATCATTAATCCTAGTTTCTCTTCTTCTTTCATTTGACGTCGTTCTCGAAGATTCTCCTTTAATTCCCATGCATAGAAGGTCTTACAGGCTAGTTCCTCCTGGAACATTTCATAACATAGGCGCTCTTGTCGTTCTAACTCTAGTTGTTTCAATCGCTTCATTAATTTCTTCGCCTTCTTCTTTTCATAGTTCGAGGCTTGTTTCTTCTGAACTGCATGTCCATCGATCACAACCTCTTCTTCCTTTGTGTCCTTCGCTTTACCTTTGTTCGATGAATGAGAAGGTTGACTGTTCGATCCATCAGATCCCGAGCCCATCCCTGCTTGGACGTTTTGATATTGCTTCGCCTTCTTGGTAACATCCCAATACAACTTTGCAAGTTTCTTATTGTTATTGTAATTCGGATTCTTTAGCAGCCAAAGTTTCTTCTCCTTTGCTGCTGCAGAACCCCCTTTCGCGCCGGCGGCATTGGGATCGATTTTGTTTTGAAGGGTCAGAATCAATTTCTGGATGGCGCTTTCATTCAACATGATCTGCTCCTTCAAAGCATTCTTTCGACCCTGCCAAAGATTAGAGAGATCATGGTAAGTACCATAGGATAAATAGTTCGGCAGATTAGGAAAGAAGATTCCAGTCTTCTTCTCCGCCGTCGCTTTCGCTTCTTTTCCTTCTTGAATTGCTTCATAGGCAATTTCACCAATCATTTCTTTAATACCAGTAGAAATCAACTGATCAAATAGATAATCCAATAACCAAGCTTGTCGATTTTCATAAAGTTGTATTGTTACATCATTATCAGCATCGTTCGCCATCCTCATTAAATAAACTTCTTTTAACTCGATCTCTATCTTTTTTCTTTGTTGGTATTGCTCATAAGTGGACATTAGCTTTGGGCGATTATTCTTGGGTCCAATGTAGGCTTTATTACGCCGTCTTCGATCTTCAACGATTGATTGTAGGCGTTTAATAGCATTTGGTCGTTGTAACTGAGCATATCTCTTACTCTCAGTAATTTCATATGCCATAGCGACAGTTTCTTCAACCCTTTTCTGCTTTAATTGATTTTCATATTTATTCAAATCTAAGAATTCATAAATCTTTCGGATATTCTCTTCTTCTCGTGCCATTAAATATAACTCTTTCTTAATCAAAATCTTTTCTTGACGAGAGAAACCTTGCATTCTTTCATCTTCCTTCCCCATTAACAACAACTCATTCTCTTGCCTCTTCAGCGCTATCTCAGCAATTTCTCGATAGTAGATATATGCCTTTGCTGCAGGCTTGCCAAAAGGTAGAGAAACCAAAACCATGTCATCTGAAGAACGGTACGAGACAATGTAAACTAATCCAAACAACTTCGTATAAACCATATTCCCAGGCATACAAATTTTTAATCGTTGTAATTTTTCTTCGTTCTCTTCATAAGCTTCTTTCTGTTTCGAATAAACATCAGAATAGAAGGCAACTTCTTTCTCTAAATGATCAATCTTTCTTTCAGTAAGAATCTTTGTTTTCAGAAGATTTTTCATCTCATAATGAATTAAGTTTAATTCATCTTTTAACCCTTTAATTTCATATGGATAATAAATTTGATTCATTTCAATTTTCATTTTATTTTTCTTTGCTTGATGTGTAATCATATTTGCTTGTAACCATAATTTTTCCATTTTTGCGTAAATTGCTAATAATTGTGAAGTACGATCTAAATCTTTTTCTAATTCAATTAATTGATTTTCATTTTGATAGGATTCTTGATGTAATGATTCTAAAATACTAGAATAAATCTTTTTATCATAGATTAACGTAAATCGTTTTTTCTTCATTTCTTCAATCTTTTTCGAAAAATTTTGCAAACGTCCAATATAATAAAGTAAATCTTTATATTGAGAATAATGACGTTCTTCTTCAGCTCTAAACGTAGGTGGAGGATTTTCAATATCTGCTAATGCATCATAATCACCGATGAGATTCTCGACTGGCAATCCTTCATCTCGTAATCGTATCTCCTCTTTAATGACCTTTCTTTGTTCGTATGTTTCTAATTCGTCTTTTGTCCATTGTAAACCTTGACGAAAGATTCCATGCTTCTTGATTTCACGTGCATGTCGCCTATCGAATTCATAAATGACTCGAAGATCTTGGAAATCGTAAAAATATTGCTCTTGCTCTTGAAGTTCGCGTCGTTCTTTCTCAAGACGAAGACGTTCCTTCTCCAAGATCATTAGTTCAAAATTATTTGCGGGACGATAATTCTCTTCATTTTCGTAATGTTGTCGATATTTCAAGAAGAGTTCACGATTACCACCTATTTAAAGATATTATCATCACAACGACTTAGAAAAGAAGAAGCTGCTACTTACCGGATCCAAATCCCATAACCTGAGATTCCTCGTTATGGAGCTCACTCAATTCTTTTCCGCATTGCAAACATTTCACACCCTTTCCATATAAATCACCCCAAGCTTTGGTTCGCAGATGCTCGCAGTGATAAGATATTGGTAGCACCTTTGAGAAGACTTCCTTTGGGAACTTTAATTGCTCGGCAAGTTTATTTCTATGAATAAAGTATTGCTTCCGAAGGAAATGTTTGATTTTTGCAATTTCTCCTTGATAATATTGCTCTATAAACAGTTTCTTCCTCTCTAATTCTTGAAATTTTTGTTTTATCGCTTCTTTCATCTCATCTTCCTTTGCTTGGAGTTTGTTCATCAAATCTTGCCTCTTCTCCTCAATCCAATCATTCATGTATCGTTCTCGCGCAATGGACCGAGCTAATTTTCGAACATTTCCTGCGCTTTCTTTTTTAAGATCAACTTCAATGATCCCTTTTCTCATGTCTAACATAACATTCGGATAATATTCCTCTTTTATCCTTTTCTTTGCTGCATTCTTCTTGATAGCTTTCTCAGCTTGTTCGGGAACATTTTCTTCGAATCGTTGAATCATATCTGCCTTCATAGTTTTCCAATATTTGTGAGATTTTTTCTCATATTTTTTAAATTGATTATCACATTCTTGTCTTTCTTCCTCTTGTCTTTGTTGTAACGCTTTAATCTCATTTTCCCATTTCAGTTTCTCTTTCATCTTCGCAATCATTTGTTCATCAAATTGCTGAATTGGTGAAATGAAATACTTAAACTTTGATAAATTTATTTCCTTTTCCTTCCCTATCATTTCGTTGATATCATTAAACTCTTGAACTTTATGAATAATCTGAGCAACAAGTCCATTATCGACCCAATTGATCGTCACATCATTTACTAGAATATTTCTCCACCTTGATTCCTTAGGATCCCAAAGGACCAATCGTTTTGCGATCAATTTTTCAGCTTCAGTGATTAATGCCTGTTGTGCTCCCCGCTTCTTCATCACATACCGTTTGGAGCTTTCCCTCAATTTATTCGCTTTGTTTTCGGCTTCGTTGACGACAGATGAAGTTTGTGAAACTATTTCAAACTCTTCTTCAAATTGCTCCTTCTCACGTTGTTTTATGGCAATTTGCTGCTGTAATAAGATTTCAGCTTTCAGGATTCGAAGGAAATATTCCTTCGAATATCGTTGTAATGTGAAGTTTAGAGTCTGAGAATCCCAATAAGGTGAGGAGGAACCTTCAACATCAATCAATTCCTCCAATAATTTAGTTTCTCGTAATTTGCCTTTCTTCTCTTCCATTCGAATCATTTTCACATAGGAGGAAAGAACACGAGTTTTTTTGAGATTTTTTGGGTCTGAGACTAGCTCCAATTCTTGAATCTCATATTCTTCGAAAATTCCGGTGCAAACAGCCAAATGCTTTTTCAATTCATTTGTTAAGGAATGGAAAGTAAACTTATAGGCAAATTGATTTCCGCGAAAGACGTATTTCACATCATAAAGGATCGTGCCAGTCTGTGGATTGATACAGTTATAGTATACTCCAACGGTTTGGAGCGAAGTTTGTGTCGGTCCAAATTCCACTGTTACTGAATCTTGATCGAAAGGATTTTCGTGTTCGTTTCCTCTCCCTTGTTTAGTGATCGTCACAGAAATAATCCACAACGTGTCTTTAGGTAACATCAAAGATCCTGCACAGACTCCATGATACTCTGGCCCCAAGGTGACCCCGTAGGCATAGTCTTTCTTTTTTGGTTTCTTTTTCGCTGCCGTAGACGAAGATGTAGGCCTTTGATTATGAACAGCAAGGGTATGATCATGACTCTGGCTCTTCGAAATAATCCCCAGTTGGCTGCTGCTAAAGCCCTTCTTCATTTCGCCGTTTTCTTTCTCTTCTTCAGATTCTTCTTCATCCTCCTCTTCATCAAAAACGATAGCACCCATCGCATTATTTGTTATATAACGCACAATATTTACCGATCTCGTGAAGTCATGATGCTTAAACCATGGAATAATTCCAACTGCTTTCTTTTTAATATTCTTCAGCTTAATTCCTGATGCTAAGAAGCCCTTCAAAGCATCAACCAAGTTCAACTTCAAGGTTTCAATCCTGGACTTTTGCAATCTCTCCCCAATAGCAGCAATACGGGTGATGACTGATTCTAATTCGTTACGCGCAGAGGTCTCCTCCAGTCGTGCCACCCACATTTCTTGATCCATCTTCAAATTCTCTTTATGTAGAGAAATCGCTTGTTCACTATCGCTCTTCATATTGATTAGTTTCGATTTTTGAATAACAGCCTGTGTGAATTCTCCTGCATTGGCCATAATATTCAAGCCGGGAATCTTCGTGATACTTCTGCCCACAATCATCGGCAATTGGCCAAAGCCATCGTTGAACTCCAGCTTCGACCTTTCGATTTCTTTATCTTTCTCTTTCAATGTAGCAATGTTCTTTGCGATGGATAAAGATTGCTGACTCATTCCACCGCGTTTTCGTTCAGCTTTGTCGATAGCGTATTGTAAATCTTGAAGATTTTTCTTCGCTTGAGCAGCTCTTTGCTTCCATAGATCCATCGCGGGAATTTCATGTGACATCGCTAAACGTTTTGGAGGGCCTTTTTGCTCGATTTCAATCGCTACAATCTCTTCCGTAATTTGTTTTTGTTCTCTTTCGATAATTTCCTTCATATCATACATGCGGGCTATGGCTTCCTTCATTTCTTTAACATCTCGTTCTAATGCGTCATATAATGCTTGCTGCTGAATTAAAGCGGATTTAGAATCATACTCTTCGATGACTTTGGTTTCGTAACCAATATGAGAGCTTTTACTGTCAAATAAATGAACTTCATGGTGACTGTCGTCCACTTCTTCAATCAAGAGATCATTTTCCTTGGTTGAAGGATGATCATTTCCTTCATCATCATACTCATCGATTCCTTCCAGCTTGTACTTTTTTCTTTCAAATCCGTAAAGGACTTTGTCTGCAACGGGTGGAGGCAAATCGTTTCGTGGGGATTCATGTGGAGCAGGTTCTACTTGCATTCGAATTCTCGCCTGCTCTCGATCAACCCACTCAGTTTTAATTCTTTGTAAACTTTCTTCGTTCTTCTCGCGATGGACCTTGGCAGGAGAAAGCATAGCGGCTTCTTCGCCAAATATCTTAGCTTGACTGCTATAGAATGAAACACGCCAGTCTCGAAGATCTTGCTCTTCCTTTTCTTGTTTTTCTTTGAGTTCTTGTCGCAATTTTGCTTCTTTTTCCTGTAGAGACAATTCAATCCGAAATCTGTTTCATATCAATGAGACTCACCTCCTTTTCTTTCATCTGTTCCTCTCGTCTACGATGAAACTCGCGAAATTCAAGTTCAGCGATATCAGCCTTCGCGGCATCTAAAACAACATTTTCCTCATCTTTGACTTGCTGTTTATATTTTAACATCTCTGCGATCAGTTTAGCTCTCTCTTTTTCCGTCTTGGTAAACCTCTTCTCCTCTTCCATAACGTGTTCAGCATCTTCGTGAAGGTGATTCAACTTCCTAATACAACATAATGTCAATTATTCACAACAAAAGCCTATTTTCAGCTTACTCTTCTTTTTCATTAACGTATTTAAGATGAATTTTCTTGCGATTCATACGTTTGATGAATCCCGGAGTCAGACCACTCTTGACTGTTTTATAAGTTGATGCTGAGAATTTAGGGAGATCCTCGGCTAAGAACTTTCGAAAATATGTGCCAACTTCCAACAAGTCATCCAATGCGATTCTGGTTTCAGCTTCTTTCTCCAGCATTTCAGCCTTTTGGGCAAAATTCCCAGTCCCTCCGAAGTCATTGTTCAATTCTTCTTCTCCTGCTGCGCGCAGGGGGGCGGAATTTCGTAAAATTCCTCCTTCTTTACTCATGATGCGAGGTTAGGAGGACATAACTAACGTAAAAGACAAGAAACAATCAAGAATGTAAGTCCTTTAGTGAAATGCACAGATTTGAAACTGTTTCAATCAAAGAAAATCGACTTTAGTGAAAATGCATTTGTTAAAAACCTCACAAATCTGTTATAACGAACAGACTTTCTTCGAATTTTCAACGGAACCTTAGTTCCGTTAGATTAACGGACAAAGAACAGTCAAGAAATTGTTGCCGAACAAAAAATATTCCAAATTACTTAGGAGAAATGTCCATTCGACCAAGTACCGCCTCCAATGAGAAGATTCGTGTTCCGCCCGGAGGATTTACATCAGTTGTCTTCAACGACTATGCTCCCCCAGTAAAGGATTTGAGAATTTCTTACTCAGTTTCCACATTAAACACTTTCAGTCAATTCGAATCCCCAAAGTCCCCTTTCAGTCGACCAGCAAAGAAAGGTCTTGGCAAGAAGCAATCCTCAATGAAAGACATACTGGAATACGCTCCAATCACACCTCGCAGAAATGAAAACCGCCCGCCACCAGGCGGAAAGACGACAATTCAACTTGCTTAAGATATTCACAGGACTTCACTCTCCCAGTGTTTTCGATTTCGAAAGTTGCGTTTATAGTCAAGCTCGTCTCCGATTTTCTACCATAGGCAAAGTTAGACCCATTTCTCTTCTTCATTTTATTCTTTTTCGAATACAGTCGAATACACTCAAAGAATTCATAGCACATGTCAATAGATTGTGAAGACGAGTTTAGTTGTTTCTCTTTTTTTGTTAACATTAACAAAGATCCTTTCTTCTTTTTGTATCCCACTCTGAATCTGAATCTGAGAAAGTTGATATCGAGTTATTTAATTTCTCAGCTATGTACATATAAAGCATACAACATCTACTTATTTGAACCAGAACATCTCTTTTGTGGATTGCCGCGACGACTTGATGACTTGCTTTTTGTTTCCAAATTTATTATTTTGCTTACCATTCTTTTTCACGAACTTACTCGTAGCTTCCGCGTCATCTTCACTAGATTCCTCATCGTCATTCACATTCATATTTTCGTCATCGTCTTCCTCAATATTACGATTCTTTGAGGGTTCTACTATATTTTGGATATCCTCTGCTTCTTCATTAGATCCAGTGGGAATAATCTTTTTTAGTTGCAGTAATGTTGAAGAGTTTTGCTCTTCAATCTTCTTCTTCATAGCTTCAGCAATCTTTTCCTGTCTCTCTCGAATCAGTGGCTTTACCAAGGTTTCCCTAAGGTAAGTTCTGTTTTTTCTCATCGACTTAGATCGTAATCCTTTCGCCATTTCTCTGATGTTTTGTTTGAGAAGTGAAATGAATGGCGATCGTTTTATTAATCGTTTGGATCTTATCGGATTTCAATACGGCGCCAAAATCACCACACAAAAACAACGTGTACTTTTTATACATTACTGCCTTGAGAGCAGCAGGAAGATCGATCCTCTTCAACTCCCCGAAGTAGTCATTGTTTCTTATTGCTTTGTGTTTTGGTCTAGTTGAAAAGTTGCAGTAATGTCTGAGAAGTTAACCCGTGTTGCTATCATTAAGGAAGACAAATGCAAACCAAAAAAATGCCGGCAGGAATGTAAACGATCTTGTCCTGTTGTGCGTCTTGGAAAGCTTTGTATTGAGGTCACTCCTAACTCAAAGCTTGCTTTCATTTCGGAAGAACTTTGCATTGGTTGTGGTATCTGCATTAAGAAATGCCCCTTCGAAGCTATTACCATCATTAACCTTCCAAAATCATTAGAGTCCAGTCAGACTCATCGTTATGGTCCAAACTCCTTTAAATTACATCGTTTACCAATGCCGCGTGCTGGTCAAGTTTTAGGTTTGGTTGGAACTAACGGTATTGGAAAGTCTACTGCTTTAAAGATCTTGGCTGGAAAGCAGAAACCTAATCTTGGTAAATTCGATAACCCACCTGATTGGGCACAAATTTTAGTATATTTCCGTGGATCAGAATTACAAAATTATTTTACTCGTATTTTAGAGGATAATTTAAAAGCCATTATTAAACCTCAGTATGTTGATCATATTCCAAAAGCTGTTAAAGGAAAGCTTATTGATATCATGAACTCTAAAAATCAACGTAACAATTTAGAATGGGCAATGTCTGAATTGGATTTAAATCATGTGAAAGATCGTGAAATAGAAGTTTTATCTGGTGGTGAATTACAACGTTTTGCAATTGCTGTTGTTGTTGTTCAAACTTCTGATGTGTACATGTTTGACGAACCATCATCTTATCTTGATGTTAAGCAACGTTTGAAGGCTGCTACTACCATCCGATCTGTGGTTGCTGGTGAAGAAGGACTTCAGAAATTCGTGATTGTTGTTGAGCACGATTTGGCCATCTTAGATTACTTATCTGACTACATTTGCTGTCTGTATGGTACTCCTTCAGCTTATGGTGTTGTAACCATGCCTTTCTCAGTCCGTGAAGGTATTAACATCTTCTTAGCTGGTTTTATCCCAACGGAAAACTTGCGTTTCCGTGACGAGGAGTTGAACTTCAAAATGGCTTCCAGTACAGAATTATTTGATAATCCAGGCAGAAACCACATGTACAGATATCCTGATATGACCAAGACAATGAAAGGAGGTGGAGAAGGAGGTGGAGCAGGTCGTTCTTTCATTCTTCACGTTGAGAACGGTTCTTTCACTGATTCGGAGATTATCGTCATGTTGGGTGAGAACGGTACCGGTAAAACTACCTTCATTCGTATGATGGCTGGTTTGTTGAAGAGTGACGAAGCTGTCAAAGCAGAAGAAGAAGGTGATATGGACAAAGCTGCAGCTCTTGGTGTTCCGCAATTAAACGTGAGGTAAGTTGCTCAAATACTGTTTGAATTCATTAACTAATATACTGATTTATAGTTACAAGCCACAAAAGATTTCGCCAAAGTTCCAGGGAACTGTGCGTCAATTGTTACACAAGAAGATTCGTGATTCTTATGTTCACCCACAGTTCGTCAGTGATGTGATGAGACCAATGAGTATGGATCCAATCATGGATAATGGTGTCCAAGATCTTTCTGGTGGTGAGTTACAAAGAGTGGCTATTGTCCTGTGTTTGGGAACTCCTGCTGACATCTACTTGGTAAGTTTTGTGGAGGGCTTTTTTAATCCGTTATTCTGAGTATTTTCTTGTGATATAGATTGACGAACCATCAGCTTACCTTGATAGTGAGCAACGTATTGCTGCATCTAAAGTTATCAAGAGATTTATTATGCATGCGAAGAAAACCGCCTTTGTTGTGGAACATGATTTCATCATGGCGACCTATCTTGCTGACCGTGTTGTTGTTTATGATGGTGCTCCTGGTGTTGAAACCACAGCACACAGTCCGCAGGCTTTAATTCCTGGAATGAATACCTTTTTGAAGCAATTGAATATCACATTCCGACGAGATCCAAGTAACTACCGACCGCGTATTAATAAAATGGACTCTATTAAAGACCGAGAACAAAAAGCTGCCGGAAACTACTTTTACTTGGAGGATACAGATTAAAAGGAAAGATTGCTTTAGATTTTTTTTGTCTTTCCGGTACATACTCAAGGGTCGAACAAGGCGCGAAATCGGGAATATGTCTATTTCAAATCACTGCGTTGAATGCTGCGTTTGTTTATTTGATTGTTCTTCCTATCTCCCCAAACAAACGTGTAGCATGCACGATGACTGTTCATAGTAATTCAATAATAGATACATCGAAGCACTTCACAAACCCTTCTTTAAATCCTCAAGCTTGACTTTTTAGACAAAACTCGAAATTTTCCTCTTTCCATAATTCGAAAAATCGCAAGATTTCTCGAAGAAAGTCGAGTTTTCTCAGTGCAAAGTGAAGTTTGGGATGAGCTTGTGAAAAGAGAAGAAAAGAAAAGAACAACAGCGCACAGAGAGAAAACGCTAAAGACAAAGCTTTTCTAGTCAATTTCATTAGATAGACATCTCCCATTGAGAGATAGGATTACTAGTACTCTTTTTTAAAAGGTTATTTATAGTTTTTTTTGAGAGATAAATTTTCTGATTGAGTGGATTAATTTATTTCTTGTTAATTGTTAAGCAGGATCAAATTACGTGTGAGGATATTGCAGTTGAAGGTTTATTGTATTTTTGGAATAATATTTCCGGTTTTGTTGAAATTTTTAAATTTATTTCGATTTTAATTAACATCAGCTTGTGTGTTGCGGGATCTCTTCTAATAATTAATGAGTAGCTACTATTAGCTTTCGAGCCATCTTATTCCTGCCTATTAGAAACTTATTGAATCCCATTCCAGTGTACATATTTGCTCTTTTAGATTTTCGTTTCTTTGTTGTTTTTTTAAACTTGTTAGAATGAGCGATCATTACGAAGGACGACCGCGCTCCGACTCCTCTGACATAGCGTACAGGTAAGCTATGCATGATTGTAAAACAAGTATTTACTCAATTAACATTTAAATAGGAAAATATTTATTGGTGGGTTGAGTTATTCAACAGATGAAGAAAAATTAAAAAAATATTTTAAAAATTTTGGTCCTGTACAGGATGCTGTTGTTATGAAAGATCCCGTCTCAAAACGATCAAGAGGATTTGGATTTATTACTTTTTATGATATTAACTCTGTAGATAATGTATTAGCAAATGAACCACACACGATAGATGCACGAAAGGTACTTAGTTACTGAATTCAAGGAAGTTTATTGTTGTAACATTTCTTAAAAAGGTGGAGGCGAAACGCGCAGTTCCAAGGTCTGAAATGAATACCAAGGAGCAAAATACTACAACGAAACCAGCAGTTCCCACAACTCCACAGAGCAGTGCCAGGCCTTCAACACCTCAAAACAGTCCTCAAGTGACAACTACCACAGCAAAGACAGCTGATGGAAACAGCCCTGAGGCGAAAGAGAAATCTGACACAAAAGTTGAAGATTACGCATATAATAAAGTGTTTGTAGGCGGCCTCCATTATGATACACGTGATCGTAAGTTTTGTCGCTTCAGCTCATTTCACTCCTTTTTTATTTGATTTTCCTTTTAGCTGACTTTCGTGCATATTTTGAGCGGTATGGTCGGGTGGTTTCCGCAGAGGTCATGTTTAATCGCGAGACACATAAGTCGAGAGGATTTGGTTTTATAGTATTCGAGTTAGAGGACAGTGCAATTAAAGTATGTTCCGAGAAGGAGCACATTATCGATGGCAAAGTGGTAAGCAGTTCGAACTTTTGTTGATTGAAATTTTAAAGATTTCCTCTTTGTTTAGGTTGAAGTCAAAAGAGCCATTCCTCGATCGAAAATTGTTAGTAGTAATAGTAACTCGCAGTTGAACATGTTATCACCTCCTGGTGTCACTGTCTCTTCCCTTCCAGCGTCCAATCCTGGTAGTGCCGTCAAAGCCACTTCACCAACCGAGAATGCATCACCCAATGCAGCTGCAAATATCAGAAGTGATGTACGTCGAACTTTATCTGCAGGAAATGCTTCTATGCTTCTAGCACCACCTTCATTTCTTCCTGGAAATTCCTCCAGCCCGACTAATTCTGGAATTCTGTCCTTGAAGCCTCCTCAAATTAACGTTAGTAACAGCAATTTAAACAACAATAATTCCCAATTACCACCGTCTGGAGCCAAGAAAGCCCAAACACCAAATACTGCTACAGCAGCCACTACGACCACACCTTCCGCCTCCACGGGGAATAAGGGATCTTACGCCGCCGCTTTAAAGCTCGGAGCTTCGTTAGACGAAGCGCAATTGCAGCATCATCAGCAACAAGGGTTTCTAAATGCAAGCAATTTAGGCAGTGGTTTAGATTCCTTTAATATGAATCTCAGCAGTCACAGCGGTATTCAGAGCAATCATCCTTCAAACAGTAACCTTCAATCATTATTGCAATCAGTTAGTCGTGAATTTGATGTACGACAATCGAGAGCATTGTCAGAACCCATTAAATTCGATAATAGCTTTGCCTTTTCTCATGATATGTTCGATTTGAACTCTTTACGATACGGTAATAACAGTGGTTCAGCGGCAGGTATTGGGGCTGGATTAGCATTTCCTAATACCGGAGCGACAAACGGCACCGCGACACCGGGACTTTCCACCGCGTTTTCTAGTGAGAATCTTAGTCATTTGCAACATGTTGGGATTGGATTTAGCAGTAGCAGCGGGGGTGCACCAAGTGGAAATACAACAACCGCATCCTTTAGTTGGTTAGGATCACCTAATAAATTTGATTCAATCTTAGATCCTACAAATGGCAATCAGCAGCAACAGAATGATTTTATCATGACAAGAAATCGTGCTCATTCCTTAGGCCCAACAACATTAGCATCAGCTTCAAGATCACCAGCGTTTTCTTTAGGTTACTCAAATTATCATAGTTTTAGTCATGATCATACTCTAGTTTCTGAGAGCATTCCTCAAAGTCCAGCGGCGATCGATCGCCAGTTTCCATTAGCTTACAATAATCAATCTAGCACAACAATAGGCGAGAAAAATGTTTTATTCTCCACTCCTTCAAGGGTTGGAGGCCCAGTCGGATTAGAAACCCCACAATCAGCTCTTTCAGCGGCGAGTTTAATGAAACAGAAGAGTCCAGCTCCAACTAATGAATGGGGAAATTTGTTGCATAGTCCAACAGCATCTGATAATCACTCCAACAGTTTAATAGCAGGAAGCTTACTAGGATTAATTGGTGAAAATAACTCAAATGAAGTCGGAGGAAGCGGTTCTCTTTTTGCAGACAGCCTGTTAGGAAGTGATGCAAGTGGAAGTCGTATTTTAAGTATTTCGAAGTCGAATTCAACACAAGACTTTATTTCAACACAAAGAAGACACTCGCATCCTATTTTACCCAGTCAAGATATATACGATGCTTCGAGATTCAATGAATTGAATGGAAATAATCTTAACAACGTTGCAGTTGATCCAAACTCGTCATTATGGCGAAGATAAAGAAGACATGCAAAGAGTCAATTTATGATATTGAGTATTAGTACTTGATTTTTGACAGTGTTTTCCCCTTTATTTACCAATTGAATAAATAAAAGTGTTAGTTCCTCTTTGCTTTGTTTGTGCTTCCTTCCTTTTCCCATTTGGCTTTTCCTCTTCTTTATCATTGAATGACATGAAAGTGGAATGGATCAATCTTGTTTCAATTAGAGTCTTCACTGATTATTATGATTCTTTTAGTATTTCAACTTCACCTGTCTCCCCCACCCTCCTTCATTGAAACTCGCTCCACTTTGAATTGAATTCTTTGAATACATGCGCCTATGCTTCTCATTCTTGCTTTTCTTCCTTGTGGGGAGTATGTGTTTAGTCAAAATCGAATCGTATGAAAGTTGATGGTGCATAATGTTTGCAACAAGAGAAGCGATTAGTAGTGTTCATAAATTAGTGCTTATAATGTTATTGATAATTGGGACGATTTGCTTCTTTGTTTACTTTGTTTGGTTTGCTTATTGTAGTTGAATAGATAGATATTTCTGAGGTCATGATAGTTATAGCTCGTTAGTTTGTAAATTCACTAAATTAAATTCAATTCCTTTGCTCTAATGAACTAAGAAACAGGAACGAACCATTCTACGTTCACAGTATTATTAAATTT
>VFQN01004683.1_pt1 | contig 17787 bp, 18 predicted proteins | sample 3512371 | NCBI WGS metagenome assembly VFQN01 (sample SAMN10412370, study PRJNA504923) | tailings metagenome | isolation source: Replicate 2 from Balatoc abandoned mine | place: Philippines: Itogon, Benguet | collected 2017-08-28 | reverse complement strand
GGACGGCATCGACGTCGTCGCGATCGTGACGCCGAACCATGTCCACGTCCCGGCGGCGCTGGAGTTCGTGCGGCGCGGCATCCACGTGATCTGCGACAAGCCGCTCACGGTCGGGATGAGGGAAGGCAAAAAACTCGCCGACGCGCTGGCCAAGCAGCCGGACGTCGTGTTCGTGCTGACCCACAACTACACCGCCTACCCGATGGTCCGGCAGGCGCGCCAGATGGTGGCGGACGGGCTGCTGGGCAACCTCCGGATCGTGCAGGCCGAGTACGCCCAGGACTGGCTCACCACCAAGCTGGAGGACACCGGCCAGAAGCAGGCGGCCTGGCGCAACGATCCCGCGCAGTCCGGCCCGGTGGGGGCAGTCGGCGACATCGGCACGCATGCCATGAACCTCGCCGGCTTCATCAGCGGGCTCAGCCTGAAGGAGCTGTCCGCCGACCTGACCAGCTTCGTGGAAGGCCGCCCGCTCGACGACAACGCCCACATCATGCTGCGCTACGAGGGCGGCGCGAAGGGCATGCTCTGGGCTTCGCAGGTTGCACCCGGCAACGAGAACGCGCTGAAGGTGCGGATCTACGGCGACAAGGGCGGCCTGTCCTGGGAACAGGAGAACCCGAACTACCTGACCTTCACCCCCTATGGCGAGCCGCCCCGCCTGATCACCCGCGGCGGCGCCGGGGCCGGCCCGGCGGCGGCGCGGGTGACCCGGGTGCCGTCCGGCCACCCGGAAGGCTACCTGGAAGGCTTCGCCAACCTCTACACCGACGCCGCCGAGCTGATCCTGGCCAAGATAGAGGGACGCGCCCCGGACGAGGGGGCGGCCCTGGTGCCGGGGATCCGGCAGGGCCTGGAGGGCGTGAAGTTCTGCGAGGCGGTGGTGGAGAGCAGCAGGAAGAACGGCGCCTGGATCAAGGCGAGCGTGTGAGATGGGGGCGGCTGCTGCTAGCGTGGCGATGATCAGCAGCCGCCCGACGGAGCCGGCCATGTCCCTCGACGAGGATCTCCATGCCGCGGACTTCCACGCCTGGACGCTCGACCAGGCGGAACGGCTGCGCGCGCTTGCGGCCACCCGCTCCAACCTGCCGATCGACGCCGCCCATCTCGCGGAGGAACTGGAGGCCTTGGGCAGCGAACAGCGCGCCGGCGTGCGCAGCCAGCTCCGCAGGATCATCGAGCATCTGCTGAAGCTGCGCCATTCGCCGGCGCAGGCGCCGCGCGCCGGCTGGCAGCGCGCGATCGTCTCGGCGCGGGCCGAGCTGGCCGATCGCCTGACAGCGACGCTGCGGCGGGACCTGGAGGAGCATCTGGACGAACTCTACGCCGACGGCGCGGACATGGCGCGCAAGGCCCTGGAATCGCATGGCGAGACCGAGGCCGCCGGATCGATACCTGCCGGGTGGCCGTTCACGCTGGACGAGATCCTGCGGCGCGGCTGGTACCCGGCCCGCCGAGGTGCCGCAGGAATCGACACGACGACATAGCGCGGGTCCGAATGCTCGCGATCGAGGGAGGCAGGCAACGAAGATGGCGAAAAAGCCCCTACGCATCGGCATGGTCGGCTACGGCTTCATGGGCCGGGCGCATTCCAACGGCTGGCGGCAGGTCGAGCGGTTCTTTCCCGAGCTGGGCCACGTGCCGGTGCTGCAGATGGCCTGCGCGCGCGACGGGGCGAAGCTGCAGGGCTTTGCCGACAGCTGGGGATACGCGCAGACCACAACCGACTGGCGCAAGGTGGTGGAGTCGCCGGACGTCGACGTGGTCGACATCTGCGTGCCGAACAACCTCCATGCCGAGATCGCCATTGCCGCCGCCAAGGCCGGCAAGATGATCACCTGCGAGAAGCCGCTCGCCATGACGGTGGCGGAAGGCCAGCGCATGGTGGAGGCGGTCGAGGCTGCCGGCGTGCCGGCGATGGTCTGGTACAACTACCGCCGCGTGCCGGCGGTGACGCTCGCCAAGCAGCTGGTGGACGAGGGCCGGATGGGCCGGGTGTTCCACTACCGCGCCAACTTCCTGCAGGACTGGACGATCTCGCCGGACGTGCCGCAGGGCGGGGCGGGCGTGTGGCGCCTGGACGTGGAAGCGGCCGGCAGCGGCGTCACCGGCGACCTGCTGGCGCACAACATCGACACGGCGATGTGGCTGAACGGGCCGATCACCAGGGTCGTGGCCGACACCGAGACCTTCGTGAAGGAGCGCGTCCATGTCGACAGCGGGGCGAAGAAGCCGGTCGGCATCGACGATGCCTGCGCCTTCCTGGCGCGGTTCGCGAACGGCTCGATGGGCCTGTTCGAGAGCACCCGCTATGCGCGCGGCCACAAGGCGCTCAAGACCTTCGAGCTGAACGGCGAGGACGCGTCCCTCTCGTTCGACCTGCACGACCTGCAGTACCTGAACTACTTCGAGTACAAGAACCACGCGACCGGCCAGAAGAACGAGGGCCACCTGACCGGCTGGCGCAAGATCCACGTCACCAACGGCGAGCATCCCTACATGGACCATTGGTGGGTGCCGGGCCTGATCATCGGCTACGAGCACAGCTTCGTGCATGCCTGCGCCGACTTCGTCCGCGCGGTGGATCAGGGGTCTACCGTGCATCCCGACTTCCGCGACGCGCTGCAGACCCAGAAGGTATGCGAGGCGGTGCTGCGGTCGGCGAAGAGCGGGCAGTGGGAGGAAACTGGGGCGGAGCTTTGATCGGATAGCCGAATCTGGCTAGATTCATGGTCAGGTTCCCGGGAGCGTCGGCATGACCGAAGTCGGTATCCTCGAAGCGAAGACCCATCTCTCCCGGCTGATCGAGCGGGTGGAGAAGGGCGAGGAAGTCGTGATCACCCGGCATGGCAAGCCGGTGGCGCGGCTGCAGCCGATGAGCTCGGCCCCCATGCCCTTCGATGCGGCGGCGCTCGAGGCTGAGATCGCCCGGCTGCGCGCATTCCGCAGGGGCCGTAAACTCCAGGACGCCACGCTGCGCGATCTGGTCGAGGACGGCAGGAGGACGAGCGAATGATCGTGCTCGACGCCTCGGCGGCGCTGGCGGCGATGTTCGATGACGAGACGGCCTGGGCAGCGGACGAGCTGCTGGCGCTGGGCGATCGCACTCCGTTCGTGGTGCCTGGCCATTGGCCGGTCGAGATCGCCTCGTCGCTCGCGGCGGCGGAGCGTCGCAAGCGGATCGCGACCGAGCAGGCGGACCTCCTGATCGCGGTCATCCGCAGGCTGCAGGTGATCGTCGACGAGCAGAATGCGGACCGGGCGTTCGACGTGCTGCTGCCGCTTGCCCGGCGGCACAGGATGTCGGTCTATGACACGGCTTATCTCGAGCTTGCCGAGCGGGTCGACGCGCCGCTCGCCACTTTCGACAACACGCTCGCCCGCGTGGCCGGAGAGCGGGGAGTGCGTCTCGTCTTCTAGGTCGGCCAATCGATAACGATCAACAGACCAAAAACCAGGGAGCAGTTCATATGACTGGCAAGAAGATCCTCATGCTGACCGGCGAGTTCAGCGAGGAATACGAGATCTTCGTCTTCCAGCACGCCATGGAGGCGGTCGGGCATACCGTCCACGTGGTCTGCCCGGACAAGAAGAAGGGCGAGTTCATCAAGACCTCGCTGCACGACTTCGAGAACGACCAGACCTATACCGAAAAGCCCGGCCACAACCACCTGATCAACCAGACCTTCGCCGACGTCGACCCGGCGAACTACGACGCCGTGTACTGTGCCGGCGGGCGCGGGCCGGAATATATCCGCATCGACCCGCGCGTGCAGCGGATCGTCCGGCACTTCCACGAGGCCGACAAGCCGATCTTCACGATCTGCCATGGCGTGCAGATCCTCATGGCCGTCGACGGCGTGCTGAAGGGCCGCGAGGTCGCGGCGCTGCAATATTGCGAGCCGGAGGTGCGCCTGGCCGGCGGGATCTATGTCGACGTGCCGCCGGACGGGGCGCACCGGCAGGGCAAGCTCGTGTCCGGCAAGGGCTGGCCGGGCCTGGCCGCGTTCATGCGCGAATGCCTGGTCGTGCTCGGCACCAAGATCGACCACGGCTGAGGCGCGCCATGGCCGTGGCCGGGTCCGGGGGGAGGGCGCCGCCAGGAACGGTCGGCTGGCTCCGGCTCTACCCGCGCATCGGTCTGCACGGCCGGCTGGTCCACCAGCTGGGCGAGCGGATCGGGCGCGGCGAGCTGGCGCCGGGCGAGGCGCTGCCGCCGATCGACGAGCTGTTGATGGTGTTCGGCGTCAGCCGGACCTCGATCCGCGAGGCGATGCGCGTGCTCGCGGCCAAGGGGCTGATCGAGCTGCGCCAGCGTACCGGCGGCCGGATCCGGCCGATGGCCGACTGGAACCTGCTGGATCCGGACGTGCTGGCCTGGATCGACCCGTTCCGCCTCGACCCCGGCCTGATGTCGGAACTGGTGGAGGTCCGCCTCGCGATCGAGCCGCAGGCGGCGCGCACCGCCGCCTTGCGCGGCACCGAGGAGGACCTCCGGGCAATCGCGAGCCATCTGGCCGAGATGGAGGCGAGCGCGCTCGATCCGGACCTGGCGGCGTTCTACGCGGCGGACCTGGCGTTCCACGCCGCCATGTTCGACGCGTCGCACAACCGCTTCCTGACCCAGCTCGGCCGCGCCCTGATGCCGGCCCTCGACCGAGCCTTCAACCTGCACCGCCACCATGTGCTCCGGCGCGAGGATCCGACCCATCTGCGCTGGCGGATCTGCCCAATGCACGGTGCTATCCTGGAGCGCGTGCGGGCGCGCGACCCGGCCGGGGCGGAAGCGGCGATGCGCCGGGTCATCGAGAACGCGATCAACGAGCTGGCCTATTTCGAGGACCGTGGGCCGAACCCGTGGAACGACGACGATGCTTCGGCCGCGGCCGTTCCGGCGGGCTGATGGCACGCGAGTACTTCATGATGACCAATAAAAAATCGGACTTTTTCCGCGCGCCGGTTCCGGCTAGAGTTCGGCAACGAACGTTGCGTGCGGCCGGAGAGCCGTGCCGGTCCTGACGACCGGGATGACGCGGCGCAGGGATGGCTTGAAAACACGCACGCCGGAAAGGCGGCGGACAAGGGGGCAGGTTTTGTCCGACTTGATCGTGCACGAGGTCGTCAAGCGTTTCGGACGCGTGACGGCACTCGACGGGATGAGTTTCGACGTTCGCGAAGGCGAGTTCTATTGCCTGCTGGGGCCGTCCTCGGCGGGCAAGACCACCATGCTCCGGGCGATTTCCGGCCTGGAGCCTTTGGACGGCGGCCACATCTCGTTCGGCGGGCGCGACATGGCGAGCATGCCGGTGCAGGGCCGCGGCATCGCCATGATCTTCCAGACCTTCGCCCTCTACCCGCACCTGACCGTGCGCAGGAACTTCGCCTACCCGCTGGAGCGGGCCGGGGTGGCGTCGGCGGAGATCGCGACCCGGGTCGGCGAGGTGGCCGAGCTGCTGCGGGTCGGGCACACGCTCGACCGGCTGCCCTCGACGCTTTCCGGTGGCGAGCAGCAGCGCGTCGCGATCGGCCGCGCTCTGGTGCGGCGCCCGAAGCTGCTCCTGCTCGACGAGCCGCTCACCAACCTCGACGCCAAGCTGCGCCACGACACCCGCGCCGAGTTCAAGCGCCTGCACCGCGAGCTGGGCATGACCATGCTCTACGCCACGCCCGACCAGCTGGAAGCGTTGACCATGGGCCAGCGGGTCGGCGTGATGAAGGAAGGCCGGGTCGTCCAGGTGAACACGCCGCGCAGCCTCTATGCAGCACCGCAGGACACCTATGTCGCCGGCATGGTCGGCTCGCCGGCGATCAACCTGGTGCCGGGCCGGGTGACCCGCCGGGGCGGCGACTTCCGGGTCGAGCTGCCGTTCGGCGAGTTGCCGGCGGATCCCTGGCGGATTCATTTGAGCGGCGGTGAGCCGGTGCTCTACGGGGTGCGGCCGCATGACGTGCTGCTCGGGCGCCATGACGGGCGCGGCCCGAGCTTCACGGCGACGGTGCACCTGACCGAGCCGCTGGGCGACGTCACCCTCCTGGACCTGGAGATCAACGGCGCGCCGGTGAAGATGGCGCTGCCCGAGGAAAAGGCGGTCGGCATCCAGCCGGGCACCCCGGTCGATGTCACCCTGTCGGCCGCCGACGCGCATCTCTTTCACGCGGAAACCGGCGTCCGCATCGCGTGAGCCGCTCCGCCCGACGATTTTGCGGCAAGGTGCGAATCAATGCACCGCTATAGGGAGGTCGAAACCGAGATGAAGAGAAGCTGGGAAACCTGGCTGTACGGCGCCTCGATGCTCGCCGTGCTGGCCGGAGGCGGCGTGCTGGCGCCGCAGGCGGCCCAGGCGGCCGACATCACCATCAACATGGCCGCCCCTGACTGGCCGCCGACGCGGTTCATGAAGGAAGAGTTCGACCGTTCCTTCAAGTCCGCCTCGGGCAACAACGTCAAGCTGGAGATGGACTACATCCCCTGGCCCAGCTTCTACGAGCGGGTCGCCGCCTCGCTGACCTCGGGCGAGCAGAAATACCAGATGATCGTGACCGACAGCCAGTGGCTGGGGTCGTTCGTGGACGGCGGGTACTACAAGGACCTGACCGAGGAGATCAAGAAGGATCCGGAACTGTCCGCGATCATGAAGGATCTACATCCGGCCCTGGTCTCGGCCTATTCGACCTACCCGAACAAGTCGCCGCAGTTCGTCAAGGACAACCCGTTCCCGGCGCCGGACACGCATTACTACGGCTTCCCGCAGTTCCCGGACACCTACGTCACCTATTACCGCAAGGACCTGTTCTGCAACGAGACCGAGGCCAAGAAGTTCCAGGAGACCTTCAACCAGAAGCTGCCCTGCACCTATGAGGACTGGCAGGACGTCGACTGGACGACCTACGAGAACATCGGCAAGCACTTCATGCGCAAGAAGGGCGACCCGCTCGGCGATGGGGTGGCCGACGACGACTTCTTCGGCGTCTCCTTCCAGGCCGGCAAGAGCTACGACTTCTCGTCGATGCAGGTGAACGCCTTCATCTGGCAGAACGGCGGCGAGATCTGGGACGAGACCAAGCAGCCGGAAGCGCAGGCCGAGGGCGTCGTCAACAGCGAGACGAACGTCAAGGCGTTCGAGCAGTACCTGAACTTCATCCAGTACATGCCGCCGGTGGCCAAGACCGGCCAGGCCGACATCTTCGTGATCCAGGACCTGTACATGCAGGGCAAGACCGCGTCGACGATCGACTGGGTGGGTCTGGGCGAGCCGGTGCTGGATCCCAAGACCTCGCGCGTGTCCGACAAGTCGGCCTTCGGCCCTGCCCCCGGCGTGCGCAAGGAGGACGGAAAGATCGACCGGACCGGCAATATCGGCGGCCAGCCCTTCGTGCTCACCACCTGGAACAGCCCCGAGGTCGACGCCGCGGCGCTGGAAGTGGTGAAGTGGTGGCTCAAGCCGGAAACGCAGAAGAAATTCGCCGCCAATGGCGGTCAGTCCGGCCTCATGTCGGTCATGGCCGATCCCGAATATGACAGCCTGCGGCCCTGGAACCGGGCGCACAAAGAGATGCTCGACTGGCAGCGCGACGTCTGGCACGTGCCGGAATTCTTCGAGCTGCTGACCCAGCAGCAGGAAGAGTTCGACAAGGCGATCACCGGCCAGATCACCGCCCAGGAAGCGCTCGATTCGGTGGCGCGGTTCCAGCAGCAGACCCTGGAGGATGCCGGCCGCATCGAGTGAGCCGCGCCTGGTGACTTCATGATAGCATGGCGGCCGCCGGTCCGTTCGAGGCGGCGGCCGCAGGGGGGCGGATCATGGATCCGCCCCACCTCGAGGTGATTGGACAAGCACATCATGGCGAGCAGCGCTGTCGTCGCGCATGAGATCAGGTCCGAAGGCGGATTCCTCGCCTGGCTGCTGGCGCCCCAGAGACGCGGGCCGCTGCTCGTGGCTCCGGCGCTCATCGTCCTGTTCCTGATGAACATCTTCCCGCTGCTCTGGTCGTTCGGCCTGAGCTTCTACAACTACAGCGCCAAGAAGCGCGACGCGCCGGACTTCGTGGGGCTGCGCTTCTTCGAGCGGGTGGTGACCGACCCGGTGGTGTGGGAACGCTTCAAGACCACCGCGATCATCGTTTCCAGCTCGGTACTGACTCAGCTGGTGGTGGGCTTCCTGCTGGCGCTCCTGTTCCAGAAGCAGTTCCCGCTGCGCCGCATCCTGCTGATGCTGGTGCTGACCCCGATGATGCTGTCGCTGGTCGCGGTCGGCGTGTTCTTCAAGCTGTTCTACGAGCCGACCTTCGGCCTGGTCAGCCAGGCTATGGCGATCTTCACCGGCGACCGCTACGCGCTCCTGGCGACACCCACCGGCGCCATCATCGGCGTGGTGATCGCCGATGCCTGGATGTGGTCGCCGTTCGTGATGCTGCTGGTGCTGGCCGGGCTCGTTTCGGTACCGAAATATCTCTACGAGGCGGCCGAGATCGACCGGGCGTCGACCTGGCGGCGCTTCCAGACCATCACCTTCCCCTACATCAAGAGCCTGCTGCTGCTCGCGGTGCTGTTCCGCACCATCGAGACCTTCAAGCTCTTCGACGTGGTCTACATCCTGACCGAGGGCGGCCCCGGCACCTCGACCGAGACGATCGGCGTGTACGTCTATCGGCTGGCGTTCCAGTACTTCAAGACCAGCCAGTCGGCAGCGCTCGCCTACATCATCCTGTTCGTCGTGATCGTGCTCACCTCGCTCTATCTCTACGCGGTGAACCGCCGCGCGCAGGAGGTCGACTGACATGGCCAAGTCGCGTGAGGTCGGCCGGGCCGGCTGGGGCTGGACCGCGTTCGCGGGCGTCATCAGCCTGGTCTATTTCTTCCCGGTCCTGTGGATCATCATGACCGCCTTCAAGACGCGCCCCGACGCGCTGGCGGTCCCGCCCAAGTTCCTGTTCACGCCGACCTTCGACAACTTCATCGGCGTGTTCTTCCGCGCGGTCATCTCCGGCGGCGGCGCTGCCCAGGCGACCGAGTTCCCGCTCTACTTCTTCAACTCGATCTTCATCGCCGGCGTGTCCTGCCTGCTGGCGCTGATCATCGGCACGGTCGCCGCCTACGGGTTCTCGCGCTACCCGCTGAAAGGCAACGAGACCTACATGTTCATCATCCTGACGACCCGGATGATGCCGGCGATCGTGGTGGTGATCCCGATCTTCCTGATGTTCCGCGAGATCGGCCTGTCCGGCACCTATGGCGGCGTGATCTTCCTCTACACCGCCTTCAACCTGCCGTTCACCATCTGGATGGTGCGCTCCTTCTTCGACGAGCTGAACACCGAGATCGAGGACGCCGCACGCATGGACGGCGCTTCCGAGCGCCGGCTCTTCTTCGGAATCTGCCTGCCGCAGGTGAAGGCCGGCCTTGCCGCCACCTTCGTGTTCGGCCTGATCCTGACCTGGAACGAGTTCCTGTTCGCGCTGCTGCTCACCGGCGTCGACACCCGCACCGTGCCGGTCGCGATGGCGCGCACGCTGGGCGGCGAGATGGGCGTCGACTACGGCCTCCTGGCAGCGATCGTCACCCTGTTCCTGATCCCGATCTTCTTCGTGACGTTCCTTTTGCAGAACCAGCTCCTGCGCGGCGTCACCTTCGGCACGGTTCGGAAGTGAGGCCATGGCAACCATCGACATCAAGAACGTCACCAAGGTCTACCCGAACGGCTTCAAGGCGGTGGAGCGGATCAATCTCGACGTCGGCCAGGGCGAGGTGATGTGCCTGCTTGGGCCGTCTGGCTGCGGCAAGACCACCACCCTGCGCATGGTGGCGGGCCTGGAGGACATCACCGAGGGCGAGTGCCAGATCGGCGGCAAGCGGGTGAACGAGCTGCTCGCCCGCGAGCGCAACGTCGCCATGGCCTTCCAGTTCTACGCGCTCTACCCGTCCCTGACCGTGGCGGAGAACCTGAAGTTCCCGCTGCACGCCGAAGGGCGCAGCGCTGCCGGGATGGACGCCAAGGTCCGCCAGGTGGCCAGGACCCTGCAGCTGGAAGGCGTGCTCGACCGCAAGCCGTCCCAGCTTTCCGAAGGCGAGAAGCAGCGGGTCGCGGTCGGCCGCTCGATCATCCGCGATCCCGAGTGCTTCCTGTTCGACGAGCCGCTCTCGCGCCTGGACGTCACCTTGCGCGAGCAGATGCGCGGCGAGATCAAGGAGGTGCTGTCCGGCCTGTCCAAGGCCACGGTGATCGTCACCCACGACCAGCTGGAAGCGCTCACCATGGCGACCCGGATCGCGGTGATGCGCGCCGGGATCATCGAGCAGGTCGCCACGCCGCACGGCATCTTCGCCAAGCCCGCCAACCTGTTCGTCGCGGGCTTCATCGGCACGCCGCAGATGAACCTGATCCCGTCGACCTTCACCGGCATGGCGGACGGCGGCTATGCCGCCTTCCTGCTGCCGGGCGGCCAGAACGTGCTGGTCCAGGTCGACCCCGCGGTGGCGCGCCTCGCGCCCGGCACCCAGGTCACGCTCGGCATCCGGCCGCGCAACCTGGAGATCGTGCCGGAGCCGGTGGCGGACGGCCTGACCCTGCAGGTCGACATCGTCGAGCCCATGGGGGCGGAAACCCTGGCCCATCTGTCTGATGGCAGCCAGTCGATGCGGGTGGTGTGTGACTGGCGGGTGGCGGTCGACGAGGGCGACCGCCTGCATGTCCGCTTCCAGCCCGGCTACGTCCACGTCTTCGGCCCCGACGAACAGGCGGTACGCTCATGACCACCACGACCACGGCGGGCGGCCTGAGCGCCCGGGCCGCCAAGCGCATCGAGTACGCGATCATCGCGCTGTGCTGCGTGGCGCTGATCATGATCTTCCAGCCCTTCTCGCTGGGCCTGTTCACGGTAGGCTGCATCCTGGTGGTGGTGGGCGGCCTGGCCTTCAACCTGGTGCCCCTGTGCCGGCCGGGCGTGCGGCCGCGCTCCCTGTTCAAGGCCACCGGGATCATCCTGCTGATCCTGGTGATCGTGGCGCTGCTGGGGATGGGCTCGGCCGAGCTGTACGTCTATCGTCTGGGCGCGGACCGGGCGGCCAGCGCCCAGTAGGCGAGCGCGATCGCGCCCACGCTGCCGGCCGCCGGAACGATCAACGGGGGGCAGGCTTGCGCTACGACGCGGCGGCGGTGGGCTTCTACACGCTCGACATCCTTGGACGCCCGGTCGACGCCATCCCGTCGGGCGGCGGCGTCGCCTTCGTCGACGAGATCCGCCTGGTGGTTTCCGGCACGGCCGGGGCCACCGCGGTCGACCTCGCCAAGCTCGGCCTGGGCACGCTGGCGGTGGGTGCCGTGGGCGACGACGAGAAGGGCGACTTCGTCCTGGACAAGCTCGCCCGCCATGGCGTCGACACGTCCGCCATGCAGCGCATCGAGGGCGTGCCGACCTCCACCACCATCATGAACGTGCGCGCCAACGGCGAGCGGCCGGCCCTGCACATGCGCGGTGCCGCTGACCATTTCGACCTGGCGGAGCCCTATGACCCGCGGATCCTGGACGCGCGCTTCGTCCATCTGGGCGGCACCGGCTTCATGCGCCGCTTCGACGGCCCGTCCTCGCTGCGCTTCCTCCAGGCCGCCAGGAAGGCCGGCTGCACCACCACCTTCGACCTGATCGCCCCGGAGGAGGGTGCTTTGGCGCTGGTCCGGCCGCTCCTGCCGTTCGTCGACTATGTCATGCCCTCGATCGAGGAGGCCGCCGCCCTGTCCGGGCAAAGCGACCCGGTCGCGGCGGCGCGCTTCTTCATCGATGCGGGCGTGCAGGTGGCGGCGGTCACCATGGGCGGGGAAGGCTCGGTCGTGGTCGCCGCCGACGGCCAGGTGCTTCGGATCCCGGCCTTCGACGTGCCAGTGGTCGACACCACCGGCTGCGGCGACTCCTATGTCGCCGGCATGATCGCGGCCCGCTGGCGCGGCTTCGACCTGGAAACCGCCGCCCGCTTCGCCACCGCCGCCTCCGCCCTGGTCGCGACCGGCCTGGGCTCCGACGCCGGCATCCGCAGCTTCGACGATACGCTGGACAGGATGCGGACCCTGAAGCCGCGGCGCTGAGGACGGCGAGCGGGCCTGGCGTGCGACCATCCCCGGTTCAGTAGCGGGCGGTACGCAGCCGTGGAACGGCCAGAGGCGGCCGATCTGCCATTGCCGGATTATTGCCGGCCGCGGCGCCGACCCTGTCCTCAGAAATGTCCGCCGCCGGATTTGCGGCCGCCGTCCCCGTATTTGTAAGAGAGGCCGCAGTTGGAACGATGCTCCGGTCGACTAGCGAATGTCGAAGCGCCGGACCAGGCCGTTCTCGATCCGGAAGACATGGCGGCCCGTCTTGTCGAACAGCAGCTTTCCTTCGCCGTCATGCGCGGTCAGGTGCACCTCGACCTCGGTCGTCCCTTCTGCGCCGGCCGAGAAGCGGAGCGGCTCCGCGCGCGAGTCGATCGTCGCCCATTGCCGTGTCCAGTAGTCACGGACGCCCGCGTGCCCATGGACATGCCCGCCTTCCAGCCCGTTCGCCCACACCACGTCCTGGTGCATGCCCGCCAGTGCGGCGTCCAGGTCGCGCGCGTTGAAGCGGTCGTAGAGGTGTCGAAGAAATTCCACATCGCTGCGCATCGCCGGCTCCCGATCCATGGCGGTGCGAGCATAGGCGCGCCGGACGGCTGGGCCAGCGTCGATCTTCCTGCACCCTTGCCCTGCCGGTGGCGGTGCGTCACATGCCACCGGAGCGGATGGCCGATGGGGAAGGAAATCGACGATGCTGGGCAAGCTCATGGGCAAGCTGTTCGGCGGCGGTGGCGGCGGCAAGGCCGCGGCGGCGGCCGAGCCAGTCGAGTACAACGGCTACGAGATCGTCGCCGACCCCATCGCCAACGGCAGCCAGTTCAACGTCGCCGGCACCATCCGCAAGTCCTTCCCGGACGGCCCGAAGGAGCACCGCTTCATCCGCGCCGACACCCATGGCTCGCGCGACGACGCGATCGGCCATTCCCTGCAGAAGGCCCGCCAGCTCATCGACGAGCAGGGCGACCGCTTGTTCCGCTGACCCGTTCCGGCAGCCGGGCCTCGAGCAGGGCGAAGGTCGCCAGCGCCGCGTCGACCGTTTCCCGCTCGGTTTCCGGGCGGCTCGCCGCCAGGAGCCCGGCGCAGAACGCCCGCCACATCGCGCCGGTGTTCCGGCCATACGGGCTGAAATAGCGGATCCCTCCGTCCGGCAGCCCCTCCATGCCGGCCAGCGCCCGGGCGATCAGGGCGCCGCCCAGGGTCGAGCCCTCCATCACGTAGAGCGAGCCCCAGGCAGCGGCCGCGGTGGCGGGCATTGCCGGCGGCGCAGGCATTGGGCGGGGAACGCCAGCTTCGCCCAGCGCCGTCAGGTCGGCCTGGACAAGGTGGAGCCTGCGCCTGGGCGCGAACAGGCCGCCGAGCAGCACCTCCATCGGCGGCTCCCAGGCGGCATGGAAGTCGTGAAAGCCGCGCAGCACGTCCAGTAGGTGGTCGCGGCTGAACGGCCGGGCCAGCAGGTCGAGCCGGCGTTGAAGCCGGTCATGGGCGGGGCGGGTTTCCTGGCGGAGGCGGTCCAGCACGGTGGGTGCGGCACCCGTCGAGGTTCCCTGCGGAATATTTCGGGCCATATACGTCATGCGGGCGGAGATCATTGTCAGGCCGGAGCGTGGTTGGCCAGTCGGATGATGATCTTGTCGCGATCCTGCGATAGGCAACGCCATGACGGCGACGGCCGGGCGTGGAAAGTTCTGGCGTTCGAGTTGGGAGCCACATGGATCACCTTTCGGATCTCGCGCGCTGCGACCGCGAGCCGATCCACATCCCGGGCGCCATCCAGCCCCATGGCGTGCTGCTGGCGGTCGATCCGGACGGGCTGACGGTCCGCCAGGCGGCCGGCGACGTCGCTGCCCTGTTCGGGCAGCCCGCCGGGCGCGTGCTGGGCCTGCCGCTCGCCAGCCTCGGCGAAGACGTCGCCGGCCATGCCGCGGCCTTCGCCGCCTCGAAGGCCGCCTCGGGCTATCTGGGGACCATCCAGGGTGCCGATGGCGGGCGCGTCGATCTTTGCGCCCATCGCAGCGGCGGCCATCTGCTCCTCGAGTTCGAGCCAGGACCCCCCGAGCGCGCCAGCGGCCCGCAATCCCTGGCGATCGTGGAAGAGGCCGCCAGGAGCCTGGAGCGCGCGCGCGACCAGCGCGACCTGTTCCGCCAGGCCGCCATCATGTTCCGGCGCATCACCGGCTTCGACCGGGTGATGGTCTACCGCTTTCTGGAAGACGGGGCCGGTTCGGTGGTGGCGGAAGACAAGGCGGAGGGCCAGCACTCCTTCCTCAACCACCGCTTCCCCGCCTCGGACATCCCGCGGCAGGCGCGTGACCTCTACGTCCGCAACCTGATCCGGGTGATCCCCGACATCGGCTACCGGCCGGCCCCGCTCCTGGCCGATGCGGCGCTGGCCGATCAGGCGCCCCTGGACCTGTCGGACTGCCAGCTGCGCAGCGTGTCGCCGATCCACCTGCAATATCTGAAGAACATGGGGATCGCCGCCTCGGCCTCGGTGTCGATCATCAAGGATGGCATGCTGTGGGGGCTGATCGCCTGCCACCATGCCGTGCCGCGCGCGCTGCCGTTCGAGGTGCGGGCGATGTGCCGGGTGCTGTCGCGGGTGCTGGCCCAGCAGCTCGCCGCCCAGGAGGAAACCGAGAACCACCGGCAGCGGGTCCGCCTGCGCGCGATGGAGGACGAGCTGCTCGCGCTCGTGGCGCGGGCGGACGGCATCGAGCAGGGGCTGGAACGCCAGGGCGTGGAACTGCTGCAGCTGGCCGACGCCCATGGCGTCGCCGTCTGCCACCGCAACGGCGTCACGACCCACGGCCACTGCCCCGGCCTGCCGGAGATCGCCGCCATCCGGGACTGGCTGCTCGGCCAGGAACTGGTCCTGCCGTTCGCCACTGAAACCCTGGGCTCGGTGTTCGCACCGGCCAAGGCCTTCCCTGCCAGCGCGGCCGGCCTGCTTTCGGTCGTGCTGTCCCGCCAGGAGCCCCTGGCGATCCTGTGGTTCCGCGCCGAGGAGCCGGAGGTGGTGAACTGGGCGGGCAACCCGCACAAGCCGGTCGACATCAGCTCCGGCCAGCTCACCCCGCGCGCCTCGTTCGATCTGTGGCAGGAGACGGTGCGCGGCCGCGCCCGGGCCTGGTCGCTGGCCGAGATCGAGATGGCCGCGCGGCTGCGCACCCGGCTGGTGGAGCTGCGCCAGAGCAAGCAGCTGGTGGTGCTCAACGCCCAGATGCGCGACACGCTGGTCGAGAAGGAAGGCCTGCTCGCGCAAAAGGACGTCCTGCTGCGCGAGGTCAACCACCGGGTCCAGAACAGCCTGCAGCTGGTCAGCAGCTTTCTGTCCCTGCAGATGCGCGTCACCGAGGATCCCGTTGTCCTGGGCCAGCTCGAGGAGGCGCGCCGCCGCCTGCTCGCGGTGGCGCTGGTGCACCGGCGGCTCTACCAGTCCGACCAGGTCCAGTCGGTCGAGATGGGCCGCTACGTGGAGGAGCTGCACCGCGAGCTGGTCGATTCGCTGGGACCGGAATGGAACGGGCACGTCCAGGTCCGCGCCGATTCGATCGTCGTGCCGACCGACCAGGCGGTCAGCCTGGGCCTGATCATGACCGAGCTGGTCGTGAACGCCGCCAAGTATGCCTATCGCGGCGCCGCCGGGCCGATCGACATCCAGCTGAAGGAGCTGATGGGCCGCGCCATCGCGCTCACCGTGGCGGACCAGGGGGTCGGCCAGGCGAACGTCACCGGCACCGGCTTCGGCGAGAAGATGATCAAGGTGCTGTGCGCCCAGTGGCGCGGCTGGGTCGACCACCAGGACAACGAGCCCGGCCGCCGCACCACGGTGACGGTCTACGCGGCCTGAGCCCGGACGGCGGCCGGCTCAGCCGAGCTCCGCCATCTCGCCGCCGGGCGGCGTGGCCGGCGGCGTGATCAGCACCTTGTCGATGCGGCGCCCGTCCATGTCGATGACCTCGAAGCGCCAGTCCTGCCAGGTGAAGCAGTCGCCGGCCTCCGGGATCCGCCCCATCTGCGAGAGCACGAAGCCCGCCAGGCGCTGGTAGGTCTCGTCGTGCTCCAGGAGCCCTTCCAGGCCGATCGTGTGCTCGACGTCGTGGATCGGCATCAGCCCGTCGACCAGCCAGGAACCGTCCTCGCGCCGGTGCGCCTCGTAGGCGTCCTCGGCGCCCGCCTCGGCGATGTCGCCGGCGATCGCCGCCAGGAGGTCGGACGGCGTGACGATGCCCTCGAAGGCGCCATACTCGTCGACCACCACCGCCAGATGGACCGGCGCGTCCTTGAACAGGCGGACCAGCCTTGCAGCGTCGATCGTGTCCGGCACCACCGGCGGCTGGAACAGACGCAGGCTGCCGATCGGGCGCTCGTCGGGGGTGGTGCCGACCAGGTCCTTGGTCTGCACGATGCCCAGCACGTCCTCCTGCTCGTCGAGCACCGGGAAGCGCGAGCGCTCGGCATTGGCCATCAGCTCCATCGCCTCGCGCGTCGACATGGCCGAGGGCAGGCTCACCACCTCGACCCTGGGCGTCATGATCGCGCGGACCGGCAGGTCGGCGATCCGGAGCAGGCCCTGCATCATCGAGCCGGCCTCTTCCTCGATCACCCCGGCGGCACGGCTTTCCTGGATCAGCAGCGCCACCTCCTCCTCGGTCGGCGCCTCGCGGACATCGGGCGGCAGGCGCAGAAGGCGCAGGACGGCGTTGGTCGACTGTTCCAGAAGCCAGACCACCGGGGCCGCTACCTTGCCGAGCAGCAGCATCGGCCCGCCCACGAAGGCGGCGATCCGCTCGGCGAACTGCAGCGCCAGGCGCTTGGGCACCAGCTCGCCGGCGACCAGCGACAGCCAGGTGATCCCGGCGATCACGATGAGGTAGGACAGGATGTTGGCATACTCGCCCACCAGCGGGTGCAGCCAGACCGCCACGTAGCCGGACAGGGTGGCGCCGCCATAGGCGCCGGCGACGATGCCGACCAGGGTGATGCCGATCTGCACGGTGGAGAGCAGGCGGGAAGGGTTGTCCTGCAGGGCGAGCGCGATCGCGGCTCCCTTGCGGCCGGCATCCGCGTCCGCCTGCAGGCGGGCCCGGCGGGCGCGCACCAGCGCCATCTCGGCCATGGCGAAGAACCCGTTCAGCAGGACCAGCGCCACCACGACCAGAAGCTCGACCACCTATCCCCCAGGTTCACGTTCACGACCCCTCTAGGATGTGGGCTCGGGGCCGCAGAGGGAAGCCCGGATCGCGCCGGGCGCCCATGATGGCATCGCACCCGCGAAAAGCCCCGGCTATCGTCGCCGCGGCGGGATCGTCCGCCTTTCCGGAGCGACGGGCGTGCAAGAGGTCGGTGGTGCCTATTGGGGCGGTATCGGGCGGATGCTGCTCGTCGTGGCGATGTGGAGCACGTCCGGCCTGTTCGTCCGCCTGGTGGGCGACGCCGGCCCGCTCGAGATCAATGCCGGGCGCTGCCTGGTTTCCGGCATCCTGCTCGCCCTGTTCCTCTGGTGGCGGCACGGGCCGCGCTGGAAGGCGGCCTTCCGGGCGATCCCCTGGCAGGCCCATCTCCTGGTGGTGGGCTTCTTCACCCTGGGCACCCCGGTCTACATCTTCGCGCTCTCGGAAACCTCGGTCGCCAAGGTCTCGGTGATCAGCGCCACCTCGCCGATCTTCGCCGCGGTCTTTTCGAGGCTGCTCACCGGCGACCG